>Ga0182015_10003721_pt1 | contig 16892 bp, 24 predicted proteins | sample 712P3MmetaG_FD_120478 | JGI IMG/M metagenome (GOLD analysis project Ga0182015, IMG submission 120478) | Permafrost microbial communities from Stordalen Mire, Sweden - 712P3M metaG | ecosystem: Environmental > Terrestrial > Soil > Wetlands > Permafrost | place: Sweden: Stordalen | collected... | reverse complement strand
ACAGTTGATTGTAGTGGCGACGGCGCTGGGGCGTCTTCTGAAAATGTTGGAGCGGGCGATGGGAATCGAACCCACGACATACAGCTTGGGAAGCTGTCGTTCTACCACTGAACTACGCCCGCAGAAACCCTTATTTCATCGGCCTTAGTGATAATTCCCGCCCGAAAACTTGTTTGACACTTTTTTGCCAGTTCGTCGCCAAAGCCTTACGGCAAGACTCTTTCGCCGAACTTGTTTGCCAGCATACCACGGCGCTAAACGGCGAAGCTAGTTCGGCCGGAACGCGCCGCGCCGTGAGCAATGCACCATCGGAATTCCGCCCGTTCTTGTCGGCGTGTGGATCACAGCCAAGGGCACCATGCCACCCGTGACCCGCGTCGTTAATTCCAAAGTCATTGCGGGTTTCAAATTCGGATGGCTACACGGCGCGGCAATTGTCGGCGCGCTCGCCGACGCCAAACCGAACACCGAAAAATCTTCCTAGCGATAGCGGCGCGGCGATCACCGCGCCGTTTTCCCTTTTTCGATCTAATAAGTTACGCGCACCGCAACCTGTCATTTTGCACGCGGGGTGACTTTAGGCGTGCAAAATTCTCAATTTGTGATAAGGTGCACATCGTTGAAACGGGCGCGACATGGTGCGCGCCGCGCGGCATGGGCCGCACGTCGAAACGAACCCCCCTCACTGATCTAAACCGGAGGCCGACATGGGCCGCCAGCGCAAGACCATTTTTTCCGTGGTCGCATTGTCAATCGACGCCGCTGCACTCGCATTGCAAGTGCCGCGCCACGCCGTCGCCGACGCGATCAAAGCCGCCGAGCTTCCCGCGCATACGGGACCCGGCAAACGAATTCGGATCACGGTCGCGGACCTAACAGAGTGGGTTAAGTCGTGGCCGCGAGCAGAAATCAAACGGAGATTGTCATGAGCCTTCCCCCCGAGATTGTGAAACAGCTTCAAGTGGCCGGAATGAAAATGAGCGCGATCACTACCGACGCGGCCGACGCATTCCAGCGTGGCGAGTTTATCGAGGCGACAATCGGCAAGTGGACAACCGAGCAACAAACGAAGCGCCCGCATTGTTTCATCGGCGATGAACAAGTGGACCTTGAACACTCCGCATTCGTGGACGGCAACATGACGGCGCGCTCGCGCCTAATCAAATCTGTCGGCGAAGATGCAGCGGCGGAGCGCGCGAAGGAATGGGGCTTGAAGTCGATCACCGATTTTAAGACGCGCGGCGAGCGGCCGGGCGGCGAGCAACAAAAGGAAAAGCCGAAAGGCGATAACCCGTGGTCCGCCGAACATTGGAACGTCACCAAGCAAGGTCAAGTCGCCAAGGCTGACTTTGCGCTCGCGACGCGACTCGCCAAGGCGGCCGGATCATGGGTCGGCGCAACCAAACCCGCGAGGGCAGCATGAGCAAATTTAGGGCAGGTCCCGACGCGCCCGAACGGCGCGCACCGAAACAACCAAAGCCCGGCACTTTGCCGCTGTCGCGTATCGCGGTGCTCGATCACAAGGGCAACATGCGCGGCCATGTCGGCAAGCTTGCAACGTCGCTGACGGCGAGCCGCTTCCTTGGCGGCAAGCCCGCCTATTTGGACAAAGACGACAAAGGCAAGCCGTGCTGGCGCGGTATCGCGGCGCGGCCGTAACAGGGGAGTGGGGAAAATGAGTGATCCGATTTTGAAGCCAGCGGTGCACGGTCACACGTCGCACGGCCTTGGCCCGGCGCATGAAGGCCACGCCGAACCGGGCAACATTGCTCGGGACGGCGCACCGAAGAAAGTTCACAGCGTCGCAATTCATGGCGGTATGAGCAAACAAACAAAAAGCGGCTATGTCGCATTCGGCGGCGATCACGCGTCCGCAATCGACAGCTTGTCCGGCAACACCGTTCCCGCCGCGAACATGGCCGCGCCCGGGTGGGGAAACGCTGGCGTGCAATCGGGCCATCCTTTTGCGAAGGCCCCCGCGTCGAAAGTCGCGTGGCCGACTCCCCCGAGTTTTGGGCAACGGTCGCGCACGGCTCCGCATAGTGCCGAGCTTGGCGCGGCGATCTTGCAAGAGGCGTTCAAAAATTCAGCGAGCGACGATTGCGTTGCGCACGGGCGCAAGCGCGACGGCAGCAAATAATGGGGGAGTGTCATGGGGAACAGCAACCACGATGAACGCGGACGCTTTTCGAGCGGTAGCGATAGCGCCGCTGGTAAAGGCGATCACGCGGCAGTCAGTCCGCATCCGGCTTTGCGCAACGTGTCAGGCCGCACCGTGCCGCGCTCCAAGCCGATCACGCGACACGCTGGCGTGCAATCTGTTGGCACCGACGCCGCAACCGCCAAGCCCCGCTTTATTGCTACGGCGGGCGGCCTAAAGCCTGTCGTGCCGACAACGGGACTCCGCCCGGCCGCCGCCGAAAAAGCGCGCATGAATGAGGCGGTAGACCGGCGACACTACCCCAACAACAACAAAGAAATTAATTCGCGGCTGCGCGCGTCGGCAAGCCCGGTCCCGCGAACGCAACCAAGCGCCGGACAGCTAGTCGCGGCGAAAATTATCACACGGCAATAACAGAAAGAGGAGTCAGCTATGGCTTACAAAGCAGCGAAGGGCAACGCGCCCGCAACTGGAATGCAAAAGACGCCCGCGCCGACGCGCCCCGCTCCGCCGGATGCTGTGGACACGGTGCGCAATCCGTCCGCGCAATCCTATGGTGAGAACGGTCCGGCGAACAATGCGAGCCGCACCAATCCCGGAGAATTCGTGGAGTCAGACCTTGGTAAGAACATGCGCGCGTCGGTTGATGATGACGGCGTATTGGACCGCATCATTCGAGACGGCACCGCCAAGCAAGACGACAGCGTGACGGGCCAGCTACGGACCATCGCGGCAGGCAATGTGCCGACACATCCCGCAATGAAGGGAGCCGCGCCCGGACCAAAAATCCCGGCCATGCTTGGTGCCGCCGAGTCGCTTGATCCGGTGGACCCGTATGCCAAAAGCTAAGCGAAATTGGGAACGGCGCGCCACGGTTGACGTGCCGTTCCCGGTAACCGGCGATGAAAAAATCTGGCGGCTGTATTCGCTTTGTTTGGTCATTAATCGCCACTGCCCCGACTGTTGGAGCGATGACGACGTTTCGAGCGCACTAAACAAGATGGCCGAACGGTTACCACTGCCCCACGGTTTTGATTTTGAAACATGGAGTCCTCGATGACGAACCTTCCCCGACTGTTCACAGACAAAGGCGAGCTTATCGAGGTTGACGCGTCGGCATTCGACGCGGCGACGCGTGCGCGCCATGCGGCCATTGTCACCGCGTATCGAGCAAACAAAGCGGCGGAGCAAACGCTCGCCAACATGCGAGCGGAAGTGACCACGGCGCTTAGCGCCGTCAAGAACACCGAAGAATTCTATAACGAGCGTTGGCCCCGCCAACAGTTTCACGACCTTTGGAAAGAAAACTTTGGAGGCGGCCCGCGCAATCGGATGACGGGGAGAGGATAACGAACGCGCCCGTGCTTGAGTGAGCACGGAAACGCATCCCGGCGGTATCCAGCGGTGACAGGACGCGAATGAAGCGAGTAGGGAAAATGCAAACGCGGGCTTTGTAAATCTCACCGCGTAAGTTGGGACTTTTCACCCCTCCGCACTCGCCGACTCGCTATCAGCCCCGAGCAGGACCCGCCGGGACAAAATTCGGAAAGTCGGGGCGCGCCTTCTGCCATGATCCGCGACCCGACCCAAGGCCCGGGCTTTTTTACCAAGGGGAGCCCGGGCCACACATTTCGCAAAGTCGATTGCGGTGGTCACTCCTCGCAATCGACCCAAGGCCCGAGCGTCGCTTAGGTGGGGGACTTCCGGCGACGCTCGGGCCAACAAACAAGGTGGGCCATGCTCAATCCTGATTCGATCTTTGGCGTAGCGCCGGAAGTGGAGCGCGAGCACGTCATTAAGGTGCGTTGGCCGTTGCGCCCGCTCAACCAAATCGAGTGGTCACTAATGTGCGCCATGGGCGAAGCCGAAAGCTTGGTAGCGAACCGCGCTCCGCCGATCTTTTTGGAGGAGGGCGAGTTTAAGAACGCGGCGGCCTATGCCGCGATCTATGGCGAGCAACTAACCGTGAGCGAAGCCGTCGCAATGCAACAAATCATCTATGGCGACGTGCGCGAAAAATTCCGGCGGCAACTTATTGTTGCTCGCGAGTGCGGCCCCGACGCCAAGTTAATCGACTACACGTCCGCATGTGCGGCCGAAGGAATCCCCCAAATGTTGGAGAAGATCAAATGAGTATCACCGGAAATCTCGAACGCGACGCGCGCCTTACGCGAGCAATCAAAGAATGCCCCGTGTTCCATGAACAACCGATAATCGAAAACGTGCGCGGCCACCTTCCAAAAGATTTCGATCTTTTGGAGGAGGAACTTGACGCGGCGTTGCTGACATTGCGGCTTGATGGTGAAGCCGCACCGGAAAGCGTCGGGGATGACGCGCCCGCCGATAATAGCAGGGTGGCCCTTGCATCGCCGCAAGCCTATGTCCCCGACGCGGAAATTTCGCAAACGCAAGCGCGGCAGATGGTCGAACAAGCTCACAAGCGGCTCGGCAATGCGCGCGTGGCCGTGCAACTCGCGCAGCAAAAGCACCGCGACACAAAGGCCACGTTGGCGTCGGCAATCGAGGCGTGGCAACGCAACGCCGACCCGATGTCAAATGAACAGCGGCAGGCCCTCGAACATCGGAATTATTTGGCGAGTGAGCAAGAGCGCAAGCAACGCCTCGCCAACGCGGGAATGCGGCCGACTAAAATGCGGACGGATAAATTCCCGGCGCAAGCCATGGGGACCGGCGGCCCAACGGGCGCGAAGGGCAACACGCGCGGCGCGTACCCGCACAACTTTCAGCACCGCACGGTCGGCAAGCCGAGCGAGCTTCACGGCAAGCTACCATCGGAGCGATGAATGCGGCGACTGCTACGGCGTTTGTATCTGATCTTTATTTGGGAGCACTTCCGCGATGATCGAACCGGAGACCGTTCCAGATAAACCCTACATCCCGCTACGGTCGCGGCTCCGCTGGCGTCGCCTAATGCGTCACTACGCCGAACAAGAGCGGGCCGAACTAGCGAACGGCGAAACGGAAGCAGCGCAAATTTATCGGCAGGCAATCGACGGCATCGGCGAATGGATTATCGACAGTGAGAGTGAGTGACATGGCAAAGGCGGGACATCTTTCGACGGAGAATCTTTTGAAGGTACTTGACCAGCTTGTCGTAACGCCGAACTGGCGTAAGGCCATGGCGCGTATTGGTGCGAGTGAGGGGCTTGCATTCGTGTGGCGCGCACAAGCCATCAAGGCGCGCAAAGACGGAGACACAAGCACGCCGCTCTTTTTGGAGTGGCGCGGCACCTATGACTATTGGGACGCGCACGCGTCGCGCGCCAGAGTCGAGAACGTAATTATATTCGAGAGCGCCATCAGGGATCAGGCACTTAACGGTATCGAGCATGTCGTTTTGGGGCCGGATCAACGTCCGGTCTACAAAGAAAATCCCGCGTACATCGGGCGCGATGACGAATATGTCATGTTGTCAGAAGGCTGCGCGCCCGGCGAGGTTGCGCGCTACCGGCTCCAATTGGATGCAAAGGGCAATCCCGTTCCGCTCACCAAAATTGAACAGCTACCCGCGCCGCTCCGCCTTCGCGTGCTCGAACAAGATCGGCGCTATGTCGAGCGCAAAGAGCATGATGTGCAGCACTCCGGCGAAATTCAGGTGACAAAGCCGATGACGCGATTGCCCGGCGAGCAACGGCCGGACGTGGCGCGACTTCGCCAACTCGCCGCAATGCCGCCCGAGCAACGCCGCGCGGAATTTGGTGCCAGCGCCGTGCCGTTGGATGCTTGCGGCAATCGCACCATCGCAACCGCAACACTGCCGCCCGAGCCAAAGGAAGCCGCGCCGCGCCCGTCATACGCGCGCCCGTCGCAACCTCTCGATGGTGCGGGCACCGGACGCGGCACCGTCCCTGACGGCGGGATGAAAATGGTTTGATGTGTCATGGCAAAGCGCATAGTCCCCACCGTCGAAAAGCTCCGGCTTGAAGTCAACACGGTAGCCATCGCCCTCGAACGCGAGGAACTGGACGGCGACCCCGATTTGCAGCCGCCGCTTATGCCTGTGTATCAGGATCACAACGGTTACAGCCAGATTCACCCGACCGCCTCTCACTACTGGGAATTGCGCCGGATGCTCGCCGAACGCGAGCAACCGATCACAGATTTGCGCGCCGCGCGGAATCATCTTGCCAGTGTGCGAGCCAGTCTAAAGGACAAGCAACAACACCGCCGTGAAGGCTATAGCGGCTCCTCGAATATCCGCCGCCTGATTGACCTTGAAGTGCTTTGCGATTTCGCCTTGCGCGACGTTCGCGCAATCGAGGCGCGACATAAACAGGACGAAACGGCCGCAGGCGTTGTGCGGCGTATCCCCCGACGCAAGCCAGCAATGCGGAGCGTGTAATGGGCAAAGAACAACAAATCAAAACCGAAGGCGCGTTGCCCATTGCGAGGCGCTTTGTAGACGTTGAAGGCACGGGCAACAATGAGCGACCGGCCGCGACACTGACTAACGCGCGGTTCGCGTTGCACCAGCTTGGCGTGGTCGCGTGGCACGATCTATTCAGCGGCAAAAAGTACGTTGGCGACAATCCGCTTAACAGCGAAGTCGGCGGACAGATTACCGACGATCTTGTGACGGCGATCCGTATCAGCATCCGCAATAGGTTCAAATTCGACCCGGGCAAAAATCACACATGGGACGCGGTTAACTTGCTATGCCGCGAGCGTGGCCGCCATCCGGTGCGCGACTTCCTTAACGAGTGTTTCGATCAATGGGACCCGCTTGGGCCGCCGCGCATTGACATGATGTTGCGCGACTATTTCGGCGCGCCTGATACGCCATTCGTTCGCGCTGTGAGTCGCATTGTGATGGTGGCATCGTGCCGACGCATCTTTGAGCCGGGCGCAAAATTCGACTACATGACCGTACTTGAGTCGCCGGAGGGCTATAACAAATCATCGGGGCTTACCACGCTCTATGGCCCGGAGTGGTTTTCCGATCAAACCATCCTTGGACTAGACGACAAGCAACTCGCCGAAACCTTGCGCGGCCGATGGTGCATCGAATGCGCGGACCTGTCGGGAATGCGCAAAGCCGAAGTCGAAAAGGTAAAGGCGCAACTGTCGCGGTTCGAGGATCGCACGCGGCCTGCTTACGGTCGCGCCGTGATCGACGCGCCGCGCTCCTCAGTCTTTTGGGGCACGACTAACGACCCGGAATATCTACGCAGCCAAACCGGCAACCGGCGCTTTTTCCCGGTGCCAGTCGGCCGCATTGATATTGAAGGCTTGAAGCGTGACCGCGTTGCGTTGTGGGGCGAGGCCATGGCCGCGCACCGTGCGGGCGAGTCGATCATGTTGCCGGAGCCGCTATGGGCCGCCGCCGGTATCGAGCAAGATCGCCGCACCATGGGCGAGCCGTGGGTGGCCGAAGTCGCCAACGTGACCGAGCTTGCCCGGCACTACATGGAACACCGCGCGAATGACACTGAGGGAATGCGGCTCGGTGTGGTCTATCAGGATGACGGCATGGCGGAGCGCGTGACCAGCGCCTTTGTGCTCGCCAAGGTGATCGGCATTCCGCCAAGCCATCAAACAGCCGAGCACGGCAAGCGGCTCGGGTTCGCCATGCGCAAGCTCGGATGGATCGGGCCGCACCAATATTGGATAGGCGGCAGAAATGCGCGTGGCTTTGAACGCAAGCTCATTGGCGAGCGCGAACCGTGGGACTGCTAAAGATGGACCGGGCGCGCGATTAAACGCATGGGCGGCCGTTTGTAGGTTTTCTCGAAAAAGGAATTTCGTGCATCGTATCCCGAACGTGATGCACCTTCGCGGCTGGATTGGCGCTCGGGCGCACTGTCGAGTTGCTGCGCTCGAACGGTTGCGGCATGTCATTGCGCCGACGCGGCGGCGAGTGAATTCGGGGACACGCCTAACGGTGGCTAACGGATAAAAGTGGGGGGTCTATAGTGTCACCCCTGATCTTGCTTCACAGTCTTGACCCTCTCTTTTCAATGTTAGGCAGTGTTAGGAATGAGGGGACGGCTACCGCCTAGGATTGGTTCATTTTAGAGGAATTGCACCCTAACGGTGCCTAACACCGCGCCCGGATCGTCGAAAACACCGCGCCAGATCGCGCGAAACGCCCGTTAACCATAATTCTTTGCCATATTTGTTTGCCGCCCCATCCGCCACCATGGCGCGGCTGTTAACGTGAATTTTTGAGATTGCTCAAGGCTTTACATGCCGCGAGAACCCTTCCGATCCGGCGTTTTTGTTCACATATTCAGCGCGGACGGCTGACGGTCACGCGAGCCGGATCAGCGACTTAGATGGTTAAAGTTTGCCGCTTGTTGCCGCACCCGTCGCCGATGGCGCTAACGCAGATCAAGCTGAAAAATTCACGTTAAGGGATCGTATCTGGCGTAGGCCCACCAAGATCGGTGCTCAAGGCAATAGCGAACTGCTTCTTCTCGCGCGGCGTCCTCTGTCAGATAAAGCCGGACCTTACAGCCCTCCTGCATAACCCCACCATCTTCCACAACAGTCCATTCGTTTGCAGGCCCCCCGACATGGCATATTAGCGCCACCCACATGACCGCCCCGAAACGACGTTTTGAAAGGCGCGCAGTCTTGATTATGAAATTTGGGACATCGGCCCAATCCTTGATCGCGGGATGCAAATTAGGTTTGGTCATCAATCCCGGGCCTCTGTGCCAGCTAACCGGATAAGCGAGCTACGGGGCAGCGTTAATGAAGCGCCCCCGAAATCGAGGAGGGCATGTGCCCCTCACGCCGCGCTCGCTTCACTGACGGGCATCGCGGATTTGAACTAGAAAGAAACCGAATTTTTGACCCTCCGACTCGTTGCTCAGATCAAATTGTTCGACGATGCGCTACGTTGGGGGCTTGGCGTTGATACGACGCCGACGACCGGGAAGGACGACACATGATCGAAGAAAAACCCATAGGCCCGATTTCGCCGCCGGTTACCGACAATGAGGCGATGCGAAAACGTCTCGAACAGGGAAAAGCCGAGGAAGACAAGATACGCAAGGCTGAGAAAAACACGCCTTTTGGGGTCACTCGCCACAAGCCCTGAGCGGAGCACCAAAGGCGGTTCGCGCCTGAGCGAGCGCGTGACGCGCGTGGACGCTCGCGGTTTCACTCATCCAGATTGTTAGTCAGATAAATGATGAACGCTGCAAGCCCCGCCTTCGCTTGTTGAAGCGCGGCTATCGCAGCATCAATGCTGTCAAAGTCGAAGTCACTTTGCAGAACGCTTTTTACCGCGTTACCCTCACGCTCAACCGACGAAATGACATTTTCCAATTCCTGCGAATATTTTTCGTTTCGAAGTGCAACAATTACGGTAACAAGAATAACGACCAAAAGCACTCCGCACAGGAATTCCACAAGTTGGATCGCCTGCGATGCGCTCTCAACAGGAACCAATCCGTTGGCGGTATAGAACACGGAGCCCGCGCTGTAATAGATAAATGCAAACAGCGAGGGGTGGCTATAGGTGAATTGGTACAAGGTCGGGTCAATCTTGAATGTTGCGTAATTTATCAGGCCGAAGGCGACGATTGTTACAATCAACAGAAACAAGAGACCAAACACATATGAGACAACGTTCACCCCGCTTCGTTGATAATTTCGCAGTTTTTTTGAGATGAACAAACACCCTCTATTGAACAGAACGACGTTTTGCAAGCTGTTGGTTCGAAGTTCTATCTGTTGGGGAGTCATCGACGCGACTGGTAGATTGCGCAACGACCCGTCAATTTTGATGGATGCCCTGACCGCTGGAAAGACCTTCGTGTAAGTCACGAACACCGCTGACGGCTTGAATGCTTTTAGGAACGCCGCATAGTAGGCGAATGCAACGATCATCAGTAATAAGAATGACGCGCCAAAGAGAACGTATTGATTATCAACGGTGACAATCAAGATGGTGCAGATCAGAAATAATGTTCCAGCAATGAAATCTCGCTTGAACGAATAGAAGAACGAAATGGCCGCGTTCACAAGAGCGAAAGCTAGCAACCAGCTTTTCTGTTTCCAAACGAAACGAGGAATTTTCCAAAGCAACACGATAAGCGGGTAGAACACGATATAGAACACGGCGAGCCCGAGAGTGAGGCTCCTGCTCACGATCATACTGACAACAATAAGACCTAACAGTATCGGAAATTTGTAATGGAGAAGCCCAGCCCATTTCGGAGCAAACAAATCCAGCAGGTAAACGTCCACATCAAAGATAAATAATTTCGTTATCGCGTACAGCCAAAAAAGGACGGCGACCGTATCCAGGCCTATCCATCGGAGCCGTTGTCCAAGGGATCGGGCGGCGGCGGCCGGTTGGTCTGGCGTAACCGTGACGCCAGGAACGATTTCAAATCCACCGTTCTCCATGAACTGCAACCTTATCCTGGTGAGTTAGCGGTAAGAAGGTAAAAGTCGGCGTGCGTGTAAGGGTTATGGTGCGCGCTCAGCCCACGGCTGGGCCGCCGATCATTCACGACGACTTCCTCCATATCGAGCAGCGCAACCACGCGGCCCAACAGTTCAAGACTTGACGTGCCGAAATTTCCCATTTGTTTGTTTGACGTGAACGACGCCTTCCGACGAAAACTTTTGGGCAGTTTTGATTGCGTCTTTCTGACTGTCCTCTACCGCACTCGCGCGCTCGGCATGAGGCAGTTCGACTGCCCACGTTCCATCCTTACGCGGCACTACAAAGTATTCGTTGTGCTTTCCCATTATCCTTCTCCTGTTTGCAAGTGTCATTTACAGTACGCACTATGATGCGGCACCACGGCCTTTGCCGGGAGCCGCCGCAAATTTCTCGGCCAACACCGTTTGGGTGAATCGAATGCCATAAGTGGATGCAGCGTGGCGGACGATCAGCCATTGGAACAGCAGCGCGGCGCAGTAACCCAACGATATGCGCCACGATTGCACGACCAGCATGGCGGCAGTGCCGAACACGATAAGGAAGATTGCAGCGAATCCGGCGTAGTCCCGTGTCAGCAGGAAATCCTTATGAACTTGGGATACAGACGGGTGATGCTCCACAGATTTGTACATCCGATACCAAGTCCGGTTTTGGTCGGCAGGGTCAGTCGGCAATTTGTTAGCGCACAGCTTTTTCAGCACCGCCATGTCGATCCGAGGATCAGCAGGTCCGTGTTTGCTGAAAGCTCGATGACCCGGCAAGGTGTCTTTCCACCTAAGAAAGACGATCCGGTCTTTGACGTTTGACTTCAAGATACCATTGAGAACCGTTGTAACGACGATGGCTAGCCCGATTGGGAGTAGGTTCGATACGGTTGCGAATATCCCTTTGAGTCCCGCCGTGCTGAGAACGTCTGATTGAAGGACAAAATAGAACGCAACAACGTTTGCAGCGATGACAAGCCAAAGCTGCCAACGATTTTGTTCCTTGAGTGATTTTCCCGCTTGCGTGCTCAAGTGTAGTCCTCAACCTGAGTATAGAAGGGGCAGGAATCTACATCGGTGTAGCCCTCTCGCTTCGGGAAACCGCCATAGTGAATTTTGTCGACGCCCTGTGTCGGAATGACTTTCCCGCCACGGCGTTGGAATGCGTTCAGCACGATCTTACGTGGATGGGTCGCGTCGTCAGCCGGAGCGGAAACAAAAGCACTGAACCGCGTCGCTGAGCTTTCGGGCTGAATAGGGCCTAGCAGTTGATTTAGGACGGTGGGACCGACATTTCGGCGGCTCCCATGATGGGGAATTTGAACAAAGGAAAATTGTTGGAGCGGCAATCCCGATGAAATCGCATATTGCGCGGCCCACGACAGGGCGTTGATGCCGGCATCGCCGGTGAGAAGCACGCGGCGATCATCGCCGAGCGCCCCGTAAAGTACCACACTGGATTCGTTGCTTGCACTGGTTACGCCACCATCCCTGAGAAGTTCCTTGTCCCACGTTTCGGTCGTCCAGCTTTCGATTTTTGCTTTCGCAAACTCGATGAGCTTTTGCACCATCGAGGCTTTGCCAAGCCACATCGAAGCGGCCACTATGGCCTCTTGATCGGGATCGGGGGTTTTGTCGAATTGGGGCAGAAGGTAGAGATACGCGGCCTTGCTGGGCGACAGAATGTGGAAGGGACCAATGGCATGGCCCTGGAACGGATAGAACACCTTGGTGCCTTGCGCGTTCGCAAGGTCAAAAATTTCGCTAACAATGTCATATTCCTTTTTGATAGCCGCCGACAATCCATCTGCGGTCCAACGCTTGTCGTTGAACAGGTGAATTGCCTCTGCTGAAAGCAGCCACGGAATGTGCAGCCACATATTTTTGACTGGAATTTTTTCGAGCACGGTTCGCAGGCCGGAAGCGTGGTCTGCATCCGAGTGGGTCAACAGCACATGCTCAAGCTCGACATCGGGACCGAAGTATTGCTTGAGGTGAGCAACAATCTTGTCGCCGGTCTCTGAATTTCCACCATCGACCAGCATCAGGTGATATGCGTTCGCATCACCATAGCGGAGGATGATGGCATCCCCAGGCTTGCTGCCGGTGCCCACCGCAAGGAATTCAATTTCGCAATTCATTTAGGCCCTCCGCCACTGCGGATGGGCCTTCGGCGACGGGGCCGGAGCGGCCTCGTTCCGAGTTATCAACCACGGCATCAGCTCACTCCTAGTTTCGAGTGAGCCGCTTGACTCAGAGCATTCGAGTCGGATTCAATCTTTCTCCTTACTACTGACGCCCTGTTCCGCGAGCGGCTCAACGACGCGGATCGGGAATTCGAAAAGGGCCATCAGACGTGTCAGCGTCTGGTGGCTTTTCGATTCTCGGTCGTAAATAGTTGGAACCGAATCTAGGGTTGCGTCAAGACCTAGTGGGTAGTTTCCTCTCTGTTCCACATTATCCACAATTTGTGCGCGGACTGGGCGAGTTTTTGCTTTCGGTCTGATGCAGAGAGCACGAATCACCTTGATTTAGGCTGGCCCAATGTTCACTTTATGTTCTTATGGGCATAGAGACAATCGGCGAGGCGTGGTCGCTCGGCTGGCGCGTAGTCGCGCGGTGCGTCCGGGGTCGCGAAGATGGCCCAAGCTCGAAATCGAGCCGCGAGTGCGCTTATCGCCGCGAATTGGATTTAGAGACGCTGGTGTGCACGCGCGGCCGGGCGTTTCCGTTGTCGTCGCTCGAAAGCCGCTTGAAATGCCCACGCTGTGGAAATCGAAGGATGGTCGTCATGTTTGAGCCACCATCACGTCGCATCACTGCCGGTGTGCGTTGAGCTAACGACACATGACCGCAAGACAACATCATCACGTTTCGCAATGTTATCTCAAAGGTTTTGTGCGCGACCGTGACAAGCCACGGCTTTTTGTAGTTGATATTAAAGAGCATCGATCCTTCGCGGCCAATCCAAAGAATGTGGCCGTCGAGCGTGATTTTCACGCGGTCGATATTGACGGTTTGCCTTCCGATGCGTTCGAAAACAGCTTAGCGGGTTTCGAGGATGCGCTAGACAAAGCGCTTAGACGCATCGTCGCCGCGCGGTCGATTACGAAAGATGAAGATGACCGCGCGTACTTATTGAATTTCGTCTGCCTCCTAGCGATCAAAAATCCCGGTTTGCGCGCGAACTTTCACGCCGCGCATGCGCAAACAGCCCGCATCATAATGGACTTGGTGACCGCATCTCCCGAGCGGTACGAAGCGCAGGTACTCCGCGCGAAAGAAGATGGCTTCCTATCTGCGGACTTGAACGTTGACTATCAAACGATGCGCGAATTTGTTGAAGGCAAGCAATACCGCCTCGAAACGAAGCCATCGACCCACTTGCAAATGGAAATGCAGATTTTCGAAAACATTCTCCCTCTTATCTTCAATCGCAAATGGGTGCTATTCAAAGCGCCAGCTTCCGGCACCGGCTTTATAACGTCTGACCATCCCGTTTGTCTGTCGTGGAGCGCTCCGAATGAGCGCGCCGGATTTTCGCCGCCCCCCGGTTTGGGCCTCATGGGGACTCAGTTACTTTTCCCGATCTCGAATGAACTTGCCATCATCGGCGCATTCGAGATCGATGAGGATGAAATCGAAGCCGACGAGTCCCTAGTGGCTCGCATCAATGGGAGCGTGCTCGTGCATGCGGAGCGCCAGATTTACTCGCGCGACAGCGACTTTCTCTACAAGATGCAACACCATTCTAAAGTCATGCCCGGCGCGGGTCTGCTTGATGATCTCGCTGCATGGGCGCAAACTTCCGAGACAAGTCGCCCGCGCGGAGAGCCCCCAACCCGTCATAGCGACTTGACGTAATAGGGCGCTGCTCAATGCAATACTTGCGAACCCGACTAGTGAGCAAAGAAGATTGGCAAGCGGCTCATGCACGGACGGGATCGATCTATTTCATTCGTGACCATGATCACGATTGCATCAAAGTTGGTCACTCTAAGGACCCGGTAGGCCGACTTCAAACGCTGCAAGTGGGGAGTGCCGGGCGCTTAGGTTTGATCGGAATAATTGCGGCACCCATTGAGATCGAAAAGCATGTCCATTTTCAATTGATGGAAGGCCGTACGCACGGAGAATGGTTCTGGGATCGTGGCGTAACGACACGGTGGCTCATGGACATGACGCAGGGCGAGCCAATTTGCCGCCACGTGTGGACTCTTGTACCCGGAACGGAAGTATTTTGGGACTGGAAAGAGACGACGAAGAGTCACACGAAGCACGTTTGGAACGCCACGGCTCGCGCGTGGGAGCCGCCGTTCGGCCGACATATGTGAGCCTCTAGGCTGCCAGCCCTCCAATACGTTCGGAAAATATGCTGAGAGCCGACAGGGCGTCACGATGATCAGGCAGGAACGCGGGGTACACATCGCTGAATGCGATAAATGCGGTCGAACAATCAACACTGGCCTAAAGTCAATGCAGCAAGCCGCAAACTATCTCAGTCGCGTAGAAGGATGGGATAGCTGGCGGAAGCGTGGCGAGGCGTGGCGCAATTTCTGTCCGGACTGTGTTGCGGACGGCGATCCGGATTCTGATCTCGACCAAGCCGGGATGCACTTTGGGCGAAAGCCGAGCATGGATGACTAAAATTCAAATTCAGGCACTACCCATAGCCGTCCTGTAGCTAGGCCGCCCACTTCATCTTCGCAGGGTTCCTCTTTGCGCTCTTGCCGTGGCACAGCGCCGTGATGGTGCGCGAGATTAGCTGTTGCGCTTCGATGATAGCCGGGCCTTCCTTGCGCGCCCATCTGAGCAGATAGCGGGCTTTGACGCCTTCGGGCACGCGGCCTTCAAGGTATTCGCTGATTTGGGTCGGCACCTTGCACCAATCTTCCGCGACGGTCTTGTAGGTCCGCCGCAAAGCATGGCCGCGTGCAGGCAGCACGTCCCTAGCCGGATTGTTGATGCAGCCCGGGAAAATAAGGTCATCCGGCGCGGTGCCCACGCCATTCGGCCGCTCCTTGTCTTTCCGCGCAAGCTCGAATGCCGCCAAAATCTCGGGCGTGATCGGAATTTCAATGTCGTTTTCTTCCTTGGCGTCGGGCATCACGAACTCCATCGCCTCAGTATCGACGTCGCGCCAGCGCGCCCGGCCAAGCTCGCCCGGCCGCGCACCAACAAGCAGGTTGACCAAGTGAAACGCCCGATGTGTCGCGTTCGGGATTTTTAACCAAGCGGCATACCACTTGTGCAGGTCGCGGCCGGACATGCCTTTTTGCTCGCCGCGTTCCTTGTGCCACTCTTTTTTAGCAATGACGGCAACCGGATCACGCGCGGGCAAGCGATGGTCATGCGCCGCCGCGCGACGATAGAGCGCGCGCACGATGCGGGCGCAATGGTTCGCGCTGGTCGGATTATCAGCAAGCGACAGATACCAATCCTTGAAGGCCGGAGCGCGCTTGCCCATTTCGATCATGCTCCAATCGCCCCATTTCGGAAGCAAGTCCGTCTCGCCAAGCCGCTCTACATTGTAGGGCCATTTGCTTTTCGGCTTGGCGGTTGCCTTCAAATATTCGAGATAGCCGGTGATCGCGTCGCCGTCCGCGTTCATAAAGCCGCCCGTGAAGGCGTGGCGGAAGGTCGGACCCTCTTTCGCATTAGTCCCTTGCGTGCCCTCCTCGATCTTGCCGCCGAGAATGCGAGCTTGTCGGCGAGCGTCGGCGACGCCCATATGCCACTTGGCGCGATGCACGGGCGGTTCCCACGTGGCCTTGTTCGGATTGAGACCGCCGACGTAGTGACCGTGATCGAAGCGCCCGAGCGTACGGAATGTGTGATCGCGCGCGCCGTGGTCGCGTGACTGAGAGAACCATTGCCACGTCGCGGCGCGCTTGCCGATGTAGAGCCTTAGCCCTTGCTCTTGCATATCCCACAAGATGACTGGCTTGAATTCGCCGCTCTCGGGTACGCCGTCACGGGCAAAGTCAATCTTGCCTTCAAGATCGTGGTCGGTCGAGAAATCGTAAAATTGCTTTGCCATTGGCCTGCCCCTAATGACCGTCAGCCTACGCGGCTGAGGCCAAAATTGTTTGCCGCTATTTTGCCAGACCCTCACGGGTTCGGCACTTGTTCTACGGCAGAAACGTAGGGTTTATGGGCTTTTTCGCAATGGCCGACTTGCGGATATGGTTATTTTAGCTTGGGAAGCTGTCGTTCTACCACTGAACTACGCCCGCACCTGCGCTAGCATAGCGAAGCCACGCCGCGCCGAGAAGGGATACCGGCAATCGTTAAGCAGCGCGGACGGCGGTAAGAAGCTTTT
>Ga0182015_10003720_pt1 | contig 16892 bp, 14 predicted proteins | sample 712P3MmetaG_FD_120478 | JGI IMG/M metagenome (GOLD analysis project Ga0182015, IMG submission 120478) | Permafrost microbial communities from Stordalen Mire, Sweden - 712P3M metaG | ecosystem: Environmental > Terrestrial > Soil > Wetlands > Permafrost | place: Sweden: Stordalen | collected... | reverse complement strand
GCCGAAAATGCCCAAAGCGCTCCGGCCAGGTTTCTGTTGAAGTGAAAATTAACCCAGCCAATCGCCGGCAGCATTGCTGGTGCGGTCTGCGGCAGGTCAGGAATTGTGTCAGCCGTGCCTTGAATCAGGTTTGCCGACGTTGCCGGCGCCATATACCCGTAGAATGCCTGCGTGACGCATAAGTTGGCCAACTCCACTTTGGCGGCAATCAACGTGGGATCAAGTTCCGCAGCTCGCGTCAACTTTTGCAGGCCGTCCTGCATGCGGTGCCGCTCCATCGTCTGCCACTCATGACGGCCACGGAGGAACGCCTCATACGCCTCGCGGTTGTACGCGCTTCGGCTTGCGGAGTTCGATGAAGAGGCGGAGATCGAGAAACTGCCTGAAACAGGCCAGTCCCTTTCCCTTGTCCCTCTTTCTCTCCAGTTCCCAGGCTCTGCCGATGTGCTCTCCAAGGGGGCTCTTTCTCCAACTATGTAGCGCTGCGGTCGCTCGTCCAATATCGGAACAGTGAGCCGGAAAGTGAGCCGCTCGACCAAGTCTGCCTCAATAGCCACGCTTCGCTCGCGATCCACCAGCATGTCTTCTACCCAAATCTGGACCCCGTCACCCACGCGAAGCATCTCGACTCGCAAACGGAAGTGACAGGGGAGCGTCCTCATGGTTCCCGTGAGAACCAGGTCGGCCTGGAGTGTCCGACCCAGCTCAATGGCCGTCAGCCCTTGCTTGGCCAGAGCAAAACAGGAGTCTCGTGCAAGCACTTGTACTCCCGCCGCCTGAATGTTGCTCAGCCTGGCTATGGTCTCCTCGGCGATTGCCGGTCCAAGATGTCCCGGCACTCCCTGATCGGTCATAAATGGCGGAATGGCTAGTCGAAGCTCGGCTCGGGTCCCTCTGCTGGCCTTCTTCACCTCAGCCGTTAGCCGGTAGCCCCGCTTGTAAATTGTCTGGATGCAGTCTTCCGGTTCAAGGCGCGCGCGCAGGGACGAAATGCACCGGGGCAGGCTCTCTGCAGTCACGTTTGTCTCGCCCCACAGTGCCTGCTTCAGCTCGGAAATTCCCACGATTTGCCGCGGCTTCGCCAGCAGCATGCGCAGCGCCGTCAACTCGTGCGGAGTCAGGTGAATCGCCGATTTGCCTCGAAAAAGCGTGCCGTCCGGCTCGAGGCGAAATCCACAAAATAAGAGCTCTTGCAATCCGACATCCAGATGCTTGTAGGAGGGCAAATCAATACGATCCAATACCGTACCTCGGGGGCAAGCGTTAGATTTTGCCGAGGTTATGCCATTCGAACTGTATGAATGGCGGAGATGTAGAGGTCGAGAACCTGTGCCGGGTAAGTCTTTGAATCGAAGAAAAATTGCTCGCAGATTCAGTTTCGCGGAGCCCTGGGTCCCAAGAGAATAGGCCAATTATGCGCTGCTCGTGGGGTGAAGAGCAATAAACCTGGTCGATTTTTTCGACACTTTCTGTTGAAAAAGTAGGTTACTTGTTTACTAAAGTATAATTTAGGTAATATTTACGCATCTCATTCAATACTTGGGTCTTGGATAGATTTTTTGTTGATTTGACTCGAATGAGTTTCGTGCCGTCAACACACGCCGAGGTTTCCGGCCCCGGGCAAGAGACGCCTTCCCTTAAGTAGCCCCCAAGAACGACAATTTCCGCCCTTTCAGGACGTCCTCACCGACAGAATGCGTTGGGAACCTCGTCGGTATGCCGGAGATTTGGCCGCAGGAATTTGCCCGCCTATCGGGACCGCAGAGCAGACCCGGTTCGGACCCCCGCCGTTGAAGTTCGCCGCTCAACTACTTCCTGTTCAGCGTTACTCCCAGCCCGGTCGTCAGCACCAGGTCGTTGTTGAGCGTTCCCGCCGGTGGAAACGAAGTGTAGTTATCGCTGAAAGTCGTTACCCAATTGAACATCTTCGCGATCTTGGTGGTGAACGACGAGTTCACGTTGAACTCGATCCGTCCCAGGTTGCTCATGTCGGGGAAGAAGTTCGCCTGCTCGGTAAACAGGCTCGACGCACCAATCTTTCGGTTGTATTGTTCGCCCAGGTTGAGCGCCGCGAAGCTGTTGGTTGATGCTGGCGTGGTTGGCTCGGTCGTGGTCACGGCGGAGTAGTTTTCATGCGTCCACGCCACGCCACCCGTTACATCCAGAAATTGGTTCTTATCCTTCAGCGCATGCCAGCCGAAACCACCTGACAGGGTCGAGCGGAAGTCGAGGTCTTGCAGGCCATTCGATAGAAAATCACCCGATCCAAAGGCAAAAAGCTTTGGATTCACATTGTGGTTGTAGCTCAGACCACCGCCTGTGGTGTTTGCCGTGGTGAGGCTGGCCTTGTTGTCGCGCCCATACAGCAAATTGAAGTAGAGCGATGTCTTGTCCGTCCTGGTCGCGCGAACCGCCGTTATTCCAATTCCAAGCGTCTCAGTATCGGAGTTGCCTTTCGCCAGTGCTAGGCTTGCGTTCGCCGCCGCAGTCCATGCGTGTCCCCAACTCGGTCGCAACGACGCTTCGTAGGCCGCCTGGTCCGCCGGCGTTCTCAGCACAGCCACCGCAGTCGCGTCCATTGTTGCATTACCAGTTGTCGTCGTCACCACCAGACCGGCATCGGTCCGCTCAATCGAAGTAACGTTTAAATTGCCCTTGTCCTGAGGCAGCACCAGCGCCTTATCCACCTTCAGATTGGCCACCTGGTCCCATGCAATCGCGATCGCGTCCGCATACGCTGTTTTGAAAGTCAGCTTGCCGCCCTCGAGTTTGACGGCAGTACCGGTGAGCCGATCACCATTCTTCAGCACGACTGTGTCGGCAAGGAGTGCCTGCTGCGTTATGAGTGCAAACAGAACGAAAACAAAGAGGAACGAGCGGGGGAGAGAATTCTTGCTGCGGATCATGGGGATAGACTTGCTCCTTCGTGAAGTTCGAATGTTTCAACCAAGGCGACGCGGCTGCAGAGCCGCGGGCCAGGGGCCTCTCAAGATGGTAAATCGCCCCGCACGGGACCGCCGCGCCCACCCCGTCAGGAATTCTTCAGGAATTCTTCAGGAATTTTGCCGCCTGTCACGGGCGAAGATAATGCTAATCGGGCGACTGTCACGATGAGCGAGTGAGCCAGTCCAGGTCATGAAGGGTAAATATGGTCAAAACTGTTTCGTATGCCAGGTGGTCTCTCGAGCCCTATTGCATCGGGTTGAAGCTGCGCTCTCTCCGCACCCAGAAGCGCCTCACCCTCTCGCGCCTCGCCGCTGAGACCGGTCTTTCCACGGCGCTGCTCTCCAAGCTCGAAACAGACCGCATGATTCCCACGCTGCCCACGCTCGCCACCATCAGCCGCGTCTACGGCGTCGGCATGAGTTATTTCTTCGGCGAGCCCGCCCACCACACCATCTCCATCACCCGCAAGGCTCATCTTCAGGGCACCGAGCGCGGCCTGGAGAAAATCAAGATTATCCCGCTCAATGCACCTTCCGAGCGCTCCCGCCTCCGCGCAGAGGTCATCGAGTTTCCCGCGGGCGCAGGTTCCACAACTACCGACAGCCACCAGACCGCGAGCCGCCTGGTCTATGTGCTCGAAGGCAAACTCGAGTTGGAATCAGGCGGCATTCAAGAGGTGTTGGACACGGGGGATTGCGTCTACATTGAGAGCGAGATGGCCCTGTCCTGGAGCGCTTCAGGCAAGCACCGCTGTCGCATCCTCAGCGTCTCGCCGGGCGATCGCAGAGTCGAAAGCTAGCCCGAGGCGTCGATGGCTAGCTCGCGCTTTTCGCTGTTTTGCTTTTTTTGCCGAAGTCCATCGATCGGATGACTGACTCGATTCGTCTGTGCTCTCGCGCGGGTTTACTCTCGTCGCAGCCGCTGTGTAGGATGGGTTGCACCTCGAGGACAAACGCACGATGCGACCCAACTTCAACCTCATGCGAGCCACGCTCACGGGCGCGCTCGGTGGCCTGCTCTTCGGCTTCGACACCGTGGTCATCTCCGGCGCAATCGGCACTCTGGTCCACCTCTACTCGCTCTCGCCAAAGCAAGAGGGCTTCACCGTCGCCATTGGCTTGGTCGGCACCGTCATCGGAGCCCTCACCGCCGGCGTCATCGGCCAGAGGCTTGGCTCGCGCGAAACTCTCCGCATCACCGCGATCCTTTACATTGTCTCTGCTACAGGGTGCGGCCTCGCGTGGGGCTGGTCGCCGTTCCTCCTTTTCCGCTTTATCGGCGGGCTCGGCATCGGCGCATCCTCCGTCCTCGGCCCCGTCTACATCGCCGAGCTCGCTCCCGCCAAGTGGCGGGGGCGCCTCGTCGCCGCCTTCCAGTTCAACGTCGTCCTCGGCATCGTCCTCGCATACACCTCCAACTACCTCATCCGCCTGATGAACCTCGGCGCAACCGAGTGGCGCTGGCAGATCGGCATCGCCGTCCTCCCCGCCTTCGGATTTCTCGCGCTTCTATTCGGCATTCCCCGCAGCCCGCGCTGGTCCGCATCGCGCAACCGCATCGACGATGCCCTATCAGTGCTCAAGCTCATGGGAGACCCCGATCCCGAGGCTGAGCTCGCCGACATCCGTGCAGCTCTTGCTGAAGAGCACGCCTCCGCTCATGAGCCGGTCTTCCGCTGGAAGTATCGCTACCCGCTTTTTCTCGCTATCTCCATCGGCGCATTCAACCAACTCGCCGGCATCAACGCCATCCTCTACTACCTCAACCCCATCTTCCAGGCCGCCGGCTATAGCCAGCTTTCCGGCGACCAGAAGGCCATCGCCATCGGCCTCACCAACCTCATCTTCACCATGGTCGGTATGAGCTTCATTGACAAGCTCGGCCGCAAGACCCTCCTGCTCATCGGCGCAGCCGGCACTGCCTTGTGTCTCTCCGCCGTTGCCTGGATCTTCGCCGCCAATGCCCACCGCGAGCTGCTCGTCTGGACGCTCATCACTTACATCGCCTTCTTCTCCGTGAGCCAGGGCGCGGTCATCTGGGTTTACATCGGCGAAATCTTCCCCACACACGTCCGATCCAAGGGCCAGGGCATCGGCTCGGCATCCCACTGGTTCATGAACGCCCTGATCGCCATGTACTTCCCCATCGTCGTTCATGCATTTTCGACTTCCACTCCCTTCGTCTTCTTCGCCGCCATGACCGTGGTGCAGTTTTTCGTGGTCCTCTTCGTCTATCCCGAAACCAAAGGCCAAACGCTCGAAGCATTGCAGCGGCGGCTGGTCAAAGCGGACTAGGCATTAAAGCTGGAATCTTTGGTCTCTAACCCCTAACCCCTAACCCCTAACCACTAACCCCTAACCCCTAACCCCTAACCCCTAACCACTAACCACTAACCGCTAACCGCTGTTTTCTCGACTGTGGAGTATACTGTGGATTGGAGTGCACATATGGAAACGATTCAGGTCGTCCTCGACAAGCCGCTGCTCCAGGCCACGGACCGCGCTGCGAAGCAGCTGAAGCGAAACCGGTCAGCCCTCGTCAGGGACGCCCTGCGCGAGCACTTGCGCAGGCTCGAAATTCGCGCGAAGGAGGAGCGAGATCGTGCGGCTTACCTGGCGAAGCCGCAAGACCTCGACGAAGCGAGATTGTGGGCGTCGGTGGCGGTATGGCCGGAAGAATAACTCGGGGAGATGTGCGAATCTGTACGTTTTCCTTTCCCGACAAAAAGCGACCAGTCGTTGTGATGACTCGAAACAGTGCGATTGACTATCTTGCATACGTCACGGTCGCGCCGATTACGTCGACCATTCGTGGAGCAACCTCCGAGGTCATACTGGATGAGTCGGATGGGATGAAATCGCCTTGTGCGGTGAACCTGTACAACACTGTGACTGTCCCAAAGGATCAACTGGGAAAGCGAGTTGCGCAGCTAAGCTCGGCTCGGATGGGCGAGATTTGCGCTGCGCTGCGGTTCACGGTTGGCTGCGATCTGGTTAATTGATCCGCTTATTGGAAATCTTGCTCTGGATGCCCCATGTCTTGCTTCTGAGACATGCGATCTCTGCGTCAACCTATGCCTGCGTGACACAAATCACCCAGCCCTTTCCTCGCCCCTCGATATAATGCAAGCATACGGGCGCTCGATCGGGCGCCCTCTTTGCCACACGCGTGCGAGGTTAGAAATGCAGCAGATCGCGGTCCCCCTGGAGGGGGCTTGGAAAGCGAAGACCCAGCAGAAGCAAGCCGAGACAAAGCAAGACTGGATGAAGCAGAAGCAGCTCGCCATTCCCGTCGAGGAGCCGAGCTTCGACTCGCCGCTCGCTGCCGCCAGCTCCGCACTCGCCACTGCCATTCGCGCCGAGATCATCCGCGTCGGCCGCAAGCTCTGGGAACGTCAGTACGTCGACGGCAACGGCGGCAACATCAGCGTCCGCATCGGCAAAGACTACCTTCTCTGCACGCCCACCCTGCTCAGCAAAGCCGATCTCGAGCCGGCCGATATCTGCCTCTCCGACCTCAACGGCAAAATCCTTGTCGGCGATCGCGACCTCACCAGCGAGCTCCTGCTTCACCTCGAAATCTTCAAATCCAATCCTAAGGCCCGCGCCGTCGTTCACTGCCATCCGCCCTACGCCACGGCCTTCGCCATCACCGGCACTGTCCCGCCCAACGGCTACATCCCGGAGTACGAGGTCTTCATCGGCCCCGCCGCCGTTGCCCCCTACGAAACTCCCGGAACCCAGGCTTTCGCCGAGACCATCCTGCCCTTCGTCGAGCAGCACAATACCATCCTGCTCAAGAACCACGGCGTGGTCTGTTGGTCCGACAGCGCCACACATGCCGAGTGGCTCTGCGAAATCGTTGACACCTATTGCAAGACCTACCTGATCGCCCTGCAGATTGGTCAGCCCCTCGCCCTCATCCCAGAAGACAAGATCGACGACATCCTCCGCCGTAAACGCCTCATGGGCCTTCCCGACGCGCGCATGCAGCGGATCGAGGGACGTTAAGCCGCTCTCTCCGGTCCCCAGCCGACGATCGCGAAATTACGATTTGCCAGCGTGGTCGCCATACTCAAAATCAAACGGAACTCCTGTATCTCCGAGAACGAACTTTACCAGCTCTGAGTATCCCGCCTCAGCGCGGACGTCGATCGAGAGAATAACAACGCAGCGTTGGCTCGCCTCCAGGCAAACCATCGTGTTGGCAGTCTGCCCGTCATGCCCCCCTTTGTAATAACCGTGCCCCTGCGGGCCATCAAAGACGACAACGCCAAGGCCAGCGGCCAAATCCTTGCGTTGTTGGTTGAGCGGCAGGTCGGGAAGAAACTGCGCAATGAGGGTAGCCCTAGGAATGTGCAGGCTGGGCTTTGTCATCTCTGCGCGCGAAGCCGCGCTCAATCCGTCCCCGCGCACCAGCGCCGCCGCGAATTTTGAAAAATCGGAAATCGTCGTGTTCATCGATCCAGCCACTCGCACTTTTTTGCGCTGGCTGTGCTCCTGGTGCTGGCCCTGGTCGTTCCAGCCATCGGCAACATTGGATTCGGCACCGTTGATGAAGACGAGGCTCGTCCGTGTCATGCCGAGCTTCTTGAAATCGGCCTTGGTCAAATCCCCAACGTCGATCCCGAGTCCCTGGGCGGCGCGTCCGTGCTCCACCACAAATTGCAGCAGGCTGAATCCTTCGCCGGAATAACTGAAGTGAGTGCCAGGCTCGAAGTGGATGTGCAGCTTCTGGTCCGGCTCAATAAACCAGAAGTTGGCGAAGCCAGTCGAATGCGTCAGGCACATGCGCGGCGTGATTTTTTCCCAGCGCGGATCATCGGCCAGATCCTTATAGGGGCCGTACTTGTCTGGGAAAACCGGGTCGGGGCCGTAGCTCGGCAGCGGTTTGTCCAGATCGTCCTTGATCGGTGTGTCCAGGTTTAGTTTGCCCTGATCCACCAATTGCATCACCGTGTAGGCGAAGACCGCCTTGGTGAGCGAGGCACCGTACATCACCGTTTCGACGTTCAGTGGATCGCCCTTGGCGTTGCGGATGCCGTAAGCCTGCACATAACCAACTTTCCCGTGGTCAATCACCGCAACAGCCATTGCGTTGGCGTGTGTGCTGGCCATGATCGCTGCTATTTCATGATCGATTGCTTGGTTGCCGGGAATTGATTGTGCGTCGGCGACGAAGGGAAGTATAACGGCCGCAAAATAGGAAAGTAGCCTGATCGTCAGATTCAAGGGAAAGGTCCTCGGGGAGTTGGTGGAGGGGAAACTCTTTCGGCGGGATGCGGAGCCCGGCGCGTGGCTAGAGTAACGCAATGGGCGGGATGAAGAGCAATACGGCAGCAGCATCGTCACCGCGGGCTCGCCTATGTACTGAGAGTAGGTAAAAGAAAAAGCGAAAACTGTGCTAAACTGAACTTGCGCTCAGTGATTTGGACGTGAGCAGCGGTTTGCCTTCTGGTTTCAGTTCTCTCCAGCCGGCAAGTTTGCCTGGCACAGGTTTTTCCCCAAGCCCCTACAGCGTAACCCTTTAAGTCTCCTTACCCGGCGACTTGGCATCGGACTGCAATGCGCAGATCCGAAGCAAAGGTTCCCGTTCTTCCGTGACGCGCCTCCTTGAATGGACTGGCGCCCGGCGAGCGAAGGAATGATTCCCCGGGAGCGATTTCAGGACATGTGATCCGAGTTTGGATCGGTCGTGGGAGCAGGGGGTCGATTGGCGATGTGCCAATTGGCATACGGTTAGCGTGTGGCAGATTCGGGCCTTTGGCATTCTTCGTTTGTTTGAATGCCGTGTGGCCGGTCCTCAGGACGTTTTCGCTTCTCCCAAACGCATAGAAGATTAAGCAGGCTCGCGCCTTTGTGCGTCCGCGCCTCACGACCGGTTCCGAATGCAGGCCGCGGACAAACTCCGTCGCTCACGGAACCAATAGGAAAAGACTATTTTGGATTCTCAATTCTCACAGTTCTCCATCTCCGCGCCGCTTATGGCGCGGCTCAACGCCAACAAGTTCACCATCCCCACGCCCGTCCAGTCCGCCGCAATTCCGCCCGCCCTCGAAGGCCGCGACGTTCTCGCCACCGCGCAGACCGGCACCGGCAAGACCCTCAGCTTCCTGATCCCGATCATTGAGCAGCTTAACAAGCTCGACATCAAGGGCGCTCAGGCTCTCATTGTCCTGCCCACCCGCGAGCTCGCCATCCAGGTTGAAACGGCCTTCCGCGCCATCCGCACCAGCCCCACGCAGACCGCTGCGCTCGTTGTCGGCGGGCTCCATGAGGGTTCTCAGCTTCAGGCCATCCGCCGCGGCGCGCAGCTCATCGTCGCAACGCCCGGCCGCCTTGAAGACTTCCTCAAGCGCAAGCTCGTTCGCCTCGACACCGTCAAGATCCTGGTGCTCGACGAAGTTGACCGCATGCTCGATATGGGCTTCCAGCCGGCCATCGCACGCATCGCCACCACGCTGCCCGCGGCGCGCCAAACGCTCTGCTACTCCGCCACGCTCGAGGGCTCGGTGAAGGAAGTGGCCCGCAAATACCTCAACAACCCCGTCCGCATCGAGATCGGCTCGGTGCTCAAGCCTGCCGAAAACGTCGAGCTGCGCACCTTCGAAGTTGAGCCCGACAAGAAGCAGGAGCTTCTCGAACATCTCCTCGATCAGGAGCAGGGCAGTTTTCTGGTCTTCGTTCGCACAAAGCACGGCGCAGATCGTGTGGCCCGGCGTCTGGCTCGTGGCGGCTTCTCCGCAACACAGATTCACGGCGACCGCACCCAGTCGCAGCGCAACCAGGCCCTGCGCAGCTTCTCTGAGGGTCGTCACCGCGTACTCGTAGCCACAGACGTTGCCGCCCGCGGCATCGACGTCGCCCACATCGCGCATGTTGTCAACTTCGACATGCCCAAGATGGCCGAGGACTTCGTCCACCGCATCGGCCGCACCGGCCGCGCATCGGCATCCGGCATCGCCTCCACATTCGCGTCCTCATCCGAACGCGGCGACCTGCGCAAAATCGAGCGCACCCTGGCCGTCTCAATGAAGCGCTTCCGCGTAAGCACCATCGCCCAAAACGCCGCCTAAGCAGTTCGCAGATTCCAACATCAGGCGGCCTTAGTTAGTTCGTCGGTTCCCGGGCCTCAAGGCGAGACCTGGGGCACCCGGCTTCAAGCGCTTCATCCAGGGAACAGAGGAAACGGCCCGAGTGTTGCGAACTCGCTGGGGCTCGAACCCAGGACCCGCGGTTTTGGCCCTTCAGCGAGTGGTCAACGCCTGGCAGTTGTATCTGGCGGGATAAGCCAAAGGCATAAATATACTTGACTCATCAGGTCTTTTCTGTCAGAGTGGGAGCATGAGACGGATCATTGAGCCTAAGACTTTGCAAGCGGCGATTACCTACTTCGCTGACGTAGACCGCTGCATTCAATACCTTGCGGTTAAACGCTGGCCGGATGATGTTGTAGTGTGCCCTACCTGTGGACGGAAGGATGCGGCTTATGTGGAAGCGCGGCGAGTGTGGCAGTGCAAGAGCAGGCATCCCAAAGCGCAATTCTCGATCAAGGTTGGCACCATCTTTGAGGATTCGCCGATTGCATTAAGCAAGTGGCTCATGGCTATGTGGATGGTTGCCAATTGTAAGAATGGCGTGTCGAGTCACGAGATCGCGCGGTCTGTCGGCGTCACTCAGAAAACCGCGTGGTTCATGAATCACCGCATCCGGCTGGCAATGGACTCCAACGCGCCGCGCCAGTTGGGCGGTAAAGATGGCGGTCCCGTGGAGGTAGACGAGACCTTCATCGGCGGAAAGCCAAAGAATATGCACGCTTCCCGCCGCCGCAAGATGCAGACAGCCGAGAACGGCGATAGCGGCAAAGCCATCGTCATGGGCTTGCTCGACCGCGAGTTGAGGCAGGTACGCGCCAAGGTCATTCCCAACGTCAAGCGCGAAACTTTGCAGACTGAGATCCTCAATCAGGTTTCCAAGGGCTCGACCGTCTACACCGATAGCGCCACTGGATACGATAGGCTGGCCGCGCAAGAGTACGTCCATGAGACCGTGAATCACGTTCTGGAATACGTCAGGGGCGAAATCCACACCCAGGGCATAGAGAACTTCTGGTCTCTCTTGAAACGAGGATTGAAGGGAACCTATGTTGCCGTCGAACCCTTCCACCTCGACCGCTACATCGGAGAGCAAATCTTCCGCTACAATAACCGTGCAACACGGGATAACCCGCTCACCGACTCAGACCGCTTTGCGCTGGCAGTATCGCAGATAGTAGGCAAACGCCTAACCTATGCAGAACTGACCGGCAAGGTGGAAGGGGCGGAAAACTTCTAAGGTTAATTGGAGACCAAGACAGGAACGCGGGAAGCGTAAAACCTAAAATATCGCGCTCGGGTCATCAACTGCTAGAGTGGCCGCTCCGGCTGATGTGATCCTCCGCTTAGGCGGAGTGTATCACGATCCGCCGGAAAGGCGGATAATGCTACTCCAAGAACGGTCTCAATCGCTTACAAGTCTCAGAGACAGCTTCACAGAATCTTTCAGCCAAGAGAGTGATAATAACCTCCCGATACCCACTCTCTTCGAGAACTACCACCGGAATGTACTTGCTCTCCACGTTCACCTTTCTGTCCTGCATAACGGGAAAAGGGCCAATCTCTGCCTTGAAATGCATCGCCTTGGGAAGGTCCCCGAGGCTGACGAAAAGTTCCCCGTCTTGCTCTACGATGGCGGAGGGATCGCTTGGAGCAGGGTTAGCTGTCAAAACGGAGACGTGCAGCTTCCTGTGCTTGTGAGTGTTTGTGAGGGTTCGGAGAGCCAAAAGCTGGGATGGCACAGGATCAGTCCGACCGTCGTAAGGTTGCAAACCCTCAATCACTGCGACTGCCTCAAAAGGAATCCCATAGAGCGCATCGCTACCAATTTCGTCGTTAAACGCACCATGACTAGTGACGATGGGGAACTTATGAGAAGGCTTTGCTTCCTTGCCTGGGTTGTTCCTGATAAAGAGTTCACAAACAAGATAGTCGAGACAGGAATTGGCGGACTGGAGAACATCTCCAAATATGTGGGAGATGACCGTGGGTGCCGGAGCGTCAATAGTGGACTCAAAGTTTCCCCAAGCCATAGTCTTCGCCTCGTTATAACGCTTGGCGACGAACGCAATATTCTTGGCATCGACATATCCCGTGACTACCTTATCGAGGATGTCGAAATGATGTTTTGTCCACTGTAGCTTGTCGTTAATCTCTCCGAATCCCATGCCCACATCATAGTTGGCATCAGGAACGTTCGGATACGCTTTTCGGCTTCCGCTTCGACCCCTTCTTAGGGCCGGGCCGGAACGGCCGCGCCTCTGACGCTTTCTTGTACTCCGCTTCGCGCCGCTTCAGTTCCTCGCGCGGGACCGCGAGCACGCGCGTTACCAGACTGTCGAATGCCGTGAACTCAGCAGATGGCTTCGTCATGGCTCAATGATACCTCCGGCATCCTCAGCGCCCTGCGAATACTTGCGGTGGACACGTAGATGGTCCCGCGCCGCTTTGGCTGGCGACCCACCAATACACGACGTTTGATATATAGACAGATGGTCTGACGGGACACTCGCAGGTACTCGGCAGCATCCTCGGCTCTAATCCATTCGCGTTGGGGTAAGCGTCCCACTCTCCAAGCATAACGCCAAAGCGTTATCATGGCGCAATCCCAGAAAGGATGATCCGCCATGACACCAGATCAGGAACAAGAATTAGTGGAATCCGCGAAGAGAGTTGCGTATCTTCTCGACTACCTTTGCCGTGCGGTTAAAGCGGTTGCCGGGAAGAATCTGCTTGTTGAACTCCCGGACTTCGATCCGGCCCCTGAGTCCATCCGTCCCAAGCGCGGCTGACCGATTCGTGGATTGACCGATACTCGAATAGTTCACGCGCGATTTTTAGCGCAACGTTAGCCGTTGTGCGATCAGTTTCGCGCAATAGGACTTCTATTTTTTGAGCGTATTCAATAGGGCCGGACTCTGACCGAGTTTCCATTCACACACTCTAATCCAACTTGATCCCCTGTCAACACTTTTGATGAGCCAAGTATGTTTTTGCCAAGCCAAACCATTGACTCTAGCGCAGATCGAGGGTGTCATTGCATGACGCTTTATCACCTTTAGAGCAACCCTGATTAAGGAGTTGTATTGCCTTCCCCCTATCCTGTTTGACGCCGACGCCGCGCGAGTAACAACGGGAAAGAATCCTGCATGCTTCGGGAAAAGCGCCCTCGCACGGCGCCACAAGATCTTCGTAGCCCACCTTGCATGCTTGATCCAAATTCTCAGAAGCCTTCAAGGCATCCTGCCCGGCCCCAATGCCGTAAAGGTAGATTTGAGCCAGATTCACGCATGCGTCGAAATATCCGCCCTTGCAGGAGTTCGTGAAAAGCTCGATTGCTTTTTGCGGGTCCTTTTCGATGGAGGCCCCTCGGGAGTCGGCAGGGACTCCCTTCAAAAGCGCTGAGCCGAGTGCGTCGCAACCTTTGGAGTCGCCGGCCTCGCACGAGCCTGTCATCAAGGTCTTCGCAAGTCTTGTATCGGGCGAAATGCCGAGGCCAAATGCATAAAGAAGGCCTTCCAATGCACATGCATCCTGATTGCCAGAAGAGCAAGCCTTCAGAGATAGGGAAAACGCAAGCTGATATTGCTTCTTCCAATAGAGTTCCATTGCCTTTTGTTCGAACTCAGTCGCTTCCGACGGCGACAGGTGTGGATCAGTTTCCGACTGGAGGTACGGCGCCGGCGCAGCCTGGCCCGCGGCTGAGGGTGAGAGGACCGGGTTGTCCGGCAGCCGAGCGCCCACGACTGGAACGGCAGCGCCGCCCCCGGGCGGGGCAGGGTTGGAGCCTGCGTCTGGATGCAGAATTGCGATTGGGTCATTGTTGTAGGTGTAACTCGGCAGCATCTTCGTCACGGAAATTTCTTGGATCTGCCCAGCGAATTCGACAACAACTTGTGTTGGCGCCAAACGACCCTCGTGAATCTTACTGCTCGTACGACTAATCGTTACTTTCGGCTGAATCGGCGGAATCTGGATTCGAGCGTTCAGATAGACTTCCCTGACTGGCCCAGTTGGGGATCTGCCGTGCATCTTCTCTTCGTCCGCGATGAATTGCCGAGCGGCGGAATCGGACATTTGGAGCTCCGATAAAACAAAAGGCTTGAAAACCACTCGGAACCGCGGGTACTGTTCGTCGGCTCCTGGGAAGAGCGGCGATCCAGGCGTGAAGTTAAACCCTCGACTGGTACTGATGCAATTCGATCCGAAATTGGTAATCGAACCGCTAGTCAAGTCAATATTGCTGCCATACAGCAGCTCTTGTTTGGTAACCTGGAACGCGCCGCGAGCCGAATCGTATTCGCCGATCTTTGCCACTTGAAACCCTGTGATTTCGGATGGCAGATCCGCCAGGATCTGCGGTGCCCTATCCTTGTAAAATTTTGCAATCTGCGGGTAATCAAGCTCGTTGTCGAGCTCTTTTTGAAAGCTTGGGTTCGTACAGTTATTTAGGATAGCGAATTCCCTCAGGACCTCATCATCGTCAAGCGCACGCGGCATCGTCCGAATAAGGCTTAACGCTAACTTATCCTTGTCTCCCAGGTGACTGTATGCCCCCGCATCGAGCGTTGACCCTCCAAATGGAGCGACCAATTTCGAAGCTGGCGGCGTCTTCGCGTTACCAGATTGACTTGAGTCAGCCGGGTATGCGCTCTGGGCAGTATGAGTGACGCCGGATTGCGAGCCGGCGCCCGCAGGCATGGTAGCCGACTGGCTTGGTCGGTTTGCGCGAGGAGAGGAATTGGCCGGGCCGGGAGGTGCGGCGGCTGCATTCTTCGCTTGCATCGCCGCGATCACCTTATCCGGCGTGCCGGCCTGTTTGAGCGCGATCAGGCTCGTGGTTGTGAGCGAGTACCTTCCCGGTTGGGCCTGAATCTGATTCACGATGACATCTGCGCCGAGGTGCGCCTGCACCATCTTGATGATGTCGGCGTTGGTCAGCGTCTCGGAATCCTGCCCGATCGCCGCGGCGCAGGTAAAAGCGGCGAGGGCAAGAATAACAGCGGCTGAAACTATGGCAATCCGTCGCGCAGGAATGGCTGCAAGCAGCATGCGAAACCTCGGCAAGAATTGGCGTTCTAGTTCGGTGGGAGGGGAAGCTCCGCGAAAGTTTAACACGACTTTGGATGGTCTGCCATTTTCGACTGCCACGTGCCCCATCCTCGGGGGTTATCTAGAGAACCCGCGGAAAGACCGGCGTCAGGCGATCGCCGCCTTCACTTTCCGTTGACTCCGCACCCTGATTCGGGTATTCTGGAGACCTTGCGCGGTGTTGCGCCTGGGGTCTGTATATACCGACCCAAACCGGCTGGGCGATCCCTTTCTAGGTTCGACTAAGGGGTTCAACCAAGGGTCAGACGGAACAGGCAACCGGCGGCTGGATTCGGCTTGAAAAGCCTCTTCAGTCAGGCCAGAGCCAACAAGGACCCGAAAGGGCCCGACAAAGGCCAGCCCCCGCAGTTCTCACCCGAACAGATTTGTTTGGACGTGGGTAGAATTCAGGCCCCTGCGCGTTTGGCGTGGGCAATTGCATTTTGTGCCGATATTGGTCGCACCGATTTTTGTTTCGCCTCAGGCCGCACCATTCGGTCCTGATTTTTGAAGAGGGCAGGAGAGAGATGAGCACCTTTGTTCCCAGCGGGAAAGACATTAGCCGCAAGTGGTACGTCCTTGACGCGACCGGTCAAACCTTGGGCCGTTTGTCCACCAAGGCGGCCGATCTGCTTAGCGGCAAGCTGAACCCGCAGTACGTTCCCTACATCGACGTCGGCGATCATGTCGTCGTCATCAACGCTGAGAAGGTCCGCCTGACCGGCCTCAAGAGCCAGCAGAAGGTCTATCGCCGCTACACCGGTTTCCCCGGCGGCCTCCGCGAAGAAGAGTTCATCCGTCTGTTGCATCGCAAGCCCGAGGCCATCCTCGAGCAGGCGATCAAGGGCATGTTGCCCAAGACCAAGATGGGGCGCGCCATGGGTTCCAAGCTCAAGGTCTACAAGGGCGACCAGCATCCCCACCAGGCCCAGCAGCCGGTGGCGATGGAAATCAAGTAAGACAGCTATTAGCCCTTAGCTTTTAGCTGTGAGCTTTGGGATTCGAAAAACGCGACTTTTGGGGCTTTTAGCTAAGAGCTAAAGGCTAAAAGCTAAGAGCTTTAAGAGGAAAAGAATGGCAGATCTAGTTCAGTATTACGGGACGGGACGGCGCAAGTCGGCGATCGCCCGCGTTTTCCTTCGTCCCGGAACGGGCGAGTGGAAGGTCAACGGCAAAGGCTTCGAAGAATACTTCGTCACCGAACAGCAGCGCGTCTCCGCCAAGCGGACCCTCGCCCTGGTTGAGCTCGCAGCGAGCTTTAATGTCCTCACCACGGTCTCCGGCGGCGGTGTTGCCGCGCAGGCCGATGCTGTGAAGATGGGCATTGCCCGCGCCCTGGTTGTCTTCAACCCCGAGCTGCGCAAGGTGCTCAAGGCCGAAGGTTTGATGACGCGCGATTCGCGCCAGAAAGAACGCAAGAAGTACGGGCAGAAGGGCGCCCGCAAGCGGTTCCAGTTCAGCAAGCGCTAATCGTCAGGTGACAGCTTGCAGGTGACAGATGACAGTTTTTCGATTCGCTGTTTTGCTGTCATCCGTAACCTGTCATCTGCAATCTAAGCAACACCCATCTCCCGCAGGGGCGGGCTCAATCCGGGCGCTGGCATCGACCACCCGGATGCAACTCAATAAAGGAGGCCAATGGCCACGATCACAATGAAGGAGCTGCTCGAAGCGGGTGTTCACTTCGGGCATCAGACCAAGCGCTGGAATCCGAAGATGAAGGAATACATCTTTGGCGAGCGCAATGGGATTTACATCATCG
>Ga0182015_10003718_pt1 | contig 16894 bp, 19 predicted proteins | sample 712P3MmetaG_FD_120478 | JGI IMG/M metagenome (GOLD analysis project Ga0182015, IMG submission 120478) | Permafrost microbial communities from Stordalen Mire, Sweden - 712P3M metaG | ecosystem: Environmental > Terrestrial > Soil > Wetlands > Permafrost | place: Sweden: Stordalen | collected... | reverse complement strand
TCCTGGGGTGAGGAATAGCCCAGCACCGCCAGCAACGCGGGATTTACATCCAGCAGTTGGCCCGCGGAACTGCAGCGGCAAATGCCGTAGGGAGCGTTGGTCACCAGCGAACGGAAATTCATTTCGGAGCGCCGCAAGCCCTCTTGAGCGGCTCGCAGTGCCGCGTTGAACCAGCAGATCAGAGCCGCCAGCATGACAAACAGGGCCAGCCGCAGCATCGTAGAACGGAATTCCGCAGGAGTATGTTCTCCGGAGAACGAGAAGTACGCGCTCACTGTGAGTGCGAACGAGGTCGCTACCAGTCCCGGTTTCCAGCCGCCATACCAGGCGCTCACCATCACGGCTACAGCGAACACGGCCAGGCGGCTTTCCGTGATGTTGGGAAGCAGAAGCGCCGGGATGAGCGCGAGCGTAGTGCTGAGTATGGCGACGCCGTAGCGCAGAATGGGCGCGCGGGCAGGTTGAATGCTGAGTAGGGGGAGGGATACCCGCATGTAACCCATGCTAGTGGCAAGTTTTGAAACGCGCGAGATTACAGGAGTTCATTCCAGATTCTCAGTGCGCCTGTTTTCTCAGCGATTAACACCGGGCCAAATGGACAATGCAGCAACTGACCACCGGCCAATGCCCGTGCCCCGCTTTCATTCCAGACAAACATAACAATCGGGCAGCCCGGACGTTGAACTTGCCAACAGGGCCTGCAAACGAGGACACTAGCGGCGCATGAACATTGGCCTTTTCGGCGGCACATTCGACCCTATCCATCGTGGGCACCTCGCGCTTGCCCGCGCCGCGCGGGAGCGCTGCAACCTTTCCCGGATCCTTTTCGTACCCGCGAACGTTCCGCCGCACAAACAGCGCCAGCCGCTATCGGCATTTTCCAATCGCTATGCCATGATTGCTTTGGCCACGGCGCAAGAGAAAGACTTTGCACCTTCGTTACTGGAAGCGCCGGAAGAGTTTGACGCTGGCGGCATGCGCGCAGAAAAGATGCGGGTGGCGAAGCCGAACCCCGCCCAACCGAACTACACCATCGACACCGTGATGCGCCTGAAGCAGCCGTTCAAGAAAGCAGACCGGCTCTTCCTGCTCATCGGCATCGATGCCTTCGCGGACATTGCCAAATGGCATCAGGCGGAGGCGCTGTTTCGCGAGTGTGAGTTTGTGGTGGCCAGCAGGCCGGGCTACTCTCTGGCCGATGTCGCCAACGCGTTGCCTGCGAGCCTGCGCCCGCGGCAGGAAGTGACGCGTCCGTTTCAAAAGCAAGCGGCCACCGGAGATCTGGTGCTGAAGGGCGTGACCATCCATCTGCTGGACGAGGTCTATCAGCCGATTTCTTCCACAACGATTCGGCAGGCCGCTGCCGCTGGCAAGCCGCTTGGCCGATTCGTAGACCCAGCCGTTGCGGACTACATCAAGAAGACTGGACTGTATAAGGGTCGTTAGTCAGTGGTCGTTGGTCGTCGCCAAAGCCGCTTGGCCGGCGGGAGCATCCGCCCACAGTGGAAAACGCGGCAGAGCTCCGTCGTTTACAATGAAGGCTCAACCCTTGCTGGGCAGACGACCGACCACCAACGACTAAGGACCAACGACCGACTCTCTCTCTGCATGAAAAAAAGCGATCTGAAGCTACAGGTAACGGCAGCCATTCAGGCCTGCCTCGACAAGAAGGCGGAAGAACTTAGCATCCTGGAAATGGAGAAGGGGTCGGGAGCATTCACCGACTACTTCGTGCTGTGCAGCGGCACGAATCCAAGGCAAGTCCAGGCCATTGCAGATGAAGTGGAATTGCGATTGAAGACGGTAGGTGTGCGGCCGGCGCACGTCGAGGGTTACAAGCAGGGCGAGTGGATCCTGGTCGACTACGTGGACTTCGTGGTGCATGTGTTTTCCGAGAAGGCGCGGAAGTTCTACGATCTGGAGCGCTTGTGGAAAACGGCGAAACGGCTGGAGCCCTCGGAATTGAAGCCGAAGCCGAAGCCGAAGACCGCCCCGAAGCTGAAGGCGGAGTCGAAGATAAAGCCGCGGCTGCGCAAGCGTGCCCCCGCGGCGCCTCCTCGCCGCAAGAAAGCGTAGCTCGGTTGTAGTGCGCCTCGTTCCTTCTGCGTCTCCGGATCATCTTTTGTGAAGATCAAGATCGCATGGATGGGAAAGACGAAAGAGCCGGCGATTCAGTCGCTGACGGATGAGTATGTGAAGCGGATTACGCGTTATGCGCAGGTAGAGGGGCTAGCGCTGCGGGATGAAGCCGCGCTTCTGGAAATCTGCGGACGGGCAACGCCGACGAAGGCGAAAAGAAACGCAAGCGCCGGGAAATCGACCCTGGTGCTGATGGATTCGGGCGGGAAGCAGTTGTCCTCAGAGGAGTTGGCGCGCTTTCTGGGAGACTATTTTGATCGCAATCCGTTGCCACTGGTCTTCGCGGTGGGGCCAGCGGATGGATTCAGCGAAGCGGCCCGCGTCGGGGCCCAGCATACGATCTCGCTGGGCAGGATGACGCTGCCCCATGAACTGGCTCGCGTAGTTTTGCTCGAGCAGGTGTACCGGGCATTCACGATTCTGAAGGGTCACCCTTATCATTCTGGGCACTGAAAAGCCATGCGGACGGCGGCGTGTACCTTCGTGTGTTGCTCTTGAGCCGTACGGCTCCTTACAGTTGTCGAAGACAAGAGGTCGGAATGCACATCGATTCCACTCGTGGAATCATCCGGTGCAATCACTTGGGAGAGAGTCATGAGAGATGTGATGGAACTGCTGCGGGCGAAAGAGCAGGAGTTGTTGAAGGTGAAGAGGCAAATCGAAGCCTTGCGGATCGCGTTACCATTGCTGGGCACACTGGATGAAGATCCGCTCGTGCCCAGGGCGATGCGCGGGGCCATTAAAGCGGAGTAAGGTGGGATGATTCTCTATCCTCCGGTTTCACCGTTTGTCGGGGTTCACTGCGTCACTGTAGCCTGATAGCTCACCGTTTGCCACTGGCCGTTACGGCGAACCCAGACGCGAGTGTAGCGATAGGGTCCGCTGAAATCTTCGCCGAGCTGGTGGCCTCTCACATCGGCTCGGGCGGTAACGACGGCCGTGTCGCCGTACACGCGTACCACCATATCCGTAATATTCATGGCCTCGTAGCGGAGTTGTCCGCTGCGACGGGCGGAAATGGTCTCCTCTTTAGTAGTGATCTGGCCCAGCGGGGTAATCGCGACGTAATCGGCGGCGAGGATACGCAGGGAAAAATCGGAGTCACGGCGGAGGCTGGCCTCTTTGGACTGGCGCTCCATCTCGACGATCTGGCGAATAATTTCCTGGTCGCCGGAGTCGAAACCGGGTCGGGGGTGAACGGCGACGTGTTGAGCGGAAAAAGCAGGTAAGGCCGCGAGCACACAAAACAATAACACCATACAATTGTTGATCACACCGAGACCTCCGCAGTCTGCCAGGGACAGAGATCTGCTTCCACCCGATACGCAAGGTTGGATGCACGAGTTCCGACGAAAACTCTTTACTTCTGCGGATTCATCGTAATTCGAAGTAAGGAGAGAGACCTGCCACCGGGGTTACGAGTGAGTGCCGCACGATAGGAAAGATCGTCATGCGGGCGTTTTCGTTCGCGTTTTTCTGATTTCGAGGATCCCCGGGGTCATTGTTGGGGCCTTCAGGGTAGCGTCTGAAATGTGCGTTGACGGAAAACAACGACCGCTTGCTCTCCGGCGTTATAATTGAACTATGCTGTCTGACTACAGAGGAAGGATGTTTGGGAAGGCTGGATCGGTGGGGAAATCAGGGCGAATTACTTCGCCGACAGGGGGCAGTCAGTTTCAAACCGAGCAAAAAGTGCTCACGTTGATGACCCTGCTATTCTCCTCGGGAGCGGCGGTGACGTTCATTGCCGATTGGCTTCCGCAATGGGTTAAGCCCGTCCTAATGCTGCTTACTGCAGCGATCAGTTTATACTTGCTCCTTCAGCAGAACCAAAAGCGCGTCACGGAATGCGCGGATTTGCATTTTCGGTGGAGCAGGCTAGCCAATGAGTACAAGGCCCTCTGGGATGATATGTACCCTCCCGATGCCTTGGGCAGGCTCCGCGCCCTAGAAGAAGAGGAAGCAGAACTCTCCAAGAGCAGCATGGGAATTCCGAACAATGAACGAGCGATGCTCAAGTGGCAGGACTACGTTACTAGCCAACACAGGTTGACTTTCATTGCATGAGCAAACTGCACGAAGCAAACAAGAGCTGGCCGCCACTTCGAAAGCCGCTTCCGCCCCCCCCACCCCCGCCGCCCCCGCCACCAAAGAAGTAAGGACTTTCCTGGCAGCCAGCCGTTCCGCGTTAAAGCAGATTTCAGACACTACGGGCTTTTAGGGTCCGCTCCCTTGGGGAGGGCGTTCTAGTAGAATCAAATGTCATTCAACTTATGGCTGACGTACGTCGCGGTCTCATCATCGTGAACACTGGACCGGGCAAAGGGAAGACGACCGCGGCGATGGGGACGGCTTTGCGAGCGGTGGGGCAGGGGATGCGAGTCCTGATGCTGCAGTTTCTGAAGGGCTCCTGGCACTACGGGGAACTGGATGCGGTAAAGGCCTTTGGGGACAAGTTTGTAATGAAGCAGATGGGGCGGGGGTTTGTGAAGGTGGGCGCGGAGAAGCCGGACCCGGAAGATGTGAAGATGGTGGAAGAAGCGTGGGCTGAGGGGGAGACGGCGATCCAGTCGGGCGATTGGGATCTGGTGGTGCTGGATGAGATTAATTATGCGATTAGCTATGGCATGTTGGACCCGGCGAAAGTGGTGGAGAGCCTGAAGAAGAAACCTGAGATGGTACATGTCATCTTGACGGGGAGGAATGCACATCCCACAATTGTTGAGGCGGCAGACACGGTAACGGAGATGCGGCAGGTGAAGCACGCTTACGAAAAGGGCGTGATGGCGCAGAGAGGGATCGAATACTGATCGGGCGATCTGTGATCGGGTGATCGGGCGATTGGCTCTACTGTAAGGTTTTCCAATCGCAAAATCACCCGATCACCCGATCACCCGATCACAAAATTCTTATGGCTTGGTTCAAGCGGGAATCCGGGGAACTGAACACGTCGGGCGAGAAGACGGTGCGCACCGAAGGGTTATGGGTGAAGTGTGAGAACTGCCGGCAGATTATCTGGAAGAAAGATCTGGAAGAGAATCTGAACGTGTGCCCGAAGTGCGAAAAGCACTTCCGCATCGATGCGCGGAAAAGACTGGCGCTGCTGCTGGATGAGAATCAGTACGAAATGCTCGACGGAAATCTGTCGTCAACCGATCCGCTGAAGTTTGTGGATCTGAAGCCGTACTCGTCGCGGTTAAAGCAGGCACAGCACGATACCGGGCTGAAAGATGCGGTGATCAACGCACAGGGCAAGCTCCTGGGACGGCCTGTCGTCGCCAGTGCGATGGAGTACGCGTTCATTGGCGGCAGCATGGGGGCGGTGGTGGGCGAGATGATTACGCGGGCGGTCGAGCGCGCTGTGGATTCGCGCACGCCGCTGATTATTGTGTCGGCTTCGGGCGGAGCGCGAATGATGGAGGGTGTGATCAGCCTGATGCAGCTGGCTAAGATTTCGGCGGCGCTGGCGCGGCTGGATAAAGCAAAAGTTCCCTATATCTCCGTGCTGACCGACCCGACCACGGGCGGCGTGACGGCATCGTTTGCCATGCTGGGTGATTTGAATATTGCCGAGCCCGGGGCGCTGATTGGGTTTGCGGGGCCGCGAGTGATCGAGCAGACCATCCGGCAGAAGCTGCCACCGGGGTTCCAGCGCAGCGAATTTCTGCTGGAGCATGGGATGCTGGACGCAGTGGTGCCGCGCAAGGAACTCAAGCCTTACATCGCGCGGGCGCTGGAATTTATGGTGGCGTGACGACGGCTGCCAGCCATCAGCTACCAGCCCAGCCCACGCACGCAACCATCAGGGCCGAGTTGGTCTCTCCAAGATCAAAGCGTTTTCGTTGAGGCCATCCTTTTTCAGTCATCGGTGTGGCTGGTAATCTTAGGGTTCAAGCTGATCACTGACAGCTGAGAACTGAAAGCCACTGAAGTCTTGTCCACTTCCTACCAAGCCGCAGTAGCGCGCATGTTTGCGCTGGGGCACGAGCTGGCGCAGACGCCTTCTCACAAATTTGATCTGGAGCACATGCGGGTGCTGTTGCAGGCGATGGACCATCCGGAACGACGTTTCCCGAGCGTGCTGATCGCCGGTACCAATGGCAAGGGCTCGACGGCGGCGACGCTGGCTTCGATCCTGCGGGCATCGGGATTGAAAGCGGCTTTGTATACCTCGCCGCATCTGGTGCGAATTAACGAGCGGATCCGGGTGAACGGGGAGGAGGTCAGCGACGAGGATTTTGCATCTCTGCAGGGTGAGATAGATCGGATTGCGGAGAGGTTGGTGGAGCGAACGGAGTTGCCGTGGCATCCCAGTTTTTTCGAGATGATGACTGCGATTGCGTTTGAGCATTTTGCGCGGGAAAGAGTTGACCTGGCGGTGCTCGAAGTGGGCATGGGCGGACGGCTCGATGCGACAAATGTAGTGGAACCGCGGGTAAGCGTGATTGCCGACATATCGCTTGATCATCAGAAGTTTCTTGGGAACACGGTGGCAGAGATTGCGCGAGAGAAGGTGGGGATTATTCGTCCGGGCGGCGTGGTGGTGACGCTGCCGCAACAGCCCGAGGCGAACGACGTGATCGGGAACACGATTCTGGAACTGGGAGCGCGGGCGGTGAACGCGGTTGCGTATGTGCCGCCGGTTTCGCCTGGGAGTGGCGAGTACCTGGTACGGAGCAGCGAGCAAGGCAATCCCAAATACGTTTATCGTTACCCACTTCAGGTCATGGGAGAAGAGATTCTAGTCGAGACACCGCTGGTGGGGCGGCACCAGTTGCGCAATGTTGCCCTGGCGATTGCGGCGGCGGTGGAGTTGAGGCAGCAGGGATTCAGCGGCATCACAGCGAAGAGCATCGAGGCCGGCATAACTGAGACACGATGGCCGGGACGGTTCCAGGTGATCGCGGCACGGCCGGGGTGGCCCGAGATGGTGATCGATGTGGCCCACAATCCGGCGGGCGCGTGGGCGCTGCGATCATGCCTTTCAGAGCGGTATGAAGACCGTCCGCTGATTTTTATTTTTGGGGCGATGCGGGACAAGGCAATCTCGGAGATGACGGAAATTTTGTTTCCGCTGGCGGAGCGCGTGATCGCGACCCGGCCGGATAATCCGCGGGCGGCGTCAGCGGAAGAGATTCAGCAAGCGGCGGCTCGAACCGGAGTTGAGGTCGAATCGGTGGAAGACACACAGAGCGCCGTGGAGCGGGCCAGAGTACTGGCCAGCGCGGGGACGGTGATTGTGATCACTGGTTCGATTTATCTGGTGGGTGAAGTCATGCACAGCGTTGGGGCGGAAGTCTGAAGCAGCGGCCGCGAGCGGTTTCCCCTAGAATGGAAGTGTGCAGGAAGTGAACTCATCGGTGGAAGTGGAAGGCGGCGCAGAGGCGGCGCCGGTAGTCGTGCCGCGAGGCAGTCCGCACGCGATTCCCGGGAAGAAGCACGGCTGGTTGAGCCGGTCGCGGTCGTATTTGATTCTCGACCCGCTGATTTGGCTGTACACGCTGGTTCTGGGAATACTAGCTCTCCCCGGCGGACTGTTCGACCGGAGCGGACGCCGGCTGCACTGGTTTTCGCGGGCATGGTCGTGGCTGATCATGAAAACGGTCCTGTCTCCGGTGAAGGTCAGCGGGCTGGACCGGATTGATACGTCGAAGCCTCACGTCTACGCGGTGAATCACGCTTCGGCCATCGACATTCCAGTGCTCTATGTTTACCTGCCGTTTCAATTCCGCATTGTTTTCAAGAAAGAATTGTTGTCATACCCGGTGGTGGGCTGGCAGTTGAAACGTTCGGGGCAGGTCTGCATCGACCAGCAGAAGCCGACCAATTCGATTGCGGCGATCCGATCGGCGGTGAAGAGTCTGAAAGCCGGTATGCCGCTGGTCATTTATCCGGAAGGAGGGAGAACGCCGGACGGAGAGATCAAGCCGTTTTTGCCGGGGGCATTTTTTCTCGCGATCAAAGCGCAGGTGGATATTGTGCCGGTGGCGCTGGTCGGCACTTATGAGCTGCTGCCGATGGATACTTATCACATCAAATGCCGCCCGCTGGAGATGCGCGTGGGCGAGCCGATTTCGACCGCGGGTTTGAAGATGCGGGACATGGAAGCGGTGTCGGCGAGGGTGCATAAGGCGATGGAGGACCTGTACTACGCGCCAGCTACGCTCTCGACCTAAATTTGGGTAGTGGTGCAGTTTGGCTCACGCGTTGGGCCAGTTCAGCCGGAGATCCTTCACTACGCCTGAAAAACGGCTCCGCTCAGGATGACAATCGTCATCGTTCGGGCCGGAATCCAGATTAAAAAATTTCCATATCAACCTGCTAAATCTTTGGATTCAGGGAAGTTACGAAGCCCTGATCCGGTTGAAATCCAGCTAAAATCTTGAATCGAAGGATTTTACCCGCAAAATATTGTGGACAAAGGATTTAGATTGCCCAATTGAATTTCAAAGAACAGGTGCTTATTTGGGTCAATGATGACGCAGATTGCAGGTGAGGCGCAAGGTTGGCTGTCACATAGGGCTTGTGGATTTGTGGTGCGCAAGGGCTGGGTTGCATGGCTCGCCCGCCACTTCTCGCAAAGTACGCGAGAAATGGGGCCCGAGGGACCTACGCGAATTCACCACTACCGAATTTACCACTACCGAATTTACCACCCAATCCGTTTCAATCCTGTCACCTCATCGAGGTGGCGATCACGACTCAACAGAGGAAGCGAGTGCTGGCGGCAGAGGGCTGCGATCCAGAGGTCGTTCGTCGGAATTGGCTTGCCCTTGCGCCTTAGCTCGAGAGTGATCTCGGCATAGTGCTGAGTCGTTGGCTCGTTAATGTCGAGCACGGCGCAGTCGCGAAGAAGTCCGGTCAGCCAGTTTTCGTAGGTGGCGCAGTGCCGCGATTGGGCGATTCCGTAGCGATACTCGCCGAGGACGATCACGGGAATCGCCATCTGGCCGGCGCGGGTGAGAATAGCGACGACGGCCGGGTCGTCATCGGCCGCGGCGGACAAGGCGTTGGTATCGACAATCATGGCTTTGTCAGGGCGTCATCCCGAAACGCGGCGCACTTCAGCCGCGTGAGGGATCTCCCATAGATACGGCCAGCGGGAGATCCCTTCGGCTGCGCTCAGGGCAGGCTCTTCGTTCCGCCTGAAGAACGGCTGCACTCAGGATGACGCCGAAGTATGGGCCAGGAAATCCAATTGAGCCACCACCCAGTCTTCGGTCCTCGTGAGCGAGCGTAGTCAGGCTGGATCAGCGCCACAGTTCGCGGTCGATCTGCTCGAAGGCCTCTTCCACCCGCTCCTCGATCCGCGTGCGCTCTTTGCGGAGGTGCTTGAGTTTGCCTAGATGTTTCGTCCAGGGTTTTTCCTGAGGCGCGATTCTCAGCTTCTCCTGGACAGCCTCTGTCACGAACTGGCGCAGAGGAATGCCGCGCTCGGCAGCCACCGACTTGGCCCGGCGGAAGAGAAAATCCGGAATTTCGAGGGTCGTCTTCACTGGCCCATATTACCATATTTATGGGGGATGTTATACGGGACTCCAGAAGTCGAAGTCGAACAGGGGCGTTTAATCCCTCCCTCTCCGCCAGTCCCATTTCCCCGAAATTCACCGTAACTTTTTCCTCTGGGCTTCCGTTATCCCTGTGTAAGACTACTCCGCGCGGAGAACTCGTTGAAGGCTCTGAGGAAAGAAGCGGACGAGCGGCTTCTGATCGAAGCGGCACAGAAGGACCCTGCTCGCTTTGCGGAGCTTTACGAGAATAATTTCGAGCGGGTGTATGCCTACGTGGTGCGGCGGGTAGGAGATCGCGCGGAAACCGAGGATCTGACCTCCGAGGTATTTCACCATGCGCTGGCCAACTTGCGGCGATTTGAGTGGCGCGGGATTCCGTTTGCAGCGTGGCTGTTTCGAATTGCCGCGAATCTGATCTCGGACCGCTGGCAACGCACGAGCCGGGAGCAAGTGGTCGACGAGCCGGAGCGGATCGACGCGGCGCAGGCCAGGAACAGTAACGCGGAATTCGAGGAAGCGGAGCGCAGGGCAACACTGTTTCGGTTGGTCGACACGTTGCCGGCGGAGCAGCAGCGGGTGGTGGTGCTGCGGTTTGTGGAGCAGAAAAGTATTAAGGAAGTGGCGCGGGAGATACGCAAGACTGAAGGCGCGGTAAAGCAACTGCAGTTCCGCGCTATCACGAGTCTGCGGGCGCGCATGGAGGGTGCAGATGCCTAAGCGCTCTCTGAATCCGGGCAATAACGAGGCCAGAAAAATCGAGCAGCTGAACCAGGCCATCGATTCAATGCTGGCTCGAAAGGATGGCAAAGCTCCGAAAATAGCGGCTGGAATCGAGCCACTGGTGCGCATCGCGGCGGAATTGCGCAATCTGCCGAATGCGAGTTTTAAGGCACGATTGAAATCCGAATTTGAAGGGGAAAAGAAAATGGCTGCTCTAACTGTACCCACTGCTGCTGAGCCTGCTGCCGCCGTTCGACCGGTTGCGGTTCCACGTGTGACATTCAAGGATGTTGCCAAGGCTATCGAGTTCTACAAGAAAGCTCTTGGCGCGAAAGAAACATTCCGCTTTGAGACTCCAAGCGGTATTCCTGCAGCTGAAATTACGATCGGCGGGTCCGCCATCATGCTGTCCGATGAATGGCCCGAGGGCGGCCGCTTCAGCGCTGAAACCCTCGGCCAGTCGCCAGTATGGCTCACGCTTCGGGTCGACGATGTAGATTCGTTCGTCGAGCACGCGACCGAGGCTGGGATGAAAATTGTGAGACCGGTGGCGGATCAGTTCTACGGCCATCGCGACGCCAATCTCACCGATCCCTTTGGCTACACCTGGGGAATTTATACGGTGAAGGAAGAGATGCCGGTGGAAGAGATGCACCGGCGCATGAAGAACCTCACGACTGGACCGGGGGGCGGACGCATGTCGCAAGCGAAGCCTGCGACCGGCGTAAGCCCGGTTCCGCGCGGCTTCCGCATGGTAACGCCTTATCTGGTGGCCGAGGATGGATTCGCCTTGTTGGAGTTCGTCAAGCAGGCTTTTGGAGGGGAAGAGATGATGAAGGCTGAGACGCCGACGGGAGTGCATGGCGAAGTGCGCATCGGCGATTCGATGTTGATGGTGGGCGGGGGCAAGGCGGGCCAGAAGTTTCCTTCGACGCTGCATCCCAATGCTCTGCATGTATATGTGGAAGACGCCGATGCGGTTTGCAAAAATGCGCTGGCGGTCGGAGCGACGTTGATCGATGAGCCTCGCGATCAGGAATATGGCGAGCGCTCCGCTACGGTGAAAGATGCGGCTGGCAACTTCTGGTATATCGCTACGCACAAGGGCGAGAGCTATATGCCGAAGGGATTGCACAATGTGAATCCGTATCTGCATCCGCTGCGCGCCGAGCCACTTATCGGCTTTCTAAAGCGTGCGTTTGATGCGCAGGAAATTGCCAAGTATGCGTCTCCGGACGGAGTTGTCCATCATGCGGAGATTCGCATCGGCGATTCGGTGGTGGAGATGGGCGAGGCGCATGGCAAGTATGAGCCGATGCCGGCGATGTTCTACCTCTATGTGCCGGATTGCGATGCGCTTTATCGGCGAGCGCTGGCAGCCGGTGCGAAGTCACTGCACGAACCTAAGGACCAGCCTTATGGCGATCGCAGCGCCGCGGTGACGGATGCGTTTGGGAATATCTGGTATGTGGCGACGCATGTTAAGGACGTGGCGATGTAGGAGTCGAATCATTCAAAGCTGAGGGCGGGTGAGAGCACCCGCCTTCGGCGGCAAAAGAGAATGAAGCTGCACTATCCGGGCGGGCTTACAATGCTCCAGAGGCATGTGAACATTGAGCACCTTCACCCACGTGATATTCGGAGTCCTTGTCGCACTGGGATATCTTGTCCCTCCAACAGCGCTGATCTGGGGTTGGACACGATGGGTTAAATCACCAAAACTCCGCACGATCCTCTCTGTACTATCTTTGCTTGGGTTCATTTTTGCCACAGCGTCGGCTCTGCTTGCGATTTCCTCCGTTGCGTACGCTCAGATTCATCATTTTCCGTATTATGATCCTTTACTGCTCAGGATATTTAGATGGGGAGCGCTACTTTCCTTCTGCGGAATTGTTTTTGGAATCGGCGGCGTGTGGAGACCGAGTTCTCTACGCTGGCACGCCCCGGTTTCTGGGTTGGGGATGCTTGCATTCTGGACAATGGCAGCTTCCGGTGAATGAGGTCTTAATTCGACCGAAGCTTAGCTGTCCCCGACCAGTTTGACCCTCCCGAATCCCTCCAATAAACTGAAGGATTACGTACTCCTGTAGGTCCAACTCTTATGGCAGACAGCATTCATGTGAAGCTTCCGGATGGGAGCGTGAAGGATGTTCCCAAGGGCACGACCGCGCTGGAAATTGCAAAGTCTATCAGTCCGCGTCTGGCGGATGCGGCGTTGGCGGCGAAAACCAACGGCGACCTCATCGACCTCACCCGCCCGCTCGAAAAAGATACGGACCTTCGCCTTTTGACCGAGAAAGATCCAGAGGCGCTGGAAGTTTACCGGCATTCTTCGGCGCACTTGTTGGCGGCGGCCGTGCTGGAGCTTTTTCCTGAGACCAAGCTGGGCCACGGTCCGGCGACCGAGAGCGGATTCTTTTACGACTTCTATCGGCCTACGCCTTTCACTCCCGAAGATCTGGAAACCATCGAGAAGAAGATGCAGGAGCTGGTGCAGCAGAACCTCCCCTACGCGCGCGAGTTTCTGCCTCGTGACCAAGGGCTGGCGGAGTTCAAGAAAGAAGGCGACTTCATGAAGTGCCATTTCATCGAGCAATTCACCAAGCCCGATGAAAAGATTTCGATCTACCGCACCGGTAAGTTCACGGACTTCTGCCGCGGGCCGCACATCCCTTCGACTGGCAAGATCAAAGCGTTCAAGCTGTTCAATGTTGCGGGCGCGTACTGGCTGGGCGATGAGAAGAATCCGCAACTACAGAGGATTTACGGGACCTCGTTTTTTTCGAAGAAAGATCTCGATGCTCACCTGCAGCAGGTGGAAGAGGCCAAGAAGCGCGACCATCGCGTGCTGGGCAAGCAACTCGATCTGTTTTCGATTCAGGAACTGGCTGGGCCGGGGCTGATTTTCTGGCATCCCAAGGGCGGGATCATCCGCAAACAGATGGAAGACTGGATGCGCGAGGAGTATTTGAAGCGCGGCTACTCACTGGTTTACACGCCGCATGTGGCGCGGCGGCAGTTGTTTTTTACCTCGGGACACGAAGGCTATTACGCGCAGAACATGTTCGACGCCATGGAACTCGACGACGCCGAATATCGCCTCAAGCCGATGAATTGTCCCGGCCACATTCTGATTTACAAAGACTCGCTGAAGTCGTACCGCGATCTGCCGGTGCGGCTGGGCGAGCTGGGAACGGTTTATCGCTATGAGCGTTCGGGCGTGATGCACGGGCTGTTGCGGGTGCGTGGCTTTACGCAGGATGATTCGCACATCTTCTGTACTCCGGAGCAAGTCGAAGGCGAGATTACCGGCTGTCTCGACTTTGCCCTGGATGTGCTGAAGGATTTTGGCTTCGACAAGTTCCAGATTGAACTTTCAACCTGGGATCCGGACGACCGCAAGAATTTTGTGGGCAGTGAAGAGCAATGGATCCACGCCACCGAATCGCTCAAGAAGGTGCTAGAACGCCGGGATATCGAGTACAAGACGATGCCGGGTGAGGCGGCGTTTTACGGGCCAAAGATTGACATCAAGCTGGTGGACGCGATCGGGCGGCTGTGGCAACTTTCGACGGTGCAGGTCGACTTCAACCTGCCGCAGCGTTTCGGCCTGGAGTATGTGGCGGAAGATGGTTCACGCAAACAGCCGGTGATGGTGCATCGCGCGCTGTTCGGATCGATCGAGCGATTCTTCGGCGTGCTGATCGAGCATTACGCCGGAGCGTTCCCGGTGTGGCTGTCGCCGGTGCAGGTGGCGATGATTCCGATCAGCGAGCGTCACGCGGAGTATGCGAACAAGATTGCGGATCAGCTCAAGGCCGTCGGCGTGCGTGTGGAGGTGGATGCGCGTAACGAGAAGATGAACGCTAAGATTCGCGAACATGCCATGCAGAAGGTGCCGTTCCTGCTGGTGGTGGGAGATAAAGAGGCCGAGGCGGGCAGAGTGAATGTGCGCACGCGGGGGAAAGAGAAGACTGAGGACATGGGAGCCGCGGAGTTTGTGGAGAAGATTAAGAAGCTGATAGCGGGGAAGAGTTCGGGACTGTAAATGGCTGCTTGCAACAGCCACCCGTTAAGATCGGACTTGCCCGATCTTCAATGTTTACGAGTCCGCCGGGTATTCCATTCTTCGGCGGTGATCTCCCAGATTTCGGCAGGCAAGCGCCCGGAGACGTAGTCGTGCTCTTCGGTGGCAACCATACGCATGCCACTCTTTTCGGAGATGCGACGGGATGCGGTGTTCGCAATTGCTTTGGGAGCCCGCAGGAGCGGGAACTTCAGCGTATTGAACCAGTAGTCAGTGACGGCATCGCAGGCCTCCGTCATGTAACCTTGTCCGTGCCAGGGCAATCCAAGCCAAAATCCGCGATTGATGTTTCCCCTTTTGATAAGGGCTATGCCGCCGATCATCCGATCTGGTTCAGTCTTCAGCCTTAGGGTCCAATGCCATTCATCACCGCGCTCCATCGCGGGAAGAGCTGCCTTGCGATAGTAGGTGTAGGCGCCGTCCGGCGGATAGGGCCAGGGAACGGTTTTCGAGAGATAGCGAACGATCTCCCAATGCGGAAACAGAAGCTGCGCCTGCTGAGCGTCTGCAAGCTCCAATGGACGCAACAGGAGGCGCGAAGTTTGGAGAGGAGGAACCACGTTTTCAGAATGATAACGCAAACGCAGTGGAGCTGATCTTACACAATCCGATCCGCCGGATTGCTGCCGATGTACCATGTTTCCGTGCATGAACTGGTGGAGCGCGTATTGGGGCATATCCGGCGGGAGGAACTGCTGCGGGCTGGAGACCGGGTTGGGGTTGCGGTTTCGGGGGGGATTGATTCGGTCGCGCTTCTTCGTCTGCTGATCGAATTGCGTCAGGAACTCGGCATTGTCTCCTCCGTTGTTCATTTCAACCACAAGCTGCGTGGGGCGGAGTCGGAGGCGGATCAGGAGTTTGTTGCTGGGCTGGCGCGTGAGCATGGGTTGGAGTTTCATGCTGCTAGTGGCGATGCGGCACGGTTGGCTGCCGAGGAACATTCGGGAGTGGAAGCGGCTGCGCGTCAGTTGCGGTATGGATTTTTTCGAGGGCTGTTGGGATCGGGTGAGAGTGTTGGAGGCTTAAGCACCTCAGGGGCTGAAGCCCAAGATATCCAAGCGTCTTATCGCAGCGCTGAAAGCGCTGCGCCACCCAAAAGCACTCCTCAGGGGCTAAAGCCCGCATCCTTGCCAGGACTTAGCGGCGCGGCTGAAGCCGCGCCCTTTCAAAGACAAAATCAGCAAGGAGTTCTGCACAAGATTGCCACCGGACATACGCTCGATGATCAGGCTGAGACTGTGCTCATGCGGGTCATTCGCGGTACCGGGCCGCGCGGGCTTGGAGGAATTTATCCGCGCATCGTGGTGGAGGACGAGGATGGGGAGGGTCACGGGGAGATCGTCCGGCCGTTGTTGGGAATCCGGCGACGCGAACTGGAGCAGTATCTGACGGAACTGAAACAACCCTGGCGCGAAGATTCAAGCAACGCTGACGACAAGTTCACCCGCAATCGCGTCCGGAAGCTTGTGCTTCCTTTGCTGGAGCGGGAGTTCAATCCCGCCGTGCTTGAAAGTCTCTCCGAGTTGGCGGGGATTGCGCGCGACGAAGAAGATTATTGGGAGAACGAAATCTCAGGTTGGTTGGGGACGGTGGTGCAGTGGTCGCAACCGGAATGGACCCGTGGGCTGCCGGGATTCGATGGTTCGCAGTCTCTGGTGCAAATTCAACAGTCTGATCCTGAATTGTTGAGTCGGCTTGAGCAGCCCGGCCCAGCGGTGATGAATGCTTCGGTGAGCCGGCCGTGGCTGCTGACCGAACCCAAGGCTGTGCAGAGAAGAGTACTGAAGGCGATCGGCGAGCAGGCGGGGATTCCGCTGGAGTTCAAGCACATCGAAGAAATCCTGCGCTTCGCGGGGGAGGACGGAGCACCGGGCAAGGAGTTGTCGCTACCGTTGGGTTGGAAAATTGTCCGCGAGCCGGAGGCGATGGTGTTCGTTACGCCGAACTTGCGGCGTCAGGAGCGGGTTCCGGACTACGAATACTCGCTGGCGGTGCCGGGGCGTGCCATGGTGCCGGAGGCGGGGGTAGTAATTGAAGCGTTGCGGGTCACTCCGGAGTCGCAGTTTGCGGAGTATAATCCGCAGCAACTTCTTCGCGCGGAGCTTTTGCCCGGGGTGTTGGTTGTGCGGAACTGGCGTCCGGGAGATCGCTTTTGGCCAGCCCACACAAAGGCGCCCAAGAAGATCAAAGAACTGTTGCAGGAACGCCATGTGGCGCAGCCGGAGCGCCGGCTTTGGCCGGTTGCGGTGAGCGGAGACGAGATTGTTTGGATGCGCGGCTTTCCGGTTCCGGCAAGATTACAGGCCAAAACGGAGAAGGAAGCGGTGTTCATCCGGGAGACGCCGTTGGCGGTTGAAGAGTCTGTAATTTAGAAGTTGTTATCGGTCTCGGTCTCAAGGCACTTTTAATAATTCGGTCAGATCGAGCAGTCTCAGCC
>Ga0182015_10003717_pt1 | contig 16899 bp, 25 predicted proteins | sample 712P3MmetaG_FD_120478 | JGI IMG/M metagenome (GOLD analysis project Ga0182015, IMG submission 120478) | Permafrost microbial communities from Stordalen Mire, Sweden - 712P3M metaG | ecosystem: Environmental > Terrestrial > Soil > Wetlands > Permafrost | place: Sweden: Stordalen | collected... | reverse complement strand
ATGACCCATGTAAAAAAGCTGCCTGATGCTCCGACCATTGGTGCGGAAGTCGTTGCCCTTGAGAAAGAAAATGTAGAGGCCGCATTTTAAAATAAGCTTCGGCGGCGGCCGCCCGAGGCGACGCGCAAATCTGCTCGCGCATCTGTTGATGCCGCCCTTGCGCTTGACGAAATCACGCAACGGCTCGTCCAGGTCTTTGTATTCCGCCGATTGCAGGAACCCGATCTGACCGTTCCAGCCTAATACTCCATAGCCAGCGTGCTGATAGAGATATTGGCAGACTAGGGATTCGCCTGTCAGCATTTGGTCTCTGAGCATAGCCGCCCGGAGCTTCGCGGCAGGGCGATGCGGCTCTTTCAATCTCCCGACGATGAAAGCGACATGACGGCAAAGATCGGCTGATTAAGTCTTCATTTTGCTCGGACCGAGCAAAGCCAGCCAAGCGGCGACCAACTGCTCCTGCCGGACAAATCGAGAATCGCATTGAGATAAAATTTACCTGCCGATTTGAACGGCTAGTTAGTGTTCTTATGCTTAGATTTTGGAACTGACAGAGCTATGGGCTGATGATTCGGGAGATACGTTGCGCAACGAGCAAACCGCGACGGCCATTCGACGGGTCGTTCGCACCGAGTTGGAGGCTTGCGCGACGGCCATCAACCGCAATGATAAGAAAGCGTCATTGGACCAACTTGCTGAGGCGAGCGCGAAGTTAAGGCGGATAGCTAGCGGACTGATCGGAAAATTTGGCTGACGGCTGGAGAGACTTCCTGTCGGCATCCGGTCTCTGAGCTTAGCGGCCCGGCGAGCTTGCCCGCACGCCTTGGCAAGACAACGGCGCGGATGCTGACACGTTCACGATCGGCAACGCCAAAATGGGCAACGCCATCGCCATTCCGACCACGCCGCAAATCCGTGCCTGCTTGAAGATAGCGGCCGACGCTTTGCCGGATCATAAGACGGGCGATCTTGTTTTTCCCGGATGCTGGAACAACCCGACGCGTGACAAGCTACCGATGCGCGGTCACGCCTTGCGCCGAACCTATCGGACCTTCGCCCATAGTCTCGGCATTCCCGATGACATCGGCGATTGGTTGTTAGGTGACGCACCGGAAGGCATCAAAGCGCACTACCTGATAAAGTGGGCGATGGCGAACAACAAAGCCATCGTCGAGGCGCAGCACAAAATCAGCAAAGCCATGATGACTGCGCTTAAGGCGAAGCCCGCGAAACAAAAGCGGGCGGCATAACCACGGGAGCAAAAAGGCGCGGCTAAAATCCGCGTGAAGGCGTATATCAGGAAGGCGCACCGGGACGATCCGCCAAGACCGTCCCGGCACTTGAGCCGATGCCGCTCAAGGGAGTGTGCCTCTCATTAAGCATTTAGTAACGAAAAGCTAATGCAATATGCCCAAACACAAATGAGGGAGAGTCGATGCCCGACAATATCTATATCGGCATCTCGGAGCAGTTACGTGACCAGCGCAAGGAGTACGTGAGGCTCCGTGAACGCGCTGCACTCATCTCAAAGCAATTTCCGAATACGGACCTAGGAGCCGCCATGGCAGAGCAGGACAAGATATTAGAGACGGCCATCGCTGGTATTGATGTGGCCCTAAAGATTACCGTCCCAGCGATTGCCGGGGCGGCGATCCAAGTTCCAACCGTCCCAGGTCTTCACGGTTCCTCCTAGTGATGATAGCCCATGGGGTCGAGCCGGTCTGCCTCGTCCTCTGCGTCATCGTCCTCTTTCTGCTGTTTCCGCGCTATATCCGGCGCGCTCGGGTGGCCGTGCTCCTTCACGCAGCGGCTGAGGTCGCCACCGCACTCGGCGGCAAGGTTCGGCCAGGACTTGCACTGCCCATCGGTGCCGCGGTAGCCGGGGCCCCCTTTGTCGCCGCAGGTTGCCGAGGCAACGGCCGAACTCAACAATAGTGCCGCCGTGGCGGCGAGTACGAGTTTCATGGTTCCTCCTCAGTTGTGTCTCTTAGTCGCATTGGCCCCGGTGCGGGTCTTGTTTACATCAGCAACACTAGGATTGCGGCCATCGCAATTTGTTCAGACACTTTTTATGCAAATTCTTTGGTCGTGAGGTGAAACGGCTCAGATCATTGCCACGGCGAGCGGCCCGTAATTCGTCAATGCTGTGGTCCATCCGTTTTGGATGATGCCATGATGAACAAGCAAGATGTGCAGCTCGTGCTTCGCCGTGCGCTCGGTGTCAGTCTAGAAGCCATGGAAAAAACCGAATTGACGGCGGCGCTTCGTCGTGCGCTCGGCAATCTCAGCGAAACGCATCTCACGATGCGATTAGGCATGGCTCAACAAAACAGGGGCGCAGGCATTAGCATCCGGCGCAGCTAGCCGACCGGACTATCGCGTGGCATTAAGCTCAAAGTCCGAAATACCGGCGATGCTGATGGCCATCGAGGCCACGCCTTCACCGACAGGAAGCTCCGTTATCGTGGCAGGGCGCCGAGTGCGGACAAGCTCGTCACGAACACTAAGCGCCTCCGGCCACTCAAGACCGAACGCATGAAGGGCCATCCCCGCGAACAGCCCAACGTGAACGGCCGCGAACGCGTCGTCGGCAGAATTTGCATCCACCAAGAAGTCCACGAAGTAATCATTCTCGCACATCATCCGTGCGTTCACATCGTCGAAAATCCCGCGGACCAGCCAACCCTTTAAACGAACTGTACCCCCCTCAAACTCGTATCTCGGCGCGCCGGACTGGTACTGCGCTGAGGACTCAGTAAGCCCGACCTTGAACTGGTCGCACGTAAGGTCCGCCGCTTGTGCGCCGATAGGCCACACAAGCGAGAGGGCGATGAAGCATCGACGGGTCATATTCATGACGATCTCCTCCTTCGCTCCCTCCCTGCACCGCCGCCGCATTTATCCTCGCTGCGGCCCCGCGTGCGATCCCCATGGGCGCACTCAGCAAGGATGCGTGAAAAAGGTTGCCGGGTCTATCCTGATCGCGTCGCACATGGTCTGCAACTCACGGCTGGCTCATTCGCTTCCCGCTCTCGAACGAAACCGAAGCTGAAGTCTTGCAGTTCCTCAGATAACTGAACGCAACTGTCCAGCGATGGCGAGCAATCGGAGCCGTCAGCACTCGACGCACGCCGATGTGGCGTTGAAGGTTCCGGGGAAGTGCTGCGGTCCGGGTTGGGATCAGCCGAGCGCGCCAGTGGCGACTCCAATTTTTCTGATCCACTTTTCCAAGTGGGCGACCAAGATGCGCGTGCGTTTCACGCCGCCTAAGTTGGCCGACGAATATGCGGGTATCCGCGTCATCCGCGGACACGTGCCGAATGGTGGATAACTGCAAAGCGCCGAAACTTCAGCGGTAGAATTAAAGCAGACAGTTCCGACTTCTTCGGGTTTGAGATTCTGCGGTGGGCGCAAGCCCCGTTCTCGCCGATACTAGCTACGAGGTGCGATAACCGCAGAGCCTCCAACCAGAGGAGGCTCACATGTCGAAATGCACTGAGCCGTGCAGATGAAGGAAACACGGGACTCGGTTTAAATGCACGCTACGACTTGGGAATATCGAGGGGCAGACTTTCAAGAGGGTTGGACGCATATTCCTTTCCAAGTCTTCGGGAGACAAAGGTGAGTTGAGCGTCACTCATCCCGTAGACATATTTTCGAGCCTGCAAAGCCAAACGCTCATTCACCTGCTGGATCATCTGTCCGCGCGCAAATACGCTCTCGATGAACCGCTCCGTCTTGGCGTTGTTGGTGGCGATGAAGACATGCCACGGTGATATCGGCACAATGATTTGCGAGTTTTCATCTTTCATGCCGTTGGTCATCACTACGGGTCGGTCAGAAGTCAAAAGAGTAAACTTCGGGCTGTGGGCCTTCAAAACAATCCAACGCATATTGTTGATGTGTTTTCCAATCTCCGGATTGTCAATCACCTTCTGCAAGAGGATGGCGCCCCCACGGCCAGCGGGGATTCGGTGAGTGCTGCGCCGCATATTCTTCGTAGATTAGAGGATCAGTCATTTTTCGATGCTGCAAATAGTCCGCGTACAACTCATCGCGCGATTGGTCGTAGAGAGCTTTAGCCGCTGCCATACTCCGTGCGACCGATTCTGGATTTCGCATCATGAGGGAGGTGATGAAACGTGACCACCCGCTCTTAACATCTTGCGAAAAATCTAAGATCTCATCGCCGGAAAGCAGGATACGAAGTGCCATCGCCGCGAAGTTGTCCGTAAGACGGAAAAAATATGATTCGAGAAAGTCAGCCTCATGCGCGGGCAAACCCGGAATTGTATTGAGGCCGTGCACGTAGGCGGTTCCGTCCGGGTGAACGCGCTTCGGCTTTACACGATCATATGGCTTGCTGAATTCGCAAACGCGACCATCGCTTCCCGCCCACTGTTTGAGATAGAAGACTGGAATGTAATGATGTTTGCCGAGTTTCGACACACATCGCGTATATCTGATTCAAATAGGGACCGACAATACGCCGCTCCTCCAAGACGCAATGATTACCATGCGGATATCATCGGGGCGCGGTTCGAAGCGGAATTCTTTGACAGTTACGTCGATGGGCTTCTTATACATGCCGTTGGCGATCTCGGCGCTCAGCAATGCCTTGCACTTGTTGCGGTTATCGACAGTGTGGAAGTCAACGGCAGTCCCGGCTTCCTAGCCTTTCCTCTCTCCGCCTTCCTCGCAGGTCGAGAGGGTCCTTCGCGTCACTTGGTGCCTACCTCCTCCAGGGCGCTGGGCAAACCGCGCGCCGTTTTCGTCATCTCCTCCACGCCTTCACACAACCCAGCCGTCGCAAATCAGGATGAGCAATAAGATACAGATTTAGAGAGGCACCCAGATCAAAGTCCACCAAGCGGCTTTGGCAGATCGGTGATTATTGTGGCTTGGATTGTTCTTGGTGCCTCGATTGCGATTGGCGTCATGATGTTTTGGTGTGACGTCACGGACTCCTGGAATGATGTGTTCCGGCCAGTCCGCGCACTGCTTGCGCATTATTCAAAATAGCTCACCCGAATGGCTCAGTGGAGGGGTGTCTATCGCAGCGCCAATAACCGCTTCGATTCAGCCGCGTCGCACCCTTGAACGAGGCTTAACCTCCCCTAAATAGATCGTCGTTTAAGGGCCAGACTTTGGTGCAGTGTGGGGGATATCTTGTGGAAAGGAAATCGGGCGAGGGAATCAGTCTCTTTGTGCGTGATGAGCGGACCGGGCGCTTCCTATTCAATGCAAAGGCGTTGAAGGCTTTGGGGATCAATCCTGCGGCGGCTCAGCAACGCGGGTATCCGATGAAAGAGAAATCTGCTTTGGCCGAAACAGCGAGAGACCTCAGCGCGGGTTAGCCACCACGCATTCCCAAGTAGCGAAAACCGTTTCTCGCTCCGTGCCTTTGTCGCGCGGTTGCAGGAACCAGACTCTTGTTGACCCTTTACCCTTAACGTCAATAACGCTTGGCCCTGCGAGAAATCGTACTCGTCCGCCAATGCCGCGCGGACCGTATCGGTCACTTGGACGCGTCCAGCGATACCGTGGCTTTGCATGCGGCTTGCTATATTCACCGTGTCACCCCATACGTCGAATATGACTTTTGCCTCACCGATCACACCCGCCGTAACCGGTCCAGTGTGTATTCCGATACGGATCGCGATCTTGCTGCCGTCAGGTTGCGCGCCGACTAGGTACGGCAAGCGCATTCGATTTCGCCGGTGGGATCGGGGGCAGGCCACCAAGCCAGTCTTCGTTGTAAGCTCGCTCGAGCAATGACCGCTGCATGCGCAGCAGAAGCTCGCGATCCAGCAGCGACGTGGCGTTTGCGGCAAACAAGCCGCAGGCTGCCGCGGATCTGCGAAATTTTGATTCCTTGAATAATTCGCGTGCTTGGAACATTGCGCTCTCCCTTTGCAGGCGGGAGCAAGACCGATCTCTCCCGCAGCGAAAGCAAAGCACCGCCCGGCGAGGAGTCGAGCGACGCGTTGTGCTACAAATTAGGTTTGCGTGCGACAACGCTGGACCGAGTGGCTCAGTTCCCTGCCGAAAGAACTCTCCGCAACCAACCACGCCTTATGGCTCAAACTCCTCGCTAAAGGACAGCGACCCTTACCATTTCTGGTGGCGCGTCCATCGCTTGGGCAATGGAACTCTTCGACGTAAATGATCACATTTGTTTCCAATAAAGCCTAGTTTTCCCAGAACCGTGGCTTACCTACCGTGAGTTGATTGAGGGATGACATTCAAACAATACTTCACAAGTATTTGGAGGAATTGCGATGACGAACGCACAGCAGACGAACGAAAACCTGACCGTCCACTTCAAGGTCAAGGACTTCAATGCATGGCGTACGAGTTACAACGGACACGAAAAGAACCGCGCGTCGGCAGGCATCACGAATGGGAGGGTGTTCCGCAGCGCGGAGGACCAGAACGACGTGGTAATCCTTCAAGACGTTTCTGACGTGGCCAAGGCTCGCGCCTGGTTGGGCTCGGACGACCTTAAGGCGGAGATGCAAAAGAGCGGCGTAATCGGCTCACCAAACGTCCGCTTCGCGGCCGCGGCGTAATTCGTAGCGGAAGCAAATTTGTAGTCGGGACGGTTTGTAGCGTGAGTGCTTTGTCGCGTCGCCGTCCCCAAGATGGAAGCCCCAGCCCCCAGTCCCCCGACTACGGCTGGGGCAACCGAGCCCCGGCGTCCACAGTTGGCACCGTTTGTGGTGATCTAGCGGCTCCGGCAAGCGCTTATCGCGTCTCGTCCGGAAGTCTCCCAACAGGTACGCCCAAATCCAAAGGACACAAGTGACACCATGGCTACGACCACCCATTCCGCGAATTCGAAGCCCACAAGCTCCCCAATGACTGACGCCCCGCAGGCATTTCGTGCGATGGCCGAAACCGGTACCACGCAAGCCAAGGAGGCATACGAAAAGATGAGCGCCGCCACAACGGAAGCGACCGATCTCATCAGAAAGAGCTATTCGACCGCCGTTGAGGGCGCCCAAGTCTACAACGACAAGCTCCTCGAATTTGCTCAAACCAATTACAAGGTCGCCTTCGACTTTGCCCAACAGCTGTTGACCACAAAGTCGCCTTCCGAGTTTATAGAGCGATCAACCGAACATGCGCGCAAGCAGTTCGAGATTCTGACTGGGCAGACCAAGGAACTGGCAGCACTCGGTCAGAAGGTAACGCTCGCGACCACGGAGCCCCTCAAGACCGGTGTCACCAAGGCATTTAGCCACGCCGCCTAAAATTGCTGTCTATGTTCGTGTTGTTCGAAGCCCGGGGTTCTCGCCCGGGCTTGCGGAGCTAATCTCGATGCGATCTGACCAAGAGAGATTGGACGAATATTTTCAAAATAAGAACCTTGCCCGAGCTATCCGTGAAGGAACACAGCCAAGGGATTATGCCGCTGGCGGTAGGGAGACTCGGGAGAACTTTCGGCGGTTCAATGAGAGCACTCGGAACAGGGCACTGCTGTTGGCTGCCCCAAACGTTTGCGCCGCATCTATTTCTGGGGCAGCACTTTCTGTCTCTTTGTACTATCGCCGCTTCTCTTTTTTGCCCCGTCGCAGTTTCAGAGCTATTTCGGGCCCTCCGTCTGGTGGCTCGTGCCATTGTTCCTCGGCGTTATCGTAGTGCCGCTCTGCGCCCTGAGGGGCTATTTCATCTGGGTGCGCTCGAACTGGTACCGCTGGATCGGCAAGGGCATCAGGGAAGACTACGAAGAAGGAGAAGTGCTTTAGAATGCATACCGCCCGCATCTCTTATAGGGGTTGCAGCAGCGTTGGTCCTTCAAAAAGTTTTCGGCATCGTTTCTTGCTTCATTCCATGGCGTGCAGCCTGTTCCGCAGACACCGAGTTAGTTGTTTTGACGAAACCAGAAGTGCGTCAGCAGAATCGGAGGTTTGCACGCGATTTCATTAGGCTGTGCACCTTGATATTGCTTCCCTAGCCGACGCTGCCGAGAAAGCCGCGATGCACATCTGTTGATGCCGCCCTTACGCCTGATGAAATCACCCAGCGGCTCATCCGGGTCCTTGAATTCCGCCGCATATCTTAGCACCCGCGACCATTTGCTCCGCGTCCGGTCATCAACTTGGTCGCGGTCCGCCGTGCAGAGGATCAGCGCGGCGAATGGTTCCGGCTCCCTATCCGAATGATGTCCGCGCAGATGCAGCGCCCGACCAGCACGAGCGACAGCCCTGCCATCGGTCGCCCACCACGAGACCAGTTCAAAAACGGCGGTTAAATAGCCATAAATCGCGTCCCGGTTACGGCTGGCTTGAACCGTTTCCCATTCCCCTTCTAGACGCAGCAAACTGGCCCTCATCGCCTCGATTGAAGAAGGGATGGTGGTTGGTTCACGGCCGGGCATAGTCAGACATCTTCAAGATCGTCCTGGGCATCTCGTTCCAAATCTCTCAGGTGGTCACACAGCCGTGGCGTCGCTTTCCAGGCAATCCGGCCGTCGGCGTCCACGAACCGCATGGCATCTCCGGCTGCTTCGAGTTCAACGAGCATTTCGGCCGAAACCTGGTCAGGGGTCGTATGGACGCCAATACGCCTGAGGCGCGAGGCTTCAAAAGCCTGATCGGAGAGTTCGGTAAGAATTTCATCCATAGGGATTGGCATCATCGTTTTGCAGTTGGATCCAGCATCATCAGAACTGACTTATAAAAATTAGCAAACCACGAATCGCGTTCTGTGCCGCTTTTTCCGCAATTATTGGACATCGAGTTTCCACTTGGGGATGGCGTTGAAGCACGGGCACGAATTGCCTTGGCCCCAACATTTCTTGCGACCGATACTTCTGCACCGACAGCTCGCCGCAGATCTTGTAAATGGCAGACAGCAGGCAACGTTGCCGCCAAATCGACTCGCTCAGAAATGCAAGGAGGAACAAATGAGTTGGGACAACATGGATGGCGTAGGGAATTTTTCCGGATTTGGCCGGGTTTACGTGGCGGATCGAAGGCGCGTGAAGGGATACCGCAAGAGCAATTTCGATTTGGCCAGTTTGCACGACCGTGGCAGCTTTTTTGTCACAAACGAGGTGATTGTCGCATTGGGGAGCGACGTATCGAGAAAGATGGCTCTGAGGGTCCTACGCCGAGTGATTAGGACACTCGAATACGAGATCGAAAGCGAGTGACTTTGAAATAAGCGGTGATGCCTCCAACTCGCTACCGTATTCTACCTCATGCTAGTGGACTGGGACGAACAGGGCGCTCGCCCTTGATGCGTATATTGCAATCGTCCGCAAAATGCCGCCAAAAATATCTTTAACAAGACAAGGGAAGGTCTGTATTTGCTGATTTCATATTTTCAAATTCGGAGGCCCAAATGGCACCAGTCCAATTCCCTGACATTGATATCGGGGATTTAATGGAAGTGATTCAACTAAAGCGATCCTTCCATCCACGAAAAATGACCGTTAGAATTTGAGATGGAATGCTGCAGGACGTGTTCGGAAGATTGGTCCTACCCGTATGCGCGACGAGCCACTTTCTTTATGCGGCGGGAACCAATAAGCTTTTAAAAAGAAATCCTATCTTCACGTATACTTTGCACCTACTCGGGCGGTTATTTGAGTCATGACCCCAAGAAAGGAAACTATCCAATGACCCGATACCTACCAAAGCAATTCGGCTAGGTGAGGCATATGAATGGGTCTGGGACTCCGTAATCGCGCATCCCGAGATACTGGATACGCTCAACGAAGGTATCCGAAAGACATTATCGCTTAATCGGCAGTTGATGGACGAAACAAGTGTTCGTCAGGGCATGTCTCCGACTGCCAAAGCTGCCGTTCATCGTCACACAGAAGCCGCAGTATTCTTTCGTACATGCTTGCACCAAGATCAAATACGCACCCACATTCGCGATCCTGAGACTGGCGAAATCCTGGACCTCGATCCATTAGATTGGCTTTCCGTCAGTACGAACAACTTTTCGCCCCTTCGACTGCCCGATCACGTAGGCGATTTTGCACCAAACGACGATCCGGCAGTGCAAAATCCCAATACCTTCATCCGTGGAGCATACCGACCGGTTTTCGTTTGGCGGGCAGAATTTGACACTTGGCTGGATAAGACATTTGGACGGAAGGCGCATGCTGGAGGAAGACCAAAGGGCTCCGGCGCACTGGCCCCAGCAGATGAGCCACTGATCAAAAAGATGCATGAACTCCTTCAGAGCCACGAGGCGCAATCAGCAAATGACGCCGCCCGGATGGTCGCGGAAGGTGCGAAAGGTTCGGGCACTGTTGAATCGAAGCAATCCCGATTAGCACGGCAGTATCGGAAGAAGTACCCGTTGGAGGGAAATTGAGTTTCTCTCCAACTCTCCATTTAACTTCATAGGGCGGCATTCCATTTCATGCGATCTCTTCGCGCAGTTGTTGCGGAGAGACCAAACAGATGGCCGCCGAACCTAGTCAATGTTCGCCCCTGATCGCGAGAGTTCTCGGCGAGGAGAGCTATTTCGGTAACGGCTCTCCAACTTGGCCGAGCGCACCAACCTCCTTAGACGCAAGGAAAGCCCGCAAAAGCTACATCAAGCGGCTACGGCGTTTTTCAGCGGAGTTTCCCGAAGCCGATGAGCTGGCTCATACCTTGGCGCGTTGCAAGCGGCGTCGGCGGTGCATGAGTGGGGCATGCCCTGAATGCGGCCGGGCCTTTCAACGCTGGTTCGCCGCCGAGGTCATAAACCTGGCGAGCAACGACATTTCGTTGCCGCTCGCCGCCGTCAGCATCGCATTCCAGAAACACCGAAGGGCAGAAGACCGGCTGAGCGCCCTAGACACCATGGGCATGAAGCGGTCCTTGTCGGCGGTGATCAAAAACGCAGAAGACCTCGCGTGGATGATTGGTGGCATCGACTTGAGCTTAAACGATGACACGCAAAAGGGTCCGGACATCGCCTGGCAACCGCAATTCTACGGCTTTGCCCAAGGCACCAGCCGTGAGGCCTTATCCGAGATCCTGCGCGACAAATACAAGCCGAGCAAAATAGCGCCAAGGCCCATCCAAACGAAGGAATGTGATGGCTCGGCAAGGGCCATTTCCTACGGCTTTAAGAACGATTTCGTCCGGCGCATCGCCTACCGCGGGCACGCTGGCCCACCTGGAAAGCGGCGGAAATTCTGGACCACACGGAAAGTTTCACTACGAGCCACCGAGCATGTTCGGGCGATGCTTTGGATGCACCGGATTGGTTTGGCCGGTCGTTTGTTTTTGCGGGGAGTCCGGATGACGCGCACCGGCAATGGCGTTGGATTGGTCCAAATGAAAATTAAGAAGCTGGAATAATTCATTTGTATCAGTGAATGGGACAAAACGAACTAGAAACCGCTTGAAATCGTGTGAATAAGCGGATGTTGAGCATTTTTAGCTGGAAAAAGTCGTAACACTGCAAAGTAGGCGGCCACTCACGGCCGCGCCAAATCGTCAACACACAACTAGTCGTCAACAAGTGTGCACGCCGTGCACGCGACGGGTGCTGCACGCCCTGCACGGGCTGCACACCCTTCTTAGGAGAGAGCAATGACCGAAAATAAGAACTGGAATATCAAAAAACTCGCCCGCATCCGGGACAAGGCCACCGAAAAATACCTTGAAGTAATCGTATTTCCAACCTCGGAATCGGAGGTGGGTAAGCTGAAACTTCCGCCTTCGGTGGTCAATGAACCGCGGGCCTTTGAGAAAGAGCTCCGGGATGCAGGCGCGATCCTGCCGAAGGGGGACCAGGAGGTTAAGGATGTGCTCTCGGCGGTGGCAAAATCGGATGCGCCCGAGGAACCGGTCTACGAAGCGCAAACCGGCTGGACGGAAGACGGCAAAGCGTTCGTCTTAGTGGATGGGGTAATCGGCGACACCACGAGCAAAGTCATCGGAGTGAACCGGGCGCATGCCGTTAATGATCCTAGCGGTCGACTATCGAACAGCGGTGGTTGGAAATCTTGGTGCGATACGGTGGCCGAACCGGCTCGTCTCTCCACCATTTTGATGTTTGGCATTTGCGTGGCGCTTGCCGCTCCGTTGCTTGCTATCATCAAGCGTCCTTCATTCACAATAAACTTGTTCGGGCGAACGCGGGTTGGAAAAAGCATCGCAACGCTGCTCGGAGCGTCTGTCATTGGAATAGCGCGAATTGCCCAAATGCTTACGTGGAATATTACGAATGCCCGGCTCGATGAGCGCATCTCGGAGTTCAACGACGCGATTTTCCCTATCGATGATCTTTCGAATATGGAAGGCGGTGGCAAGGAAAAGTATCAGCGCATTCGCGACGTCGCATACAGGATCAGCCAAGGATTGTCGATCGCCCGGCACAGTTCCTTCACCATAGCGCATGGCGGAGTGCACGGTAGTTGGCGCAGCATCGCACTCACTTCAAACGAAAAGTCGATCCGCGATCTCGCCGCGGATGTGAAGCTGGAGCGTCAACACGGTGAAGCACTTCGACTGATCGACCTTCCGGCAGTCTTCGATGGCCTTGACCATATTTTTGATCGACTGCCAAAACGTCCGCATATAGGCAACTTCCAGGATTGGAGAAGAGACACGTTCAAGAAAATCGCGGATGGATGTGAGAAGAATCACGGCAAACCCTTTCGAAAATACGTCAAGGCCCTTATCGCTGATAGTGCCGAGCTGGAAGAGTATGTTCAGGCCAAAATCGGGTATTTCGTGAGGCATGTGTGTGATGAATTCGACGGAGACATGGCACTTGATGTCGCCGATAAATTTCGGGCTGATCTACGCCGCGGGAAGACTGGGCATTCGGTGCGGGCTGTTGCCTTGGGACAAGCCCGAACTGCTCGATGCGCTTACCAAGTGCTATATTGGCGCACGCGACCTGTTGCCAGATGATGGCGTGGCTATCCGCCAAGGTATAGCGGCTCTCAAGACAAAGCTCCATGAGCTGCCTCGCGCTTCCAAGAAAGCTGCCACAGAACTTGATTACGATAAGATTGATGGCTACCGCAAACGTCGGAAGAAGACGAATCGGTACGTCATCAAGCGCGATGCATACAATTTCATTTTCGCCAGTGAGACCCAGCGGGCTCTCGTTACGCAGTGGCTGATGCAGAAACAACGCATCACCCTTGCGACTCCCAAGGCGACTGTTGGTGCACCGTCCCCGGAACCTCGGAATCAGTTTGTGTGGCCAGACGGCAAGAGGCGCCGTTCGTTTGAGATCCGATGGCCGCGCAAGGCCCAGGAAGCTTCTAATCAGGAAAGCGAGAAATAGGGGCTAGGCCACGGTAACCTAGAAAGCTGCCGCCATGGCAACCCACCCGGCACTTGCCGACCTTGGGATTGCGCCTCGCCTGTTAACGCGCGAGCAGGCGGCAGCCTATCTTTCTGTGTCGCCGAATACATTCGATGAAATGGTGAAGGGTGGTCGGATGCCCCGCCCAAAAGTACTCGGTAACCGGCGGCGGGCGTGGGACGTTCGTGCACTCAATGCCGCCATTGATCGATTACCCGTTGACGGCGATGATGCGCAAATTGACGACACGTGGAGTGATGTCGATGCCACGTAGGCTTCCGCTGTTTGTCGAGTGCTGGCGCGACCGGCACGGCAAGGTCCGAGTCTATTTCCGGAGGGCTAGAGGCCGTCGGATTCCATTGCCCTCGACCATCGGATCAAGCGAGTTCAACGCTGCTTATCAAGCGGCGCTGGCAGGTCACTTCGCGTCTGCCTACGGCAAGCCATCGAGGCCCGCACCGGGCACTATTGCCGCGCTCATCGTCTCCTATATGCAGGGCGCAAGCTATATTTCGTTGCGTATGACGACTAAGGTTGGTTACGCGACCCGCATTGAGGCGCTGCGGACACAACACGGGCATCGCACTGTTCCGGGATTGACGCGCGAGAGGATCATTACCGGCATCCTCCAACCCTACGCAGATCGGCCGGGCGCCGCGTTGTCGATCCTCAAGATGCTTCGCGTACTGATCCGGCACGCGATCAACCTCGGATGGTTAAAGCACGATCCCTCGCTTGGCATCAAGCGCCCTAAGACGGACGAAGTACGTTCCTGGACCGATGCCGAGATCGAGATATTCGAGAAGCGATGGCCATTAGCCTCCAAACAGCGGCTCGCATTCGCGCTCATGTTGTACACTGGGCAACGGCGAAGCGACGTGCACCGCATGACATGGGCGGACGTGAGCGGCGGAACAATTAGAGTGGTGCAACAAAAGACCGGACGCAAACTGGCCCTCCCTCTGCACCGGGAGTTGCTCTCAGCACTGCTCGCGGCGAATCGTGATCATGTAATGATCATTAGCACTGAGTACGGGAAACCTTTCACGGTCGATGGCTACAGCCAGTGGATGCGCAATGCGATCACTGCCGCCGGTCTTCCTCTCGAGTGCCAACCACACGGCCTGCGCAAGGCTGCTGGACGACGGCTTGCTGAGGCCGGATGCTCGGCTCATGAGATCATGGCAGTCCTTGGTCACAAGACGCTTTCCGAAGCGGAGCGTTACACGCGCGACGCCGATCAGATGCACCTCGCAAGCGCCGCGGTCGCAAGGCTCGAAGGACGAAATGGGAACGGAAACACCCAAACCGATCCTGACGGTTTGGGCAAAAAATCAAAAAGCAAAAGGAAATCAAAGTGAACAAAAAAGGACTGGCGCTCCCTAGGGGACTCGAACCCCTGTTTTCGCCGTGAGAGTAACATAACAAGCCTTTGGCGAACGTCGGCGAACGCTAATAAACGCTGCATTTATTGATATTTTTGAAAGGTCGTTCGTGACCGTTCATGACAAATCTGCTACATCCATTCCGTATATTTTCCGTACGTTTGTGGGGACGCAGTGGCTAGAACCGTCCGCAATGCCAAGATCGACAGTCGGTCGTCCCGCGCAAGACTTGCGCAACGCGCGGAACCGTATTGGACGGTGATCTCGGAAGGCTGCGCTTTGGGATATCGGCGCGGAACCAAAGGCGGCACCTGGATTGGGCGATTTCGCGACGATAGCGGCAGGCAACATTACGAAGCTTTGGGCGGAGCTGACGATGCTCGCGATCCTGACAATCTCACCGCCTTTTCGTTGCGCAGGCGCAGTCGAAAGCTCGCGATTTTTTCACTCGGAAGGTACGAGAAATCGCTGGCGACTTCGTTCCGACAGACGGACCATTCAGCGTAGCTGACGCTCTAGCGGTCTATCAGACTAAATATGTGCGTCGCGGTGGAAAGACCGTTGGTCGAATCGAAAGCGTGTCACGTACCTACATTTTGCCGGACTTGGGCCAACTGCCAGTCGCCAAACTGACAAAACGGAGACTGGAGCAATGGCACCACGCAATTGCCGCCAGCCGTGCTCGGGTCCGCACCCGCAAAAGTGAGGCACCGAGGTTCCGTCCACATGCCGTGACGCCTGAGGCAAGCCGCCGCCGTGGTGCGACAGCCAACCGAGTGTTGACGGTTTTGAAAGCCGCCCTTAACGAAGCTTATCACGAGGGGCGTGTCGCCACGAATGAAGCCTGGCAGCGCGTAAAGGCATTCCGAAACGTGGATAGTGCTCGCATTCGTTATCTCACCGACGATGACGCTCGCCACCTGGTCAATGCCTGTGCTGCCGATTTTCGCGTGCTTGTGATTGGTGCCCTCATGACCGGCTGCCGTTACGGGGAACTAGCTGCGCTTTTGGTTGAAGATTTCAACGCTGATTCTGGAACGCTAACGATTCGGATGAGTAAAAGCGGAAAACCTCGCCACGTCGCGTTATCGGCCGAAGGCAGCGGGTTCTTTCTCCACCAATGTCTGGGCAGAATTCCCGGCTCTCTGATGTTCACCAAAGGTGTTGGCCGGAAGTGGTCAGCATCTGACCAACAGCGACCGTTGGCCGCAGCATGTATTGCTGCCCAAATCGCGCCAATTACCTTTCACGGCCTCCGCCACACCTACGCTTCTCGGCTAGCAATGAAAGGCGTTCCGCTCGCCGTCGTTGCCGCACAGCTTGGACATGCAGACATTCGAATGGTTGAAAAGCACTATGGACATCTCGCGCCGAATTATGTGGCGGATACCGTGCGCGCCGCGTTCGGTACTATGGGATTAGTCCACACCGAGAATGTTGTTCCATTAGCTGGGTAGCTCGGCTCCGCCATACCTCTGACCTACTTCACACCCCCCAATTGAATTCTGCTACCTTTTGAATATTGAAGGCGGGAGAGCACAGGTGCAGTTTGCGGTCGGCTTTAAATTTGAAGGGAAAACGGGACACGTTGTCGTTGACCCGGAAGATGCGCTGATCGCCGCCCTCAAAGTTAAGATGCAGCGCCCGGAGGTGCTGATCGCCTACGTCCGCCAGCAAAATAAACGAGGCGACGCCCGTCATCCTATGCGCCGACTTAGCAGCGAGAGCCCTTAATTGCTCGCGGGAGGACACCTTGGGCGGTCGCCGAAACTTTTTCGCAGCCGAAGCAGCCAAAAAGCGGCGATATCAACGCCTCGAAGGCCCCTCCTGGCTGTTTGAGGCTGGCAGCGCACCACGTTCGGGACGTGGGGGTCGCAGGTTCAAATCCTGCCACTCCGACCAATACTTAGATCAATCTCAAAAGCATTCCGGCACCGATTGCGGCACCGATACGTCAGGCTTTGCCGCGCGCGCCCCTTCGCGCCCTACCTTGCCGAGCGAATGAGTTGGTCGCTGCGCTGCTGATCTGACAGCGGTCGTCCGCCGACGCAACGGTTGGGGGCCATCAGAGGCATCGAGCCATCGAATTATGAAGTTCGCCATTTGCCCCCCAACGGACGTTGCCTGCGCCATTCACTAGCCGCTGAAAACGCGCAACTATCAACACACCATCGCGTCACAACTATTTCCACTTTCCCGGTTAAGAACAGGCGCGAAGCATTTGCGAGCT
>Ga0182015_10003716_pt1 | contig 16899 bp, 9 predicted proteins | sample 712P3MmetaG_FD_120478 | JGI IMG/M metagenome (GOLD analysis project Ga0182015, IMG submission 120478) | Permafrost microbial communities from Stordalen Mire, Sweden - 712P3M metaG | ecosystem: Environmental > Terrestrial > Soil > Wetlands > Permafrost | place: Sweden: Stordalen | collected... | reverse complement strand
CGCCGTGCAATCCGGCCAGCGCGCGCATCCTGGAAGACCTCGGCGCGAATACCATCAACATTCCATCCGATCTCACCATCGCGCAAATCGCCGGCATTCGTCAGGCGATTTCCGCGCCCATCGATTTCTATATTGAGGCGCCGGACAATCTCGGCGGCTTCGTGCGCACATACGAAATTCCGGAAATTATTCGCGTGGCCGCGCCGGTCTATCTGAAATTCGGCTTGCGCAATTCGCCGGATATCTATCCGACGGGGCTGCATCAGGAAGCGATGGCTCTGGCGATGTCGCGCGAACGCGTGCGCCGCGCGCAAATTGCGCTGGAAATTCTGAATGCAACTTCAAAATTCTGACATTGCTGGCGGATTCAGGCCTTCGCGCGGGATTCGGGCGTGCGCCCGCGCAAATATTCGGTAATCGTGGAAAGGTCCGACGACGCAAAGCCGTGCTCGGCCGCGGCGCGAAACAGTTCCCGCGTCAGCTCCGCCGTGCGGAGCTCCAGCGAATGCCTTCGCCCCTCGTTCACCGCGTAGCTCAGGTCTTTCTGCATCAGGCCCAAGTAGAAATGCACGCTGGAATCATGCGCGGCAATTCGCCCAGCAACGTTCTTCACCAGGGGGCTGCCCGGCGCCCCGTTGACGAGAACCGGCACGGCCTTGCTCAAATCCAACCCAGATTTATCCAGTAGCGCCAGCCCCTCGCCGAACGCCGCCGCCTGCACGGCGCAAATGAAATTATTCACCAGTTTCAGCGTCGCGCCGCTTCCGAGCGGGCCAACGTGCACAATTTCTTTGCCCATGGCCTTCAACACAGGCGTGGCGCGTTCGAGATCTTTCGCGTCGCCGCCAACTAGAAATGTTAGTTCGCCGCTCGCGGCGTGCGTGCGGCTGCCCGTCACCGGCGCGTCCAGCAGCGCGCAACCGCGCGCCTGCGATGCTGCGCCCAGTTCGCGCACCCACACGGGCGAAACCGTACTTGATTCGATGCACAACGTGCCCGCTGGCGCACCGGCGAGCGCGCCGTTCTGGCCCAGCCAAACGGCGCGCGCCGCCACGTCATCGCTTAGCATGCTGAGGATGACGGTAGCATCGCGCGCAGCATCGCGCGGGCTCGTCGCGGCGCGCACGCCGGACGCACGGAAATTATCCGCGCGCGATGCCGTGCGGTTCCAAACCGCCAGCGGAAAGCCCGCTTGCGCCAGACGGCCCGCCATGCCCAGCCCCATCGTGCCTAAACCCAGCAATGCAACGCGCTCGCTCATGGTGCCCGTCTCCCGGATGGCTCCGATTTCGCCGCCGCCGAAATCCACTATTGCCGTTCTATATTATATCGGCCAGCACTTCCACGCCGTACTGCGGCAAATCGAGCGAATCTCCCTGCCCGCCGGCAAGCAGAAAATTCATAGCGTGAGGCAGCGTGACGTGACGTGTATCCGGCGCCCAGTTGATCAAAATGTAGTATTGCTTGCCGCCGCCGGAACGCGGGCAGACTTCGATTCCGTCCGGCACCGGGCCGAGCGCGGGCGTGACGCCGCTCTGCTGCACCATCCACTGCGCCGCGGCGGCCGTCAGCGTGTCGTCGAGCACCGCGCCGATGTACGTGATGCTGCCCTTGCCCACCTGGCGCGTTTCAACGGCGGGCTGCCCATCCAGCCAGCCATTGCTCTTGCCGTAGCGCATCAGCACCTGCGTATCGGGCGCCGACGCGCTCAATTGCTCCGCCCAGAGCGTGGCCATGCCGTCGCCAAACGTGCCGGATATCGGGACGTCGTGGTCCAGCGCGTAATACTGCTCCACGCGGCCGCCGAGCGCATCCACCAGGTAGCCGGGCTGGCGCTGCGTGAGCAGCGCGTTGAATTGATCCTTCATGCCGGAGCGCGGGCCGAGCACCAGATGCCCGCCGTTTTTCACGTAATCCAGCAAATGCTGCGCCATGTCCTGCGGCATCACGTTCAACCACGGCGCCACCACGAGTTTGTAGCCGTCGAGCGGCGCATAGGGATTCACAACGTCGATGCTTTGCGCGAGCGGGCGCAATGCGTGGTAGTAACCAACCATCACCGCGATCGGATCGAAATTCGCGTTGTGCCGCTGAAAATTAACGGCCCAACGGCTGTCGTACGAATGCAGCAGCGCAACTTGCGATACCGGCGTAGTGCCCGCGAGCTGTGTGCCGATCGTCTCGAAATCTTTACCCAGCTGCGCGATCTCGTCGTATAGCGGCACTGGCGTGCCGTCGGCGCCGACCAGCGTGCCGTGATACTGCTCCTGGCCATTGAGCGCGCTGCGCCATTGCCAGTAGCCCACCTCATCCGCGCCGTGGCCCACGTCCTGCCAGGCCATCGCGCGCACTTCACCGCGATTGAGAAAATTATTTACCGCCGCCCAGTTCACCGCGCCCGGCTGCGTTTCAATCACCCAGAAATTGCGCTGCTTGAATCCGCGCGTAAGGTCGTGCGTCAGACCCTCGCCATCCACGCGCATGTGACCTGTGCCGATGTAGTTGTCCCACGCGGCGATCGTCAGCGGCACGCTCATGATGTAGTGATCGAAGCCGTCGAAAGTCCCCATGAAATTCGTGGTGATGAATTGGCGCGGGTCCGAATGTGCGCGGATCACGTCGATCTGCGCGCGCTGAAAAATATCCCATTCGGCTGTGCCGAAACGGTTCCAATCCAGGCGCAGGCCGGGATTCTGGTTGCCGATCGGCATCGGGATTTCCGACCACTGATCGTAGGATTGGCTCCAATACGAAGTTGTCCAGTGATCGTTCAGGCTCGCGAGGGTCTTGTATTTCGCTTCGAGCCATTCGTGGAATTTCTGAAGCGTCACGTCGTCGTACGAAAGCGCGTAGTAGCCCGTGTATTCGTTGTCGATCTGCCAACCCACCACGTCCGCATTGTCGCCGTAGCGCAACGCCATCTGCTCGGCCATCTCGCGCGACAATCGAATGTAGACTGGCGACGTGACCGAGCCCTGCTGGCGCGTACCGTGCGTCATCTTCTGCCCGTCGTCGAGGGTGCGCAGCGTCTCCGGATATTTCGACGTTAGCCACGCCGGCGGCGCCGCAGAAGGCGTGCCCAGCACGACCCAAATGTGATGCCGCGCCGCGGCGGCGATTGCATGATCGAGCCAGCCGAAATCGTAGTGCCCTTCCAGCGGCTCCATGGTGCTCCAGGCAAATTCCGTGATGCGCACCACGTGTATGTGCGCCGCTTCCATTAGCTGCAAATCCGCATCCCAGCGCGATTCCGGCCACTGCTCCGGATACCAATCGGTGCCCAGCAGGAGCGGCATCTGCTCGACGGCCTTAACCGCGGCGGCGTCCGGGTCGGGAGCGCCTGGCGCCGGCTGCTGCGCCCGAGAGAGGCCCAGCGCGACGAGCGCCATGCAACACGCGCCCACGAAGCACGAAATTCGGCGAAGCGATGACACAAAGTCCTCCTAGGACGGCGTCATTTCAGGGGTCGATGCCGCTGCGACTAAATCATTCCGCCGAACCATTGTCAACTAGCGTTATCGACGAATCGAATGAAACACATCGGAATCTTGCGGGCTCACTGTAATCTTGCGCCCGCGCCGCAGTGCTAGCCTTTATTGCGGAGAGACGTCTTCCGATGCCACGACGCCGGCTAGACACGCTGCGAACGATGCCAGCATCAGGAACTGGCGGCTATGACCAACGGATACTTGATCGATATGGACGGCGTCATCTACCGCGGTTCGGAATCCATTTCCGGTGCGGCTGAATTCATTCGTTTTCTGCAAGATGAAGATACCCCCTACCTTTTTCTCACCAATAATTCCAGTTACACGCCGCTGGACGTGGTCGTAAAGCTCCGGAAATTTCACATTGAGACCTCCGAGCTTCATGTCTATACCTCCGCCATGGCTACGGCCGAATTCGTGCATAAGCAATGCCCGCACGGCACCGCGTTCGTGATCGGCGAAGGCGGCCTGCTGAAGGCCCTAAACGACGTCGGCTACGCCATCAGCCGCGAAAAACCCGATTACGTGATCGTGGGCGAAGGTCGCGTGCTGGATTTCGAGTTGGTGGAGCAGGCCCATCGCATGATCGCCCGCGGCGCCAAGCTGATTTCCACCAATTCCGATACCTGGTGCCCCACTGATTCCGGTCCGCGCCCAGGCTGCGGCGCCATCGTGGCGCTGCTGGAATCGGCCTCCGGCGAAAAGGCCTATCACGTCGGAAAACCGAATCCCTTTATGATGCGCGCCGCACGCAAGCGCATCGGCCTGCGCACCGAGGAAGTCACCATGATCGGCGACACCATGGAGACCGACATCCGCGGCGCCACAGATCTCGGCTTCCGCAGCATCCTGGTGCTCACCGGCTCGAGCACGCGCGAATCGCTGAAGTCCTACCCCTTCACGCCGACCCGCGTCGTCGAATCCATCGCCGAGCTGCTCCCGCCCGCTGCGGGTTCCCTGATCGCCGAACACAGCTTCGCATTCGACGGCCAGCCCGGCGCCGGCCCCGAATAAGTCTCTTGCCGGTCCCTCGGCGCGTTAGAAATTACTACAACCTACCATCATCTCTCTGATAGAGTTTGCCGAATCAGATTGCTCTCGGGGGACAACGCTTGTCCGCAGCTCACAGATGCGGCAGTGTACGCAGATGAGCGAACGTGATTCCGACCGCGCCCTCTCGTTTGATGAGATCTTCGCGCAAGAGCTCGAGGACATTCGGGCTTCGCGCGAGGGGCGCAAGCAGACCGATCGCCGCATCCCGCCCGCCCCCACCCCCCCCCCAGCCGAGATCCCAGAAAACACCCGGACCCCCATTGAAGACTCCGAAGGACGGACGATCGACCAGGACCGGACCGTCATCGAGGATTCCGCCGGAGAAATTTTGACGGATGAGCGGATGCACGTCAAAGATGCAAGCGGCGAGGTCTTCTCGGAAAAGGTGCAGCTCAGCCGCGATCCGCGCCGTGGCCGCGGGCGGAGCGAAGAGGATAGTTCGAGCGCCGGCGATTCGATAAGCCGTGGCGCGCAATCTCAACTGTTCGGCGTGGCGTTCTCCGGCGGAGGAATCCGCAGCGCCACGTTCAATTTGGGCGTCTTACAGGCGCTGGCCGAACTAAAACTGCTTGCTCGCGTCGATTACCTTTCGACGGTTTCTGGCGGCGGCTTCATCGGAAGCTGGCTCGCCGCCTGGATTTACCGCTACAACGGCCATCTACCCAAGACCCATACCGCGACCCTGTCCGATCCCGAGGCCAGCGTCAATGAGCAGAGCGAAATTGAAGAAGTTTCGCGGATGCTTCAACCGGATTGGTCCGACCAGAACAATAATCACCGCGCTGCCACCACGAAAAAATCGCCTCAGGCGCCGCCGCAAGTCGAGTTTCTGCGCGAATACAGCAATTATTTAACGCCACGCGTGGGCCTTTTCGGAGCAGACACCTGGGCGGCTGTCGCGACGATCCTGCGGAACTTGTTATTGAATTTGACGATTCTGATCTTGGCGCTGGTTGGCTTTCTCCTGTTGCCGCGCGCCATTACGCAGCTTTCCCAATTGGCCGAAGGACTGCCGAAATGTTGCCTGCTCGGTGCTTACATTGCGATCGCCATCGGAATCGTGGTCATTGGATTGAACCTGGAATCGTTCTCCAGAATTCCGAAGAAGGGCGATACCGCGCAAGGGAAACGCTACAGATTCTATGAGAGGCCAATCGGCGTTACGGCTTTTATGGGCGTGGTATTCGCCGGTGCATGGTTCTTGAATAGTTGGCTTTGGGGACGAGCCGCCGTCGCGAATTCCCGTCCCATCCCCTTATGGAAATGGAGCGTCGTGGGAACGCTCATCTATTTCACCACGTGGTTTTTCGGTTGGTTAATTGGGAAAGTACCGGAATATTTTCGCGCACACAAACCAAGGATAAATGCGCAGAACTGGTTTGCAACATTGGTTTCGGCGATTCCTTCGGGAGCCTTTGGAGGCGTTCTGCTATGTAACGAATACAAGATCCTCACTTTCTTTATCAATAGCTATGGCGCGGCCGCGCCCTGGTACATCGCCGGCTTGGGCACGGCGCTGATGGCGGTGATCTTCGCCCTGACCGTCACGCTGCACGTCGGTCTGATGGGCAGAGGCTTCCCCGACGAAAAGCGGGAATGGCTGGCGCGCTTCGGCGGCATTTTTCTGCTTACAGGTTTGGGGTGGCTCGCGCTGTTTGGCATTGCGATGTATGGACCATTTTTGGCGATGAAAGCGGCGATATGGTTGCGCTCCGCGGCCGTGGCGGCCTGGGTGGCTTCCACGATCGGCGGCATCCTCGCGGTGAAAAGTTCATCCACTGGAAAAGATTCGAACAATTGGAAGCTTTCCATCCTAGAAGCCGTCGCCCCTTACGTTTTTGTTGTTGGACTGCTACTGATGCTCTCGTTCGGCATTCACTTCGTCGTTGCGACTCTTGGAGTCTCGGCATCCGGCAACGACCCGTGGTGCCAGGCCGCTGTCCAAAACCTCGGACACGCTCCCTTGAGCCGCATTCCTCCTCTGGGCGCGTATTGGGATCTGCGGGACGCGAGTCTCGCGTGGGAAACGTTCTCGTGCCAAATACCGAGCTCGACGCTTCTCAATTTGGACCGCGGGCTTTCGCCCGCTCTCTACTGGAAATTTCAGAGCGCGAGTTTGAATTGGCACGGCCTCACATGGCTGCTCTTGCTGTGCGGGACATTCGGCGGCGCATTACTACTATCGTGGCGCGTGGACATCAACGAGTTTTCGATGAACATGCTTTATCGAAACCGCCTGGTTCGCTGCTACCTCGGCGCATCGCACTGTGGCCGGCGGCCTCAACCCTTCACCGGTTTTGACGCGCACGACGACATTCTGCTTAAAGATTTAGTGCCGGTAAAAACAACGGCGGGTAGCGAGGGGTCGAACGACCGGCGTCTTTACCTGGGACCGTATCCCATTCTCAACGCCACTCTGAATCTCGTTAAGGGCCAGGAATTGGCGTGGCAAGAACGCAAGGCTGAATCGTTCATTTTCACGCCGCGATTTTCAGGATTCGACGCGCGCTCCAGCGAAAACGGCTGCCACGATGCAGCGTCGAGCGATTGTCTGGAGCCAAACGGCTATCGGCCTACCGGCCAATACGGATACGCGGAAGACGGCCCATTCCTGGGCACCGCCATGGCCATTTCCGGCGCCGCTGCCAGCCCTAATATGGGTTACCACTCTTCGCCGGCCTTGGGATTTCTGATGACCGTTTTCAACGTGCGCTTGGGCTGGTGGTTCGGCAATCCGCACCGCAAAAAACCCGACTGGCGCGGCAAGCCCTTCTGGCAGAGGCCAGGACCCAGCGTTGGACTGTTCTATTTGATCATCGAGCTCTTGGGATTGACGGATGACGAGCGGCGTTATGTGTATTTATCCGACGGCGGCCATTTTGAGAATCTCGCGCTCTACGAATTGGTGCGCCGCCGCTGCCGCTTCATCATCGCCGGCGACGCCGATTCCGATTTCGATATGGCCTTCGGCGATTTAGGCAACGCGATCGAAAAATGCCGCACCGATTTCGGCATCGACATCGAGATCGACGTGGAAAGTTTGCGCTGCGACCCCACGACCAAGCTGAGCAAATGGCATTGCGTGGTCGGGAAAATTCATTACGAAAACGTGGATAAGGATATTCCGCCCGGCGTCTTGCTCTACTTGAAGCCTTCGCTCACCGGCGATGAGCCAACGGATGTTCTGCGCTACAAATCGCAGCACCCAAAATTCCCGGATCAAACCACGGCCAACCAATGGTTCGATGAAAGCGAGTTTGAAAGCTATCGCGCGCTCGGCCAGCACATCGCCGAGGACGCATTCCTGCCGATCGCAGACAAAGAAGACTTCAAGGACATGGAAATCGAAGAGTTGCTGGTGCGTTTACGCCAGCACTGGTATCCGCCCAGCAGCTACGTCGCGGCCTCCTTTACCAAACACACCGCGACGTATTCCGCGCTTCTCGAAAAAATGCGCAACGACCCGAAGCTACAATTTCTGGATACGCAGGTCTATTCAGAGCGGCTCGAAATCATCGAGAAGAAGAACAAAGCCGGGAACGGCGCCAGGATCGAAACGCATCCGCAGGATTGGCTGCCCGCCGACGAAGAGCATTTCCGCGCGGGATTCTACTTCTGCAACGAAATGATTCAACTTTTTGAAGACGCCTATATCGATCTTCACCTCGAAGAGGAATACGACCACCCGGATAACAGAGGATGGATGAATTTGTTCTTGCGCTGGGCCTGGTCCGGAATGTTCAGCGCTACGTGGGCGATATGCGCCGGTACGTACGGAGCGCGCTTCCAGCGGTTTTGCCGGCGGCGCCTTGACCTTACTCTGGGTACAGTGGAAATCGAGAAGCCAACAGCGCTGCCGGATCGGGCCAAAGATCTCGACGACCTACTGAAGAAGATCGAGCACGAGAAAGAACCCATAAGTTCTTGGGAGCTTCAATTGGTTCGCGTATTTCTTGAAGCGCGGAAGAAAACCCGCGGTGAGCATCTTCCACAACTGAGCATTTTGCCTTTCCGCATGAAGGTGGGTTGCGAAGAAGACGGCGAGCGAGCGCTCAACAACTCCATCGATTTCCTGTTCGGCTTCGCCTTGGCGAGAGTCACACATCGACCTGACGGCAAGCCGCTCGCCGAAATTAAGTATTTCCGCATCCGCAACCACATTCGCAAAATGGGCCTGGCGCGGAAGGCGCTCACGGCGCTCGACAAAGATTATGAGGTCACGAATCGAGTTCGGCCATTCACCGATGAGCAAATTCGCAAGTGGAAAGAATCTGAGCGGTCGGCCGAGGCAATACCCGAGTTGAAAGGTTCCTACAAATTGGAATCGATCTTGGAGGCGCTGCCGACGGACGACGCAGCCCTCGAATTCAAATCCATTTTCCAGTCGATTCACGATCCGCGCCAAGAATCCTGACTCTTCGCAGCGTCCCGAGTCCGTGCATGGCGACGCCGCGCTTTTCTCCGCCGGCGAACCGTGGCAAAATCCGCGCGTGAAGTCATGCGTCAAGTCCGCACTTGCGTTCGTCGCGTTCTCGATGTTCGTCGCGGGCGCTCCGCCAACTCTGAGTGCGCAGAACGCACCAGTGCCGTCCGTCGCATCCGCAATCGCCCCGCGCGTTTTTCGTCTGCCGCCCGCCACGCTGGCCGCCGTGCGCGATGCCATTGCCGCCGGCGGCTTCACGGATCCGGCCCTCGATCAATTGCGCGCCGACGCCGATCGCGCGCTCTCACAACCGCCGCTCACCGTCACCGCAAAACAAATGGCCCCGCCGAGCGGCGATAAGCACGATTACATGACGCTCGCGCCCTACTGGTGGCCCGATCCATCGAAGCCGGGCGGGCTTCCCTACATCCGTCGTGACGGCCAAACCAATCCGGAAATTGACAAGATTCCCGATCATCAAAATTTCAATACTCTGATCTCTTCAAGCTATACGCTCGCGCTGGCCTACTATCTGTTTCGCGACGAAGCCTATGCCGCGCACGCCGAACTTCTGCTGCGCGCCTGGTTCCTCGATCCCGCGACGCGCATGAATCCGAATTTCCAATACGCGCAAGCCGTGCGCGGAGTGAACGACGGCCGCGGCACGGGCTTGATCGAAACGCGCGATCTGGGGCGCGTGTGCGACGCCGTCGGCCTGCTCGCCGAATCGAAGGCCTGGACCGCTGCCGACCAAGCCGGCCTGCACGATTGGTTCGCCGCGTTTTTGGATTGGATGCGCACAAGTCCTAACGGCAAGGATGAATCCGCCGCTGCCAACAATCACGGCACGTTCTACGACGTGCAGGTGACCACCTTCGCGCTATTTGTCGGCAACACGGATTTTGCCAGGCAAATCCTGAGCGATGCGCGCGCCAAGCGCTTCTCCGTGCAAATCCTGCCCGATGGCGAACAGCCTCTCGAACTCGTGCGCACCAAGTCGCTCGGCTACAGCACCATGAATCTGGCCGGCTTGTTCGAGCTCGCGCGCCTGGGCGACCGAATCGGCATCGATCTCTGGACCTTCGCGACGCCCGAAGGTGGCGGCAGCATGCGCAAGGCGCTCGATTACCTCGTGCCTTACGTCTCCAGCGAAGTGAACTGGCCGCACGCACAAATCGTGAATTACGATTTCCGCGAGATCACACCGCTAATGCTGATCGCCACCGAAAAATACGGCGACGCACACTATCGCGACGCAGCTCTAAGAGTCGACCCGGGCGTGCCGCGCAATATCGATGCATTCCTGATGTGCTGGAGACCTGCTTCGAAATAGCACCGCCGATGCGTACTTCGTCGGGTGAATTGCGGCGTCGGCCGCGGCGGAGGGCTTGGTTCTAAATCCTATAATTCTGATCTCGTGTGATTACGAAGTGTGCGAACTCGCGTGCTTCGACAACTCCACCGCCGCGCGAGGCTGGTGAGTTCTGCCTTTCATCGCGTACAACGCGACATCCGCGGCGGCCAATAACGTCTCGATCGTTTCGCCATCTTTGGGATAGCCCGCTATGCCCGTGCTCACCGAAAGCGTCGGATCTCCGCCGTCGTTCGCAAAGCTGTGGCGAATGCGGTCGGCCACCAGAATGGCAGCGGCCGCTTCGGTCTCCGGCAAGACCAGCGCAAATTCATCGCCGCCGAAACGCGCCGCCGTGTCGATGTCACGGCAACCCATGGACAGTGCATCGGCCAAGCGGCAAAGCGCATGACTGCCGGTAACATGTCCAAAACGATCGTTGATTTTTTTAAGGTGATCCAGATCGAAGAGCAGTAACGCAAACTCTCGCCCCGTGCGTCGAGAGCGTTTGATCTCGCTATCGAGCACATCCACAAGCTGGCGGTAATTCGCCAATCCCGTCAGCGAATCCTTTGCCGCCTGCTGCCGCAGCTGGCTCTCGAGCTCCCGTTGCTTGGTCACGTCCTCGACGATGATCTCGAAGGCATCCCCTTTGCGCGGCGCGCCCGCCACGGCTCGCCCGCTCAGGCGCACCTTCAGCGGCGTGCCGTCTTTTTTCGCCCATTCGACTTCCAGAACGTCCGGCCTATCGTCCTCGCCGAAATGCCCCAAGAGTTGCCTTCGTTTGGCTGCATCGCCGATGATCCCCCCGGTCAGATTTACCGCCAGCAGCTCGCCTCTCGTTGCATAACCCAGCATGGTGATCAACGCCTGATTCACGTCCAGGAAGCCGCCATCCTTGTTGCAACGGCACATTCCATAGGTCAGGTTGCCGACCAGCGCCCGGTAATGAGCTTCCGAATGGCGCAGTTTTTTCTCCGCTCGATCGCGCTGCCCGCGAAGTTTTTTCTCGCCCAATGCGCGCCGAATCGCGATGGGTAAGTGACTCACGTTCTCCATCTCGATGCACTCGGCAGCGCCGCCGGTTAAGAGCTTGGCAACTTGTTCGCGCTCAAGTGTCTCCGTTAAGAAAATCACCGGAGTCTGCTTCTCTTTCGCCTCCAGCCATGCACGCGCCTGATCGTCGCACCACGCCGGTACGGGATAGCGGGCCAAAATCACGTCGTAACCGTTCGTGCCGATGCGCTGCGCGAACGTCTCGGGCGTGGATGCCACGTCCGATCTGATCTGGGATTGCGTGTGCCGCAATTCGTTCAAGCACCGCTCAACATCCTCTAGATTGTCATCAACAAAAAGAATTCGCAGCGCGGATTGCCGGAGCAAAGCCATGCCCCTCTTCAAAGAGGCTGTCCGCCTTCGACTAGCTCTATTTCGCGCCAGGCTCTTAGGCATTCGTAAATTGCGCAGCGCCATCGGCTTCGTACTCTATTGCTTCTGCCAACTAGCGAAGCGGTGAACCCTGCGCAAATCTCAGAGTATCCGCTGCGTCTCGCAACCGAAGATCTATTTTGTCGGGTGTATCAGAGCGGAACAGCGCCAAGGGCAGCTAGATTTGACTCTGGAAGTCACTTCTCGGCGAACGCCTCGAGAGTGCGCCTTTTTCGCGGCGCGCTTGCTTCTAGACAGTTGATCCGGGGGTGAGGTGCAGCACGCAGTTGTACCGAAGGTCAAAACTGACGCTGGGACCGGTGCGGTCGTTCGTCGCCACAATGCGGGCTGTGTCTTGCTCGTGCCCCGATAAGCTTTGGAGTGGGGTGCCCACTCGGGGACTACGCGACAGCATACGCACCGGACCCGGAGGCGTCATCTTGGATTTATAATCGAGGCCGATGCCCTAAAACTGTGCAATTCAGCACACTTCGGCGAAATTCGACCGCCGCAGGCAGTTTTGTGGGCTACTCACGAAGTAAAACTGGCCGGCGCTTCGCCGATCTTTCGGAAGATTTGGTGCCCGGGGTGGGAGTCGAACCCACAAGCCCTTACGGACAGGGGATTTTAAGTCCCCCGCGTATGCCATTCCGCCACCCGGGCTTTGCTTCTTGTCAGTCTGCTCGCCTAATAGCTGCGGCCCGATCCGCTCCGCCGCCATCGAAACGATATCACAGCCCCCATCTCGATTTGCAGCCGGCCGTTCTCAAAGCCATAATCTCTCGCGACTCTGGCGCGCCGTCGCGAGCTCGGCGCGCCGACCTAAGCCACGAGCTGTTCGAAAACGACCATGATTCCTGGCGGCAGACGCTCTGCGTGGGCGGCATTTCTAGCGTTCACGGTCATTTCCCTGCTGGCTCCCGTGCGCGCCCGCGCGCAGGGCGGCCCTCCGTTCCTCACCAACGACACCGGCGTTCCCGGCCCAGAAGCTTGGGAGATCAACATCGCCGCCATGCCCATCCTCTTCCACAACGAAAGCCAATACCAGCTCCCGCAACTCGACATCAATTATGGCCTCGGCCAGCGCATCCAGCTCACGCTAGAGATTCCCTACGTGCTTGCGACAGCCCCCGCTCAACCCCGCGCCACCGGCTGGAGCAACGCCTTCCCCGGCGTGAAGTGGCGCTTCATTGACAACAAGCGCGGCTGGAACATCTCCACGTTCCCGCAGCTCGAAACCGGCGGCACTTCCGGCGATGTGCGCAAAGGCATTGCCGACAGCGGTACGCGCCTGCTTCTACCGCTCGAGGTGCAGAAGAATGTCGGCCCCATCGAACTCAACGCCGAAGCCGGTTATTTCGTCCCGTTCCACGAAGCGAATCAGGGGCGCGAAGAACGCATCCTCGGTTTCGCCGCCGGGCATCAATTCACAAAAAATCTCGAACTCGACGCCGAAATTTACAACGATTCCGCCATGGGCGCCCCGCCGCACAACACTACCTGGGACGCCGGCGGCCGCTATGAATTCCACCGAGGCCTAATCTGGCTTTTCATGGCTGGCCGCAGCTTCAGCCCCGCCTCGAGCGGGCAGCCGGCTTTTTTCGGTTATTTCGGCATCCAGATCCTTCTCGACCATAACGGCCGCTCGCTTCACGCCGACGAATGAGATTCGCCCCGATTCGGTACGGAGCGCGACATCGCATATAATTCGAGCGCATGAAAGACAAGTCGAGGCATAGTTGGGCGTTCCTGGCCTGCTGCCTCCTGGCAACCATCGTCGCCGCTTGTTCGCACCGGCAAGCAGACATCGACAGTTCCTGGAATCCAGAAGCCGCGGCGGGCTATCTCGATCAACGCGAAGGCGTTTGGTCCACATGGCCGGGCGCAGCTCGCGATCACGGCACATTCTGCGTCTCCTGCCACACCGCGCTCGATTACGCGCTCTCGCGCCCGGCGCTTCGTCCCGCGCTGGGCGAGCGGGGCCCCACCGCGCAGGAAATCAAACTCCTGCAAAATGTCATCAAGCGCGTGCGCCAGTGGTCTTCAAACGACCCGTACTACAACGACATGCCCGACCAATCCCGCGACACTGAAGCCGTACTCGACGCGCTCATCCTCGCCAGCAACGACGCCCAGACAGGGCACCTTAGCGCAGATACGCACGCCGCCTTCGGGCAACTCTGGTCCACGCAACAAATTGCCGGCGCGACCAAAGGCGCGTGGCTCTGGATTTACTTCAATAATGAGCCATGGGAAGCAGCTGACTCGCCGTATTACGGCGCCGCGCTCGCCGCCGTCGCTATCGGCATCGCGCCCGAAAATTATCGCGCCGTCCCGGGAATCCAGCCAAAAATCGCGCTGCTGCGCGACTACCTGGTTCAAAATTCCGCCGCGCAAACGCCCATCAACCGCGCCAATCTTCTGTGGGCGTCTGAGAAACTTCCGGGTCTGCTGGCCAAGCCACAGCAAGACGCCATCATCGCCGAAATCCTAACCGCCCAGCGCGCCGACGGCGGCTGGTGCCTCTCCACCCTGATCGGATCGTGGAAGCGCCACGATGGCACGCCTCTGGTCCTCAAGAGCGACGGCTACGCCACCGGCTTTCTCACCTACGTCCTGGAAGAATCCGGCATGCCTCGCGACAGCGCCCCGATCCAGCGCGGCCTTGCGTGGCTCGCGAGGAACCAAAGCTGGTGGTCCGGCAATTGGCCCGCCTACTCCCTGAACCATCGCCGCGTCGACACATTGTCCAACGTCTCGCACTTCATGGACGACGCCGCAACCGCCTACGCCGTTCTGGCGCTGACCGATGCGAGCACGCCCGAATCCGCGGCGACCCATTCAGCCTCTTCCGATCCGGCCAGCAATTCCGCGGCGCAAATTCAACCGCGCTGACCGTTTGCCTTTTCTTTTTCCGTTTCCGTACTTTCCCCTTTCGGCGTGCGACCGGATCCTGCCGGCAATTTAAGCTTCGGTTTTCCGGACAGTCCTCCATCAAGTATCTTCCGCAACTCATAGCCAAGGAAAATCGCCGCGAGCGTTAATTCCGCTGCCCCCGCCGCAATCGTTTTCACGCTCATGGCGCACCATTCTAGCCGTGCCGCGCCCAGATCGATATCGCCTGGCGGGCGAAATCGTCGTTTCGCGTAGTATATTGTCTGGCCGTCGCTACCAGCACCGGAGACCACAACCGAGATGAACGCGCCATCTAAAAAATCCTACAAAATCGCCGTCATCGCCGGCGACGGCATCGGCCTGGAAGTCGTCCCCGAAGGCATCCGCGTTCTCGAAGCCGCCGCCCGCCGCTTCGATTTCTCCCTCGCCTGGCAAGAATTCAACTGGAGTTGCGCGACCTACCTCTCCACCGGTTTCATGATGCCGCCAAACGCTCTCGATCAACTCCGCGCCTTCGATGCCATATTCCTCGGCGCCGTCGGGCATCCGAACGTCCCTGACCACATCTCCCTTTGGGGCCTGCTCATTCCCATTCGGCGCGCGTTCCGCCAGTACGTCAACCTCCGCCCGGTGCGACTTTTCCCGGGCGTCGATTCCCCGCTGAAAAATTATCCGCCCGGCAAAATCGATTTCTGCGTGGTGCGCGAAAATAACGAAGGCGAATATTCCGAAATGGGCGGCCGCATCTACCGCGACACTCCCGATGAATTCGCTATTCAGGAAACCATCTTCACCCGTCGCGGTTCCGACCGCATTATCCGATTCGCTTTTGAATTGGCGCGCACGCGAGCGAAGCACGTAACTTCCGCCACGAAATCCAACGGCATCATCCACACCATGCCCTTCTGGGACGAACGCTTCGCCGCCGCAGCAAAAGATTTCCCCGATGTGCGCACGGATCAATTCCACATCGATATTCTCGCGGCGCACTTCGTCAAGCATCCCGATTGGTTCGACGTCGTCGTGGGCTCCAATCTCTTCGGAGACATCCTCTCCGACCTCGGGCCTGCCGTCGCCGGCTCCATCGGCATCGCGCCCTCCGCCAATCTCAATCCCGAGCGCGAATTTCCTTCCATGTTCGAGCCCGTCCACGGCTCCGCGCCGGATATCGCCGGAAAAGGCATCGCCAATCCCATCGGCCAAATCTGGTCCGGCGCCATGATGCTCCGTCACCTGGGCGAAACCGGTGCCGCCGATGCCATTGAGCGCGCCATTGAGGCCGTTCTTTCCAACAACGGTCCCAAAACTCCCGATCTCGGCGGCAGCGCAGCCACAAAAGCCGTAGGCGACGCCATCGCCGCCGAGACTTCGCGCTAAAGACCGCGAGCAAACCAGCAAGAGTTCGCGCCGCAACCTGTAGAAGCCGGCGAAAATTCGCCGGGCACGCCCATTCGTCCCCTGATCGCGATTCCGCGCTCGAGCGACTGGCGAAGCGCTCCACTCCGGTTCACATTTCACATAGTGAAACATCAGCATTTGCGGTTGTATCCGGAAGCGATCTGGGATATGTATCAAAAGCCTTTTACGGTACCGGTAACGGTGACCGTAAACGGGCCCCGCGGCCGGGCCCGAAGGTCAAAAAAATTGCGACGCCGATGGCCTCCACGGCACCCACTTTCGCGGTTCGCGGGATGTGCTCGTGGCTGAAATTTAGGCGTTCGAGAGCTTGCAGCACCCCAACCACGGTTGTTCCGCGATGGCGTGTCCTTCGGATACGCCCCCTGGGCGCCCTGGGAAAACTGCAAGAGCCACCGAATGGGCAGTGCCGAACCTCCTAGCGGCATTGCCCTTTCCGGTGGTCCCGATGCAATCCGGCACACTTCCATTTTCCAAGCTCGTTCCCTGCTGGGCCCGGCCGCAAGACCGATCTCAAAGTTAAAAAACAACTCGCAAAGCGATTCCGCTACAATCCTCCGCGGCCATACCGTGCTTGCGCGGAGGGATGGCCTCCGAAATTGAGTTTTACGTAGTGAGATGGAACCAAGGAGAAGAAGGCGCCTGGTCGCCGCGTTGCCGGCTGCGCGTTGTGGCGCCGTAAGCTATGGATCTCGGACTAAAGGGCAAGGTTGTAATCGTCACGGGCGGTGACAAGGGCATCGGCGGCGGCATCACGCGCGCGCTGGCCCAGGAAGGCGCGATTCCCGCAATCGTCGCGCGCGATGTCGAAGCGACCGCGAAGATGCGGGCCGAACTCGCGGCGG
>Ga0182015_10003715_pt1 | contig 16906 bp, 19 predicted proteins | sample 712P3MmetaG_FD_120478 | JGI IMG/M metagenome (GOLD analysis project Ga0182015, IMG submission 120478) | Permafrost microbial communities from Stordalen Mire, Sweden - 712P3M metaG | ecosystem: Environmental > Terrestrial > Soil > Wetlands > Permafrost | place: Sweden: Stordalen | collected... | reverse complement strand
GAAGCCCATAAATCGAGCAAAGATAATGGTCGTGGATGATGATCCCGATCTCAGACAGGCCCTGAGTTGGCGTCTACGGGCCAATAACTATGATACGGTGAATGTTTGCGACGGATATTCGGCCATCGCGTTGGCTCAGAAGGAGAAACCCCACCTTATCATCCTCGATCTCGGACTGCCGGCGGGCGACGGTTTTGCCGTACTGAAAAACTTGCAAGACTATCCGGCGCTTTCCGTCATCCCGGTGATCGTTCTCACAGCTCGCGATCCCGAGGGCAATAGAAGACGTACCCTCGAATCAGGTGCCGTCGCTTTTTTCCAGAAGCCGGCCGACAACGGGGAGTTGCTGGAAGCGATTCGCATCAGTCTACAGATAGGGGGCTGGCGCGGCTTGCCATCGTAAGCAAACACGCACGGACTATGAAGCGTTGGATTCCGTGGCGATACACAGCCGGTGCGTGTGCTCATCGTCAAGTCCATCCCCTTCGACGCGACGACTTGCGCACAAACGAAAGCGCGCCGGACTCATCGAATCACGGGACGCCCTCAAACAGCCCTCCCCAGAACTGCTCACAACCACCTTACGGGTGCTGGTGGTGAAGATAGATGGCTCGGATGGGCCACTGTGCAAAATGAAAAACCTGTCGTGGGCTTGGGCTTGAGCTTGAGAACGAATGTCGTGACTATCGCTGCCGCAACGCGGAAGCCCCTGTCGGGCGTCAGGCCACCGCTTTTCTCCAGTACAGCATTGTTTCGTCGCTGATTGCAGGCAGAGATTTGTTCCGCTGGTCTTCGTAAGTCTCGGACAAACGTTCAAGGAATGCGTTTGCTTCTGCTTCCGTCCGAGAAGGCTCAAACTCTTCAGGATTCTCGTGATGCCCAAGAACACTGTTTCGTTTTGGGAGTCTGCTCCCAATTCCCCGGAACATATCAGACGATGCTGATCGCATCAGACCGTGAAGGTGATCTCCCGCACGACACGCGTACCGGTCGACCCCAAAGGATGGAAGGTGACATGATCGAAGAGATCCTGGACACCCTGCGGAGGACAAGCCAGCAGAACGCAGAGCTCCTGAGGCTCTTACTAGCGGGGATGGCGAATCTTTCAGCAAAGCCCACGAGCCCCGCAACTTATCCCGAATCCCTACAGTTGTTGCAGCCTGGCGTGCCGAACCGGTTGGGTAGGCTGTCCGACCTGCTCAGAACACCGCCTAATGCTGATCCCAACCAGCGAATCTATTCACGTCGGTGCTGATACCTCAACCGCTGGAAACGAAACGCCAATTGTGCCCGAGGTCGTGAAGTCGCAATCGAACCAACCGATGCAACCACCCGGAACCCGATCGCAGACAAAACCCAGACAAACACCTCCTGCGAAGAGCCGCGAGAAAGGCTCCTGAAGAGGGAAGAGTTTTGCAACGCGGACCCCTTGCGTAATTTTTAAAAATGCTCTCCGAGGTCTGCCCGATCGTCCGCAACAGGTCGTCACCGAACGAACCAGCGGGAAAATGAAAACGCTGCAAACACTGATGGATAGGGGCTAAAGAGAATGGGCGCGGTGGTTTTATAATCCGGTGATTGCAGGTTCGATTCCTGCCGCGCCCACCGTAGAACCGGCGGTCAGTTACCAGTCCTTGAGATCACCGGCCGACGATGCGCCACTAAAACACTTTACCTTCTGACAACTAGCCACTGCCCAAAGGCATTGCCCTCGTTGCTATCCGCTGCGCGGGCACGATAAGATACTGCGTACACATCTTCTCCGCTTTTATCCCAGTGAGTTTTTAAATTTTTGCCGCGGCAAGGCGTGTGCGACCCCGGTGCGGCGCCGCTGTGCGCTCGCGAATCCCGGTGAGGGAGTTGGCAGTGAAACCAGGCAAGACCGCCGTAATCGTCGGTGCCCAGTGGGGCGACGAGGGCAAGGGAAAAATCGTCGATGTTTTATCGGAGAGCTTTTCCGTCGTAGCCCGCTATGCGGGCGGCCATAATGCCGGCCACACTGTTATCGTCAACGGTAAGAAGTTCGTTCTGCAACTGGTTCCTTGCGGAGTCTTGCGGACGGCGTGCCGAAGCGTAATCGGCAACGGCGTGGTTCTCGATCCCATGGCCTTTCTAAAGGAAGTCGGCGCGCTACGCCAAGCTGGAGTACGGGTCGATGGAAATTTGTTTGTGTCCAATCGAGCGCAAGTGATTCTGCCCTACCATCGCATGATCGAACTGGCCGCGGAGAACGCTCCCGGACGCGTCAAGATTGGCACCACCTCCCGCGGAATTGGCCCCGCCTATGAAGACAAGATGGGCCGGCGCGGCCTGCGGGTGGCTGATCTGCTCGATCTCCAACTGCTCAAGAAACACGTCGAAAACGCGGTGCGCGAGAAGAACATGATCGCTCATGCACTGTTTAACTCAGAACCGGTCGACGCCGACAAAATGTATATCGAGTACGCTCAGGCAGGGGAGAAGATTGCGCCATTTGTTTGCGACACGGCGGTCTTGCTGAACCAGGCGCTGGCGGCGGGGGAATCAATTCTATTTGAAGGCGCGCAGGGTACGATGCTCGATATCGATCATGGTACTTATCCCTTTGTCACGTCTTCCAGTTCGACCTCCGGGGGCGCCGCAACCGGCACCGGGATCGCTCCCAACGCCATCCAGTCGGTCATCGGACTCACCAAGGCCTATTGCACGCGGGTCGGCGAAGGTCCCTTTCCGAGCGAGGACCACGGCGAACTCGGCGAACAACTCCGCAAGCGCGGGAATGAATTTGGCGCGGTAACCGGGCGTCCGCGGCGTACTGGGTGGCTGGATTTGCCGCTGCTGCGCTACGCTGCCATGATTAACGGCATTTCCTGGCTGGTGATCACAAAGCTGGATGTGCTTGACGATCTCGCCGAAATTCCGGTCTGCGTAGGTTACATCGTCGAAGGAAAAAAGACGATGGAAATTCCTGCTCAGGCCAGCGGCTACGACAAGCTGGAATGCATTTATCAAAAACTGCCAGGCTGGCAGACGTCTACCCAAGGCGTCAGAAATTTTGCCGAGCTTCCCAAGCTCGCCCGCGAGTATCTTGCTTTTCTTGAAAAGCACGCCGGCGCCAAGATCGGTATGGTCTCCACAGGGCCGGATCGCGAACACACGATTCTGATGGATGACTTCAAAAATGAGTTGAAGACAGCTTCATCCCGGAACGTCTAGAATTGGATGGCTAACCTCAGGTAAGGAGCGCACGATGGTGGTCTTGGCGGTAACTTGGATGGCAAAGGCTGGACGTGAAGCCGAGGTCACTGCACTGTTTGCGAAGCTCACTGAGGAATCTCGCAAGGAGCCGGGCTGTGCGATGTATCAAGTGCACCGGCACAAGACGGAAGCGCGGCGCTTCTTCATCTATGAGCAATATAAAGATGATGCCGCGCTCGAGGCCCACCGAACGGCACCACATTTCTTGCAGTACGCCCGCAAGGACTTGCCCAGGATTGCAGACCGCGTAGAAGGCCATCTGTTCGAGCCATTAGGCTAGCTCGTGTGATGTGGGAGCCCCCGCCCACGGTCTGCTTTTACTTACTCTTGTCAATCATCAGCTCGCCGCCCGACGCATAGCTTTCTTTTGACACCTCATGGAAAGCCACAACGATGCCCTCCCGCCGAGCTCCGGCTTCTTCGACCAAGGCATCGGTGATGCGTATCGCAATCTTGCGTTTCTGGTCGGCGGTGCGTCCTTGCAGCATGGTGACTTGAACCATCGGCATAAGCAGTTCCCGGTTCCCGGCTCTCAGTAGTAGCAGCAACCTAGCTTCTAAATTAGGTCCGCGGTCTTTCACTGAGAACTGAGAACTTTACTTCGCTAACTCGTATCCCGCGAAGAAAAAACTCAATTCAAAGCGCGCTGTATCTTCGGCGTCGGAGCCGTGAATCGCATTGTGTTCAATGCTCGAGGCCCACTTCTTGCGGATCGTGCCTTCTTCGGCGCTGGCCGGATTGGTCGCGCCCATCAACTTGCGCAGGTCGGCAATGGCGTTTTCTTTTTCCAGAGCCAGAGCGACGATCGGCCCGCTCGACATGAAATCGGTGAGCGACCCGTAGAACGGCCGGCTGGCATGAACGGCGTAAAACTGCTCGGCCTGGTGCTTTGAAATTTCCAGCATCTTCATGGCGAGAATGCGAAATCCATTCCTTTCGAATTGTTCAATGATGTCGCCTACCGCGTTCTTGGCGACAGCATCCGGTTTCACGAGGGTAAGAGTGCGTTGCAGAGTTTTCATAGTTGGTCGTTGGTCGTCAGTCCTTAGTCGTCTTGCCTCGGTACTCCGTACACGGTACCCGCAACTAAACTTTCACTCCGATGGCCGCGATGAGAGTTTCGCCGATAGCCGCTGGAGATTTTGCTACGCGGATTCCTGCCGCCTCCATGGCCTTGATCTTCTCCGCCGCCGTTCCTTTGCCGCCTGAAATAATGGCACCGGCGTGGCCCATGCGGCGCCCTGAAGGAGCAGTCTGCCCGGCGATGAAGCCGACGACCGGCTTCTTCATTTTTGTCTTCACAAATTCCGCCGCGGTTTCCTCGGCGTCGCCGCCAATCTCGCCGATCATGATCACTGCTTCCGTTTCGGGATCGCGGTTGAACAGCTCGAGCGCATCCAGAAAGTTGGTTCCAATAATAGGATCGCCGCCGATCCCTATTGCGGTGGACTGACCGATGCCGCGCTGCGTAAGCTGATGCACGGCTTCATAAGTCAGCGTGCCCGAGCGCGACACGATGCCCACGGAACCTTCTTTGTGAATCGATCCCGGCATAATACCGATCTTGCATTTGCCCGGCGAAATGATACCAGGGCAATTGGGTCCAATCAGCCGCGAGCGACGGTTCTGCAGAAATTCCCAGGCCTTGACCATGTCGAGGGTTGGAATGCCTTCAGTGATGCAGACGATGAGCTCAAGGTCCGCGTCCGCCGCCTCCATAATGGCGTCGGCCGCAAACGGAGGGGGGACGAAAATCACGGTCGTGTCGGCCCCGGTTTTCTCCATGGCTTCCAGCACGGTGTTGAAAATTGGCCAGCCTTCGTGAGTCGTGCCGCCCTTGCCTGGCGTAACTCCACCAACCACCTGCGTTCCATAAGCTGCACAGGCCTTGGCGTGAAAGGTGCCCTCGCGTCCCGTTAGGCCCTGCACGATCAAGCGCGTTTCTTTATTTACCAGGATTGCCATAAGTTATGATTCCTCACTGCTTCTACCGCCATGATTGTCATCCTGAGGCGGGCGCTCTTTGCCCGCCGAAGGACCTGAGTGATCCGCGCAAAGCGTTGCGACTCTGGCGACGCAACAATCAGGCGTTTGGATCGCTTCCTTACCGCCAACCCGGTTGCGCCTCAAACTCCTCGCGCCGCAGCCACCACTTTGTCGGCTGCTTCTTTCATCGTGTCAGTCACGACAAAGTTCAATCCGGAATCCATCAGAATTTTCTTGCCCTCGTCCACATTCGTACCTTCGAGTCGAAGCACCACCGGCAGTTTTATGTTGGTTTTCTTCGCGGCTTCCACTACTCCCGTGGCCAGGGTATCGACGCGCAAGATTCCGCCAAAAATATTGATCAGTACCGCTTTTACGTTCGTATCGCTGAGCAGAATTTCAAACGCGTGGGCAACCTGCTCCGCATTGGCGCCGCCACCCACATCGAGAAAGTTCGCGGGCATGCCGCCGGCGTACTTGATGATGTCCATTGTGGCCATCGCCAGCCCGGCTCCGTTCACCATGCAACCCACGCTGCCGTCAAGTTTGATGTAGTTCAAACTGTACTTCGAAGCCTCCACTTCGAGCGGGTCTTCCTCCGTGATGTCGCGCAGTTCCCGGATATCCGGATGGCGGAACAGCGCGTTGTCGTCAAACGTCAGCTTGGCGTCGAGAGCGAAAAGTCTGCCGTCTGTGGTGGAGATGAAGGGATTGATTTCGATCAAAGAAGCATCGGTGTCGAGGAACGCTTTATATAAATTGGAGAGAAACTGCACCGCGGGATTGATCTGCCTGGCGCTCAGGCCGAGTTTGAAAGCCATCTTGCGAGCCTGAAAACCTTCGAGCCCCATGCCGGGGTCAATGTGCTGTTTCAAAATCGCGTCAGGATTTTCCGCGGCGACCTGCTCGATTTCCATTCCTCCAGCTGCCGACGCCATGAACACGGGTTTGCCTTCCGCACGGTCCACCAGAATTCCAAGATAAAGTTCCTTGTCGACGGGCAGAGTTTCTTCGATCAGCAGGCGCCGCACAATGCGGCCCTCCGGCCCCGTCTGATGAGTGACCAACTTCATGCCAAGCATTTTGCCGGCCAGTTCGCCCGCCTCGTCGACCGACTTGGCGATCTTTACGCCTCCGCCCTTGCCGCGGCCGCCCGCATGAATTTGAGCCTTCACCACCACACCGGCCGCTCCGGAGCTCAGCAGTTCTTTGGCGGCGGCCTCCGCCTCATCGCGCGAGGTCGCCATCGTGCCCCGCGGCACCGTTACACCATATTTCTTGAGAATTCCTTTTCCCTGGTACTCGTGGATTTTCATAATGATGCTCGTCAGCTAAGAATTGGCAGGAACCTGCTTGCGGCTTTAGACTGAGGGCAGCAAACCCTTGATTTTATAGAACGGGGTTGATTAGGGCAAACGGGAAGCGCGCCTTGGGGCGCACGACATCAGGGGGAGTAGCCGAAAGCGGTTATATTATTGGCTTGTCTTACGGCATATATAGCCGTAATATGATGGTATGACCACCCCTGCTGCTGTTCCATCTCGAATTCGCGAACTCGCCACCGGTCTTTCCCAACCCAAACCCATGCGGCGGGGTTCGCTTTCCCAACGCAAGGTCAAGTGCGGCAAGCCAGGCTGTCCGTGCGGGCAGGACCCCAAGGCGCGGCACGGCCCTTACTACAGCTTGACTCGAGCCGTTTCGGGCAAGACTCATTCCCGCCTTCTCAGCCCGCCGCAGGCGGAGGCAGCCCAGGAACAGATCGAAGCCGGGCGCAAGTTCCGCAGCCAGGTCGACGACTACTGGGAGGCCTGCGAGCAATGGGGAGATCGCCAACTGGAGGATTCCGCGGCGGCCTCGCAAGAGGCGGCCAAAAAAGGGGGCGCCAAGCGGACTTCCAGGCCGCGATTGTCCAAGAAATCGAAACGCTCTTAGGCCGACCGGCCGTGCAAGGGTTGGATTTTGAAGCGCTGGAAACCGCCGCCCGGCAACAGGCGCTGTAGGTGGCGGCGCGTGCCCTGGAAGGCTGGCTCAATGCCGATACCTCCGATCACACCGGGGCGCGTGCGCTGAGTTTAAAAGACTTCTCTTTGTCCCCTGGCGTTCTGCGCATGGTGGGCAGCGCCGCTACCCTGGTCAGCTTCGTAGAGAGCAGCACTTTGCTTGGGCGAATGAGCCGGAGTAGATGTCAATGCCAAGCAGGTAGAACGTGTGGCCGAAGCGATGGGCCAGGAGATTGCCCAAGACGAGCGGCAGTGCGTAGAAACCTGTCCCAGACCCCGTTTCCTGTCACCCTCGATCTGGGGACGGGACCGGAATTCTCATGCGTTCCTCGGAACTGCTCGGTCGCTCGGGCAAGCAAGCCGATGGTACGGCCAAAACTCGCGAGGTCAAACTGGTCACCGTGTGGAGTGCCGAATCGCAAGACGAGCTGTCGCAGGTTTCCTGGCAGAGGACCTTTATGCCTTACAATCGGCAGTGATAGATGATCCTCGAGGCTCTCCATCGCATCGCCAATCACGGTCAATCACTGGCCCGCGCGGAAGCGCGTGCGGTGATGGCGGAGGTGCTCGCGGGAAACTGCACCGACGCACAGATCTCGGCGCTGCTCGTGGGTCTGCGCATGAAAGGCGAAACGGTCGAAGAGATCGTCGGATTCGCCGAAGCCATCCGCGCCGCGGCGACCCCTTTGCCAATCTCGCTGAGCGGGAGCAGCGCTTCTGAATCCGGCGCGCTCGATCTCAGCGGCACAGGACGCGATGCTCTCGTCGATACCTGCGGCACCGGCGGCGACGCCAGCGGCACCTTTAATATTTCCACGGCCGCAGCTTTCGTAACCGCCGGAGCGGGCGTGCAGGTGGCCAAACACGGCAATCGCAGCCTGACTTCGAAGTGTGGCTCCGCCGACGTAATGGAGGCGCTGGGCGTGAATATCCAGTTGTCTCCGCAACGCGCCGCTCAGTGCCTCCGGGAAGTTGGGATGTGTTTCCTGTACGCCCCCGATCTGCATGCCTCCATGAAACAGGTTCAGAAGGTGCGGCGCGAGCTTCATCTGCGCACCATGTTCAACCTGCTCGGCCCCCTCACCAATCCCGCGCATGCTTCGGGACAGGTGGTTGGAGTCTACGCTCTCGATATGGTCGAAAAGCTGGCTGAGGCTCTGAGCATGTTAGGCCTGCATCGCGCCCTCGTGGTGCACGGCCTCGATCGGCTCGACGAGATAACCATCACCGGCAGCACTCGCATCGCCGAAGCTCGCGACGGAATCGTGCGAACTTACGAGGTGAATCCGGAAGAGTTCGGCATGAAGCGGTCTACACTCGAAGACATTTCTGGTGGAGATGCAGCCGAAAACGCAGCCATCGTTCGAGAAGTTCTGATGGGAAAGAAATCTCCCCGCCGCGATGTGGTTTTGCTGAATTCCGCAGCCGCACTCGTTGCGTCGGGACGTGTAGATCATCTGGCCGAAGGCATACCACTGGCGGCAGATTCGATCGACTCGGGTGCGGCCAATGCGAAGTTGGATGAGCTAGCCAACTTCACGAAAAAAGAGTAGATGTAAATCGCATGTCTTGCGTGCTCAGAGCGAGCGGTACAAACTTCGATGTGGATGAATTCTTGAAGATCTCCTCGCTCGACGCTCTCACCGTTTTTCATCGCGGGGAGACCCAACGCCGCAGTTCGGCTGTCACTCAGCGCCGAACCGGGCAAGCCGGAATGAGCGTAAGCGTCAGCACCCGAGATTCTTCGGACCTGCGCGGTCAAATTGACGATGCGACTAAGTTTCTAACAGAAAATAATCAGGAACTGAAACGACTCCGCGATTTTCCTGGCTTGGAAAGAATGGAAATGGAATTTCCCGTCGAAGATCGCGACGTCGTGTTCCAGTCCGACGCGTTTCCTCCTGAACTGCTCTCGCTGCTGGGGGCGATGTGTATGGGTCTGGTGGTCTCGCGACATCCCGCCTATTGGGGAACGGAAGACCAAACTCCAACGAAACAATAAGATGCTGGAACCTTTTCAAGTCTTGCTCTTTAACAGCTCCGACTATTTGGTCAAGTCGCTGGCTTCGATCTTGAAAGTGTTGTTGGTCGTGTCGCTCTCCGGTACGCTGCCGTCGTTGACCACAATTTCCTCGGGCGGCTGTGTGATCTCCACTCGAATCACTGCCTTGCCGTTGCCACGCACCTCAAGACGCTTCCTCACTTCGCCCCCGGCGTATTTCACCGTGACTGGAACCTCTGCTCCGGCCCGGCCGAGATTCTCGACCGTAACCGTCACCAGGTAAACATCGGTCATCGTCTTACGGGGGAACGCCGATTCCACCTTGAAATCCGGTAGTCCACGGTCGCGATAAACCCAGTCGTCAAAGAACCATTCGAGATTTTTTTGGGTCTGCGCCTGAATCAATTTCTGCAGGTAAGAAGGCTCCTTGTCCTGTTCCGGACGATAGGACGCGATGGCCTTTTTCAGCGCCCGCTCGCCGACCATATCGCGCAGCATCCACCACACATACATTGCCTTGCTGCGGTAAAGCTCCTCGTCGCTGGTGTTCGCCAGGGATTGACTCGCGCGATCTTCTCTTGCGAGAGCTGTCCGTTTCTCAGCCGCGGCAAAAGCAGCACGGTGCAATCCCATGTAGTCCAGCGCGGCCTGGCGACCGCTCTGATGTTCTACGTAGAGAGCCTGGGCAAAATGCGCAAGCCCTTCGTTGATCCACGGACGCGGCGAGGGAAAAGCGGCGTGAGTTAATTGGTAGGCGGCCGCAAGTCCGGCCAGTCCAGGGTCGACGCCCTTAAGCGGGGTTAGCAACAACGGTCCACTTTCAAAAGGGGCCGCATCCGCGTCCGCAAGATCGGCCGTTCTTGCCCTCGAGTGCGCCGGACCGAACCACTCCGCAATAAACGGGACAATCTTTTCAGCAGTGTCAGCGTAGTTTGTTGCGGATGCGTCGTGGCCCCTCAGGTAGAGTACTTCGATTGCCGGCCGATCGATGTGCTCATAATTCGCCATGGCAAAGGTGGGGACGACGAACCCGAGAGGCTGATACGCGCAATCTGCGCTGAAGGACTGCGCGCGGTCCATCGCTTCATCCATCCCCTGGCATGATGCCTCGTTGACCACGACTTCTGGTGGCCGTTCACCGTCCTCCCTCAATGCGTCGATCTTCAAATGCATTCTTGATGTGGCCTGGCGCGCCTTCCATCCGCCTACAACCTCGAACAGATTTGCGCCTTCCGACAGATCCGCGGCCTCGGTCGCGATCGGATACCACGCCACATATCCCACTCCGCGAACCGCCGTAAATGCCGTGCTGATCTGGTCCCAGTCCGCACTTCGCGCCGTTGCCTCGGGTGTGCCGAGCTGCGTGAGCCGCGTCGCATCCGGCATGATCACGCCTTCGTAGCCGATTTCTAACTCAACGCTGCCCTTGGGTGGAACTGCTTCGGGCAGAGTGACGATAGCTTCCGAGAGTTTCCCCGTGTGATCGATGTCAGATGTGTAAGGCTGTAACACGAACTGAAGCGGCTTTCCGTTGGCGGTGATCGACCGCCAGTTCAGCGAAGAGGAAATCTGCAGCACCGCAATCTTCTGTGGCATTTGCGAATCATTTCGAAGAATAATTTTGCCCCGCACTCCGAGACGCTGCTGGTCAGGTTCAACGTGGACGGTAAGATCGTAATTGGTGAAGGTAAAAGCCTCGCGCTCCAGGGCAAAGCCGTTCACGGCAGCAACAAAGAACAAAGAGAACAAGCAGAAGAAACACAACTGCAGGCGTCGCAAGTTCATTTCTCGCCCGCGGAGGCCTCGTTTTCTTTCGCGCGCCGCTGCCGCACAATTTCGTACATCACAACTGCTCCCGCCACCGACACATTCAGCGACGGCACTTTCCCCAGCATCGGAATTGAAACCAGAAAGTCGCACTTCTTCCTGACCAGGTCGTGCAGCCCCTTGCCCTCTGCGCCCAGCACCAGCGCGCAATCCATGTTGTAATCGAGGGCGTCGTAAGTCTGCCTGCCGCGCTCGTCCAGACCGACGGTCCAGATGTTGCGGCCTTTCAATTCTTCCACAGTACGTGCGATGTTCGTGACCCTGGCAATCGGCAAGTGTTCGCTCGCTCCGGCGGAGGTTTTGGTCACCGTGCCGGTCACGGCCGTGGCACGACGTTCCGGAATCACCACTCCGTCGGCGCCGGCAGCATCGGCGGTTCGCAATACCGCGCCCAAATTATGTGGATCCTCCACTCCATCGAGCACGATGACGAAGGAATATCGTCCGCGCTTGGCGCCGACCACATCGTCGAGATCGCTGTATTGTTTGGCCGAGGTGACGGCCACCACACCCTGATGCGCCGCATTCCCCGCCATGCGATCAAGTTCGGTTCGCGTCAGAAAGCGCACCGGCACGCCCAGCCGACGACAATCCTCAATCATCCGCTGCAACCGGATATCGTGCCGCTCCTTCGCCATGCCCACCCACTGGAAAGCCCGTCCACGGGCCTTCAGCGCCTCCGTCACTGCATTAATGCCATAGATATAGTTCATGAAGTATCAGTGTACCGAAAGCGGGGAGATGCGGGTGTCTCGGCGCGAGTTGAGAGGAAGGGGTTCTAAACGCGTCATCCCGAAACCCGGCGCACTTCAGCCGGGCGGGTGAGGGATCTCGCGTGTGAGCTTTCCCGATCGCGCTGCCGGCTGTGCGCGAGATCCTTCGCTTCGCCTGAAAAACGACTGCGCTCAGGATGACGCCGAATGGGTTAGGAAACTTCCGGGAATGACACCGCACCACCGCATAAGTTTTGAAGGAAGTGGACAATCTCCGCTGGCTCCGCACGCTCGGTGTAATCCTCGTTCGCGGAAGCGTAGAGCACCGAACCGTCGTGATCGATGATGTACGCGGCAGGAATCGGCAGTTCCCAACTCTCGTCGCCATTCACAAAAGGCAGGTTCACGAAGGCGCGTTGATAGATTGCCTTTTGCTCATCGGGAAGGCGGTACGTAAGCGCGAACTGCCGCGCCACATCGTTGCCGGGATCGGAGAGCAATCGAAAGCGCAGCTTGTGCTGAGCGCGCATAAAGAACGACTGCTGCACAGTCTGTGGTGAAACAGCCACGAGCGTCGCTCCTGCCCGCTCGATTTCCGGAAGAACAAGATTCATCGCCTCCATTTGAGCGACGCAGAACGGGCACCAGCGCCCGCGGATGAAGCAGATCACCAGCCGTCCTCTTCCCAGCAGATCTGAGGAAGAAACGCTCTTGCCGTCATGATCTTGAAGCTGGAATTTCGGAATCTTCGCGCCGACCGGCAGAATATTCGCGGCCCAGCGCTTTTGCTTCAATTCCGCGACGGCGCGAGCATGAATCGCTTGCGTCTCCGCCGGAACGTACTTTGCAATCAGTTCCCTGCGCTCGGCAAAGATTTCGGCTAGCGACCGCGCGTCCGTTTCCCCAGTCGATTCTTCGAGAGAGCGCCATTTCATAAGAGCAGTGACCGGTGAGCAGTGATCAGCGAGCAGTGATCACTGCTCACCGGTCAGACTAAGACTTCGGCGGTTAGCGCTGGATGCTGGTGACTGGATACTGGCCACGGATCACTAGCCACAGCCCACCTGCTCCTACATTCCCGGCAGCTTCATTCCCGCCATCCTGCGCGCGAAGCTGGGCTTGCCCATCTGCTTGAACATTTTCTTCATCTGCGCGTACTGGCGGAGCAGGTTATTCACCTCCTGCACGCTTGTGCCGGAGCCGCGGGAGATGCGTTTGCGCCGGCTGCCGTTGATCACTTCATGATGGTTGCGCTCGTGCATGGTCATCGAGTTGATAATCGCTTCCACGCGGTCGATCTGCTTTTCATCCACGCTATCGGCGGCCTTCTGCAATCCGGAGAACGGTCCGATGCTCGGCAGCATTCCCATCAAGCTTTTGATCGATCCCATTTTCTTCACTTGCCGTAACTGATCGCGGAAATCTCCGAGCGAGAAGCCGTCGCCGCTGAGGGCCTTGCTGGCCATCTCGTCAGCCTTTTTCTTGTCGATCTGCGACTCCGCGCGCTCGATCAGCGAGAGGATGTCGCCCATGCCGAGAATGCGCGACACGATGCGGTCGGGATGAAACGGCTCCAGCGCATCGTACTTCTCGCCCACGCCGATAAACTTGATGGGCTGCCCCGTGACTTGCCGGATGGAAAGCGCCGCGCCACCGCGCGCATCGCCGTCCATCTTGGTGAGGATGACACCAGTGAGCGAAAGCTTCTTGTGAAATTCATCGGCAGAGCGCACCGCATCTTGCCCGGTCATGGCGTCGGCGACGAACAGAATCTCCGACGGATTCAGCAGCTTTTTCAGCGACTGCATCTCGCTCATCAATTCGTCATCGATGTGCAGACGGCCCGCGGTGTCGACGATCAGCACGTCGCATCCGGAAACAATGGCCTCGCGCCGCGCCTCTTTCACAAGACGCTCCACCGCTTGTGTGAGCTGCGTCGCCGTGTTCGCCTCGCCCACTTCGCCTTCGTAGATCTGCGCCTTGACTGCCTGTGCCACAACTTTCAACTGTTCGCGCGCCGCGGGACGGTACACGTCCACCGAAACCAGTAGTGGACGATGCCCGCCCGTCTTGAACCAGTTTGCCAGCTTGCCCGAGGTGGTGGTCTTCCCGGATCCCTGCAGCCCAGCCATCAGCACAACGGTCGGGGGCTGCGAAGCGAACTTGACGCGCGCCGTGTCCTTGCCAAGCGTCTCGACCAGTTCGTCGCGCACGATTTTGATGACCTGCTCGCCCGGGGAAAGCGCGGTCAGCACTTCCTGCCCCACGGCTTTGGCCTGTATGCGGTCGATCAGCTCTTTGACCACTTTGAAGTTGACGTCGGCCTCGAGCAGCGCCAGCCGGATTTCCCGTAGCGCCTCCGCAATGTTTTCCTCGCTGAGCCGGGCTTGGCCCCGAAGTGACTTAAACGCGCGCTGCAGTTTTTCCTGAAGATTCTCGAACATAAGGGTGATTGTTTATTTTATCAGCCGGATGGTGTGGCGTCCGTTCGGACAGGACTACCCGAACACTTCCCTGGCCGCGATGATGGTGTTGCAGTGAATGGTTACCGTGTCCTCCACGTTCTGCGCATAGCCCCCCGCAAAGGTCACCATCACAGGAATGTTGCGGGCTTGCGCGACCCGGAACACAAGTTCGTCGCGCCTCTTCAAGCCTTCGATCGTCAGAGAAAGTCCCCCGAGCTGGTCTTCTTTATAAGGGTCGGCGCCGGCGAGATAGCACAGCAACTCCGGCTGAGACTGCCGCAGCCCCGAACTCAACGCGTTGTCGAGCCACGCCAGATATTCCTCATCGCCCATCCCGTCGGGCAGATCCACATCGATGGAGGACGGCGGCTTCCACATCGGATAGTTATTGTGCTGGTGCAGAGAGATGGTGAAGACATCGCCCGCGTTTGGATTCTTTCGCCGAATTCCCTGGGTCGCCACCGGGGACCCGGAAGCCGACGGCAACGCGTCCCCCGGCCCAAGCTTTGCAGCAAAGATCGCCGCCGTGCCATTCCCTTGATGAACGTCGCAATCCACGGTCATCGCGGTACGAATCTCGCCGTCGCGCTGCAGTCGTCGTATGGCCACCGCTACATCGTGGATCATGCAGAATCCCTCGCCGTGGTCGGCGAAGGCATGATGGAATCCGCCCCCGATGGAAACTCCTACCCGATCAAGCAGTGCTCGCCGCGCCGCCAGCATCGAACCTCCGGCAGCCAGCCAGAACGCATCCACCAATTCGCGCGAGTAAGGGACCTCCAGCGCCAATTCTTCCCGCGTGCTGAGCGTGCCCGTCTCGAGTTTGTCGACATACTCCGGCGTATGCACGAGCAGGATGTCCGCGTCCGTGGCCGGCTGCGGTTCCAGAAAATCATTTGCATCAGCCACCCCGCTCGCCAGCAGTCGTTCACGAATGCGTCGGTATTTTTCGGCGGGGAAAACGTGTTCGCCAATGGGCAAATAGTAGGCGTCGCTGTAAATCAATTTGAATGGAAGCATTCCGCGCTCGGCAATCAGCGCCCGGTCCAAGGGTCTAAAGGACAGGGCGCTGAAGGACTTCATATCATACGTGGGAAGCGAGGAATTCGCAGCGCCCTCGCTACCGCTTCTTCGGAGGCGGGATGCTCTGGGCCAGCATCGATCTGCGCACCGGTACGATCGCGCCCCGCGCCGGATCGGCTGCGGCATTGGCCCGAGTAATCACTTCCTGCTGGATGTACTGCACGAATTCCTGAATCTGCCGTTGCATTTCTTCCATGCGTTCGCGCATTTGCAGGATGATCGCCATGCCGCTGATGTTCACTCCCAAGTCGCGCGCCAGCGACAGTATGAACTCCAGTCGCTGCAAGTCTTCGTCCGTGTAGAGGCGAGTATTTCCCTCGGTCCGCGACGGCTTCAACAATCCCTCCCGTTCATAAAGCCGCAGCGTCTGAGGATGGATGCCATACATCTCCGCCACCGCCGAGATCATGTATGCGCCCTTGGATTTGCGTTTGGTCATGAAGTTCCGCTACTTTCGTGCCGCTGACTTCCGCAGCATCAATGTTAGCTTAATGCAACCTCGTTACGGAGAACAACAAACTAAGCTCCGCATGCTCCGCATGACGACGAGAGGAGGGCGGGAGGAAAAAGATGGCCAAGAGATATGTCAGTCACGTCCGGGTTCTTGCGTGGGTCTTATGGCTGGCGATCGGTTCTCCCACCTTTGGCCAATCTCCAAACTCTGGCGACCAGCCAAGTCCAGGGTCCCAGGCAGCCAAGCCGACAGAAAACTCCGGCGAAGATTCAGGTCGCGTCGGTATCGGAGTGAAAGCCTCCCTGCTCGGAGGGGGCGTGGAACTGGCAGTGCGGACAGCGCCTCGCGCGAATGTCCGCGCCGGTTTTAACATTTTCAGCTACTCCCGAGGCTTCAGCCAGGATGGCTTCGCCTACAATGCCGAGCTGAGTTTTAAGACCTTCGAGGCGCACTACGATTTTTTCCCTTCGGCCAAAAACTTCCACCTGAGTCCCGGCGTGCTGGTCTATATCGGCGATCCGATTACTGCGACCGCTTCAGTGCCTGCAGGCCAAAGCTTCACCCTCGGTGGAGTTACCTACGATAGCGACACAACCACACCGGTAACCGGCCATGGAAAGATTGATTTCAACCGGGCCGCTCCCCTGGCAACGGTAGGCTGGGGCAACCTGATTCCCCGCAGCTCCAAACATTTCAGCGTTCCGTTTGAACTAGGAGTGGCATTCCAGGGAACTCCCCAGGCAACGCTCAACTTGGCAGGGAATGTCTGTGATTCTCCTGGCGTCAACTGTCGCCCGATTCCCAGTGACCCGGTCGTCCAAACCCAGATTCGAGCGGAGCAGACCAAAATCACCAACAACATGTCTTTATTCAAGGTCTATCCGATGATTTCGGTCGGCTTCGGCTACAAGTTCTAAGGCCTGCAACAAACAAATCAGCCACGGATCCTCACAGGTCAGCACGGATCATGAAACAAATCCGTGTTCTTCTGCGTAAACCCGTGGCCAAAGTTCCGACTAAGGATCGACGCAAAAACAATTTCACAGATTGGGTGAGATAGTGTAGTTCCACTTGGGCAAGATTTCGTGGGGCTTGATGCGGAGTGCTTGAAGTTGTTCAGGTGTGGGTACGGTGCCGGT
>Ga0182015_10003714_pt1 | contig 16906 bp, 15 predicted proteins | sample 712P3MmetaG_FD_120478 | JGI IMG/M metagenome (GOLD analysis project Ga0182015, IMG submission 120478) | Permafrost microbial communities from Stordalen Mire, Sweden - 712P3M metaG | ecosystem: Environmental > Terrestrial > Soil > Wetlands > Permafrost | place: Sweden: Stordalen | collected... | reverse complement strand
GGCGGCATGCGCCTCGCTGCGCAATGTTCGCGATTCCACCGCCCTGGTCCCCAATTCATGCAGCTTCAAGCCCAGCCGGTAACGCTCGCTGTGCGGATTTTTCTCGATGATCTGGAACCGCTCCATGGCATTCAGCAAGCGATGAGCGGTCGTCTTATTGATGCTCAGGGCCGTGGCGATTTGCGTGATGCCCATTTCCGGGCCGTTCTGGCCGAGATGAACGAGAATGCGCAGCGCCTTCTGCAGCGATTTGCTCGATCCGGGCGCCCCCGCACCACGGCGCAAGGCTTGTCCTTTCCGTAATCGCGATGTTGACGGCAACCGCTCATTCCCTCAAACGACACGCCGGAATGCACTCTCGTTGCGTCTGGCGATTCCACGTCAACTTTTACTTGACGACGGCCGCATTGTAGATAGAATTCCGGTAATGTCAATATGAAATCATAGTTCACATTATGAAACAAGCTCGATCGAGGAGAAACGCAAATGTTCCTTCGAGATACTTGGTATGCCGTCGCTTGGGATTCCGAAATCAAGCACGCGCCATTCGCCCGCACCGTCTGCGGCGAGCCCATCGTGCTGTACCGCCAAATGAACGGAGCGATCTCCTGCTTCGAGGATTGCTGCCCGCACCGCCTCCTTCCGCTTTCGATGGGCTATCTGCAGGGCGAACATCTGGTTTGCAAATATCACGGCCTAGAATTTAACGAGTGCGGCCAGTGCGTCTGGATGCCCGGACAGGAGGGCGTAAGAAAAGATTTTAATGTCGGCACGTATCCCGTCGCCGAGAAGCACCGCTTCGTGTGGGTCTGGATCGGCGATCCAAGACTCGCGGCGGAGAGTAAAATTCCCGATCTGCATTGGTGCTCGGACCCAAACTGGATTTTCGAGGGCAGCACCTATCACATGAAATGCGATTATCTCCTGCTGGTGGATAACCTGATGGACTTATCCCACGAGACCTACGTGCATCCCACCAGCATCGGACAGCGCGAGATCGTCGAAGCGCCGATCAAAGCCACGTCCGATGATTTCACCGTCACGCTGACTCGATGGATGTACGGCATCGATCCGCCTCCGTTCTGGTCCGCGAATCTGCGCTCCGGCGAAAAATGCGATCGTTGGCAGATCTGCCAGTTTTCTTTGCCTGCGAACGTGATGATTGATGTCGGCGTAGCGCTCGCTGGAACCGGCGCGCCCGAAGGTGATCGCTCGAAGGGTGTCACGGGCATCGTCGTCAATCTCATGACCCCCGAGACAGAAACCTCCACGTGGTATCACTGGGGCATGGCTCGAAATTTCCAGACGGAAGATCGCGGCCTCACCTTCCGGATTCGTGACGGCCAAGCGGCTGTCTTCGCGGAGGATCTCGTCGTGCTCGACGCGCAGCAGCAAAGCATTCTCCAGCGCCCAGGACGCGAGTTGCGCAATCTCAAGATTGACGCAGGCGGAGTCCATGCCCGCCGAATCATCGAGAGGGAATTGGCGCGCCAGTCGCAAACGACGCCGGCCTGAAAATCTTCTTCCTGCAATTCGCGCGGCATCGGGCGAACCAACTGGACTCTCGGCAGACGTTTCGATATATATGCCGCAGCGCACGAGTCGCGCCGCGCCGACGACGATGAACAATTACTCGCTCCGTCCCAAATCTCTCGTTCATCTCACTGCGATTCTTTTGTGCATCGTGACCGGAGGTTGCGGTCCTAAAAGCGTTCCTTCCAACACCACACCGATTTCGAGAAATGCAAACGTCGATGCCGCTCGAATCGAAGGCGCCGATCGCGACGCCGCAAACTGGCTCACCTACGGCCGCACTTACAACGAGCAGCGATTCAGTCCGCTGAAATCCGTCAACGACGGCAACGTCTCGCAACTCGGCCTCGTCTGGCACTTCGATCTCGACACGCGCCGCGGGCAGGAAGCTACTCCGATCGTTGTTGACGGCACGATGTACTTCACCAGCGCGTGGAGCAAAGTTTTCGCGCTCGATGCCGCGACTGGCGCTCCGCTCTGGGCCTACGACCCAAAAGTCCCTCCGGAATGGGGCGTGAACGCGTGTTGCGATGTCGTTAATCGCGGTGTCGCCGTTTGGCACGGCAAAGTAATCTTCGCCACGCTCGATGGGCGTCTCATCGCGCTCGACGCAGCCACGGGCAGGAGAGTCTGGGAAACGCTGACGATCGACCCCAAATTTCGCTACACAATCACCGGCGCGCCCCGCGTCGTAAAAGGCAAAGTCATCATCGGAAATGGTGGCGCCGAGATGAGTGTTCGCGGCTACGTATCCGCCTACGATGCCGAAACCGGCAGCCTAATCTGGCGCTTCTATACCGTTCCGGGCGATCCCTCGAAACCATTCGAGAGGCCGATTCTTGCGAAGGCAGCGAAGACTTGGACCGGCGAGTGGTGGAAATTTGGCGGCGGGGGAACCGTCTGGGATTCGATCGTATACGATCCCGAGCTCGATCTTCTCTATCTCGGCGTGGGCAACGGCGCGCCGTGGAACTGGCACATTCGCAGCCCCAAGGGCGGCGACAATTTATTTCTCTCCTCGATTGTCGCTGTGAAGCCGGATACCGGCGAATACGTCTGGCATTATCAAGAAACGCCCGCGGAAATGTGGGACTACACCGCGAGCCAGCAAATCACTCTCGCGGACGTCACGATCGACGGACAAGCCCGCAAAGTTCTATTCCACGCGCCCAAGAATGGTTTTTTCTACGTTCTCGATCGCGCGACCGGCGCGCTCATCTCCGCCAAGCCATACACCTACATCAATTGGGCTACCGGCGTGGACATGAAGATCGGCCGGCCCATCGAAACTCTCATCGCACGATATCCCGGCAAGGATCCCGCGCCGGTTGTGCCCGGCCCTCTCGGCGCGCACAGTTGGCAGCCCATGTCTTTCGATCCGATGACGGGTCTCGTCTACATCCCAGTTAACGACGTCGGTTTCAAATATAAATCCGCTGATCATTTCGAAGTCAAATCGCTCGCGCCGAATTACGGCGTGGATGTTGTCGCGGCAGGCATGCCGCAGGACCCGAAAATCAAGAGCGCCATTCTCAGTACAATTAAGGGAAAACTCGTCGCATGGGATCCGCTGCAACAGAAGCAAGCTTGGGCAATCGAACGCTCGGCGCCCTGGAATGGCGGCGTGCTTTCCACGGCTGGAAATTTGGTGTTTGAAGGCACGGCGGATGGAAACTTTGAGGCGTATCGCGCCGACAACGGGCAAAAAGTTTGGTCCTTCACAGCCAGCACAGGCGTGATGGCCGGCCCCGTAGCATACGAAGTGAACGGCGAACAGTACATCGCCGTACTCTCGGGTTGGGGCGGAGTTTTTCCGCTGGCGACGGGCGAAATCGCGCTGAAATTGAGCAAGCCGCCGAACGTCGGACAAATGCTCGCATTCAAGCTCGGCGGCAAAGCAACGCTTCCAGTCGTCGAGCCGCCCGTGCGGCCCCCGCTGAGTCCGCCTCCATCAACTGCGAGCCCAGCAACGATCAAGTCGGGAGAAGCTCTCTTTCAGCGCTACTGCGCCGAATGCCACGGTGATGTTGCGGTCAGCGGAGGCGTACTGCCCGATCTGCGCTATTCGAGCGCCCTTGCGAGCGATCAGTGGTTTCATATCGTGCTCGATGGAATGTTGCAGCCGAACGGAATGGTTTCGTTTTCGAAGGAACTCTCGCACGGCGACGCCGAATCGATTCGCGCCTATGTGATATTCCGTGCGAATCAAGCTGCCGCTGAGGCTCGCGAAGCCAAACAAAACTAGCCGCGCCGCCATCAATCTCGACAGGCAAATGTAGCGCCGGGCTTCAGCCTGGCATCTTCACTCCCAGTGCACGTTCAACACGAAATTTCTCAGTGCACCGCTCTGTCGGTTCCTTTCCAATAAGGAGCACGGAGCGTTTTCCGGTCAAGTTTGCCTGCGGGCGTCTTCGGAATCTCATCTCGAAATTCCACCGATTTAGGTGATTTCATACCCCCGAGTTTTACTTTGCAGTGGCTGATGATCGCGTGCTCGTCGAGCGACGACCCTTGTTCGAGCACCACGAGGGCCTTCACCGCTTCTCCCCAAGTTTCGTCAGGCACGCCAATCACTGCGCATTCGTGAACTTCCGGCAGCGCCATGATCCCCGCTTCGACTTCGGCGGAAAACACATTGAAGCCGCCCGTAATAATCATGTCTTTTTTGCGATCGGCGATATAGAAGAAGCCGTCCTCGTCGCGGTAGCCGATGTCTCCCGTGTGATGCCAGCCAAACTTGCGGATCTCGGCAGTTGCTTCGGGAAGATTGTAGTAACCCGGGGTAACGAGCGTGCCGCGCGCGACGATTTCGCCGGTTTGATTGGCCGGCAGTAAGTGTCCTTCGTCATCCATGATCGCGAGCCGCACAGCCGAAGTGGCCCGGCCGCAACTCGCCAGCCGCTCGGGATGTTCTCCGCCGGCAGCCGCGGCCACGGTTTTCTGGTCGAGCCACGTCAGCAGCATCGGCGCTTCGGTCTGCCCGTAGGACTGGCACATACAGGGCCCGAAAATCTCCACAGCTCGCTTGAGCTTGTCTGGCGAAACCGGCGATCCCGCAAGTAGGAAAACGCGCAGACTCGAATAATCGAATTTCGCGATCTCCGGAAGCGCCAGAAGCTTGTAAAGCGCGGTCGGCGGAAGAAATAAATGCGTAACACGATGCTGCTCGATCGCTCGCAGTACTTCGAGTGGTTCGAAACCAGGCATCACGACGTTCGTCGCGCCAAGCGAGAACATCGCAAACGCCACAACGCCCGCCGCGTGCGAAAGCGGCGCGACGCAGAGACTCACGGGCTCGACATCGTCGCCGGCGCGCCAATAATGCGAGGCCATATCCAGCATTGTGCCCCACGCGAGGCTCGTCACGCGAACGCCCTTCGCCGGGCCAGTGGTCCCGCCAGTAGGCACGAGTCCCACAAGCCGCTCGATATTTCCGCCGGCGTCGCCCCAATCGATGTCCGGCGCATCCTCGCCCTGCGTCATAAACGATTCGAGCGAGGGATCGTCGCCGCACGCCGCGTCAATGCAAACGAGATTCCGTAGCGTCGGTACCCTATTCCTCAATGCCGCAACGTCATCACGAAAATCGCTATGGTAGAAGAGCCAGGAAGCGGCAACGTAATTGAGATATTCGATGTTGGCGGCGGCAGCGTTGCGATAATTGAGCGGCACCCACGCCGCGCCGGCGCGCATTAAGCCCAGCATGCAGAGCAAAACGCGCCCGTCGTTGATCGAATAGATCGCCGCGCGATCTTCATCGCGCAATCCGGCAGCTCGCATGGCGCGTGAAATTTTCTCACTCGATGCACGCGCGCCGCGATAAGAGCAGTGCGTGCCGCGATCGAGAATCGCAGTCCGATCCGGGTGAGCCTCCTCACCTTTATCGAAATAGTCGATCGCTCGCATGTAATTTTAAGTTTAGCGTGGAACCCAACTGCAAGCGATTCCCCTCCGCTGATCCGCCATCACGAAAGCATCTTCATTTTCGAGAGCCCGTATCCCTCGAGAGTTTTGAGAAGTTCGCGAGCTCCGAAGGCGGCCGCCGGCGAGGCGTAACCCACCTGCCGCGGCGCACCGTTGACAAGATTGTGCGCTGCCCACGCCTGGATCAGCCCCGTCTGGCGATAGCAGCACGTCCCGAATAGCACGCATTGCACGAAATCCGTCGAGCCGCGCCCGACGATCACGTCAATCGTCCGCTGCTCGCGGGGATTTTCGCGTGGCGGCGTGCCCGCCTGTACTGCGCTGGCCATCTCCGCCAATTGCTTTTCCTGTTCTTTCTTCGGCAGCGGCCGAATTTTTTCCTCGAAATGTTTTTCGGTCGCTAGAACATTTTCCATGATCTGGCGGATGAGCAATCCCCCGAAAGACCGCACGTTCGCGACTTGCGGGTGATTCTTGTACCAAACCGGATGCGGAAATCCGCCCCAGCTCAACGCCAACTGAGTCCGGATGTAGCCAGGTACGACCACTTCATAGCCTGTCGCGCGCGCCCACTCGTGGTACCGGTTCTGCTCGAGATAGTAGCCATCCGTTTGAATCACCGCGAAAATCGTCTGCGTTGAGCCAAAAGTCGGGAAACCGTTGAACATCGTCAGGATTTCGAGAGTATCAATCGCGCCCGACTCCATGCAGATTCTCGCGGCTGCATCGCTCGGCGCGGACATGAACGCAGTTCCCGGCGCGACGACTAGATGCTTCTGTGCGAACTTGTAGCCCCATTCCTCCGCGACTTGCCGGTGCCATGCTTGCTCGCCGCCAATATCCACGTAATGGCATCCAGCCCTCAGGCAAGCCTCGACCACCACCGGGCCGTGATAGATGAACGGGCCGACCGTGTTGCAAACTACTTTCGCGCCCGCAAATAATTTGGCTAGTTCGTCCACTGAACCGCCTACTTCCACCACCTCGTAGTCCGCGGTTTCAATTCCCGGGACGTGGCTCATCACATCCCTGATTCTGATGGCGTTTCGCCCCGCAGCGATGAAGGGCACGTTGTACTCGCGCAAGAATTCCGCAACGAGGCGCCCTGAAAACCCGCTCGCTCCATACAGCACAACCGGCCGTTTGCTCGGCATGGAATCCTCCCCTAATAATCACAGTCGGCCATCAGGGCCACGAACAATCGAGGCCGCATTTCCCGCGACCGCCGATTCTAGGTTAAAGTCTCTTTTTGACCAGTAGGCACTTTTTGGTCACCAGGTCTCCGGGGGGATGCGATGGACCACTTCGAATGTCCCGTGAAACTCACGACAAACATTATCGGCGGGAAATGGAAGCCCCTGATTATTTTCCATCTTGAAACGGGAACTCGGCGCTTTAGCGAACTGCAGCGATTGATCCCCAGCACGTCCAAGAAGATGTTGACGAAGCATCTTCGCGAACTCGAACGCGACCAGATTATCGACCGAGCGGTTTATGCTGAAGTTCCGCCGCGCGTCGAATATTCACTCACGCGCCACGGGCAGAGTTTGCGGCCGATTCTGAAACTAATGTCTGCCTGGGGCAGACGGCATCGCACGCGATACGCCACAGCTGCAAAATGATCCCGGGTTTGAACGTGGAGAAGCGGCGATGGCTACTGCTGCTGTTGATCTTGCCCGGAATCCGTTGAGTCATATTTCACGGGCCTCGAGCGAATGACGGTTGACGGCGGCAACTCCTGCGGCGCGGGTGAATCGACCTTGGAAACGGTCACAGCCACCGAAAGTTCGCTCTCCGCTTCGCCTTTGTAAACGCCGCGAGTTGGGGGCACGTCAGCGTAATCGCGCCCGACTGCCACGCGGATGTGCCGCTCCTCGCACAACAGATTATTGGTCGGATCGAATGGTACCCAGCCGAGTGACGGCAGAAATGCTTCAACCCAGGCATGCGTCGCGCCGGCGGAGGACCGGTCGTGGGTTTCCTTCGCGTGGAACAAGTAGCCGCTGACGTAGCGGCCGGGAATCTGTTGTTTGCGTAGCAACGCAATCATGATGTGCGCAAAATCTTGGCACACGCCGCGCCGGGCGCGCAGCGCGTCGTCAATCGGCGAATCCACTTCCGTCGTGTTGGGCGCGTACTCGATGCTTCGGAAGAGCGCCTCGTTCAATTCGAGTACGCAGTCAAAAGGATTGCCGCGCCGCTCCCAGTGAATTTCTTGCGCGAGCTTGTCGAGTTCTTCCGTGGGCAACGCGAACGTGCTGGGGAGAAGCATGTCCATGAGCTCGCCCGTTGAAATCCTCGCGTCGAGCTCCTGCCAACTGCCCGCGCCGGAAGATTCGGGGACCGGATGAGCCGTGACGTCCACGAGGGCTTCGGCTTTTACCTCAATGAGTGCGTGGCGGCCGGGAATATCGAAATGATGGATCGTGTTTCCGAAGAAGTCGCGGTAAGCCATGGCGTTGGTTCGCGGTGTCACGTCGAGCAGGAACGTGTGACATCGCTGCCGTGCGTCGCTGCGCGGCTGCATGCGCACTTCCATCAAGCTTTCCCGGATCGCAGGTTCGTAGCGAAAGTTCGTAACGTGGCGAATCGAGTAGGTCATGCTGAAAGGCCTCCTCGACTAAGACGCGCCAACGCCGCGTTTTGGTTCAAGCGATCAGCTCCGATTCGACGAGATAATCAAAGTAGATTTGGTGAATGGCCGTATGAATTCGTCCGCACTCGCTCCGGATGCTGGCGAGATATCCGTGCGCGCCCTGCGCCACAATCTCTTCGATCTGCGTGAAACTGAGCTGTGCGCGCAGGCGGCCCGCGATCCGAGTGGGCAATTTGGCGCGCCGTTCGGTGAGTTCGCCGATCACGTGCAAGGCGGCATTTACTCGCTCCACCGCGAACCGCACGGAATGCGGAAATTCAGGGTTGAGAAGGAGAAACTCCGAGATGCGCAGCGGACGTATCTCCGCCGTGTGCGTTTTGCAATACGCCTCAAAAGCGCCGCAGCCCCGGAGAAGCCCGATCCACTCGAGATATTCCGCGCTCTCCACCGACTGTTCGGGAGGCGCGGGAAATCGCTCGAAATGCTTGGCGATTAGGCATGCCAGCGTGTCGGTTCTTTCTACGTAGCGGCCAAGCTGTATGTACTGCCAGCCCTCGCCGTGGCTCATCGTTGCGTCCGTGATCCCTTGAAAAAGATGAGCGCCATCCTGCACCGACTGGAAAAATTCGTGGGAGTTGATCGCATGGCGCTCGTCGGAGCCGCTCTTGATCATATCGAGATACAGCCGGTTGAGTTGTTCCCACATCTCGGAACTGCACTGTTCCCGTACGTGGCGCAAATTTTCCCGCGCTGCGGCGATCGACGAAAGAATGGACGAGTGATTCGTGCGGCTGAATGCCAGTACATGCACGGGGTTTGTCGCGATCGAGGGCCCCGCCTCCGGCAAACGCACTTGCAGCGCGTCCTGCAAGAATCGCCAGCGTCCAGCGCCCGCATCCAGCGATTCATCGAGCCACAACTGAAGCTCGACATCCACAAGCCTCGCCGTATGTTCGGCACGCTCAAGATAGCGGCTCATCCAGTACAAGCTGTCAGCCACCCGCGATAGCATTCCGGCGTCCCGCTGAAACGATTGGTCGAAATAATTCCTCGGCGGCCTCATGAGACGAGGCGGCTCCGAAAGGGCGAAGGACCGATGGGAATCGCGCCCGATTGCGTGCGTCGCGGATCTACCTCGCGCGACTCGCGAAGCACCCACGTATCCTTGCTGCCGCCGCCTTGTGACGAATTCACCACCAGCGAACCCTTCGGCAGCGCCACCCGCGTCAATCCTCCAGGAACGAGGCTCACTTTTTCACCGCACAAAATGTACGGCCTCAGATCGATATGCCGGGACTCGACCTCGCCATCAATGAGGCATGGCGCGCAAGAAAGCGCCAATGTTGGCTGGGCGATGTAATTTCGAGGATCGGCCAGAATGCGGCTCCGGAACTCATCTCGTTGCGCGGCTGTGCTGTGCGGGCCGATCAGCATCCCGTAGCCGCCCGACTCACCAACCGCTTTCACCACCATTTCCTCCAAATGCTCGAGCACATGGCTTCGCTGAGCCGCGTCCGAAAGCAAAAATGTCGGGACGTTTGGCAACACCGCATCTTCGCCAAGGTAGTAGCGGATAATTTCGGGGACGTACGCGTAAATCGCCTTGTCATCCGCGACGCCCGTGCCGATCGCGTTTGCCAGCGTTACGTTTCCAGCCCGATATGCATTGAAAAGCCCTGGAACGCCAAGGATGGAGCCCGAACGGAAGGTCATCGGATCGAGAAAATCGTCGTCAATGCGCCGGTAGATGATGTCCACTCGCCGCAGCCCTGCGGTTGTCCGCATGTAGACAACGTTGTCGTGGACGAGAAGATCGCGGCCTTCAACGAGCTCGATCCCCATCTGCTGCGCGAGGAACGTGTGCTCGAAGTACGCCGAATTCGATACGCCCGGCGTGAGAAGCACGGTCTTTAAATCCTGCGCCGAGGATGAATTCGCAGGGGCGAGGCTGCGCAGTGTCGCAAGCAGCGCCTGCGGATAATGATCCACGGGCCACACGCCGTAATCGCGGAACATCGTCGGAAACACGCGCTTGAGAACTTTGCGGTTCGCGAGCATGTAAGAGACTCCGCTCGGGACCCGCAGATTGTCTTCCAGCACAGCAAAATGGCCATCCGGGAGACGTATCAGATCCGTTCCGCAGATGCTGACGTACGTATCGCGCGGCACATTCAATCCGCGCATCTCGCGCCGGAAATGGCGGCAACTGTACACAAGTTCGCGCGGAACCACGCCGTCATTCAGAATTTTCTCGTCGTGATAAATATCCTGGAGGAAGAGATTCAGCGCGGTAATCCGTTGCGTCAGCCCTTTTTCGATCTGCACCCACTCCGAGCCGGGAATGATTCGAGGGATCAGGTCGTTCGGAAAAATTCGTTCGGTGCCTTCCTTTGTTCCGTAGACAGTAAAGGTAATGCCCTCGTGTAGAAATGAAAGATCGGCGGCCTGTTGGCTTCGCCGCAACTCTTCCGGCGGCAGGCTGAGAATTGTCCGGTAGAGAGCCTCGTAATGCGCGCGTGGGACTCCCGGCGTCTCAAACATCTCGTCGTATGCGTTTTCAAGCCTGTAGTGCACGAAAGAGGGGGGTACGATCGTTCGGACCGGGTTTGCAAATGGGGTCATAAAATTGAGCGTTTCCGGGCAAATCGCCCGTGTATCCGAGAATGTCGATTTGGATGCCAGCTTTCTTAACGAGCGAACCTCGGGGGATCATCCACAGCTCCGCATCATTCATCCTTGTGCGGGCAGCATGGCTAATCTAGGCACTGCGCATAGCGAAGTCCAATCGAAATTTTCGATGCAGCCGATGCGCTTTCCGGGGGAATTGCACGGGATACTCGGGGCGAGTCAGAACAAAAAATAACGCTGAGCTAAGGGCAAGACCTTTGCCGGCTCGCACGTGACGAGCTCCCCATCAACGCGCACTTCGTAAGTTTCCGGATCAACCTCTATCGCGGGTGTGGCGTTATTGTGGCGCATGTCTTTCTTTCCGATTTTGCGGCAAGCGCTTACCGGCGCGACGCGGTGCTTCAGACCAAGTCTCTCCGCGATTCCGTTCTTTGCCGCCGCCTGCGAGACGAACGTGATGCTCGTCGCCCCGATGGCCGCGCCGAAGCTTCCGAACATCGGGCGATAGAGCACCGGCTGAGGCGTCGGGATAGAAGCATTGGGATCTCCCATCACGCTCCACGCGATGAATCCACCTTTGACGATCATCTCGGGTTTCACGCCGAAAAACGCCGGCCTCCACAGCACGAGGTCCGCAAGCTTCCCCGGCTCGATCGAGCCAATCTCCGCGGCCAATCCATGCGTAATGGCCGGATTGATCGTATATTTCGCAACGTAACGCTTCGCCCGGAAATTGTCGTTTCGTGCCGAATCCTCGGGCAGCGGTCCGCGCTGAACCTTCATCTTGTGCGCCGTTTGCCATGTGCGCGTAACCGTTTCTCCGATGCGGCCCATTGCCTGGGAATCGCTCGAAAGCATGCTGAGAACGCCGAGATCGTGCAACACATCTTCAGCCGCAATCGTTTCGGGCCGGATGCGGCTCTCGGCAAACGCAACGTCTTCTGGTACGAGCGGATTCAAGTGGTGGCACACCATGAGCATGTCCAAATGCTCGGCAATCGTATTGACGGTGTAAGGCCGCGTGGGATTGGTCGAAGAGGGAAGCACATTCGGGTGCGACGCGATGCGAATGATGTCGGGCGCGTGGCCGCCGCCGGCTCCCTCTGTGTGATACGTATGGATCGCGCGGCCGGCGATTGCGGCGACCGTAGCTTCGAGAAATCCCGCTTCGTTGATGGTGTCGGTGTGAATCGACACCTGCACGTCGTACTCGTCGGCGACCTTAAGACACGCATCTATGGCGGCCGGCGTAGTGCCCCAATCTTCGTGCAGTTTCAGGCCGCACGCTCCCGCTTCAATCTGTTCGGCGAGCGGAGCGCGCGTCGCGGCATTCCCTTTACCGAGAAAGCCGAAATTCATCGGCCACGCCTCGGCGGCTTCGAGCATCCGCGCCAGATTCCACGCGCCCGGCGTACAGGTAGTGGCCGCTGTGCCCGTGGCTGGTCCCGTGCCTCCGCCTACCATCGTCGTAATGCCGTTCGACATCGCTTCGTAAACTTGCTGCGGCGAAATGAAGTGGATGTGGCTGTCCACACCTCCCGGAGTGACAATCAAATTCTCGCCGGCAATTACTTCCGTCGCTGCGCCAATCACCAGCTCGCGGTCAACTCCAGCCATCGTGTGTGGATTACCGGCCTTGCCAACTTTGACGATACGGCCGTTCTTCACGCCGATGTCGCCCTTCACGATTCCCCAGTGATCCAAAATCACAGCGTTCGTGATGACCAGATCAAGCGCGGCTTCAGCGCCTGCCCGCACGGCCGTGCTGCTCTGACCCATGCCGTCGCGGATCACTTTTCCGCCGCCAAACGTCACTTCGTCTCCGAAAACGGCGAAGTCCTTTTCGATTTCGATGAAAAGTTCGGTGTCGCCCAAGCGAATACGGTCTCCGCGCGTCGGGCCGTACAAGTCCGCGTAAGTTCGACGCGGAATTCGGAGACTCATCAGTCTTTCTCCCGCTCGAATTGAAACCCCTGCTGCCTGGCGCGATCGATCGCTCGTGCACACAAATCTGAGTCACCGAGGGCGCCTTCTACAAGGCCGTTGAATCCATGAATGATTTGTTCGCCGGCAAATTCCGTAAGCTCGATTTCCTTTTCCTCGCCGGGCTCGAACCGAACCGCCGTGCCTGCTGGAATATTGAGGCGCAGGCCGAAAGCGGCGCCGCGGTCAAACGCAAGTGCGCGATTCGCTTCGAAAAAATGAAAATGGCTGCCAACTTGAACGGGCCGATCGCCCGTGTTCCGCACGACTGCCCGCACCGTCCGCCGCCCGGCGTTCGCCTCGATCGGTCCAGCATTTTCATCCAACAAGTATTCACCAGGAATCACCGGCGCACCTCATTACGAAATTGGATCATGGACGGTGACGAGTTTCGTGCCGTCAGGAAACGTCGCTTCCACCTGTACTTCATGAATCATCTCAGGCACGCCCTCCATCACCTGGGCACGCGCGAGAATTTTCTTTCCGAAGCTCATGATTTCAGCGACGCTCTTGCCGTCACGCGCCGCCTCAAGGATTTCAGCCGACAAAATGGAGATCGCCTCGACGTAATTGAGCTTTAATCCCCGCGCTTGGCGGCGTCGCGCGAGATCGGCCGCGACAACGATCATCAGCTTTTCCTGTTCACGTGGCGTGAGATGCATGAGACACCTCGCTCTTCCAAATTTCGCGCCTGTCAGGAACAAGCGTCATTGAACTTTTCTCGGCAGAATTGGCGCCCGTCCGAATAGCAGCACCTTCGCGCTGCGCCAGAGCGCCTGCAGCGCCGGAAGAATTTCCCGGCCGCTCCGCGCGAGCCCTCGGATCGCCAAGCCGTGAGCGGGAAGTGTGCTGACGGACCATAGCATTTCCCCGGGTTTACACCACGGCGCGGCGGCTTCGCGCAAATGTGCTTCCGCAGCCAGCCAGTTCGCTGGTTGAACTCCGGCCCGGCAGATGTAGAACGTGGTCCAGTAGCGATATACGCCCAGCCTCGCGATCGCGTCCATACGAATTTCTGCCGGAGCGAGATCCACATTTTCAAAAGCGATCAATTTACCGCAGGCGCGAATTTCCGTCTTCAGGCTTACGCGGCCATACGCAAAGGACTCCCCACGCGCTTCACGTCCCGGCGCAAGAATTTCCCACCAGAATAAACCCGCACCCGGCGAAAGTTGGATTCGCGTCGCCTGCCGAAAGCGAGCGCCCGCGAATGGAATCAGCGCGTCCGGCACATATTCGAGCAGCCCATTTTCCTCGACCACGATGTCGTTGATCTGAACCGCAGAAAGAGCGTCGCGACCTGAACGATACACACGCGTCGCTCCCGTAGTCGTCAATTGCGCGCTTGCGCCGGCACCAACGCGAACCGACAGCCCGAGCCTGTCGCCGCCGAGAACCCCTCCCGATACATTGTGCAAATGAACCAGCGCCGATTTATCTTCAGCGACAAAAGCACGAATAACCCGCAGCGGCGGCGTCTGCGCTGCTTCACTCAGCACGGTAACGCCGTCCGTTTCTCTGCGCTCAAACGCAAGAGAGAGCGACGCGTCAATGCGTCCCGCCAAACTGGCGCCGGATCGCGCAGCGGAAACGACTTCTTGTACGTGTGCCATACGATCAGCTGATGAAGAGCCGCGTAGCGAGCGCCGGATGCTCCATCGCCCCCCAATCGAGCAAAGGAGTAAAGTTCGCAACGTCGTCAACGGTGCGCAGCGCGCTTCTCTCCGCCGTTTGCACCATCGCCGGCTTGAGCTTCCACAGCAAACGAGTCGCTTCGCGCTGCCCGAACGGCATTAGCCGCTGGCACGCAGAAATAAGTCCCGCAAGCGACTGATGCAGAAAAGCCTCCACCACGCGATTGGACACAAATCCCAATGCGCCGCCGGTCAGTCCGAACGCCGCGCTGTGATGAACCATGCTCCGGGAACTTTGCGACGCGTCGAACGCCTCCGCGATCACAGGAAAATCGCCGAGGTTCCTCACCGCCATCATGAAATGCTGTCCCAACGCGGCGCTCGCCGCGCGGCTCTCACGGCTCGGTTTTCGTGCGCTCAGTTTTTCGTTCAGTTCTAGCCACGAAGCCGCTGAGAACGCGTCAGCCGCAAGTTTTCCCAGACGCGACGCCTCCCGGCAAAACACAGCTTCGACCAATCCCGCTTCGTGCAGATAAACTTCGAAGAAATCTGGCAGTCTCGCTACGTCCAACAGCTCCTCGGACACCAGAGTCTCAAGACCAAACGAATGAGCAAGCGATCCAATCGGGAGCGCACTATCGGCAAGGTGGAGGAGTTGCAGTTCGGCCAAGCCGTCCGCTGCTGATGCTTTCGCGTTTCGACCATTCGAGTGCGACACGTGACCTCACTCGTGATGATGCTCGTGCAAATGATCGCGCGAATGCCCATGATCGAGCCCCTGATCGTGGTGATCGTGTACGTGATCCCGGGCGTGGCTGTGCGGAATTCCGACATACGGCTCATGAGCGTCAATCACGGCATGCCGATCTGCTGACGGAGCATTGATCTCCCGTTCGACCCAGACCACAACCTCGTCGAAACCACCCTGATCGCGCAGATTGGTAAAAAAGAACGGCCGCCCCTTTCGCATCCGGCGCGAATCGCGATCCATCACCTCAAGCGACGCGCCCACGTAAGGCGCCAGATCAATTTTGTTGATGACCAGCAGATCTGAACGCGTGATCCCGGGTCCGCCCTTCCGCGGAATTTTGTCGCCCTCCGCCACGTCAATCACGTAAATCCAAACGTCCACCAGCTCGGGACTAAACGCAGCGCTAAGATTGTCGCCTCCGCTTTCGATGAACACCAGCTCAAGCCCCGGTAAACTATTCTCCAACTCGGCGATAGCCTGCAAATTCATCGACGCATCTTCACGGATCGCGGCGTGCGGGCATCCTCCCGTCTCCACGCCCCGTATGCGTTCGGCCGGCAGGGTTCCTTGCCGCGTCAGGAATTCTGCATCTTCCTTCGTGTAAATGTCGTTGGTGACGACGGCGAGATTGTATCGCGGCCACAACCGTTGGCTGAGCCGGTCCACCAGCGCTGTCTTCCCCGAGCCAACCGGTCCCGCAACGCCGATTCGAAACGCTCGCTTGCGGCTCATCTATCGCCTCCGTTGCCGTCGCACTTCAATTTTCCCGAAGTTAAAGGCATTATCTCAGACGGCAAATTACTGCTCACATGCCAACGAAACCTGACTACGCCGCAATGCTCGCCGTCGCCCTCGCCGAGGCCCGCCAGGGTCTCGCCGAAAGCGGACTCCCGATCGGCGCCGCAATCTTTGATGCAGCTGGCCGCCTCGTAAGCGCAGGCCACAACCGCCGCGTCCAACAAAGCGACCCTTCGGCGCATGCCGAGACAGACGCATTTCGCCGCGCGGGACGCCAACGCAGCTATCGCGATCTCATCATGGTCACCACGCTCGCGCCTTGCTGGTATTGCAGCGGGCTGGTCCGCCAGTTTGGCTTTGGCACGCTTGTGATCGGCGATTGCCGGACATTTCAAGGCGGCGTTGACTGGCTTCGTTCGCTCGGCGTGCAAGTAATTGATCTTGATTCCAAAGAGTGCGCCGCGCTGCTCACTGCGTACATCCAGTCTCACCCGGACGTCTGGTACGAAGACATCGGCCAAGCTGACTAGATTCAGCCTCGGTTCCGCGCAGGTCGGTGGGAGCCCCCGCATTCATGCGGGGGAGGAGCGCTTCAGCGCTCCGGAAACTCTTGCGCTCCAATCTCTCCGGCTTCAGCCGCGGATTCAGAAAAGTAGCCGCAGCGACATCTGAACCTGCCGCGGACTTCCAATTGTCTTGTTCGTGATCCCCAAGCCGCTGAGCGTTGGGCTCGCGTAGAGCTGGGAACCGTAAACCGGAAAGCCGTCAAAATCCAAATTTTGCGTCACGTCGTCGACCGGGATGTCGAAGCTCGGCGTATTCGTCAAATTGAAGATGTCCAGACTGTATCTCACGGATGTTCGCTCCGTGATTTGCGTCGCCTTGATGATCGAAACATCCGCCCGCTTTTGCCACGTTTGCCGGAAAATATTGCGTTGTCCTTGTTGGATGAAGTTTGTCTCATACGTATCTCCCGGCGGAATTGCGCCATTCAACTCGCCCGGATTGAGCAGGGGCAGCGTGAAGCAAGCGGCATTGAGTGCCGGAGTGCTTCCCGCGCCGGACGCGCCAGTTCGCGCGCTCTTGGCTGTGCAACCGGGGGCAAGAGGCACGATCGGG
>Ga0182015_10003712_pt1 | contig 16908 bp, 15 predicted proteins | sample 712P3MmetaG_FD_120478 | JGI IMG/M metagenome (GOLD analysis project Ga0182015, IMG submission 120478) | Permafrost microbial communities from Stordalen Mire, Sweden - 712P3M metaG | ecosystem: Environmental > Terrestrial > Soil > Wetlands > Permafrost | place: Sweden: Stordalen | collected... | reverse complement strand
TCGAAGATGCCGATGTTGAGCGCCTTGACGATCAACGCTGCCTTGTTCGCCATCGTCGTCTTGACAACCCCGACGCACCGGGCGAGCTGGTCGCCGCTGAGATGGGGTTGCTGGGAGGGGTCGAACAGGAAGTTCACCCGGCCAACCGCGTAGATAGCGCCCGCCGCCCAGATACGGGTGCCACCTCGTGCGAGCGGCGACGGTCGCTTGCGCGCGAGCCGCCCGACGAGCACGCTGCACAACTCGCCGTACTCCTCATCGAGGTGTGCTGCGGACACCTCGCCGGTGATCGCAAGGATCTCCGACACCCGCGGCCGCAGCTCGACAGGAACCTTCAGCTTCGCCAGCGTCCGATCCATTGGCTGGGACACGCCCGAATCATGGCCGCCGCATCGGACGCGAGCTCGCGAGAGCCAGGCGACCTGCTCGCGTCTCGGCAGCTCGTATCCGAGCGTACGGTAGGTGCGCAGGCACTTGGCGAACATGCGGCGCAGGACGGTCACCTCGGCGTCGACGTAGTCGTAGATCAGGACGTCTCGCTTGCCAGGGTGGGAGCGGTTCAGACGCCCGGCGTATTGAGTGACGGTGCCTTTCCAGGCGATCGCCATTGCGAGGATCAGCGTGTCGAGGGGGGTCGTCGAAGCCCTCGCCAATGTAGCGGCCGGTCGCGAACACCACACGCGGACCGCCATCAACGTCGCTGCTCGCGAGTTGCTCGCGTGCGGCACGCTCCTCTGCCGGGCGCATCTCGCCGTGCAAGGTGATTAGCGTGAGGCTTGCGGTGGCAAGATGTGCGGCCAGCCGCTCGAGGTGCTCGCGTCGTTCAGTCAACACAAGCGGCTGGCGGCTCTGGGCTGCTACTTCCAGCGTGTCCCTGGCGATCACTTCGGTGCGCGCCTCGTCGGCCGCAAGCGCGTTGAAGATCTCTTGAATGTGCGGGTCGGTGGGGAGTGTTTGCGGGTCGAACTGGGTGTCGCGTCGTACTACTCGCTGCGCAAGTCGCCGTGCGTGGGACCTCGAAATCGTGGTGTTTTGCGTTCGATTTCCTGGTCACGTCGCGCACTCGAAAACCCTGTGTTCATGCGGTTTCCGGGACGGCATGGCGAGACCGGGATTCGAACCCGGGACACCACGATTTTCAGAGAAAAACGCCCCCGACTGAGAGGCGAGAAGATGCGGCCGAAAACTGGGCTATTTGCAGGTATTTTGTTCATTCGCCGCCGATGCCCTTCGGCTCTCGCCGAGTCAAGATGCCGCCGGATACCCGGCGATGCCCGTGGGTTTTGGACAACGAGCGGGGTCGTTGTCCAAAACCCGGAGGCAAATCTACGTCTTGCCCAGCGGAAGAGGACTCTCATCGAGGAGAAGTAGTGCCGAAAGAAACGCGAGCTCGCTGGCTGCGAGGGTGTGGGACAAGCGCGAGCGGGAGGCGTCGGTGAGGCCCTGCCGCCACTGCCGCGAGCCTTCGCACGCGCGGGTGCGATCCGTGGCCTACTCGCGCAGGCGCACCTGGGCCGGCGAGGACGGGCTCAAGATCAAACCGAGCTCGTGCGCCAGCGAACTCGGGGCGACCACGCGCAGGTGGGCGATCGGGTCGTAGGCGAGGAGCCGTCCGTCGCTCGAGCACAACAGCTCGGCGTTGTTCGTCAGTGCTCCGCAGATGACGTGCAGGTCCGCCGTATCCATGGACTCGAAGGTCACGGGGTCTGTGAGCGTCGCCGAGGCGGTCAGGGCCTCACGATCCACCCCGGTCACCTCGTGCAGGAACTCGCCGAGCGGCAAGCCGACCATACCCGCATAGGTTCCAAGGCTGCGACCAATCGGCGCGCGCTGCATTCCGGCCGGCTCGAACAACACCTCGAACGCCTCAAGGAACGGCAGCAGCTCCCGCTCGGAGTACGTGCGAGCGACGCCGTCCCCCGGCCCCTTCACGCCCTGCTGCGTCGCACGCCACCAGAACTCCGCCCCCACCACGTCGGTGATGAAGCCCTCCAGCACCGGGGTTCGCTGGGCTGCCAGCGAGAGCAGCGAGAAGCTCGGGCCGGCGGGTCTGAAGAACGCGCCCCAGAGCACCGTTGTATCGAAGGCGACGCGCATCGGGCGCGGCTGGGAGCTCAGCGCGCGGCTCGCATCTGCGAGCCGAGCTCTTCCTCGGAGGGAAGTTCGCTCGAGCCGTGAAGCTCGATCAGGTGGCGCTGGAGCTTGTCGAGCGCCTCGGGCGTCGTGCTCGGGCGCGCGTCTTTCTCGAACTGGCCGGCCGGGATGCGCCACGAGCCACCCGGTCCACGAGTCGCCTCGATACGCCCCTTCGCGAGCCACTTGTACACAGCCTGGGTCGTGACATCAAAACGTGCGGCCAAGTCGCCGACCGACAAATATGAGGGCTCAGGCCTCGAGCGAGTGAGGACATGCTCACGCCACTGCGCTGCCATCTCGATCGCGCGCAGACGGCGCTCCACCGAAAGGGACTCATCAGCGGCGGCCATCCGAAGCAGGCCCGCGAGCTCCGCAATCAGCAGATCCGGGCCACCGTCGGGCTCGTGCAGCCCCTCAAGGCCGAGGCGAAGGCTGTCACTCGCGAACAACCCGACAGCGTCGAGTGTGGAGATGCTCTCCACGGTCAGCTGCGCGTACTCCTCCGCGTACAGGTTCAAGGCGCCGAGGCTCCCGAAGATCTCCTTCGCGATCGTGCGCAGAAGCGCCTGGCGTGTCGTCCCGTCAGCGTCTACGGCAGAACGCCACAGCACGACGCGGTCCTCGGGGCTCAGGATGTCCATACGCTCAAGATAGCTCGCTCAACCAACATATGCAACTCTTGCAACCATATCGGCTAGACGGTGCGCAGACTTGAACCTTGACGTACGCCCGGGACCCTCCCGAGAAAGGGCGCCTCGCAGCGAGGCGGCTCCTGGCAGTGGCATCGTCGATCCGGGGGGCGCCGCCGCCGGATGCTCATTTGCGCATTGGGGGCCAGACTTTAGGAAACCCTTAAGGTTGGCTCTCTGGGCGGTCGTTGGGGGCTCGACCGACGCCCTGCTCGGAATCGCCGCGATGTAGAGGCGTTGCAGGATGCGCTCTCGGAGGCCGGGGAGCGTGCGGGCGCCGTGGTGCTCGAGGGTCAGGGTGCCCTTGCAGCTCCAGAAGATGCTCTCGACGCGTTGGCGGATCGGCGCGAGGTGTGGGCCTCTGCCGGGCTCGTCTTTGCGGTGTGGCCGGAGGATCGTTGCGTTCATGTCGCTCACGGCCTGCGCGAATCCCTTTCCCGCGTAGCCCTTGTCGCCGATCAATGTGACGGCGCCTTGGCGGCGGGTGCGGCCCAGCAGTTCCAGTGCGACCTCGCGCTCGTCGCGTTTGGGGGAGGCGACCGTGACCGCGCGTGGCGTGCCGTCTGGGGCGAAGATCGCGTGCAGCCGGAAACCCCAGAAGAACCGGGAATGGCTCGCGCAGTAGCCATAGTCCGCAGCATCCCCCAGCTGGGAGCGCTTGACCGTCTCGCGGCTGCGGGCGCACTCCACCGGGGTCGAGTCCACGAGCAGCATGTCGTCGTAGAACCCCGGGCTCTGGGACGCGAACACGCTCATCAGCCACTCCAGCGTGTCCGCGAGGCGTCGCCGCCGCTTGAAGTAGCCGGGCTGGGCGGGGATGCTCGGGAACAAGTGACGCAAATGCTTCGACGCGACCGCGAGGAACCGCCGGTCTGACGGTATGCCCATGATCGCCTGGGCAACGCAGAGCGTGACGACCTCCGCGTCTGTGAGGCTTCTCCTGGCGTTCCCCGGCCGCTCTGGCAGGAGATCGTCAGCCGTGACATAAACCGCAGTCAGCAGCAGGTCGAGGTCGGCGTCCATCGAGACCCTCCTTCGGGTCGGCGGCTGGTTATTGAGTACCGCCGACTTCGACCCTGCTGCCTATAAACCCACCCGTACCACAACCCACCCAGCCGTGAAAATTGTATGGCGAGACCGGGATTCGAACCCGGGACACCACGATTTTCAGTCGTGTGCTCTACCAACTGAGCTATCTCGCCGCAACGACCGATGCTACCGGCTCGCCAGCCCTTTGAGGCGACTCCCGGCCCCGCCGAGATCGCTCGCCGGGGGCCGCTCGCGGCCCTACGCTTCCCAAGCTTCCAGATACGGCAGCGGGTTGATCGGGTGCCCGCCGACTGCCTGCCAGCCCCCAACCCACATCTCGAAGTCCAGGTGCGGCGCGGTCGCATCGCCCGTCTGCCCGGCCCGGCACAGCTGCTGCCCGGCCGCGACCGCCTGCCCCGTACTGACCGCCACCGACGCTTCCTGGCAGTGCGCGAACATGAAGTCGAAGCCGATCGCCGTTTCCTCGACCGCGTAGTAGCCGGCGCCGCCTTCCTGGTAGCTAGTCGTGAGGATCGTCCCCGCTAGCGGCGCGACAATCGGCGTGCCTTCGGCGGTGAGAATGTCCTGCCCCTGATGCAGGTAGCCGTCGCGCGGCGCGCCGAACACATTTTCGGGGCCGCCGAAGTTGTGGGGGCCGGCGACCGGGAACACCGCGCCGTCGGCGACCGTCTGCGCCACGGTCGGCACGCCCGCTTCGACGGGCACCGGCGCGGGCGCCGCTGGCACGAGCGCCGGCGCCTTCGCGGCGGCCGGTGGAGCTTCGGTGACCGTCAGGCTCGCCACGCCCGAGCTGCGCGCGCCCCGCGGCAGCGACACGCCGCGGCGGTCGTGCGCGCTGACGCTCAGCTCGTAGCTGCCCGCCGCGAGCGTCGCGTGCGGCGGCCACGCGACGACGATCGTGCGCCCGGTGCGCAGCCAGCCGAGGCTCGCCACGACCACGACGCCGCGGGTCGACAGAGCGCTGACCGTGACCTGCACGTCGACGTAGGCGACGCCCGGCTCGTCGATGCGCAGCGCGACACGCGGCGGGCGTCCGGCCGTCTCTGTCGTCGGCACGCTGAGGCTCGCGATGACCGGGCGCGGCCGGGTCGCGGCGTGGACGGGCGCGCGGGCGCCACCGCCTGCCGCCGGCGCCGAGGAGGGCGCCTGCGCGCCGCCCGGCAGATCCGTCAGCGCCGACGCCGGAGCGCCGGCGCACAGCAGCGCGAGCGTCGCCAGAGCGGCCGTCGCCGCCGTGTGCGCGAGCTTCATGCCCCAGTAGTCGGCCGAGTGCTCTCCCTCGCGAGCCGTGCGGCGCGAATTGCACATCTGTCCGGCGGCGGCCCGTCGCGCGCTACTCGCGCTCGAATTCCTCGACGAGCGCCTCGTACGTCAGCCGCAGCCCCTCCGCGATCGGCACCTGCGGGCGCCAGCCGAGCTCGCGCTCTGCGCGTTTGACGTCCAGTCGGCTGTGCGTGAGCTCGCCAGGCCGCAGGTCGGCGAGCTCCGGCTCGATCTGCTTGCCGGCCGCCTTGCTCAGCTCGCTCCACACGGTGGCGACGTCGGTCTCGACGCTCGTGGCGATGTTGTACGTGCCGGAGCGCCCCGACGCGGTCAACAGCGCGCTGACGATGTCGCTCACGTACACGTAGTCGCGCGTCGGCGTGCCGTGGCCGTAGAGCTTGGGGGTCTTGCCGGTGTAGAGATGGTTGGAGAAGATCGCGACGACGCCCGCCTCGCCGTGCGGGCTCTGGCGCGGGCCGTACACGTTGCCGAGCCGGCACACGGCGTGCGGGATGCCCGCCGACAGCGACCACGTGTTCACATACGCCTCCGCCGCCCACTTCGACGCGCCGTACGGCGACAGCGGCGCGGGGATGCGCTCCTCGGCGGTCGGCATCGGCGCGTCGTCGCCGTACAGCGCACCGCCCGTCGAGGTGAACACGACGGGCGCCTCGACGCGCCCGGCGGCCTCGAGCACGTTGAGCGTGCCGCGCACGTTCACCTCGCAGTCGCGACCGGGGTTCTCGACCGACACGACCACGCTCGCCTGCGCCGCCAGGTGGAAGATCGCGCGCGGCTCGACCTCGGCCACGAGCGCCGCGAGCGCGGGCGCGTCGACGATGTCGAGCTCGACGAGCTTCGCGTCCGCGGCCACGCGCGCGGCGTCGCCGGAGGAGAGGTCGTCGACGACCGTGACCTCGTAGCCGTCCGCGAGCAGCGCGTCGACGACGTGCGAGCCGATGAAGCCGGCGCCGCCGGTCACGATCGCGCGAGAGCTCATACGCGGGAATCTATATGGGCGAGCTATACGGCCGCGGTCGAGGCGGCGGTGGCGAGCAGCTGCTCGACGGCCTCGACGGACTCGTCGATACGCTCGAGCACGCGCATGCCGCGGCGTTCGCGCGGGAGGCTTCCGCCGACGGCCGGGCCGCTGAGCACTATCGGTAGGTCGGGGTGGCCGGCGCGCAGATCGCGCAGCGCCAGCTCGACCTGCTCGGCGCCCATCGGCGCGGTCGCGCCGACGACGATCACGTCGGGGCACTGGCTGTCGACCATCTCGAGCAGCCGCTCGGCCGACAGGTCGGTATCGAAGATCGTGTGGAAGCCCGCGGCCGCGAGCTGGTCGTGAACCATCTGCAGCCCGAGCGTGTGCTCGTCGCCCTCCACGCCGGCCAGCAACACGCGCTCGCGCGTCGGCTCGGTCGAGCCGGTCATGTAGCGGTACAGCGTCGCGAGCACGCGCCGCGTGATCGTCGTCGCGCGATGCTCGCGGTCGGCGTCGATCTCGCCCGCTTCGAACAGCACGTTGATGCGCCGCAGCGCCGGGCCGATCACCTCGGCGTGCAACGTCGTCGGCGTGATGCCGTCCTCGATCGCGGTCGCGATCGCGCCCTCGGCCATCTCCGCGTCGCCGCGTTCGAGCGCCGTCGCGAACGTCTCCAGCGTGCTCTCGGCGAGCGCAACGGGATCCGAGCGCAGCTGTTCGCGCGCGTCGGGGCCGGTGCGTCCGAGCACTTCCATGAACGCGTCGAGCAGCACCGGGTCGAAGTGGCGGCCGCGCTGTTCGCGCATCATCTGCACGCCCTCCTCGATCGAGAACGCCTTGCGGTAGACGCGATCGCTCGTGAGCGCGTCGAACACGTCGGCGACAGCCACGATGCGCCCCTCGATCGGGATCGCCTCGCCCTTCAGCCCGCGCGGGTAGCCGGTGCCGTCCCACTTCTCCTGGTGGCTGAGAGCGATCGTCGCGGCCATGTCGAGGATCGACGAAGACGAGCCGCGCACGAGGCGGTGACCCTCCTCCGCGTGCGTCTCCACGATCGCGCGCTCCTCCGGCGTCAGCGGCCCCGGCTTGAGCAGGATCGCGTCGGGGATCGCCACCTTGCCGACATCGTGCAGCGGCGCCGCGTGGCGTAGGCGCTCGCAGAACTCCGCGTCCATGCCGATGTGTTCGGCAAGCAACACCGAGAAGCGGCCGATGCGCTCGATGTGCGCGCCGGTATCCTCGTCGCGGAACTCGACCGCCATCGACAGTCGCTGAACGGTCTCTGCCTGGGCGATCTCGAGCTCCGAGAGGGCGCGTTTCAAGTCAGTCGTGCGGTGCTCGATCTCGTCTTCGAGCGCGACCCGGTCACGCTCGCCAAGCTGCCAGCCGAGCGCCGTCGCCGCGCCCGCGAGCACGACCAGGCATCCGACCACGAGCGCCGAGGCTCCCGCCAGCAGCGCGCCGAGGATCGCCGCGGCGCCCAGCAGCGCCCACGGCAGCGCGCCGAGGAAGCCCGGACGCCGCCTCGGCGGACGCCTCAGCGGACGATGACCCGGTCGCTGCCCCCCTACAGCCCCGCTATGCACGAGCGCACCGATCCTCGCGGACAGGCCGCGACCCGGTCCATCGGCGCCGGCGTGCGCCGGGCCGTGAAGAAGGCTGGCTTGGATGGCGCCGTTCACTGAGAGGCCTCGTGTCCCATCTCGGTCCGGCAGACACGGTGTCTGCAAGTCCCAGGTTCGACACCGTCAGTGGCAGGCTTGATCCGATATCCGCGCGCATAGACATATTGCCTCGAGTCCTCAGCGCCCGCTCTGCAGCTGGTGAATGTTGATCGCGTCGGTGGGCACCGACAGCGTCACTGCCTGATTCCAGCGGGCGAAGACGAGCCGCCCGCCACCGCGCTCGACGATCTCAAGCGGATACGGCGTGCCCGTGCTCGCGACGTACAGCGTGCCGCCGCGTGGCGCATCGCTCACAGCGACCGCCCTCCGCCCCTCGACGGTCGCGCCGGCGGCGCGCGAAAGCGGGCCGTGGTCGGAGAGCGCGCTACCTAGAAGGCTGCCCAGCCGCGTCAGCGAGGCGAGCGAGCGAAACGCGCCGCTCTGCGCTCCCTTCAGCCATTTGCCGCGCATCACGCGCGCGGCGGCGGCTCCCGCGAAGCGCGTGTAGAAGGCGGTGCTGCCGCTGACATATACGGCGCCGTCGACGCCGACGAGCCTGAAGCGGATCCCTTTCAGCACGACGCGCCCCTGGCCGCCTTGTCGGGCAACTAGTTCCATATTGATTGATATCGGCTTACCTTCGCTCACAATTGAGCCTGAAACGCGAACACTCGCCGCGGCGGACGCCGCGGCTTGCGCCGCCGCCACGATCTGCGCCGGCGAGTCGGCCGTCAGGCCGTTCCCGGAGGCGCCTGCGCCCGCGCATCCGGCGAGCAGCGCCGCGGACGCGAGCGCGAGCGCGAGCGGTGACGCGCTGGGCGAGAGGCGCGGGCGCACAGCCGCTCAGCCGCGCCCGGCGAACTCCCAGCCGTGGCGCGTCGCCGACGCGAGCACGGCCGCGCCGTCGAGCTCGCGCCCAGCTGTCGGCGCGCCGGCCTCCAGGAAGAAGCGCTCGAGCCCAGCGGGGCTGAACAGCAGCACGCGCCGACCGGGGCGCTCGCCGACGTTGACACCCGCGTGCATCACGCCGCGCGGCACGTGGATCGTCTCGCCCGCGGACAGGCGCGAGCGCACACCGCCGACGTCGAGCTCGAACTCGCCCTCTACTACGTAGATCGTCTCGGCCTCGTTCATGTGACGATGGGTCGGCAGCGACCAGCCGACCGGCGGGTGATCCACGAGCAGGCAGAACGCGCCGCCGGTGTCGTCGGAGTCGAGGTGGATCTCGGTGCGCACGGCGCCCGGCATCCACACCTCGCGCACGCCGTCAGCCACGACCAGCCCGCGAGCGACGCAGGAGCTCCGTGAAGAAGCCCTTGCCGAGCACGCTGAGGCTCAACAGCGAGCCGAACAACACCACCGCGTCGATGCTCTCGCGGCCCTGCTTGTTCCAGTAGTCGTCCGCGAGGTTCAGCCACAGGGCGAACTCGTCGAGCGTGAGCGCAGCCCCGCTCCCATAGGCGATCGAGGTGATGCGCGAGGCGCGACGGCCCTCGTCGATGCCGATCTCGAGCAGCCACAGGTAGCCGACCGTCAATAGGCCGGTGATCCCGAACGTCATGTGGTGGATGTGTCGCCCACCCGGCGTGATGTTCTTGAACGGTCCCCGTTCGGCCCTGATCGCGTGCGTGATGGCGCGCACAGCCGCGAACGTCGAGAAGAACGAGGCCGCCGAGAGCAGCTGGCGCTCCTTGCGCCGATCCTCGAAGTGCTTGCAGTACAGGGCGTGGACCTCGCGCGCGGTGAGCATGCCGGGAACGATAGCCGCGCCGATCGCTTCCCCGGAAACGAGGAGCCGCGGAGCTGCAAGCACCCGTGCAGCGGTTAAACCCCTATCGGCTTTTCGTCGAGATGGACGCACGATGCACATGGATCACCCGTTCCTGGCTCGATCAGCCCAGCACGGCGCACGGTCGGCCCCTGCACGCGCACGAGGTTGCTATGTCAGATAGCCAAACGCCCAACGACAACCCCGAGCGCGAGTCCGTCAGCTTTGGCCCCGCGCCCGTGAACGGCGACGCGCCACAGGCAGCCCCGCTGCAGCAGGAGAGCGGCGTGAGCCCCGACGCCGCACCCGGCCCCGACGCCGTACCCGGCTCGGGCGCGCAGACCGAGCCCGAGCATGAGCAGAGCAGTCGCGGGCCAGGCGCCGCGCGCAAGCTCGTGTGGGCGCTCGTGGCGCTCGTATGCGTCGCCGCCGGCGTCGTCGGCTCTGTGCTCGGAGCGCACGCGATCGTGCGCAGCGACTCCATCAAATCACGCCGGAGCGCGCAGCAGACCTCCGCGGCGGTCGCATCGAGCGTGAAGCTCTCATTGCGCCACGAGGAAGACATCGCGGTCGGCGCGGCCACCTACTTCGCCGGCGACTCCAAGACCTCGCCCAAGCAATTCGCCACGTGGGTCAAATGGGCACAGACGCTGCGGCGCTACCCCGAACTCGAGGGCCTGAGCCTCGTGACGCTCGTGCACGCCAATGAACTCGCCGTCTTCCACGCGCGCATCACCGGCCAGTCCCTGGAGCCGGCGCGCGCCGCGGCATCCGCCTCCTCGAGCCCCTCGGCGTCCGCGACTGCCTCGAGCTCGGCGGCGACCACGACCGCGGCGTCGAAGCCAAAGCCGAAGCCCGCGCGCGGCACGCTGCGCGTCGTTCCCTCGAGCGATCACCCCTACTACTGCCTCGCGATCGCCAACCTCGTGCGCAGCCCAGCGAAGAGCCCGCCCGCCGGCCTCGACTACTGCGCGGTGACACCGGGCCTGCTGCTCTCGCGCGACGGCGGCGCGAGCAACTACACGACGGTGCGCGCCGGCGGCGCGACCGCGCTGGCGATCGACACGCCGGTCTACCGCGGCAACGCGATCCCCCACAGTGTGTTCGGACGCGAGGCGGCTTCGGTCGGCTGGCTGCGCGAGGTGATCGCACCGAACGTGATGCTCGCGGAAGCGCTGCGCGGCCATGAAGCCTCGGCGGTGCGCATCGACTACCACACGAGCCAGACGAGCATCGCGTTCGCGAGCGGCGCCCCGCAGCTCGTCGAAGCCAACACCACTCCGCCCGGCGCAGAGGGCACGACGCTGCAGCTTCACAACGGCTGGACCGTGCAGAGCTTCGCGGCCGTGCCCCGGACGAGCGTGCTCGACGACGGCAGCGCGCTCGCGCTGCTGATCGTCGGCTGCGCCCTGAGCGCGCTGCTCGGCACGCTCGTGTTCGTGCTCGGCGGCGGCCGTGCGCCGGTGGTGGTGGTGCGGGTCGCGCAGGCGCGCAAGCCGAGCGCCCCGGCTCCGGCGGCACCCGGCGAAGACCTTCACGACCCGCTCACGGGGCTGCCCAACCGCGCGCTGATGATCGACCGTGCCGAGTGCATGCTCGCACGCGCCGGGCGCCAGTCGGGCCTCTTGGTGGGCGCCCTGTTCATCGACATCGACTGGTTCAAGGACGTCAACGAGAAGCTCGGCGACGTCGCCGGCGACCAGATCCTGAAGATCGTGGCCGAACGGCTCGAGGCGGTCGTGCGGGCCGGCGACACGGTCGGCAGGCTCGGCGACGACGAGTTCGTGCTGCTCGTCGAGTCGGCAGCCCGCGGGGCGCGCCTGGACTCGCTGGCACGGCGCGTGGTCGAGTCGCTGCACAAGCCGTTCGAGCTGGAGGGCTTCGGCCCGAGCTTCTTCCTGACGGCGAGCATCGGCGTCGCCTTCGGCCGCTACTCCTCGCCGGAGGATCTGCTGCGCGACGCCCAGCTGGCGCTGCACGCGGCGAAGGCCGCCGGCAAGGACCGCTACACGCTGTTCAACGCGAACATGCGCTCGGTGATCGAGGGCCGCGGCGTGCTCGAGGTCGAGCTGAACACAGCGCTCGCGGAGAAGCAGTTCTTTCTGCTTTACGAGCCGGTCTACGACCTCGCCACCGGCAAGGTCGCTGGCCTCGACGCACAGCTGCGCTGGCTGCACCCCAAGCGCGGCGTCGTGCTCCCCGACGACTTCATCCCGCTGGCAGAGGAAGCCGGGCTGACCGTGCCGATCGGCCGCTGGGCGCTCGAAGAGGCATGCGGCCGCGCGGCGGCGTGGAACGTCGCGGGGCACGCGGTCGGCGTGTCCGTCGAGGTCTCGCCCAACCAGCTCAATCGCGAGAACTTCGTCACGGACGTGCGGCGCGCGCTGCAGCAGTCCGGCGTCGAGCCGTCGATGCTGACGCTCGCGATCGCCGAGACGACCGTCATGAGCGACGTCAGCGCAGCGGTCGAGCGCCTCGAGGAGATCAAGCAGCTGGGCGTGCGCATCGCGATCGACGACTTCGGCGGCAGCGGCTACGCCTACCACTCCGACCTGCGGCGACTGCCGCTGGACTTCCTCAAGGTCGACCGCAGCTCGCTCGCGGCCTCCGAGGACGAGGACTACCGCACGTGGCTGTTGGAGGCGATCATGATCGTCGGACGCGACCTGTCGCTGACGGTGATCGCCAAGGGGATCGAGAGCTTCGAGCAGCTGAGCGCGCTGCAGGGCATGGGCTGCGCGATGGCGCAGGGAACGCTGATGGGCAAAGCGGTGCCCGCCAACGGCATCGACAACGTGCTCGACGTGAAGCTCCCGGCGATGCGCCCCGAGACGCCCGACGGGTACCGCGACACGCCGGACGCGTAGTCGCTCCCGGCGACGCCCGCCCGCCGGCCCCCCGACGCTCGAGGATCGGCCGGTCCGCGTCGCGCGTAAGATCTATGGCATGGCGCTGAGCGCGACCATGCCGAAGGCGGTCGCCCACGGGATCGAGGATCTGCGTGCGCTGAAGGACCAAGTGGTCGGCCCGAGCGAGTGGCGCGAGGTCACCCAGGACATGGTCGACGCGTTCGCCGAGCTGACCGGCGATCACCAGTGGATCCACACGGATGTCGAGCGCGCCAAGCGCGAGAGCCCGTTCGGCACGACGATCGCGCACGGCAACCTGACGCTGTCGCTGATCGACGGGCTGCGCCTGGGCATGAACGAATGGAGCGGCTTCAAGCTGGGCGTCAACTACGGCTGGAACAAGGTCCGCTTTCCCGCCCCTGTGCCGGTCGGCTCGCGGCTGCGCTGCTTTGCACAGGTCATCGAGGTGAGCGACGTCGGCAACGGCTGGCACCAGGTGGTAACGCGCTTCACGGTCGAGGCCGACGGCAACGAGAAGCCCGTGTGCGTGGCCGACAGCGTCGGGCGGGTGCTGGTGGAGGACGGGCGCTAGCTCGCGGCGCAAAACCGCTGCGGGCGCATCGGAGACCCACTCTCTAGGCGCTCGCCCTCCACGATGTGCCGCGCATGCCACCGAGCCGGCGGAGCAACACGAGGGCGACCGCCAAGCCGAGCACCACGCCTCCGTTGACGGCCAGCTCCATCAGCTCCAGGTGCACCGCGCCGGCGCTCGCGGCCTGGCCTGAGCCCTGCAGCGACAAGTGCGCGCCGACCGACAGCACCTCGCGCACCGCACTGATGATCCCGATGATCAGGAACGGCTGCAGCTGCAGACCACCTCGTTCGAAGTGAGCCATGACCGTGCCCATGACCTCCATGATGATGATCGCGAACAGCACGCCGTTGACCGCGGTCGTCGCGGCCTGCGCAAAGGGCGCGCTGGTGCTGATCAGATCGTAGGTGGTGTGGTACAGCACCACGACCGCCACTGCCATCAAGACGATCGCGACGGTGTAGTGAACGAGGTCCTCGGCGACGGTGAGGGCCTTGATCTGCGCCTCTCGCAGGCGCCGCTGGTCCGTCTCGAGACTGCGCCGGCAGGCGCGCATGCCGCCGTTGACCGCGTGTGCGAATCGCGTGAAAGACCGCCCCCCACCGCGCGCGACGAGATTGCTGCCCAATGTTGTTGACGTGGTGCTCATCAGTGCCCCCTTTGTCGTAATCGCGGGAGCGGCCTGTCGGCTGCCCCTGCTGGTATCACGGCCCGATGCGCTGGCTGACCGTTGCCGCCATGCTCACCTCAGCGACCGCGCCGCGCCAGACACCCGGGGCTAGTCCTGACACACCTTCGCGGATGGCACATCGCCGGGCCGCAGGACTGGGAGTCGAGTTGGACGGCTCATCGTCGCCGCTGTCGAACGCCGGCCACGTAGCTGCCCCCCGCCGTCAGCGTCTTGGTGATGTTGCGGATGAGATCGTGTACGCGGACGCGCCCGCTCGCAACCTTGACAACCGACCGATGACATTCGTCAAGCGTCAGCCAGCTGGTCCCCTCGACGGTCGTGCTCACGTAGCGCCCATCGGTACCCCAGCTGCCGCCGTGCTCGGAGACCCAGAGATGACGCGACCTCGATCCGGAGCGATGCTTGGCGGAGCGCGCCAACGGTATCGCGGGGACCGTTGGCGAGGGCACGCCCGGACACCCCGTCAGAGGCTGCGTGAGGGTGAAGCGGGTCGTCGTGGGCCCCGACGCCTGCTGACTCACCAAAAGCCTTCCACCGTAGATCTCGGCACGCTCGGACTGCTCCGGATCCGCCGTCGCGGCCGCGACGGCGGCGCGCCCGTTGCTTACGTCGACTTCGGTGCCGTTGGGAATCGAGGCGGCAAGCGAGAGCGGGACGAATTCGGTGGTTCCCGGACGCCGGACGCTGACTTCGCCGGAGGTGACCTGCAGCGTCTGGCGCGTGCCTGGAATCGGCGGTGCGACGGCCGGTAGGCACGGGCTGGTAGCTACGGCTTCAACGGTCGGCGCGTTTTCGAATGCAACGCTCGCGGCCCACGGAAAGCCACCGCTGGGGCATGTTTGCGGCACGGTGATACTCGGGATCGGGATGCCGTCTTCTTCACGTGACGCACCGAGCGGAAGGGTGAGCGAGACGATGCTCGCGTAAGGAGCTCCGGGCACCGACTCGACCAGCGGAGCGGCAAGGCTGAGCATGCGTCCAAAGGGCGGCGGGCTGGCAGTGTAGGAGCCCTTCATGAGCATTTCCAGCGACACCGGGGTGTGGCCGTCGACGAACACGTAGATTTCTTCACCGGGGCCGAAGTACGCTTGAGCGGAGGCCGTCTCTTCGGCGGCCTCGTCGCCGAACTCGACGAGCAGCGTCGCGCTGCCTTCGGGGCCGGCGAGCGATTCGCGAGGGCACTTGATCGGGCCGAACATTTCGAGTGTGCCCGCTTCGCAGACGGCAAGTCCCGTGCGCGAGCCTTCAACCCCGCCGGGCAGGCGGAGCGTCAGATCTGTAACAGGCGCCGGTCGACCGACATATTCGCTGCCGCTGATCGTGAGCAGCGCCGTGGCCGTGGTGCCTTCGCCGAGCGCGCCAGCGGAAAAGGCCGGATGTAGGGTGACCGTCGCGGCGGTGGCTGTGGAGCCCGAGCCGACAAACGCCGCGATCGTCAGCACCGCAACGGCACAGGTCCAGCGAGGGGACTCCAAGATGGAGAAGAAGTCTAGCTGTCGCGCTCGTCGCGCCGACGGACGGCGAGCCCCCTCAAACCCCCATCGCCACGTACTTCGTCTCCAAATACTCCCCAACTCCCTCGAACCCGCCCTCGCGCCCGAACCCCGACTGCTTGACTCCACCGAACGGCGCGGCGGGGTTGGACACGACCCCCTGGTTGAGCCCGACCATCCCCGTCTCGATCCGCTCGCACACATGGAACGCCCGTGCGAGGTCGCGCGTGTAGACGTAGGCGACGAGCCCGTACTCGGTGCGGTTGGCGGCGTCGAGCGCTTGCTCGTCTGAGCTGAACGTGGCGATCGGCGCGACGGGGCCGAAGATCTCCTCGCTGAGCAGGCGCGCGTCGTCGGGCACGTCGGTGAGGACGGTCGGCTCGAAGAAGTAGCCGGGGTAGGCGGGCCCGGACGGGGCGTCGCCGCCGATCAGCGCGTGCGCGCCGCGCGCGACGGCGTCGCCGACGAGCTCTGCGACCTTTTCGCGCTGGGCTTCGTCGATCAGCGGTCCGACGTCGACGTCTGGCTCGGTGCCACGGCCGACCTTCAGCGCGCCCATCCTGTCGGACAGCCGCCGCGCGAACTCGTGGGCGACGGACTCGTGCACGTGGAAGCGATTGGCGGCGGTACACGCCTCGCCGACGTTGCGCATCTTGGCGAGCATCGCGCCGTCGACGGCGGCGTCGAGGTCGGCGTCCTCGAACACGAGGAACGGCGCGTTGCCGCCGAGCTCCATCGACACGCGCAGGACCTGCTGCGCGGACTGTTCGATCAGCGTGCGCCCGACCTCGGTGGAGCCGGTGAACGACAGCTTGCGCGTGCGCGAGTCCTTGAGCAGCGGCTCGATCACCGCGCCGGCGCTGTGGGCGGTGATGACGTTGAGCACTCCCGCGGGCAGTCCTGCCTCCTCGAGGATCTTGGCGAGCGCGAGCATCGACAGCGGCGTCTGCTTGGCGGGCTTGACGACCATCGTGCAGCCGGCGGCGATCGCGGGGGCGATCTTGCGCGTGCCCATCGCGGTGGGGAAGTTCCACGGCGTGACGAACACGCACGGCCCGACGGGCTGGCGCATCGTGAGGATGCGGCCCTTGCCGGTCGTGTTGACCATGTAGCGGCCGTGTATGCGCACGGCCTCCTCGGAGAACCAGCGGAAGAACTCGGCGGCGTAGGCGATCTCGGCGCGCGACTCGGCGAGCGCCTTGCCCATCTCGAGCGTCATCAGCAGCGCGAGCTCGTCGCTCTGCGCGACGATCGCCTCGTACGCGCGGCGCAGGATCTCTCCCCGCTCGCGCGGCGGGTGCACGCCCCACTCGGCCTGCGCGTCCGCGGCCGCGCCCAGCGCCGCGAGCGCGTCGTCGGCCTGCGCATCGGCGACGCGCACGAGCGGCTCGGCGGTCGCGGGGTCCTCGACGGCGAGCGTGCCGCCGCCGCTCGCGGCGCGCCACTCGCCTGCGATGAACAGCTCGGTGGGGACCCGCTCGAGCACCGCGCGCTCGCGCTCGGTGCTGACGGCTGGGCCGGCGGCGCTCATGCAGTCAACCTACCACCGCGCCGACCTACCCAAACCGTGTCGCCTCTGCGCAAAGCGGCACAGTTCGTGCAGCGCTCAGGCACCGCGCCGCGCGCGACGACCGAGTGGATATGGAACACTCGGCCAGAGGGCGCGACCGCGCGTTTGCGTCGGTGTTGGGGTGGGCAATGCCCTCGATCGGCTCCGCCACCGCAACC
>Ga0182015_10003711_pt1 | contig 16909 bp, 16 predicted proteins | sample 712P3MmetaG_FD_120478 | JGI IMG/M metagenome (GOLD analysis project Ga0182015, IMG submission 120478) | Permafrost microbial communities from Stordalen Mire, Sweden - 712P3M metaG | ecosystem: Environmental > Terrestrial > Soil > Wetlands > Permafrost | place: Sweden: Stordalen | collected... | reverse complement strand
TTGGTGTCGCCATTCGCCCACCGAGACTATCGGGCTGGGAACGCGCCAGCTAGTACGAAATCTGTACTTGGAGGGTCAGTCGGCATCGACTCGCACCTGCAAGCGGTCCCCTCGTGGCTCGCTCTACCATGCACGAGATGGGAGCCTCCTACTACCAGTTCTGCCCGGTGGCCAAAGCGATGGAACTCCTCGACGAGCGCTGGACTCTGCTCGTCGTTCGAGAGCTCGTGACCGGGAGCCAGCATTTCAATGAGTTGCGTCGCGGTGTGCCGAGGATGTCCCCCTCGCTCCTCTCAAAGCGGCTGCAGCAGTTGCAACGCGCAGGCATCGTCGAGAGGCGTCTCGACGGCAGCAACGTCTGCTACCTCCTCACCCCGGCGGGCTCCGAGCTGAGACCAGTGGTCGAGGCTCTGGGGTCATGGGGAGTCCGCTGGATCGGAGAGCTCGGTGATGCCGATCTCGACCCGAAACTGCTGTTGTGGGACATGCATCGCAACATCGACCGCGACACGATCCCGCCGGGACGAATCGTGGTCCATTTTGACTTCCCAGATGCTCCGAGGAAGGTCCGCCGTTGGTGGCTGGTCATCACCGACGGCGAAGCCGACGTGTGCGACGTGGACCCTGGCTACGACGTGACAGTAGGAATCACCGCGAGCCTCCGCCGAATGGTGGAGATCTGGCGCGGTGACCTGAGCTGGAGTGAGGCCCTCCGATTCGGCCTGATTGAAGTCGACGGCTCTCTCGCCATTCGCCGCGCACTGCCGACGTGGTTCAGGTTACCCCCATTTGCGTCGGTTCCTCGACCGGCGTAGGGCAACGCGCGGGCTTGGCTGCCAGGCAGGGACGACAACAATGCGTCGGGCGCGCGCTCTTCGCTTGATCGGATCCAGTGCGGCCAGGAGTCGGCGCCGTGCTCGTGTTCTTTGCGGGCGGCGCGGCTGCAGATCCCTGACTTGGAGGGCTAGCGCCAGGGTGAGCCCGTGTGGAATTCGCCGTCGCTGCTGAGCCGCGTACGCCGCAAGTCGGCCGACGCCGATCCATAAGGCTGTCAGGCGGCCCATGATTAGACGAGCCTCGCACTTTTTGTTCTGGTATTCCTTCACTGCCTCCTGTTCCCGCTAACGGCGGCCATGCCAGTCTGGCGTCCAGGCGGACCGAGCTCGGCGTGGCTGGCCTGGTTGGGTCGGGGTCGAGCCGACTAGCTTGTCAACGTTGTGTTGCATGCGATCTGAGTGGCGCCGCCCACCCGGAGATCGCGGGGACTCCACGTCACGCGTCGGTCCAGGACCCCTCAGCCTTTCGACGGCCAGCGTGCCCACAGCGATCAGAGCCACGACGTGACTCAACCAATCGTGGGGTACATGGAGAAATGACTGCGATGGTCGGACGGAGTGCTTGAGGCCCGACCAGCGCCGAGCATACGAGCAATTCGGACTAACGCCCCGGAGCTCAGACTGCCCCATACTTGCCGGCACTCGGAGCAGAGGCAACGACCTCCATTCCCGACCACTGCTCTCGCTCAAGTCGAGCGCGGGCTGCCGCGGATCTCGTCGACGAGTCGACGAGTGACAGGCACGTCAATCCCGGCTCGGGTGGCGCGGCGCACAACGACACCTCCAATCGCGTCAATCTCGAGAGGCAGTCCTGCGGCCTGGTCTCGCTGCATCGACGACTGCATCGTTTCGGGGACGGAGTCCAGGAGGCGAACTACCCTTTCGGAATCAATCGCCGCGCCTTCCGCGCGGGCGACGCGAGCGACCTCCTCGATGACAGCCAAAGTCTCGGAACGCCAGCGCGTCCTGACGGCCCCCGCGCTGGCGCGTCGGTGGGTGGTCATGAGGGCGAGGGGCGCGAGAAATGCGAGCTTCTCCCACAGCATCGTCGTTTCGTCGCCTCGGACGCGAACGTCAAATCCAGCGGCTGTCCACCGATCAGCGAGGCGCGTCACACGGTCCCGATTGGCGGGCGTCGCTGCGATCTCGACGGACGCGAAGGGGCTCATCTGCTGGATGACGCCGGCGCCAACTCTTGCTGACTCGACCCTGATAGTGGCCGCGACGACGCTTGCGAGTGGAAAAGTCTCGCGTAGGAAACCCACGTGATCGATACCGTTGAGAAATGGGATCAGCATCGCTGTGTCGAGCGCGTCAGGAGGGACTCGCTCAATCGCCCCTTTCAGTTGCGTGCTCTTGACCGCGACCAAACAGGCGTCAACGGGGCCGGTTAAGCGAGATCTCGCTCGTACCCGGGCGCGAAAGTTACCGAAGAGTTGACTCTCGATCGTCAGGCCATCATCAGCGATTGCCTTCGAGGCTGTCTCACGAGCCAACACCAAGACGTCGTCGCCGCCACGTGCCATGAGGCCGGCCAAGAGGCCGCCGATGGCTCCTGGCCCCAGAACCGCGATGTGCATGCGGTCAGTAGCGATGGCCATCTACGCTCAGTCCCTCTTCCGACACCTTTGAAGTAATGCGACCCTGATCATTTCGCACGGTCGCTACTCCGACTTCCACCGTCGGTAGAGGTCGATCAGGTCCTTCCTCGCCTTCGGGGTGAGGTCTTCGGTTTCGATCGCACCGGTGGCCAGGATCGTCGTCCTGATCTGTTCGAGGTAGGCGGAGCAGTTGGGGCAGCCGCGGAGATGGAACTCGAATTGGCGTCGATCGCGGCGCGATAGCGTTCCCTCCAGATAGTCGGTTACCAGTTCGACCGCCTGCCGGCACGCGATGTCTTTAGGACGGAGCAGCAACATCGCTCAGCCTTCCCGCAACTCGACGTCGAGGATCTCGCGCAGCCGGCTGCGTGCGCGGTGCAGCAGGATTCGCTGGTTGCCGGCGCTGATACCGAGGACGCTGCACACCTCCTCGCTCGGCAGTCCTTCGACGTCGCGGAGGACCACGACCGCGCGCTGACGAGAGGGAAGGTCATCCAATGCAGCCTTCAGGATCGGTGCCCACATCGCGGCTTCGAGGCGATCGTCGGCCTCTTGCGTCCAGGGCTCAACTGGATCGGCCCATTGGCCATCGGCATCGAAGCGTGCGGAATCGACGACGTGCAGTTGCTCGACGACAGGTGTGCGTTGTTCGCGAGTGGCGGCCGACCGCACGCGGTTGACCAGAATGCGGAACAACCACGTCTTGATCGAGGAGCGCTCTTCGAAACGCTCGATCCTACGGACCACGGCGAGCCATGTGTCCTGAACGGCCTCTTCTGCCACGGCTTCGCTGGAGACCATGGACCGCGCGAGCCGCAACATCGGTTGATGGTACCGGTCCACCAACATCACAAACGCCTCCTCGTCACCATCTCGGAGCCGGCTGAGCAGGTCCAGATCGATGTCCACGAACCGAAGGGTAGAGCCCTGCGGGCCCGCAACGGACGACACGCCGGCGCGCGGAGTTGCCGCGGCCGCCAGCTCGTTTGGTTTCGTACGCACATAGTGCTTTGTCCCTGGGGGCGCCGGAAGCGTTACGCACGCGGTGCCGTGGCCCGTATCTCAGAACCCGTGTAACGCTTTCCGGCCGGGCGGAGACGGTATATGCGTAATCCGTCAATCCGATACTGAGGAGACCCAATGAGGAGATCGATTCGCCTAACTGTCGCTGCGGGGGTGATCGTAGGGCTGGGTTCGCTACTCACCCCTCTCGCCGCCGGAGCTCAGGGGCTTGGAACAGGCGTTGGCCATGCCGTGTTCGTCCAGACGAATGACACTGGCGGGAACCAGGTGGTGTCGTATCGACGCGGGACCCACGGCGCGCTCAGCTTCGCCGGGCGCTATAACACCGGCGGACTCGGGGTGGCGCTCACCGGAGCCGTCGTGGACAAGCTGGCCTCACAGGGTGGTCTTGTCTTCGACTCAGCTGCGCAGGCGTTGGTTGCGGTCAACGGGGGCAGCAACACCATCACCGAGTTCCACGTCGACGGTGCGCAGCTCAGCGGTCGCCGGTCGGTGACTTCTGGCGGCTCGATTCCGGTCAGCGTGGCCGTCAGTGGGAACTGGCTCTACGTGCTGAACGCGGGCGGGACGGGCTCGGTACAAGGGTTCTACGTCAACAGCTTGCACACCATCGCCGGAAGTGCTCGCAACCTGAACCTCACACCCGGTCTCACGCCCGAATACCTCAACACCCCGGGCCAGATCGGGCTCACCCCCGATGGGCGCCATCTCATCGTGACGACTAAAGCGAACGGCAGCGACATCGACGTGTTCGGCGTCTCGCCGAATGGCGCGTTGTCGGCGACGCCAACCGTGAACCCATCGGCCACACCCGTGCCCTTCGGATTCACCTTCAATCCCACCGGTGATCTCGTGGTTACCGAGGCTGGCACAAGCGCGTTGACCACGTACAGGATTCATGGCGACGGCACGCTGACCGAACTGCACTCAGTGACAGACGGATTGGCAGCACTGTGCTGGGTAACTAAGGCCGGCAATCACTACTTCGGGGCGAACGCCGGCAGCGCCACGATCACCGGCTACAGAGTCGGTTCCGGGGGTCTGCCGACGATCATCAGCGAGACTGCGACGGACGCCGGGCCCATTGACCTCGCTGCTGCACCAGACGGAACTGCGCTCTACGCAGAGACCGGTGGTGCGGACATCGTGGATGCCTTCTGGATTCATCCCGATGGATCGCTTTCCTTCACAGGGAGCTCGGTTGCCCCTGAGCTTCCGGGGCACAGTGGCCTCGAAGGGATCGCGGTCAGCTAACGACTCGAAGGCCCACCAGAGACCGGGCACCTCGTGCCCGGTCTCTGTGCCCCCTCGGGTGCGTCGGGAGAGGCTCCCTTCGTCTCTACGCCTGGGTGCCTCCTTAGGTGCCATCGGCATTGCGAGCGCGTCCCGAGCCAGCAATTCTGTAGTCGAACTTTCCCTAGCAACTGACGTTGCTGTATATCGCGGTGCCCTCACGATAGGAGGCAAGAGGTCAGCAAGCGTGTTGCTGTTGAACGTTGCACTCACGATAGCTGCGCCGTGCCCATCCACCGCAAGACGCACGGCAGCGCGCCGCTGCGACGAAGACCACCCGCCTACAGGGCGAGGGCTAAGAGGCTCTGAGGGAGGCAACGTTGACTCAGGCGTGCCCATCGACCGCTTCCTTCATCTCGCATCTCAAGTCGATCGAAGGTGCTCGGCCGGATTCAGCTCTCGAGTACCGCCTTCGCCTTGTCCAGAGCACGGACCTCTGCGGTCATCGTCTTGCTGACCATCCCGCCCATCAGCAGCTTCTTAATACCGCCGAGTTCGACGTCGAGGGCAAAATCGACGGTCGTCTTGCCGTCCTCGTCGGCAAAGCGGTAGCGTCCTGTGGGACGAACCGGGCCCGCGGTCACAGCGAACGCGATCGCCTCATTCGGAACGTATTCGGTGATCCGGTAGTCCGCCGCAGTCGCCCGGCCTCCGGGGCCGCGGATCTTCTGTGTGTACTGAGCACCGAGCCCGTCGCCCGATATCTTTCTGATCTCGATGACGCCCGTACGCCACTGCGGATCCTTCTCCCCGTCAGCGAAGAACTCGAAGACGTCAGTAAGTGGCCGGGCAATCGTCACCTGGTACTCAGCGTGCGGCACGGGGTTCTCCTTCGTGAGGTCATTGAAACGTGAGACGGACCGTAACGTTGTACACGAGTCCGGCCTCGGTTGAGTACAGCGTGTACTCGGCGATTGGGAAGGGGCGAGTACCCTTGAGCACCCGAAGGTGCTGTCAGACCGCCAACCGCTTGCGCACGGAAGGGGAATGACCAGCTTCGTGCCACCGACGGCGCTTCGCGGACCCTGTACCGGTGGGGCGTCGAGTTGGATTGCCGTGAGCGGTCCCATTCGGTCGTGGTTGGTGACGCGCCGACCGCGTGTTGATGCTTACGGATGTCGGAAGGCATAACCGTCCGTGACGCCAGCTTGGCTGGAACATGCGAGGGCCTGTCACACAGCATTACGCCGACTTTCAAGTCGGTTTTGCACCCTGATCTCAAGACGCCTATCGATCAGGAGTTGCCATGCAGTCCCAGGTGATTCGCTGCCACGAGTTCGCAGCGAGACGACTACACGAGTTTCTCGACCGGTCTCAGGAAAGCGGACAGGGGATGGTGGAGTACGCGCTCATCGTCGTCCTGATTGCTCTCGTCGTCATCGTGATCCTTACGATGGTCGGCCACCAGGTGAACAATGTGTTCTCCAATATCAGCCACGGCCTCAGCAACTAAGCACTAACAGTCAGCTTCCTCCGACGCGGCGGCGCAGCTGGCTCGTTTTGGATCTCCCAGGCGAAACGGGCGCCGTCGTCTTATCCGTTGACGGCCGCGACATTCGGTGGCCCTATTGCGTCTCCGTGGCCGCCGACCCACCTTGGCGGTTGTGTTGGACTCGCCTACACGCGCTTCGCTGTTGAAGTCGACGGCGGTTGGTTCGAATTGAGATGGTTGGCGTACGCGATGAGGATGTCCCGGTGGGTCAGCCATCCCATGATCGTGGGGCCGTCCGGATCGATGACCGGAATGGCTGCAATGTCCTGGTGGACGAGTTGCGAGAGTGCCGCCTCCAACGTCGCCTCGGAGGTGACCGTGGGTGGCATCTCCGCAACATCGACGGAAGCCATATCCAGTGTGTCGTTCCGTAAGGCGGTCTCCAGCGCCACGGCGGTCACCACTCCGCAGTATCTGCCGGCGGCATCGACCACCGGGAGGTCCGTCGTGCCTTCTTCAGCGAATCTGGTTACCACGTCGCGGAGCGGCGTCGTCGCTGTGATCGCCTTGGGCACCTGTTGCATGGCGTCGCGAACTCGGAGTACGCGCATGGGATTCGGCGCACGACTCTTGAGGATGTCGATGCCTCGGCGACGGAGCTTGAGCGTATAGATCGTGTCTTTGGACAGCAGACTGCTGATAGCAGCGGCCGCCACGATTGCGACCATCAACGGCAGGATGATCGTGTAGTCGCCCGTGAGTTCGAAGATGATGATCACCGCGGTGATCGGTGCTCGTGCCGCTCCGGCGAAGACCGCCCCCATCCCCACGAGACCGTACGCACCGGCTGGTGCCACCGCGGTGTGGAACAGCATGTGGGCGACGAGACCGAAGGCGGTTCCCAGCATCGCGCCCATGAACAGCGACGGTGCGAAGACACCTCCCGATCCGCCGATACCGATGGTCAGGCTGGTGGCAAGCATCTTGCCGACAAGCAGGAGCAGCAAAAGCCCGAGAACAATCTGTCCGGCGACAGCGTTCTGGAGCACCGGGTAGCCGACGCCATACAGTTCCGGGAGCGCCAGCAGCAGGAGTCCCAGGAGCACGCCCCCCGCCACCGGACGCAACCATTCGGGCCCGTGCCAGATGTGGTCCAGGAGATCCTCGGTCCCGTACAGAACCCGGATGAATGCAAGGCCAGCAAGACCGCCCAGCACCCCGAGGATGGCGTAGAGGCCGAACTCCCACGTGGAGACAATGTGGAATGCCGGTAGCGTGAGAAATGCCTGGTTGCCAAACGCTGCTCGGCCGATGACATCCGCCACCACCGAGGCGAGCACCACGGCGCCGAAGGCATCGACAGCGAAGTCTTGGACGATGAGCTCGAGGGCGAAGAAGACGCCCGCGATGGGAGCGTTAAAGGTCGCCGAGATGCCCGCAGCAGTGCCGCAGGCGACAAGAAGACGCAATCGGTTTTCTGAGACGTGGAGCGCTTGCCCAATCGAGGAGCCAAGCGCCGAACCAATCTGCACGATCGGGCCCTCCCGCCCGACGGAACCGCCAGCTCCGATGCAGATCGCCGAGGCGAGGGATTTGACCACGGCGACCTGAGGGCGAATCTTCCCGCCTCGCTCCGCAACGGCGAGCATCACCTCCGGGACGCCATGGCCACGAGCCTCAGGAGCGAAGAGCTGGATCAAGGGCCCATAGATGAGGCCACCGACAACTGGCGTCAGGATGACGAAATAAATGCCGAGCCAGGGCACGTTCGGATTGATGGCGTGTCCGGCCGCGCTGTAGTCGCTGTGGCCGGTGAAGAGGATGGTGAACCAGCGGATGAGGTCGCGAAAGACGATTGCGCCGAGTCCACCGCCCGCTCCCACGACCAACGCAATCGCGATGATCCCGCCCTGCGTTCCCCGAACCCAGTCGAGCGTTCGTGTGTGAAGATCGGACGGAAGGTGGAGCCGACGGGCGGTTGGCCTCACTCCTCGTCGCCGCTGAGTCCGGCGAAGATGGCCGCCAGCACACGCGCGATGTTGGGCCAGCGGAATCCCGAGGGATCCAGTGAGCCGTGCAACGTCAGACCGTCGCCCAGAGCGAGGAGGACCGAGGCGAAGGCGTTGGCAGGAATGTCGGCGATCTCGCCGTCATCGACGGCCAACTCGATCCAGCCGCGCAACATGGCTCTGCGCCGCCCAACGGCTGACACCATTCGCTCACGGATGGCTGGCTCGGTGAGGATGGCGGCCCAGAGATCCGAACGCACCTGGACTCGGGCCTGGTCGGTGCCGCGCTCACACATCTCGCGAGCAAAGCTGCGAAGTCGCTCGACATTGGAGATGTTGCGCTGAGCGAGGCGCTCGAGCCGGCCATCGAGTTCAGCCGCGTCCTCTTCAAGGAGGGCAATGAGCAGGTCCTGCTTCGACGAAAAGTAGCCGTAGAAGGCACCCTTGCTGACCTCAGCTTCGGCACAGATGTCGTCGACGGTGAGCTCGCTGTATCCCATCCGGCCAGCACACCGCCATGCGGCATCGATGAGCTGTTGGCGGCGCTCGAGGCGCGCGCCTTCCGAGATGCGGGGCATGCAGATATGCTAGCATGCGAAACTGACGCGTTGGTTTGTATATTTCGAAACGTCTCTCTCTCTTGAGCGGGTGGCGATTTGCCACCCGCTCAGCTGTGAGCTTGTAGCGCTCACCACCGCGCAGGGTTGCCCGGCGGTCCGTTAGCTAAGAGAGCTGCGCGAGCGTAACGGCCAACGATGAGGATGTACGGGCGGGGCCGCTGCGGCACCCAAGGCTGCGTGAGGCAGCGGACCGTGACGATGAAACAATAGTTGCGACCTTTGGAGGATATCGATGAGTGAGGATGCCGAAGACCCACGATGATGATTCGATCGTTCCCGACGAGGGAGACGCTTCGGATGACGACGATTCCGGGGACCAGGACCGAGAGGACGCGCTGACCCCTGAGCTGGATGTCGACGAGCTGCCGATCACCATCGGTGGGCCTTAGGGCCGGTTACGATTCGTTGGGCGGGACGCCCGTTCCCGCTTTGAGCCGGCGAGTTGGCTTGACGACGACACAGACCTAAGCACGGCCGTCGGGAACGCAGTCATCGTCGTGCCTCACCGAGGGGTCACGACCCGCGGGGCCACCACCCGCGCGCTCGACTGGCACGTCAGATACCGCCCAAACTGTCCTGCATCAGGGCCTCGGTTCGACAAGGGACATCCTCGTTCGCCGCCGCCTTAAAGCGACCATCTCGGTGGCTCTGCAGCGAAGGCGTTGCGGCTGACGTCGTGGCTCGTACAACGAACCCTCTGCTGCTGGTTCCGGCGCCCTAACGCGACTCGCGCGGGGGCGCACGCCAGCAACACTCAACTTTCAAGCAGAACGTGAAGGCGATCGACTCGGGTCGCCCGGTACCACTGAGCGGTGTCTTCCTCGTGCCGATACCGCGGCTTCGGGATCCGAAGTGGTTCGCGCAGTCGCATCTCGTTGTTATCAACGCCCGATCCGAAGGTCTGGTAATGAAATTCGATTCCGCGTGATCGCGCGGATGGAGCGGAAGACCGTCTCAGCTCGTGGCGGGCGAGTTCCTTATTGAGGCGCCCATGGCACGCCTTGACTGTGAGGCGACGTTAGCGGATGCGCCCCCCACCTTCGATGATGGAGGCCGCGAGCGCCTGTTGGTCCACCTCTTCGTTCCGACGGTCAACATCGGCGAGGACTTCTTCGGGGTTGACCTCATCCCACGGAAATCTGACGTGAGTAGGCTTCTCGCGGCTAAACGCGACTTTCCAGACAGTGCCCCGATCAATCGGCCATTGCGACAGCGGGATCGTATCCGTGACCTCGACGGTCTCCTCGAGGTCATCGGCGCGAAGGAGAAGTTGACCGATGATGACAACCCCCGAGTCCGATGCCTCCCCGGTCTCCGTGAAGCTCACCACCGTGGCAGTTCCGACAACTGGGTCCTTGACGTGTCCAAACATCGGGCTCCTCCTCGGGTAGGTTGACGGACGAACTGACGCGGCGCAGCGGTGCTTGACGAGCGTTCCTCGCACGCGGCAGACACGGTTCGGTTGGAGACAGGCGCTGAGCGTGCACGTCCCCCAGTAACAATCTCAGCAACAGCCCACAGATGACCAGGTCCGATGGTGGCTATCGTGGGTCCGCCAGATTCCCAGCGGAACCTTGAGATCGCGTCCCCCTCGTGCTCGGTGATGCTCGCCGGCGACCTTCAGGCCCGGGACACGATTCCCTTCGACACCATCGCGGTAGGTTCGCACAGCAGGAGCGAGGCAGCCCGAAATGTCTTCTGGTGGTAAGGACCACCGCGACATGTTGAAAACACGACGTAGGGAACGAAGGCGTCGATCTCCTCGTTGGCGCGTGCGTTCAGAGTCGGGGCGAACCACTCCGCCGGACGGCGAGGCCCACCCCCAAGCAGACGCCGAGAATCAAGCGGGCGAGGAGTGCCGTCCAGGGTGACGCGCTCACCTGGGGTATGAGAAACCGCATGGTCGTGCTGCGGGGTTGTCAAGGACGAGGATGACGGCGAGGATCACCAGCAGCAGCGCGATGGCATCTTTCCCGGTCACCAGTCGACTGTTCGTGCGCTACATCGGTGCATTGTATGTGCGATGACGGCGAAGACACCCTGGGCTGAGCGCACGGCTGGAACGTGCACGTGACCCTAGACACTGCACGCCGATCTGCGCACGGCTATCTGCCCATCAGTGGCTACGGCCTGATCGGCGACTGTCGCAGCGCGGCCCTGGTCGGCGCCGATGGAAGTGTCGACTGGTTGTGTCTCCCGCGCTTCGACGATCCCTCACTTTTCGCTCGCATCCTCGACGCCCGCCGAGGCGGCTCCTGGCAAATCCGGCCCACCGTCCGACACGGCGCCCGGCAGCAGTATCGCGACCGCTCCAATCTCCTCCGGACCGTCTACTCAACGTCGACTGGCGTCGTCACGCTGGTGGATTGCATGCCGGTCACGGCGCCCGAGGTTGAGGATCATGCTCGCGCTCGAGGTGAACTTCGGCTGGTTCGCTTGATCGAGTGTCTGAGCGGGCACGTAAACCTCGAATCGGTCATCGATCCCGCGCCCGACTATGGTCGTGCGCCGACGAGATTCATCTCCAGTTCTGGCCATTTCCACGGCGATGCCGGACCGCATCACTTCTGCATTCAGTCGTCGCTTCCGCAGGTTCGGGCGCGGCAGCGCTTCACCATCAGGGCGGGCGAGACGGTTGCCTTCGGCCTGCGCGTGAGCCGCGCTGGGCACTGCAGCCGGCGGAAGTGGAGTGCTGCGCATGCGCAGCAGTTGGCTCGCGACACGCAGGAATACTGGTGGCGTTGGATTGGTGGTTGCACTTACGACGGGCCATTTCAAGAGCATGTCTGGCGATCGGCATTGGTGCTGAAACTGCTGACCTACGCACCGACCGGCGCGATCATCGCGGCACCCACGACCTCGCTCCCGGAGAGGATCGGCAGCCACCACAACTACGACTATCGATTCACGTGGCTGCGCGATGCGGCGTTTACCCTCTACGCCTTCTTCCAACTTGGGTTGATCCATGAGGCTGACGCCTTCTTCAAGTGGTTACGCTTGATCGGGCTCGACCACCCCAAGCACGACATTCCCAACCTCTATACCCTGGACGGCCGGGCAACCGCGCCGGAGTCCACCCTCGACAACCTCGCCGGCTATCGTGGATCACGACCGGTTCGGATCGGCAATGCCGCGGCCAACCAACTCCAGCTCGACATCTATGGAGAGTTGCTCGACGCCGCCTATCTGTATGCGCGATTCGGCGGGGAGATCAGCCGAGCCATGTGGGATGAGCTCCGACCGGTGGTAGAGCTGGCCATCGAGCGGTGGACAGAACCTGATCGGTCGATCTGGGAACCGCGCGCTGGTGACCAGCACTACACGTACAGCAAGCTGATGTGCTGGGTCGCTGTGGACCGGGGCTTGCGCATTGCCCGTCACTTCAAGCTGCCGCATCGCGAGCGCCTGTGGGTGAAGACACGGCGCGAGATCCACAGCACCATACAGAAGCGCGGCTGGAATGCCCATCTTGGAGCCTTCACGCAGACGCTCGACGGCGACACCCTCGACGCAGCCGTGCTCCGCATGAGCCAGACGCGATTCCTACCCGACCACGACCTTCGTATGAAGGAGACGGTCGCGGCCGTTAGCGCGAAGCTGAGTGACGGCGGCGTGCTCGTCCGCAGGTATCTTCGAAGCCCGCACGACGCAGGCAAGGCGAGCGCCGAAGGATCGTTTCTGCTGTGTTCGTTCTGGCTCGCCGACGCGATGGCCCACGTCGGCGAACTGGATCAGGCACAGTCCCTGTTTGAGCGCCTGCTTGCGCTCGGGTCACCGCTTGGGTTGTTTGCCGAGGAGGCGGACTCGGTGACCGGCAGTCTGCTCGGTAACTATCCGCAGGCGTTCACGCATCTGGCGCTGGTGGGCGCGGCGGTCAACATCGAGCGCGCCCGCAACGGGACGCTCGGCGAGAAGGGACTGCCCGCGCGCAGTGTTGCTGCTAAGGTGCGGACCGGTCACGGCCGGCGCATTCAGCCGGTGTCCAAACACTCTGCGCCGGCACGGAGCCCGCGAAACTCATAGGCGGGCGCGAGGATCCATAACGGGTGCCCTGACGGTACGCCTAGAGCCCGCCCTGTGCGGTCATATACTGCTGCTCCTGTGCGGGGGTCATGCGCGTGTTGAGATTGCCCATGATCCATAAGGAGCCAATGACGATGACGAGAACGACGATGACCATCGCACCGAGCATATACAGGCGCCACTTCTGCTGCGTCGTCATATTCAGATGGAGGAAAAAGACCAGCTGCAGCCCGAACTGGACCAGCGCAAGCAGCACCAGTGCCGATACGAGCACGCCGTTCGTGGACGCATGACCGACGACCAACAGATACGCCGCGACTGTCAGAACAATGGATCCCGCGAAGCCGAAGATATACCCGCGTAAGCTGGCACTCCTCATCTCCGCCGGAAGGATGCTCGGCCCAGCATGGTCACTCATACTCGCGCAGCCCCCATCAGATACACAATCGTAAAGATAAAGATCCAGACCAAATCGAGGAAGTGCCAGAAGAGGCTGAGCAGCGTGAGCCTGCGTACATTGCCCCTGGTGAGACCGGTCTTGAGGATCCTCACCACGAGCACGGCCATCCACAGAAGGCCGATCGTGATGTGGAGGCCATGGGTACCGACCAGGGTGAAATAGGCCGACAGAAATCCACTTCGAGTCCAGCTGTTGCCTTGGGTTACGAGGCTTTGAAAGTCGGTGAGTTCGATGGTCAAGAAGACGAGCCCAAGCACAAAGGTTGCCGCAAACCAGCCCAGCACCTGCGACGTGCGGTTACTCCGAGCAGCGAGCACACCCAGGCCGCAGGTGAAGCTGCTCATCAGGAGCACAAGTGTCTCCACGAGAACCTCGGGCATGTTGAAAATTTGATAGCCGGCGGGACCACCAAAGGTGTTGTCGCGGAGGACCGCATAGGTCGCAAACAGGCCCGCGAACAGCACACAGTCGGTCATGAGGTAGACCCAGAACCCGAAGATCGCTTTGGCGTCTACCTCGCCGTCGCGTGCGTCGGTCTGGCCGCCCGCTGCGAACTCCGCTGCGCTCACGCGGGTACTCCTTGTAGGGATGACTCAAGCCTCGCTACCTCGGACGCCGGGATGATGTACTCGCTCTCGTCCGTACTCGTGGTACGGATCGCCGCCGTGATGAGCAGCCCGAGCACTGCGAGAATCGTGAGCCAGTAGATATGCCAAATCAGCGTGAAGCCGACCAGAAAGGCAAACCCGCCGACGAACATTCCAACCGGGGTGTTTTTCGGCATGTGAATATCGCTGAACACTCGCGTCCCTGACGGCGCAGCGTCTTGCTGCTTCGCCGCCCAAAATGGATCGCGCCCATGGACGACCGGGATGGTGGCAAAGTTATAGACCGGGGGCGGCGAGGTGGTCGTCCACTCGAGCGTGCGGCCATTCCATGGGTCGCCATCGACGTCTCGGGTCGTAGCTCGTTGGCGGATGCTGACTCCCACCTGAAGGATGAGCAACGCGAGCCCCGCTGCGATGATCAGCGACCCGAGGCCCGAGACGATGAAGAGTGGTTGCCAACCGGTCGACGCGGCGTAGTGATCGAGACGCCGGGTTGCACCCATAAAGCCTAGGATGTAAAGCGGCACAAAGACGACGATGAAGCCGATGAACCAACACCAGAACGAGTACCGCAAGAGCCGTTCGTTGAGCCGGAAGCCACAGACTTTCGGGAACCAGTAGATCAGACCGGCGAAGTCACCGAATAGGACGCCGCTCACCAACATGGTGTGGAAGTGCGCGACCAGGAACAGGCTGTTGTGCAACTGGAAATCGATCGCCGGCATCGCGAGCATCACACCTGCGACCCCACCGATGGTGAACAGGCCGACGAAGCCCATGAACCAATACATCGGGGTCGCGAATTTTATTCGCCCGCGGAACATCGTCGCAAGCCAGTTGAAGATCTTGACGCCGGTCGGGACCGCGATGATCATGGTCATGATGCCGAAGAAGCCGTTGACATCGGCGCCCGCGCCCATGGTGAAGAAGTGGTGCACCCAGACCGAGAAGGCGAGAATGGTGATGGCTATGAGGGCCACTACCATTGACGCGTAGCCGAACAGCGGCTTACGGGAAAAGGTTGCCACCACCTCTGAATAGATGCCAAAGGCGGGGAGAACAAGGATATAAACTTCTGGATGCCCCCACGCCCATATCAGATTGACGTACATCATCATATTGCCACCACCACCGGCGGTAAAGAAGTGGGTCCCGATGGCGCGATCGAGGAAGAGAAGGGCGAGCGTGACAGTGAGAATTGGGAACGCGAACATGGCAAGAAACATGCTGCACAGAACACTCCACGCGAACATGGGCATCTTCATCAAGGTCATTCCCGGACAGCGCATCCTGAGGATCGTGACGAAGAAGTTCACGGCCGCGAGCAGGCTGCCGATGCCGGCAATCTGGAGGCTCCAGATCCAGTAACTGACCCCAACTCCGGGACTGTATTGCAACTCCGAGAGCGGAGGGTACGCCAACCAGCCAGCTGCGGAGAATTGGCCAATTCCCAGAGACACATTGACGAGTGCCATTCCCGCCGCAAAGAGCCAGAAACTCGTGGCATTGAGGAAGGGAAACGCGACGTCGCGGGAGCCGATCTGCAGCGGCAGGACCAGGTTGATGATGCCGAACATCAGCCCCATGGCGACAAAGAAGATCATGATCGTCCCGTGCGCCGAAAAGAGCTGCTGGAACATGCTGGTGGGGATGACACCCTGTGACGAGCCCACGGACGTGGCCTGCTGGAGACGCATCAGCAGGACGTCGGCACCGCTGCGGACGAGCATCGTTATGGCAACGAGGATGTACATCACCCCAAGTTTCTTGGGATCGACGGTAGTCAGCCACTCCCTCCAGAGCCATCGCCAGCGGCGCTTGTAGGTGACGAGCGCGGCCAGCGCGATGATCGCCAGAAGCATGCCGAACACCGCGCCCTCGGTGATCAGACCGTGCAGGAACGCACCCCAGGTCAGGCGTCCTGTGACCTCATTCGCTAGGGTCATGGGCGCCACGTGACGTTGGTGCGCATCAGCTGCTCGCCTCTGCCATGTTCATCGAGCGACTTCCCGGCGCCATGCTCATCGAGCTGCTGTCCGGCGTCATGTATCGCAAAATGATCGACGAGAAGAGCGAAGTATCGCTATCGGCGTAGCACGAGATGGGTGCGTTTTCAGTCGGCCGCGCCAGCACCGAATACGCGCCCTGGTTGAGCGCCTTAGGTGAGCGCTGGGCCGCATCAATCCATTGTCGGAAAGCAGAGAGGGATGTGGAGTTGGTTTGAAATGTCATGCTAGAGAACCCAGCTCCGCTGATATTCGCTGACAACCCACGGAAGGTTCCCGCGGAGCTTGCCTCCAGGTGGAGCTGGGTCTGCATCCCGGGCATCGCATAGATTTGCCCGCTCAACTGCGGTATCCAGAAAGAGTTCATCGGGGCGTCAGAGGTGAGGAGCAGATCGATGGGTGTGTCGTTGGGGATAACCATCTCGTTCACGCATGCGACGCGCTGGTCGGGATAGATGAAGAGCCACTTCCAGTCCAACGACACGACCTGGATCGTCAACGCCGGAGTCTTGGAATCGAGAGGCTTATAAGGGTCCAAGCTGTGCGCGCTGTTCCAGGTGATGATCGAGAGCACCACGATGAGCGCGGAGGGATAGATCCACCAGGCCGTCTCAAACCGCTTGCTGCTGGCCAGCGTCGGCGAATACTGCGCCTTGGTGTTGCCTTCGCGGTACTTCACTGCGAACGCGACAACCAGACCGAGAACTGGGATGACGACGAACAGACTCAGCAGTGCCGTGATGATGATGAGGTGCTGCTCTTGAGAAGCAATCGGCCCCTTTGGCTCGAGCACGGGGATATCGACCCTGTGCAGATATACGGCCAGGGCCGCGAGCGCGCCACCTATCGCCAGCGCCAGCAAGACGACGGCTAGATGTAAGCGTTCGCGAGGTTGGTAACACTCACGTCGCCTGCAGCTGAGCGAGACGGGCGCACGGACTGAGTCCTCCCAGGGCACGGTGAGGCCGGTGTCGGTTGTACCACCGGAGGAAGTGCGC
>Ga0182015_10003710_pt1 | contig 16910 bp, 12 predicted proteins | sample 712P3MmetaG_FD_120478 | JGI IMG/M metagenome (GOLD analysis project Ga0182015, IMG submission 120478) | Permafrost microbial communities from Stordalen Mire, Sweden - 712P3M metaG | ecosystem: Environmental > Terrestrial > Soil > Wetlands > Permafrost | place: Sweden: Stordalen | collected... | reverse complement strand
TTAGATTTCGCGACACGATCCTGCCATATTACGGCGGCTCGTTACTAGAAGGCAGGAAGTTCGCGGCGAACAATTTCATGTACTGGGAAGTCTGCCGTGATGCATGCCTGCGAGGACTGAAGCTTTTTGATTTCGGCAGAAGCAAGGTGGGAACGGGTTCTTATGCATTCAAGACTCAATGGAATATGAAAGAAAGCCCTTTGCCGTATCAGTTTCACTTGGTCCGGCGAAAGACCTTGCCTAATTTCTCGCCGGTAAATCCGACATTCAAGCTCGCTACGGACATTTGGAAGCGCATCCCGCTTCCAGTAACTAAGGTTTTGGGACCCGCATTCGTTCGGTTGTTTCCGTAGGAAATCCTCGCGATGAGAATACTATTTTTAGCCCATCGCCTGCCTTACCCTCCAGACAAAGGGGACAAGATCCGTTCGTTTCGCGAATTGGCTGCTCTATCGAAAAAGCATGAGGTTGACCTGTTTTGTTTCTATGACCAGCCGGATGACAGCCGTTACTTCAGCGATGTCCAGCGTTTTTGCCGACATCTATATTCCGAGAGGATTTCCTGGATCCGCAGCAGAGTCCAAGCTTTGATTGCTGTCGTGCTCGGGCGCCCGCTAACTATGGCGTTCTTTCACTCCCCGACCATGGCGGCGCGCATTAAGACAGCCTTGCAATCTGAAAATTATGATTTGATATTTGTTTTTAGTTCTTCAATGGCGCCGTACGCAAAAGTCGCGACGGAAGTGCCGCGCGTTCTCGATATGGTTGACGTCGATTCCGACAAGTGGAGGCAGTACGCGGATCATATTCGCCCACCGGCTTCCTGGCTATGGCATCGCGAGGCTGCCAAACTCGCCGAAGACGAGAAGCGCTGGGTACGTGAATTTTCTCTAACGCTTCTCTGCACGCTTGCTGAAAGTGAACTTATGAAGCAGGCTGCGCCCGATTCGAGCATTGAAACGTTCGAGAATCCGATGGATGTGAGCTACTTCAATCCTTCTTTGGTCGAAATCTCTTCTGAGATTGAAGCTCTGCGACCCTATATCATCTTTACGGGCTCTATGGATTATTTCCCCAACATAGACGCGGTCACAACTTTCTATCGCGATGTTTTTCCTGCGATTCGAGCTGAGGTCCCAAACGCGCGGTTCGTCATCGCGGGGCGAAATCCGGCGGCCGCTGTCCGGCAGCTATCTGACGATCCCTCTGTCTTCGTGACGGGAGCGGTCAGCGATATTCGCCCTTACTTGCTAGGAGCCGCGGTGGCTGTAGCTCCCATGCGAGTAGCGCGCGGCGTTCAAAATAAAATTCTTGAAGCGATGGCCATGGGTCTTCCCGTTGCAGCTAGTACCAAGGCAGCGATGGCGTTGCCGGCCAGCCTAGCACTAGCGGTATATGCCGAGGACGAACCGCAACGCCTCTCCGCTTTCTTAATTCAGAAGCTAAAAGGTGCCGGCTCGACATCGGCCAAGACTCGTCAAGCAGTGCTAGATTACATCGGGGAACAAAGTTGGGATCAACAATTCGAGGCGCGAATTCTGCGAGCGGCGCATTCTCCATCGTTGATGCAAGAGAATCCTTACGGCCCCTCTCCGCAGATACGAGCCACAATACAATCGGGCCGCGCCGCTACACTTGGAAAGGGTTTCGAGATTTAATGTTACGCGCCATCCTCCTCTACGTCCTGGTAATTTTGGCGACAGTAACCGCCCTTTTCCGTCCTTTTTCCGGCTTGCTGTATTACTTATGGTTCTCGTTCGGTCGCCCTGCGGATTTTGTCTGGCCCAACTTCGTTTTTGACTATGAAGTTTGGATTGCGGCAGCAACTCTACTGGGCTATGCAATTTGGGAAATGGGGAAGTCCCCTCCTCGGATAGAAGGCATGCGTTTGCTTGTCTTACTTTGGTGTTGGTTCGGGTTGACGTCGTTAACGGCGCAAATTCCCATGATTGCATTCCCGAAACTCTGGGAATACAGCAGGGTCTTCATCATGGCGTTCCTGACATGTGCGCTCGCGAATTCAGAAAAACGCATTCGTTCGATTCTGTATGTTTTGGCCATCTCGCTCGGATTTCTCGGAGCGAAGGGTGGATACGACGCGGTCACCACTGGATTTTCTAACTCTATGAAGGGCCCCGGCGGGATGATGTCGGAGCAGAACGAGTATGCCTTGGCGTTGAATATGGGCATCCCCATCTTGGTTTTGTTGGCCCAAGACGATTCGCGGTGGTGGGTGCGCTGGCTCTTCCGCGGAATGGCGGTTGGAAGCGCCGTTGTTGTGATTGGAACACGATCGCGTTCGGGGTTACTTGGACTCCTGATGGCCGGAATTGTGCTTGTGGCATTCTCAAACCATAAAGCTCTTTTCAGCGGTATCGGGGTAAGTTGTCTGTTGTTGCTTTTATTGTTTGGCCCGCAAGGCGCGCTCAACAGGTATAAGACGATCCCCACGGCTGCCGAAGTCGATCCATCGGCGATCGGACGTCTGCAAGCCTGGCGGGCCGCTATAAAGATGACGAAAGCACATCCGATTACGGGCGTAGGGCTTCGAAACTTTCTGCACGTTTTTCCTCAGTACTCGAGCGATCCGCCGCGCGTAACACACAACGCCATCTTCGATCTGTTATCCGAAACAGGAATACCAGGCTGCTTGATCTTCATGGCCATGATTGCTTCTGCGATCGTTCAGATGTTCCGCTTAAGGCTCAAGGCGCTCGCTCAACCAGACACCAAGCACTTGGCAATGTACTGCCAGATTGTGATGGGAGTTCTGGTCGTTTATCTGGTGCCGAATATGTTTATAAATCGCCAGGATTTTGATCTGATGTACCAGATGATCGCGGTTGAAGCCGGGCTAGCTATTTTGGTGCAGCAAAGACTGTCGGCTGCCCGCGAGGAAGTTCCCTTGCCCGCGGAAGACACCATGCCGCTTTGGATGCGAGCTCAACGCGAGATTGCAGAATGACATCTGAAGCTGACTTTATTTGAGATTTGAGGAAATAAGAAATCGACCATGGCCATTTGCGGAATTGCCGTCAACAGTGGATCCCGACCGGTAGACCGGCCGACGATGAATGCAATGGTGTCTGCTCTTGCGATTGAAGGTACCTGGTTTCGTGAAGAGGCTGCGGAGCCTGAGGTTGGTTTCGGAACGACGACACCTCAAGAATCCGAAAGAATTTGGAAATCCGATCAGCTGATTGTAGCTTGCGACGCAGATGTCAGTAATCAAGAGGAACTTCGAGCCTCGCTAAAAACCTCAACGAACGATAGTAGCTTGCCCCGCATACTCGGCCAGCTTTATCTAGAGCGCGGCCCAGATTTCCTAAGATTAATACGCGGATTGTTTTCTGTAGCGATTTGGGACCGCCGGTCGAAGTCCATCCTTCTTGCAGTCGACCGATTCGGAGTCAAGCCGCTTTCTTATAGCGTCAGCCCATCGGAAATAACATTCGCGTCTCACGCGCGCGGAGTTTTGGCTAGCCATCGTGTAGCGAAAGAGGTCGATCCGCAAGCCATCGTCGCATACTTAAACTACACCGCTGTCCCTGCTCCTCTTTCTGTATACAAAGGTATTCAGAAATTGCCGCCAGCCTCTTGCTTGATATGGCGAGACGGCGCGGTGCGATCGACGCGATACTGGGATCTGGAGTACACGGAAGACAAGAAGTCGTCCGAAAAAGATTTAGCGCGAGAGCTCCTCGAACGCATGGAACAGGCGGTTTATCAGAACTCCTACGATACGCCCGTGTCCGAGCTTGGTTGTTTTCTGAGCGGGGGAACGGACAGCAGTTCTGTCGTTGGACTCCTGACCCAGATTAAAAAGACTCCGATTAACACATTTTCAATTGGGTTTACCGAGGATCGATTCAATGAGCTTGCATACGCTCATATCGCGAAAAAACATTTTGACTCGGTGCATGCGGAATCGAGAGTGGGGCCCGACGATGCTTTCCGAATTCTTCCCACAATTGTCGATCTTTTCGACGAACCTTACGCCAACTCTTCCGTAATCCCCACTTATTACTGCCAAATGCTGGCGGTTGAAAAGGGACGTAAGGTAATGCTTGCCGGCGACGGCGGTGATGAATTATTTGGCGGCAATGAACACTACCGGACTGACGGGATATATCAGTTTTATCAGAGAATTCCACGCGCTCTTCGTATGGGATTGATTGATCCGCTTGTCTCTTTGATTCCCGCTACAGCTCCGGGAGTCGGAAAAGTGCGCCGCTACGTTCAATCCTCAAACACGCCAAACCCCGACCGCTATTCGCGCTGGATGATGCTGCAGTATTTCCCTCCTGAAAAGATTCTCGGCGCAGGTATGCCTTTCAGAAATGGTCATGGAGACCTGCTTGCGATTGCTCGTGCGCACTATCAGTCGGCAAAGGCTGAAAGCGAACTCAATCGCCTGATGTATCTGGACGTAAAAATGGTCCTTGGCGATTGCGATCTTCCCAAGGTTGTTCGCGCCAGTGAGCTTGCCGGAATAACCGTACGCTTCCCCTTTCTGGACCATCCTCTCGCGGAGTTTTCGGGACGAATTCCAAGCGACTTGAAATTAAAGTGGCTTGAAAAGCGTTACCTTTTCAAGAAAGCCACTCAAAATCTACTACCCAAGGCCATTTTGCAGAAGAAGAAGCACGGATTTGGACTACCGATGAGTACGTGGCTGAAAAGTGACCCTAAGATCCGCGGGTTGGCCGAGGACGTACTGCGCGATCCGCGAAGCTGCCAGCGAGGATATGTTCGGCAAGACTTTATTCAGTATCTCTTTTCCAGCATGGATCAGGACAATACATCGTTTTATGGCGACGTGCTTTATTCTTTTCTGATGCTCGAGCTGTGGTACCGAAAACATGTGGAATCTCATGCGTGATCAAAAAGCTAAAATCAGTAACTTGTCTACCAAACTCGATTCACTTTCGGTAGCAGATCGATTGCGGGAGGATGTTTTGAAAGCCAGCCAGCAAGAGAGCTTGTTCATGATTTGTCGAAAATTTAATTGGAACGCCTCATGCAAGCTCTTCGTGGTAGCAGCGATTCTTTCACTGACGAGTTTGTTTTTTACTGCTCCTTTAGCCGCTCAATCCGGATGGAAAGTTGAAATAGTCGACGACGGCCAGGGGACCGACGTGGGAATGTACACCTCAATGGCCATCGATCGAAGCGGGAACTTTCATATCGGATATTTTAATGCTTCCACGTCGAATCTTCAGTATTCCTATCGCGGTCGTCAAGATCAAAAGTGGTCGAAGATGGCCGTGGAAAGAGACGCAGGAACATTTGTGTCCCTTGTGGCTGATTCGCAAGGTTTCCCACATCTCGCGTACAACTCACCTGTGCGGAGAGGCGTGCGTTACGCTTACTGGGACGGGAAACAATGGCATATCCAGTTGATCGATCCTGTGGCCACCCAATTTACTACCTCGATCCAGCTGGATGCGTCCGGCAATCCGAGGATCGCCTATTTTGAGAGCACGCATACGAATAAAGGCAATGGCGCAAAGCTAAAATACGCATATTTTGATGGAACCTCCTGGTTTACCAAGACAGTGGCCTTGCGCCCGCGTCAAGGCGTGTACAATTCTCTGGCCATCGATCCATCCGGTCAGACACATATCGCATTCGCAGAGTCTAGCCATGTGGAATACGCAACCTATGATGGTTCTCAATGGCAATATGAAGAAGTTGATTCCACCACTGGGACAAACGCTTCGGCAGGATTAGCTCTAACGTTAGCTTTGGATGGGACCGGCGTCCCGCAATTGGCCTACTTCGATCCTGGCAAGAAAACTTTAAAGTATGCCAGTAAGAAATCAGGAGCGTGGAAGACGGAAGTAGTCGAGCAACTTTCTGGAACTCCTAAATTCCCGGATGGTGCGTCTATTCGATTGGATTCCGGTGGCCAACCACACATCGCATATTACGATAGCGGGTCAGGCGTTCTAAAATATGCCGTCCGGCAAGATGAGAAGTGGACTATCGAAATCGTGGACCAAAAAGGAAACGTTGGGATATCGCCATCATTGAGCTTGGATTCAACCGGCAAACCTTATATTGCCTACTACGACTCGACCAATAAGCAGCTTCGTATGGCCCATCAGAACTCGGAAGCATCAGTCCCCAAAAGTGCCGCAAAACCCTGAGTGCTGGGAACTCTCAGCATCCAAGAGGTGTGAGTCCAAAGGTATGGCTGCCATCGGTGGATTTAGAACTGGATACTCCTCGCGAAAACTTCGACGCAACTTCTCTCTTCTCCTGATCACTCTGCTGTCATTACCTGCGCTCGTTCGAGCACAAGGCCTTCATGTGCCGATTAGTAGATTAGATCGCCAACTAATGCCTGAAACTTATTACCGAGCGAGGTTGCGCGCCCGAAGCTACCCACGACCAGCCGACGAAAACGAACTGATGCTTTGCGCTAAAGCTTGTGTGTAAAGAACTCTGTGACCCTCGACAAACAACCATTTGTTTTGACACAGAAAACATTTGACTCTTGGCCATGCGCTCACTCGATAGTGGGAAATATTTTGGACTGCAAATATCGTCGTAAACCAGCACACGTGGAGAGTCGATCTTCGATCAGATCATAGAAAGAGTTGACAATATTTGGAAAGTGATGCAAAAGTCGATACAAGCAACGAACAAATGATGGTCGTTTTGAGAAGAAGGCGCGAGACGACGGAATGGCATCGAGTCTCTCAAATTCTACTTCTGTCGTCGGATTCCCGGTGGCGCGAATCGATCCGCTTTCCGCAGACACAGGAATCGTCAAATTGGAAGCCTTGTGGGCTGGGTTTCAAAGATCCTTGATTGAAGAAAAACGGCGGGACGCGAGCGTAAACCTTTTCTTCGCACTATTTTGGTCCTGGATCGCTTATAAAACCTACAAATACCGTTTTGAACATTCCGAACTGTTCATCGTGCAAGCCGCAATTTCTTGGTGGTTAGGCACGCTACCGACGCTTCGTGGTACTTGGCTAGGCATCACGGCTCGCTTCGTTTTAATTGCTACGAGCCTAACCCTCCTCTTTCGCGCTCTTGACTTCAATGTAGTCGCGCAAGAAAGCTGGATTCAAGTCCTCGTCATCATTGCGTTGTGCATTTTTATCTTTTATAACGGCCGTGCTGCCTACAAAGAAGTCTGCTGGCGGTTTCCGAAACTCTGGCAAGTTACAGTAGATCAGATTTCATTCCTTCTCTTGCCGGATGGTCGCTCGTTCCTCTGGTTTATCGGCAAAGGTGCTAGGGCAGCTGTCACTTTACCGATATCGGCCACCGCCGCAGTCTATAGAGCTATTTCTGAGCGGGATTTGAGATTCCTCAGAGGATTTTGCGCAAAATGTGGCTCCGCTTTACCTGAAAGCTTGAATAGTGTAAGCCCTTGCTGCACTTGCCCGGGCGCTCAGATTCTGTTTGTGTGGCCTAGATTCCCTGCGGAGTCTCGGCAATGATCCAGTTCTGTTTGGCGACCAAATGGAAGACCAAGGCCCTTCTCTGGTCCCGAGTCAGCCAGCCGATTGCGTATCTTGGCCGCACCCTTCGTGCTGAACGCTGAGGATGAGGAGTGAACATGCTGGGATTTGAAACCACAGGAAATGCGACGGTCATCGTTTACGACGGAGTGCCGATCCTAGTAACGGATCCGTGGATCCAAGGCGGTGCGTACTTTGGCAGTTGGGGTCTAAGCCACGCTATTCCTCTGGCGCAACGTGACGCTATAAGTCGCTCCAAGTTCTTCTGGTTTTCACACGCCCATCCCGATCACCTCAACATCGAGACGCTAACCAACTTCTCTGATAAGCAGATCCTGATCGCTGACCACTACGGCAAACGAATCGAAAATGATCTTCGCGGTATGGGGTTTAACATTCGCCGGTCACCCGACCGAGAATGGATTCAACTCTCTCCCCGCATTAAGGTTCTTACGATGGCGGATGAAAATCAGGATTCCGTATTGCTTATTGACGTCGGCGGTCGACTTATCATTGACCTGAATGATGCAATGCCGAAGCTTGGTAAACGTGTTATCCGGCCGATCGCGAGAGAATATGCGCATTCTTACCTCCTTCGACTCTGGGGCTATGGCGATTCCAACATGATCAATATGTTCAGTGAGGATGGCGAGCGGATACTTCCAAGCGGTGGCCGAGATCATGTCGCACTCGGACGTTGGGTTTCGGCTGACGCTAAACGGTTCAAGGCCCGCTATGCCATTCCTTTCAGCTCATTCCACAGATATCAACGCTCGGACAGCATCTGGGCCAACCAGTTCACGACTCCGCTCGAAGATTTCTATCGATGGTCCGATCCATCGCAACCTCCCATCCTCCCTGCGTTTCTCCAGGTTAATTGTGAGACGGGTGAACATATCGCGCTGAACCCGCCCGCGAATGACGAGATCGTGCGGGCGCCGGAGGACTTCGGCGACGACTGGGGTGATCCTTTGGAAAAAGACGAGAAGGTCGCGCTTCACGCCTATTTTGAGCGTAAGGAAGCACTTCATGACAAATTTGGATTTCTCCGGTTTCGCGTTGGAGGCGTGGAGACGACCATTGACCTGAACCCCAAACTGCGCAACATCGGGATCTCGTTTGAGGTGCCTCGCCATTCATTGACCACCGCCGTTGAATATCGTATATTCGACCACCTCATGATCGGAAATTTCATGAAGACTACTCTTCATGGCAGTGCCAGGCTTTATCCCGGTTTTACCCCCTACGTTGCCAAGTACTCGGACAACGGGCTTGCCGAGTCGAGACAGCAGCTTGATAAATACTTCCACCAACTACCGCAGTCAGGATCCGCTTGGATACGCTCTGAGGCGCATTGAGGTCGGCGCCGAAGACCTTGTTCGGAAGCTGGTACCCGAAAATAGCCTGATCTTCAAATCGGCAAAGAATCTCTTCTGGAAGGTAAAGGAACTCTAGGATGCTGTCGCAGCTGGAACCTACAGAGTCCCGAACCTAATAACAGGGTTATTCTGCCTTTCTCACGTAAGCAGAGAGTGAGAAGGAATAGGTAGTGTTCGGCTGGGTATTGAATGTGTACCTGGTTGCGAAGGGAGTGGCCGAATTGCAGTTCGGAGCGGTATTTTCTGCCACGCAGGATGATCGCAATCAACATCTTCTGGCTCACATATAGCGAGTTCTTCGTTAGGTGCAGCGTGGAGAAGCCTAAGTTCCGCGTCAGTCAACTTGCCAAGGCAAGCGCGGCCATGTTTTCCAACTGACTTCGACAAGTGTCCATATTGGGGAGTTTCCAATTCGTCGCAGACTGATTTGTGAGTAGTAGGGCGGAATCATAGGAGGCGGAAAAGAGGCCGGGATCGTTGGATCGCGAGCTAATTCCCAAAGCTTATTACTGAGCGAGGTTGTGCGCCTGAAGCTACCGACGACCGGCCGATGCAAACGGGCTGATGCTTTGTGCTAAAGCTTGTGTGTAAAGAACTCTGTGACCCTCGACAAACTGATTGATGCCGTAAAGCGATACACACCGGGAGCGATTGAGTAGACCGAGAGCTGTACGCATTCCGGGGTTTTCGGCCATAGTCTGCATCGAGGTTCGATATTGCGATTCGTCATCTGCGTTAACGATTTGTGGCGCCTTGTCGGTCCCCAGAACCTCGGCGATGTCACCAACCCCGGTCGAGATCACTGGCAATCCGGTCGCCATCGCTTCCAGCAAAGCCATCGGCATCTGCTCAGTCTGCGATGACATTACGAAAATATCAAATGCCGCGAAATATGGCGCGGGATCACGGACCGCCCCTGCAAATATGACCCGATGATGGATACTCAACTCTCTGCTGAGTCTCTCGAGTTCCGAACGGCAAGGGCCATCACCGACAATCACGAGTCGTGTGCTGTTGAGGCCAGAGGCTGCGTAAGTACGAAGCAAGAAACCTAAATTCTTCTCCCTTGCCAAACGACCTACGCTGCCGAACACAACTGCGTCCGGATCCAAACCAAGGCGCAGGCGAACGTTGTAATCGCGGCCCGGGGCGAACCTTCGGGTATCTACCCCATTCGGTATGCGACATACTTTGTCGGGGCGGACTTTGTATCGGGTGAGGACGAAATCGTGTAACGTCTTTGACGGTACGACTGTTCGATGAATTCTATTGAGAAATATCCGTCGAGCGAGGATGTGACGGGTTTTCACTTCAACGACGTAACATTCATTATGAATCACTGGGCACATGCCGGTTAGGCTCCCGGCGATGAGAGCGTCAAAGGCGCCCCAGCTGTACGTTACGAGCAAGTCAGGCCGGACCCGTCGAATCACTTGCGAGAGCAAAAGCGGTTGCAAGAGATTGCTTGAATGCGCTGGTGTCGGCACAAACTCAATTGAGGATCGGCTTTCGCGCAAGGACCCGAAATTGCCGTCGAGGGCCATGACGGAGTGAGTGAAGCTCGGTCCAAGGGCTTGCAGAAGAGCTGCGGAACGAATCTGCAGGCCTCCCAGCTTCAGAGATCCAAAAACATGAAAGACTCGATACATGCCGTCTTGGGATCGCGCTCGCTAGGCCTGGAGCTTACGGGAGCGTTGTGCCTCCCGCTAGCTGCGGAAGAAGCACAGCAGGCCTCGTGATGGTTACGAGTTCCGCCGAGTACTTACGGCGAGCCGAGAGATCTTTCTGGACACGTTGATCGTATCCGCAGTGACAGTTTGGGCAGCGCACTGCATAGGCATCCCGAGCTGCTCTTTTATGTTCCGGTTGAAAAAGCATTTCAGAAAGCCGCTTTTCATGCAAATTTCCAAGCTTAAATGTCACGTAGCAGAGCTGTACCGTTCCGTCTGCGCCCACCCATAGCATCTGGTATTTATCGCATGGTATTCTCATATCTGGCCCCTTGATCAACCAATCAGGTATGGACGCCAATCCCATCTCAGAATGCTTAAGCATCTCAGGGTGCAGGCGTTTGAGACGAATGAGTTCAACAACGAGGCGTTCAATATCGGGCCGGTCTTCCGTCCTAAACTGCAAGCAACGTCCAGGGCCTTCGCTGAAATACGGCAACGAGTAGTGAATTAGATCCACTTGAATCTGCATTTTATATTCTTCGGCAAACCGCCACGCTTCTTTTAGCGCTTCAAGGTTGCATGACGGCCGCATGAGGAGCCAGTTCATTTGCAGGCTGACGCCCATACCGTAACGCCTACGAACTCGATCAAGGCTTTCTCTCAGCCGATTGAAGCGATCCTTTCGTTGCACATAAACATCATAGTGATCACCAACACCGTAGAAACCTATCGTAAAATTACGCAGTCCCGCGGCGTACAGCTCGTCGATTTTCTCGCCGAGAAGAATGCCATTCGTTGTGACGTAAGTAGACATGCCAAGACTCAACGCATGCGACGCAACCCTGGGGAGGTCCGGATGAAGCAATGGTTCCCCGCCGTAGAGGCGCACAGACTCGAAGCCCCCCCGTTGCGCGTCATCGAGTAGGTCGCGAAGCACCGGCCAAGAAAGATGTGCGCCGGGCATAAAATCGCGTCCGTAACGGCATCCGATGCAACGGAGATTGCAATAGGCCGTGATCGCGATCGTAAGGTTGCGGGGTTGAGGTTGAATAATGCCGGGAAGTACATGTGCGATCGAGTGTCTCAATAAACCCAAGGTAACGTCCGCATTCAACAAAACCTTCTCAGCGCCCAAGCTCTTTCCAAGGCGCTTCAAAAGAGACACCGATCGATGAGAATTAACTTTCACTTTCTGTCCGTCCAGTCATAGCCTGCTCCTCTCGGCGTATGACCTACACTTCGATCTGAAAAGTACAGACAGGCTCGATCTCGAAAAACTGAGCACAAGCGTCTGAAGCGCCAAAAAAAGTGTGCCACCGCGCCCACGGCAAACGCCCCCAAGTCGCGAAAAGTTAGCACCGTCGTGAGATCCCCGGCACCGCCATAGCCCTTAAGGACGGGAATTGCTGTTCTTAAAAGAAACTTACGCATTTCCCAGCCGGATCCCAGTTTACCGGTGTAATGCACATCATCGAGATCGATAAGAGAGACTTCGCATTTACCCCTGAGGAAATTCTGAGCGCCGGGATCCCCGTGCACGATGCCGAGCCGATGAAGGCCGAGCAGAGTAGAACGAGCCTTGCGGAGGAACAGCAAGGCTTCAGTTCGATTCAAGTTCTGGTAGTCGTCAATGCAAATACGCCGAAAGCTCCGAACGGATTGTAAGACGTGATGACCATTCACGAATGGCATTTCATACGAGCAGCGGCATTCTCTAAGTGGAGCGACCACACCCTCGGGTCTCCGCTCTCGAATGAGCTGGAAGGCCAGACGGTGAGATATATTGCCGAAGTGCTTCCTTTTTTTTATTAATGTATTGTTGCTTGTCTTAAACAGAAATCCGCTAGCACGTCGGGAATGCACAGGAGTTGCGAAAATAAAGTTTGCATGTTCTTTCAGAAGGCAGTCCGAGCCGCAGAGAGTTAGACACATCCGCTGACGCACTGAGGGATGCGATGATCCGATAGGAATCTCTATGACTATTGATTCACCGTGCATTTTGTCGCCACCATGTGAGGAAGACTTCCTTGGACAGGAAAACGGTGTGATTGTACACCCCTTCACCCAATTCAATGGTATATATACTGTCCGGGCAATCGGTATAGTCCGTGCCAGAAAGGCGTCATGATTGTGTGTTACTGCGAAACCACGACAATCAGTCCCAAGCACTGTGGTCGTACTCACGCGACCAGTGAAAGAACTAAGCGCGCGTTCAACATTTTGAGGGCTAGCATGAGATTAAGGAATTACCGAGCACAGCGGAAGCGGTTCTTGTTCCTCGGATTCGCGCTCTTGCTCCCCACGCTGTTGCGGGCCCAGAATTTAAGCGTTCCGATCGTGGTTCAAGCGGCGGAATGGGCGAACATGTCCACTTCTGCGCCCACTAGCGTTCGGACGAATGCGCCAGTTACATTCGGGCTCGGCATTCCAGATGGCGCGCAAATCGATTGTCCGGGTACGCTAGACAAACCGCAGAATGAGCAGGCGCCGTCGAAGTTGAAATTGCAAAATGAATCTGGCGCTCGATTGAACTCGCAATTTCGGTGCATGGCTAAGTGGCCTGATGGGTATGCCAAATGGGTGTTGGTGGATGCTCAACTGCCTTCGTTTGCTGATCGTTCACCTGGTTTCGACAAGAGCATCATCGTGACCCAGGTTGCATCCGCCGGGGGGAACTATCCAGCCGTCGGCATGGCGCAGCAATGCAAAGGCGCTGGAACTCCTGCCGCCGCTTGCCCAGATGCTAATCACATCATCGTAACGACAGGGCTCGCTACGTTCCTGATTAAAGAAGCAAACTACAATCTCTTCGATGAAGTTGTAATAGGCTCTGCGCATATTATTTCGCGAGCCACGCACGGGGCTAATGACGGTATATTTCTGCAAGGTCCTCCAGACTCTGCGATTCCGCCGACCAATCCCAAACCCACGATCGATTCTGCATCCTGTTGGAGCGGAAAAGCGGGCAATTCAGGACCACTGCCAACGAATTATGCCGGGCCGTCAATATGCGACACCGCTTACCTATCAGCGAACGATTCGTCTTCAACTTGCGTTATTGAAGAAAACGGTCCGCTTCGATCTGTTCTGATGTGCCAAGGCGACCTGGACAACTCGAATCGCCACGTTTACATGCATTGGCGAACGCGAATGCACTTCTGGGCCAACCACTCCCATGTGAAGGTTACCGTGGCATTGCGAAATGCCGACGTTCCCTCAGGCGACTGCTGCAATCCCGCTAATATGACAGCAGCGCATCAGTGGGAAATCGCTTACAAAGAATATAGCCAGTTAGAATTGCGGCTTACCGACAACCTAGGATCATCTTCGTCAAGAAACTTCGAGATTGCGAACGATTCCAATGCGCCGACCAGGGGCACTATTAATCCATCGAACGGCGCTGACAATGTGTATCTGTTCCAGGCCTATTCACAGAATGGGGAATGGCCTCACTGGGCAAATGCCGGCGACTGCAAGAACGAGCAGGATGGGTGCGTGGTTTCACCAATCCCGCGCGCGCGATCGAAAGGTCCCGCCGCTTATGCCGCGAATGGCTACCAGATCAATAGGAATGGCGCGACAGTCACAAGCGGCGGAAACAATCAGTATCCAATCGGCTGGGCGGATTTAGACGATGGCGTAAATGGCATTGAAACCGGTGTCTACCAGCTTTCTATGTACTGGCCGAAGTCCTTGGAGTTCGAGCCGGGCATTGCGAACCACAATGAGATCCGTATCGGTATCTGGCCTAATCAGCAAGAGTTTGCCGGCGCCAGTTCTACGACAACTTATGCCATGGGCTGGCCGCAATATTCAATCCAGGATACCTATTGGAACTTTCACTCCGGCACCCAAACGCCCGCAGTCGCGCAGAACAATTTTCTGCACTTTCAACATTATCTGCTCGCCCGCCCACAGAGCGGAACCTACTACAACACTGTGGTGGATGCGGCCTCTGGATTTCCTGCTCTTTTTTACGACATCCCGGATCCTGTGGCGGAGGATAACTATTACAAGAGTGTGGGCGTTTGTGCGGCTGCCGCGGGGCAGTGCCTCGGCGATGTGGGACAGGAAAGCTATCCTTATCGTGGCAAGTACGCCGGGATGAAAGCCTTCCGTTATTTCACTTGGCAGCAAGCAGGCGGCGGGGACGGAACTCAATTCGAGCAGCGCAATAGCTGGCTTCGAAACTGGCTACAACGCGGTTGCACTCCACACGGAGATAAATGTGGGGCGGCTTCAGTGACTGGAAGCCTGCCCGGACGTTACATATTTGCATCGCATTGGTATCGCATGATCGTCGAGAGATCCTTGCCACGTTCGGACACTCCTACAACTTCCGGCGCTCAGGCCGGATTCCGCTCGCTATGCACCACCCAAGCTGTGTGCAATAAATTGGGTTTCTTTCCCTGGGGTGATCCGAAAAATAATTCGCTGCACCCAGTGTGGAACGGCGGTATGCGGAACTGGGGCGATGATGCGAACGGGATGGAGCATTCCACCTACTGGGGAATCTTTACCTATTACTTCCTGTCTGGGGATGAATGGGTGAAGGAACAACTGCTTCAGGGATTTAAAGATCGTTATCAAAATCCGTTTGTGGCGTACAACAATTTGCAGGCCAATATTGGCAGCAACAGCTCGCCGGGCCATGGACACATTAACGCCGTACGGGCCACGGGACACTGGCTTTCCGGCGCCGCGCAGATGGTCGAGTTCCTGCGTTCCATAGGCGATCCCGACGCGGACACGCCAACCACGGTATTGACTTCACCGGGCACTTCACCCGGCAACGCTACGGTTCTGCAAGGTATTGAACAGGATATTGCGGCACAGATTGCGGTTCCATATATATCTTCAGGCTATCCAAAAGGCTGGTCGGAAACAACAAAAGCAAAGTGCGAGATTGTAGGATCACCGACGCAATTATGTTCCCAAGGCGTGAGTCCGGTCCGAGGCTTTGTGCGTTCAGGAGAAGGCGCGGAAAGCTGTCCGGGAATGGTGGCGCCCTGCAATAGGAAACCATTTAGATCTGATGATTCCTTTCAGCTCAGTGTGTGGGCCGAAGGCGTATATGACATTTGGCTGGCCATGCGCGACGTTCTTGGAAAGGATTGGCATTTGCAGGTCGCAGGGGTGAGTGACGGAGCGATGGGCCCGTTTAACGTTACGATTTCCGAAAAGAACCTGACCGATATGCTCTATGGCTCGTATCAGCAAATGACTGAGGCAAACTGCGTCAACACAGGGTCGTTTTCCAGCAGCGGATGTGTGTACGATCAATCGAGTGATTACCTAAATGCTCCTCCCGGCTGCACATCGAGCGGCGATTGTCTGCGTTCTTGCGAGAAAGGTTGCACCGGCCTCAGCCAATGGTTCGCCTTAGCTGCGGCTGCTCCTACTACGAACTCAACGCTCGACCTCAGCGGCAAGACCTGGCAGTTCCTATTCGAATCGCAATTAAAAAGACCGGGGATCCTTGGCCAGGAGCTGGGCTCGCATATGATGCAGTTCGGTGTGAATTACATTCTCGCCGATGGCTCCACGAACTCCCACCACTATGCCATTGAATCCGCGGATCCGGTTCTGACGCAAATCCCTATCACCGTCAGCCCAAATCCTTGTGTGGGCCCTCGTAGTGGCACCGGAACGTGCACCATCACCTGGACAGTACCAGCAGGTCTTTCCGCAGTGAATGGCGAAAAATATCGGCTTAAATATCTGCCCTGCCAAGCGGGAGTGCTGACTATCTACGGTGATGATTGCCCGGCAGGGGGCAAGACGATCGTGCCAACTTTGAAGTTCCATTCTGACAGTTTAACGGTCGGATTTGCAGCGACGGACAGCTCTGGATCGTGGGAAATCGACCCGGCCAAGAATTGGAACTGGGCTTTCACCGCGAATATCCCGGATTGCTCGCCGGGGAAGGCTTCGACCGGGTGCAATTCGAATGTGCCCGCCGGCACCAGCTACACTTTCACCACACAGCCAAACACGACTTATACCTTTTCGCTCTTCGGCTTCGTCTCGAAAACCGCCAAATAGTTTCCGGGCGCGGCGGAGAACCACCTCATTCCTTCCGATCGTTTCGGAACCTCAACTGATAAGCAAGCAGCTTGATGTATTCGCTACCTATATAGGACCACTGATCGAGCTTCTTCCACCATCGGTCGCGCTGAAATGAACTCAATTCCTCTGGAACGGGCACGTACGAAATGTTCAGTCTGCGCAGGCCGCTCATCTTTCGACAACACAATCGGACCCGTCGCAGATGCACGCTCGTACTTATTAAAATCAGGTTTTTGATCTGGCGTTCACGGATGTAATCGGCCAGGGCCGCTAACTCGCCGAAAGTGCCCACCCGCTTGATTCTCGCG
>Ga0182015_10003708_pt1 | contig 16914 bp, 13 predicted proteins | sample 712P3MmetaG_FD_120478 | JGI IMG/M metagenome (GOLD analysis project Ga0182015, IMG submission 120478) | Permafrost microbial communities from Stordalen Mire, Sweden - 712P3M metaG | ecosystem: Environmental > Terrestrial > Soil > Wetlands > Permafrost | place: Sweden: Stordalen | collected... | reverse complement strand
GATCGGGGTTGCCAACTCCAGGCTCAATGCCTTGGCGCGCGCGATTACTTCCCCCGGATCGGAAATGTCGGCGGGGGTGATCTTGTCCACCACCTCGAGGGCCGTGTAGCCCAGCATGCGCTCGGCGCCGACATTGAATAATTGAATGACGCCCTTCTCGTCGGTGGCGATGCTGGAGAAATTTTCGCTGTTAAAGATCGCGTTCTGCAGCGCCCCGGTCTTGAGCAGGGCCGCTTCGCGCCGGACCTCGGTGACGACGTCCACCGAGCTAGCAGCTTCCTCGGAAATGGCAGAATCGTGGTATTGCGTAGGCATGCGACCCTATGAGTGCACGGGTCGCGCCAACGTCGTCAGCCGTTGAGCCGATTCGCCTTAATGAGTTACGGATGATTCGGAGCGAGCGCGGAGGCGTCTGACCAGTAACGATATATGGTCACCTGCCCAGGGGCGGTCACCGTCAAGCGATGGGCTTAGCCAGCCAGCAGCCGCTTTTTCGCCTGCTTTTTGGCCTTGCGCGGCAATCGCTGCTTGTTCTTCTTTACTAGCTTTGGGATCTTCTTCGACTGTTGCGGCTCAGCGTGCGCGATGCCCGTCTTTGCGGCAATCGTACCGATCGCTGACCCGATCGCCTTTGCGGCTTTCTGCAGAATCTCCTCGCCGCCCGGTGCTGGCTCTGGCGCGGCCTGCGCGGCGGCCTTCTCTTTTACCGGCTTCTTTTTTACGGCCTTCGCCTTCACTGGCGTCTCTTGTCCAGCCGTCTCAGCGGTCTCTTGTTCAGCCTTTTTTCGTGTTGCCATCCGTACCTAGCATATTACAGTTAAGGCAGGGCTCTGGTACACCTTGCTCCCCGCAACAAAGGTCATCTCAACTCGAATGTCCATTAACGCGGCCGGATCGGTTGTCAGTGGGTCCGCTGAAAGCACAGCCACGTCAGCCCATTTTCCTGGACGGATGCTGCCGCGATTCGCCGCGTCTCCCGATGCAATCGCACCGCCCATCGTATAAGCGTATAGGGCTTCCTGCGCGGAAATCGACTGTTCCGGCGCGATGGCCACGCCCTCTTTCGAGCGGCGCGTGATGGCCGCGTTCATGCCTGCCAGAGGATTGTCGTCCTCCACTACCGGAGCATCGGATGATAGCGCCACGGTCAGCCCGGCGTTCAGCATTGCTCGAATTGGATAGGTGCGTGGCAGAAATTGGTCGGGCACAAATTCCAGAAAGTTCCTGCCGAGTTCGCGGATGAAGATGGATTGCGGCGCGGAGATCACGCCCAGCTTGGCTGCTCTCTTCAATTGAAGCTCGCTCGGCAGGCCAAAGTGTTCGATGCGATGGGCGAGTCCTTCAGGGTGAGGGCCCAGACCCTCATAGATGCGCAGAACCTGGTCGATGGCCACGTCGCCAATGGCGTGCGTCGCGATACGCCATCCCTGATCGTGGGACTCCTGGCATAGCGCGCGCAAATCTTCTTCGTCGAAACGCAGCGTTCCTTTAGTATCCGAGTGACGATAGCGGACGCTCAGGGCCGCGGTGGCGCCGCTCGGTCCTCCATCGGCCAGGAACTTGACCGTATCCACCCGAAGCCGGTCCGACACATGCTTCGCCGGCAACGGCACGGGATCTTTTCGTCCATCCACGCGCCGCAGCGGCATCACTAAGACTCGCGCGGGCAGCGCGCCCTGGCGGTCGAGTTCGAGGTAGACTTCCAACAGCTCGGGAGCCACGCCGCAATCGGCAGAAGAGGTGATCCCCAATGAGAGCTGGTGCTCCAGCGCCGCCCGGATCATTTTCGCGTAGTCCGAGGCGGTGGGCGGCGGCATCACGCGGGTGATCAAACCCATGGCCGTTTCGTGCAGGATTCCGTTGGGCTCGCCGTTTTCATCGCGTTCGATGACTCCGCCGACCGGAGCCCGAGTCTGCGCGGTGATCCCAGCCAGTTTCAGCGCGGCGCTGTTGGCGGCGAAGATGTGCCCGCAGGTGCGCGTCAGCACCACGGGACGGACGGGCACGGCTTTGTCCAGATCGTCGCGCGTGGGCTTGCGCCGCTCGGCCAGCGCCGCTTCGTTGAACCCGCGCCCTTGAAGCCAATCGCCCCGCGGAAGCTGGGCATCACGCTGGCGCACCGCCGCGCAGAGATCTTCGATGCTCGCGACACGCCGCAGGTCGAGCATGGTAGTCAGCAGGTGCCCGATCTTCCAGATATGAGCGTGCGCATCGATGAATCCGGGGACCACGGTTCGGCCCTGTAGGTCGTAAAGAACAGTTTGTGCAGCGGCCTGCGCCAACAGCGCCTTTGTATCGCCAACCGCGGCAATGCGGCCGTTGTTAAACCCAATAGCGCCAAATGCGACGGCACTGGCGCGGCCCACGGATTCCATCGTGAGGATGTTGCCGTTGAACAGCAGCGTGTCCAATTCACTGCCCATCAAATTGTCCGCGAGCCTGCGGCTGCGAACTTCTCCTGGGCCACGAACGCGATGGAATCGCCGACGGCTTTCAATGCTTCGCGCAGCATATCCTCCGGCATGTTGAGCGGCGGAAGGAAACGAATGCAGTTGCTATAGAGGCCGGCTCGGATGAGCACCACGCCCTTGGAAACGGCCTGGCGAATGATCCGGAGCGTATCATCGGGACGCAGCGGAGTTTTCGTTTCAGGGTCCGACACGAGTTCGACGAGCAGCATCGGTCCGAGCCCACGCACATCCCCAACGATCGGCCATTGTTTTTTCCAACTCAGCAACACCTCTCGCATCACGCCGCCCAGGCGGTTGGCGTGCGCGAGAAAATCGGGTTGGCGAATGATTCGCAACGATTCCAATGCAGCCACGCATGCCATTGGACTGCCGCCGTAGGTGCTGCCGATGCCGCCCAGATGCGCGGAGTCCATGATCTCCGCCCGGCCGGTGACCGCGCCGATGGGCATCCCGGCGCCCAGCGACTTGGCCGAAACAATGAGGTCGGGAACGATGCCATAGTGTTCGACGGCAAAAAGCCGGCCAGTTCTCCCACATCCGCACTGCACTTCATCGGCGATCATGACGATGCCGTGCTGATCGCAAAGCTCTCGAATACGCTCAAGAAAGCGCGGCGGAACCGGCAGGAAGCCAGCCTCGCCCTGCACCGGTTCGATGATAATGGCGGCCACCGCCGAGGGTTCCACCTGCGTCACCATGGCCTGCTCCAGTTGCTGGATGCCGAAGCTGACGTATTCGTCCTCGCTCATGCCTGGCGGCGTGCGATAGACGTTGGGGATGGGAAGCCGGACGATCTCGGGAGCGAACGGGCCAAACCCGGATTTGAAGAGGCCGTACTTGCTGGTGAGGCTCAGAGTGAGCAACGTTCGGCCGTGATAGGCGCCTTCAAAGCAGATTACGGTGGATCGTCCCGTGTATTTGCGCGCCAGCTTCACCGAGTTTTCCACGGCCTCGGCCCCGCTGTTCGCGAGCAGCGTTTTCTTTGCAAATGCACCTGGCGTGATTTCGTTCAGCAGCTCGGCGAGGGCGACGTAGGGCTCGTAGGTGGTCACCAGCGCGCAGGGGTGAATGAACTTCTCGGCCTGCCGCTGGATGGCCTGGACCACGGGCGCGGGTGAATGGCCCACCGCCAGCATTCCGATGCCGCCCGCCAGATCGATGAGCGTGTTGCCATCCACGTCAAAGACCAGTGCGCCGTCCGCGCGTTCCACCACGACGTCGGTGGCGCGCCCCAAGCCGGAAGGCATTGCAGCGGCACGCCGGGCCAGTAACTGTTTCGCCTTTGGCCCGGGTATTTCGGTATTGAGCCGGATATAAGACATGGCGTGTTCTCTGGACGCTCCCCGGACGTCCTGCTCTGAATCCAGAACAAGCAGGACGCTGTAGTTATCGCAAACTGGATCGTTGAGGTAATTGGCCAGCAGGCCGCGCGGTTCGAAACCCACGTTCATCTGCATGGAAAGCGTTGGGTCGCGAATGCGGCCCGCGAGCACGCCATCGTAATATTCCTCGGCCGGCATGGTTTCCTTCAGCGGGCCATAGCCTGGAATCATTCCCGCGGTCACTTGCCCTTTGAGCTTCAGTCTCCAGACTACTTCCTGCCGGGCGGCATAGAGGGCAGTCGCAAGACCGCGGCCGCGATATTCCGGCCGGACGCTTAAATCGGCGCCGTAGAGCCATGCGCCATCTGGCTCGTGCGATGTTAGCCAGCCGCCCTGGATGATTTCGGCGAAGGTGTGGTCCACATGGTTAAAATCGAAGTCCAGGCGCACAGTGGACGTCGCGCCGACCACGCTGTCTCCGTCCAATACGACCAACTGCCCGTCTTCAAACAACTCCATGTGTTTCAGGAAGTGCGCCAACTTGAAGCGCTGCTCCTCTGCAAGCGTGGGGAAGCAGATGCGCTGCAGTTCTTCGAGTTGCGCGGCGTGCTCAGGGCGAGCCTGAGTGATCACAACCCCATCAGCCAACTTCCGGTAGTACCACCTCATGGCCTTCTCAATCTGTCACAAATCTGGCTGGAAAGCATCTTATAACTATGAACCAAGTACTTGGAATCGTGCTAATTGTGCTGGGCCTGGCAGGTCTGGCGTGGGGTGGTTTCACCTATACCACTCGACAAAAGGTTGTCGACGTGGGACCGATCCACGCAACGCGCGACAAAACGCACACTGTGCCAGTGCCTCCCATCGCGGGCGCTATTGCGCTCATCGGCGGGGTTGTGCTTCTCGCGCAAAGCAAAAAGGCATAGCTTTCGCCGGGGGCGCCGCGGATTATCGGCGCGAGCTGGAGTGCCACCGGTTGCGGGAAGGCGGTAGCTTCTACACGCGTTCGTACAACACTTTGCCGCCGACGATAGTCACGTCCACCTTCAGATTCAAAATCTTGTCCGGCGAAATATTCAGGAGGTCCTCGGGCAGCACGATCATGTCGGCCAGCTTGCCAGGCTCGAGCGTGCCCTTGAGCTTCTCCTCGCGCGTCAAGAACGCCCCGTTGCGCGTGTACATCGTCACGGCGTCCTTGATGCTCACGGCTTCTCCTGGACCATATACCTTTCCGCTCTCGCCCTTGCGCGTGACGGCGGCGTAGAGTCCCACCATGGGTCCGATCGGAAGATTGTCGCTGCCGAAGGCCATGAAGATGCCCTTCTTGATGGGAGTCGTCAGAGCATTGTTCGTGGCGAGACGCTTGCCTTCCAGAGTCTCCACGTAGCGGCCTTCCAGATTGTAAGTGAAGTTGGGCTGCTGCGCGATGAGGATCTTGTCGTTCACCATGAGTTCCATGGTCCGCTCCGGGGGAAGAACGGTGAAGTGGCAAAGATAATGCCGGTGGTCGTTGCGCGGATAGTCATGGAGCACCGTGTTCAGCGCATCCACGGTCATGGCGATGGCTGCGTCACCGATGGCGTGGATTCCGAATTGCCAGCCGAGCTTGTGGCCCTCCTCGATGTTGGCGTGGATCTGCTCCGGCGTGAAGAACGCCCGGCCGCGAAATCCTGGCTGGCCTTTGTAGTCCACCAGCGACCAAGCCGTCGGACCGGTGAATCCTCCGTCGGCGGGCATCTCTCCGATAGAGCCCACGCGCAGCCGTTCGTTGCCGTCGCCCGTCTTCTTTCCGAATTCCTTCAGCTTCGCGGCGCCGGCCTTCGCTTCCCCGGCTGGTGAGGGATAACCGACCTGAATCGATGCGCGCGGCAGGTCCGTGCCATGCTTCTGGTACAGAAGTTCCCACTCCGCGTACGAGCCGGCGACATTCGGATCCACAAACGAGCCAGCCTCGATCACGCTGGTGATGCCGAGCTTGAGTTGATCTCGAACATTTTCGAGCAAGCTGGCGCGCACTTCCGCCGGCTTGTCCTTGGGCGCCAACCGCGTATAAAGGTCGGACCGCTCGCGGATCACGCCGTTCGGTTCGCCGCTGGCGTCTTTTTCGATGAGCCCGCCGGGGGGATCCGGCGTGGCCTTGTTAATGTCAGCCAACTCCAGGGCCTTGCTGTTGCCGACCGAGCTGTGGCCCCCGGCGCGCGTCAAGACCACCGGATTGTCCGGCGCCGCGGCATCCAGGTCGCCTCGCAGGGGCTTCCTCTGCTCGGTGAAGTGATATTCGTCCCAGCCCTGGCCAGTGATCCATTCGCCGGGCCCCAGTTCCTTGGCTTTGTCGCTCACTTGCTGCTTCAGCTCCGCGAGCGACTTGGTATCGTTCAAGTCGATATAGCGCCGGGAGTGCCCGCCCAGGTGAACGTGGGTATCGTGAAAGCCAGGCATCACCATGCGGCCGCGCAGGTCGATGATGCGTGCCGCGGTGTACTGGTTTCGCAGCTCATTGCCGCCTACCGCCGCGATCCGCCCGTCCTTGATCACGATCGCTTGATGAATGGAAAATGCGTCATCCACAGTGACGATCTTGCCGTTGAAGAGCACCAGGTCGGCCAGCCCGCCTTGCGCCTGTAATAGCGATGCTCCGGCCAGCGAAGCTGCGCCCGCCGCGCCGAGAAACTCGCGCCTTGAGAATTCCATTGGTCCCTCACAATTCAGAATCTGGTCAGTTACTCAATAGCAAAAACCCAGACCGCTCCGCCTTCCGGAACCTCCGGAAACTCGCCAGGGAAGAGACGGTTGAGGGTATTCTGATCACCGCGCGCATCTCCGCCCCAACCCGACTCGATAGCGATATATTGCTTCCCGTCAATCAGAAACGACGTCGGCGGAGCCTCAATGCCGGAGTTGGTTGGGAACTCCCAGAGCAGCTCACCGGTCATCGCATCGAAGGCATGAAACTTCCGATCATTCGTGCCCCCGCAGAACACCAGTCCGCCGGCTGTAGCCAACATCGAACCCCAGTTCGGGGATTTCGCGTACTTGTGCGACCAGACCATCTGTCCGGTGTCCACATTCCAGGCCTGTACTTCGCCAAAATGGTCCGCGCCCGGAACCGTGAAGGGATGGCTCCCGGTAATGCCAACGAAGCCCTTGCCCGGCGTGTATTGCACTTTCACTCCCATGTTTGAACTACACATATTGTTATTGGCAGGGATGTAGATCATGCGGGTTTTTGGACTGAACGCAATCGGCGGCCAGGTCTTTCCGCCATGCGATCCTGGGCAGAAATCGGCCCGCTTGCCAGTGCCAGGCTTGTGTTCAGGATCCACGTCCGGACGCCCGGTAACAGGGTCGACGCTTTTGATCACGTTACTGTAAACGTAAGGCTTGGCGTCAACGAAGCCGATGTGAGGCCTGCTTTCGTGTGAATCGGCGCTAGTCAAGCTGGCGCGGTCGAGAAACCACACATAGCCGTCCCGCGCGACATCCACCAGCCCTTTAATAGTTCGTCCATTTCTCTGGTAATCCACTAATAAAGGCGGGGAAACCTCATCATAATCCCAGGAATCGTTGGGATGATATTGGAAATAACCTCGAATTGCGCCGGTCGAGACATCGAGAGCGAGCGTCGACACAGTGTAGAGATTATCGCCCGGCCGATTGTCGCCGATCGTCGGGCTGCCGTTGCCAGTGCCAAAATATGCCAGATTTGTTTCGGGGTCGTAATTGCCGGTGACCCAGACCGGGGCCCCGCCGGTCTTCCATTGGTCGCCTTTCGGCCAGGTCTCGCTGCCAGGCTCTCCTGGTGCAGGTACGGTATAAGTTCTCCACAACTCTTTGCCTGTTTCGGGATTGAAGGCTGCGACGAAGCCGCGGATTCCGAACTCTCCACCGGACGCGCCCACCATAACCGCGACATTGTTCCCTCGGCCAGCTACTAGCGGCGCGAGCGTTATGTAGTAAGCGGCTTGATTGTCCGCCACCTCTGTCGTCCACACTTCCTTGCCCGTTTTCGCATCCAGAGCGACGAGAACGGCCTCGCCTGCCGCGTAGTACACCTTGTCGCCGTAGAGCGCGATCCCTCGATTGGTTTCGTGAGGCACGGTAGCTCCGTCGGGCCGCTTGCGCCGGTAGCGCCACAGCAGATTGCCGCTCTTGGCATCAATGGCGATCACCTGGTTCATCGGCGTGGTGACGAACATGACGCCGTTGTTGACGATCGGCGCAGCCTCGTGGGCTCTGGTCTCTCCAGTAGAGAACACCCAGACCGGCTTCAGCCGCGCGACATTGGCTGGCGCGAGCTCGTCCAAAGGGCTGTAACCCCAGCCGTCGTAAGTGCGGCGGATCATGAGCCAGTTGCCATCTTCAGGATGCTTGAGGCGCTCCGCCGTCACCGGCTGGTACTTCTGAAGCACCGGCGGCATGGGAACATCGAGGGGCGCCACTTGCGGCCCCTGACCGGACACCGACATCGATAGCAGCGCGAGCGTAAGCGCCCAGATGCTCCGCATCACTTTCCGACCAGATGCTCAGCATCGATGTTGAACTCGTTGCAGACGTACTCGTGAATCTCCCAGTCGGTTAAAAGCGCGTAGGTGCGGTTGAACGTGTGCGGCTTGGTGAACGCCTTGGGATCGTCCAGAGTGATATCGACACTCAGGTGTCCTAAATCCGGGCGCTGGTAGCGTTCGGTAACATGCAGTTGATCGCTGTGAGGTAATCCTTGCCCGTTCAACCAGGTCTTATCATTCAAACCCACCGTATCCACCACCAGCGCGTCACCGTCCCACTTTGCCACGGAGTCACCCATCCACAGCGGGTCCAGATCCTTTGGATGGCCGCGCCCATCCAGAAAAAACTGACGGAAGCTGTGCATATTACCCTCGTCGAGCATGAGCACCAGCGTCGGAGTTTGAACCAGTTTCATTGGAAACGGAGAAATTCTCGGAACTCCCGTGGGCAAGCAGTGTCCTTCCGGATCATCCTTGCTCAAGTTGGCGCGGCGTTCTTTGTATAGGGCATCGGCCCATGGTTGCAAGGAAGGCTGTCCTCCCATGAGCATAAAGTTGGTGGGGGTCCAAACACCGGAGAGGTCCGGCTTGCCGTCAGGCGTCTTCGGGGCTGGTCCTTGAGGAGCGGTGCCCTTGCGCTGTGTGGCAGGCCCGGGACCAACAGGACCGAACTTCCCGGTCTGGTCCTGAGCATGCGCGGCGAGACAGCCTAGCACGACGGCTAAAACAAACGATATGGATTGCGTCTTCACAGTCGCGCTACTTCGACGGGTCCGCCGTGTCCGCCGACGACCCCGCAAATACTTTGCGCCCATCGGCCAGCGTGATCAATTTAGAGTTGGCGTGGATGGACCCATCCGCGAGCGGCTTACCATCCTTTGCCAGGTAGCCATCCACCGTCACTTCATCGCCGGCTTTCAGCGAATTCCTGGTCCATCCGCCTCGCATGAGCGCGTTCGGACTGAGCGATTCGAAGGCGTAGGTGACGACCTTTCCGTTTTCGTCCTTCACGTCTACCCAAACGTAGGCATGCGGATTCACCCAGGCAACTTTTTGAACGATGCCATGGACCGTGATGGTCTTCTTGGAGTCGTACTCGGCCGCGAATGAATGGTGCGCCATCAGGGGAAGTGAAGAGCAAAGCAGGCCGCACCCTATCGCCAACGCTGCAATCAATCTCATAGGATGACACCTCGAATTGATATATCATATCGCTTCGTGCCATGAAACGCTCTATCTCTGCCCTGCTCTGCCTAGCGGCGTTCAAACTGGCCGCCGCAGATAAGGTCACGTCCAAGGACTTTTATGTGGAGCCTCCCACGCTCATTTCGCTCGGCTTCGAATGGCAGATCGATGGGGACGACAACCGTAACGCGTCGGTTGCGGTTTCCTGGCGAAAAAAGGGAGACCAGGCGTGGCATGAAGGGCTTCCCCTGTTGCGCATCGGTAACGAACGCCTTAATGAAAACGCGATCCAGTACGTGACGCCCAACATGCTGGCCGGAAGCATCTTCGACCTGGAGCCCGGAACCGAATATGAGTGCCGCTTTGTCTTATCGGATCCGGATGGCGTCGTTGGGAAATCCGAAAACCTGGTTACGGTGCGGACCCGTTTTGAGCCGAAACCCGCGGAGGGCGGCAAGATCTATCACGTGTATCCCGCCGATTATAAGGGCGAGAAGCAACAACCGGCCTTTACCGGATTGATGGCGGCGTACAACACGGGCTCCACGCATTCCGATAACTTCAACACTTACCCGCCGCGTGCCCAGCCCGGCGATATCATCCTGGTGCATGCCGGCCTTTATCAGGACGATCACATGAAATACGGAGGGCCAGGGGGAACAGGGCCATCCGATGGAACCTATTACATGACGCACGGCGGCACGGCGGAAAAGCCCCTCGTCATCAAAGCGGCCGGCGATGGTGAGGCCATCTTCGACGGCGACGGAAACTTTAACCTGTTCAACGTAATGGCGGGCAGTTACATTTATTTCGAAGGACTGACCATCCGCAACACCGACCTCGCGTTTCTTGCCGGCCTGAAGAATATCGCGGGCGCCAGCGGCATCACGATCAAAAAGTGCCACATCGAAAACGTCGGCAGGGCCTTTTATTCGGATTGGTCCGGATCGAAAGACTTCTACATCACCGACAACGTCATCAGCGGCCGGTTCCCCGCGGATCATCTGATGGGCTTTACCGGCCGCACTTGGCAGAAGTACGGACCGAGTCCCAAACTGGTTTCCGAATACGCCATCAAAGTTTACGGATCGGGACATGCGGTTGCCTATAACCATGTTGCGAACTTTCACGATGGGATCGATGTAGCAACCTACGGAGATCCCGATGGATCGCCCAATCCGATTCGCGATCGCCTGCCGGTGTCGATCGATTTCTACAACAATGACATCACTAACATGGAGGATAACTGTATAGAGTCGGATGGCGGCGCTTACAACATCCGCGTCATGCGAAACCGCTGCTTCAACCACGGCCACCGGGCTCTGAGCGTGCAGCCGTTGTTCGGCGGCCCGGTGTATTTCATTCGCAATATCGTGTATCACGCGCCCGAAGGCGGCGCCGTGAAACTTACCGCCACTTCGTCAGGCATCGTGCTCTATCACAACACGCTGATCGCTCCAGTGAAGCCGATGCTGGGAGCAATTTCCAACGTTCATTTTCGCAATAACCTGATTCTGGGTAAGAGTGAAACGCCGGAAACGTTCGCTGTCGAGACGTACACGAATTACTCAAGTTCGGATTACAACGGATTCCGCCCCAATGAAGGCGCGGAGTTCTCATTCGAGTGGATGTCGCCGCCGTTCGGGACTCTTTCGCTCTATGCCGCAAAGTCGCCATTGTCGCCACAAGAACGGATCAAGGCAGAGGCTGGGTCTAAAGAGGACAGAAGGTTCAAAACGCTCAAGGAATTCAGCGAGGCCACCGGCCAGGACCGGCACAGTGTAGTTGTCGATTATGACGTGTTTCAAAAAGTGACCCCGCCGGACCCGAACGATCCGCGCATTTTGTATAAGGCCGAGGATTTCGATTTCCGGCTTCGCCCTGGATCGGCGGCTGTGGATGCCGGAGTACCGCTACCGAATGTCAACGATGGGTTCACCGGCAAGGCGCCGGATCTGGGCGCATACGAAGTGGGACAGCCGTTGCCGCATTACGGTCCGCGGGAATAAGTCTCGCGGACGATTCGGCAGCGGCAAGCGTTAGGTCCGCAGAGCTTCTGTCGGATCAATTCTGGTGGCCCGGCGAGCCGGCAAATAACTGGCGAGTAGCGCGATCGCGAGAAATAGCGCCGCGCTTGCGCATAATATCACCGGATCGGTGGCGCTGGTTTCGTACAGCATCGCCGACATCAGCCGCGTCAGTGCGATGGAACCGGCCAGCCCGATCGCAATCCCAGCGAGCGTGAGCGCCAGTCCGCTGCCGATCACCAGACGTAAAATATCGAACTTCTCCGCGCCCAGCGCGATGCGAATGCCCAACTCCTGCGTGCGCTGCGCCACCGAATAAGCGATCATGCCGTAAATCCCGATCACGGCCAGGATAAATGCGGCCGCCGAAAAGACGCCGATCAGCAGCATATTGAAGCGCGGCGAAGCGCTGGCCAGTTCCAGGCGCTCTTGCATGGTCTGAATCTCGGTCAGCGGCTGCTCCGGATCGGCAGCCGCGATCTGCGCGCGTAGCGCGGACGCCAGGCTGTGTGGATCGAGCGGAGTTCGCACGCTCAGGTACAGCAGCGGCGACGCGAGCTGTGGATAAGGCACGTACACTTCGGCGCTCGCGGCCAGTGCGAGGCTGTCATTTTTTACATCGCCCAAAACGCCCACCACTTCAAACGGCTTGGGCAGATTGCCGATAACCACACGCTTGCCGAGCGGATTCTGATTCGGCCAGAACTGCCGCACGATGCTTTGATTCACCAGCGCCACCGGCGGCGCCTGCGCGTCGTCATGATCGGTGAACGCGCGGCCCGCGACAACCGGCACGCCCATCACCTTCGGGTACTCCGGGCTGATGGATTGAATGAGCACAACCGGCCTCTGCCCCAGCGCGACCACCGGCTGGCCTTCAAACAGAAATGGCGTGCCGTGATTCGCGAGAACCGGCAGCGCCGTCGAAATCGATGCAGCCTGAACGCCCGGCACGCTCTTCATATTTTGGATCGCTGTGGCATAGAACGCGATTCTCCGTGACGGTTGCGGATAACGCGCCGGCGGCAGATAGGTTTGCATCGTCAAAGTGCCTTTCGGCTCGAAGCCGGGGCTCACGGTTTGAAGATGGACAAAGCTGCGGATCAACAATCCCGATCCCACCAGCAACACCATCGCCAGCGCCACCTGAGCAACCACCAGCACGCGCCGCGCTCGATCCCGCCTGCGATTTCCACCGCTGCCGCGGCCTTCCTCGCGTAGCATCGTATTCACGTCAAGGCGGGAAAGCTGAAGCGACGGCGTCAGACCGAAAAGCACTCCGCTCAATACCGAAATCACCAGCGTGAATGCAAGCACGCGCAGATCCATGGCGACGTCGGCCATCTGCGGAAAATTGGTTTGGCTGTATGCGGCCAGCACACGCGTTCCGGCTCGTCCCAGCGCGATTCCGAATCCGCCGCTGACCATCGCCAGCAGCACGCTTTCGGTGAGCAGTTGCAAGATCAGAGCGCCCCGCGATGCCCCCAGCGCGGTGCGAACCGCGAATTCTTTCGTGCGGCCGAGCGCACGCGAAAGCAGCAAGCTCGCGACATTGGCGCAGGCGATCAACAGAACAAATCCGACCGCGGCGGAAAGAATCAGCAGCGTCGGACGAACATTCGCGACCAGGTTCCGCTGGAGTCCGGTAACGGTCATCACAACGCTCGCCGTCGAATCGAAGTTGCCGGGCCTGCCGTGTTTGTATTGCTGATATACAATCTCTGTTTCGGCTTGCGCCTGTTCCGGCGTCACTCCCGGCTTCAATCGGCCGACCCCTTCGAAGTACATTCCGCCGATCTGGATACGGCCGGGCGTGACGATGCTTAGCTCCATGATCCGCGGCGCGAAGATGTCGACCTTCCGGCCCAGCAGAGGAATGCTGAACTTCGCGGGCAGAACGCCGATCACGGTGTAGTCTTTGGAATCGAGCGAAAGATTCTGGCCGATCGCGTTTCGATCGCCGTTGAACAGGCGCGCCGCAAGTTCGGCGCTGATCAGCACCACTTGCCTTCCGCCCGGCTGATCCTCTTGGGGCATGAACGTCCGGCCGGCCAGAGGCCGCACGCCCAGTACGTCGAAAAGATTCCACGTCACGCGCTCGGCGGTGATTTGATCGGGCTCGCCCCGACCACTCAAATTGAACGATTCTTCCTGATACGCGGCGATGCCCGAAAAAGACCGGTTATGATCGCTCAGCGCCGTGAAATACGGAAGCGAGAGGTAACCTGTCCGATCCCGCTCGCTCGCTATCCTGACGAGTTGATCCGGATCTTGATAGGGCAGCGGACGAAGCAGTAGCGCGTTGGCCACCGTAAAGATCGCGGTGTTCGCTCCGATGCCCAGTGCAAGCGTAAGAATCGCGATTGCCGTGAAGCCAGGGCTCTTCGCCAGCATGCGCAACGCATATCGAATATCCTTCCAGAGGCTATCCATAATGTTTATCATCAATGTTTATCATCGGACAACGAGTGAGAAAATGGAAGAAAAACGTTGGATGCTCCGTCTCAATCGCCGGTGGTTGATCTGATTGATCGCCAGATCAGCGCAGAGATCGTCATAGCTTGCCGCTCGGGTGATCGGGACGCCTTCCGTTCGCTCTACGACTTGTATAAGGATCGTGTGTATTCCATTGCTCTCTATTTTCTACATGGCGATCAAGCCGCGGCGAGCGACGTAACGCAGCAGGTCTTTCTCAAATTAATGACGAGCATCGGTGACTTTCGCGGAGACGCCGAGTTCTCCACTTGGCTCTACCGATTGGTAGTCAACGCGTGCATGGACGCAGGCAGGCGCCGCAAATCGGACGCTGTGACCACGGATCGATCCCATCTGGAAATGTTGGCCGGGCCTGCTTCGCAGGAGCAGGACTATGCCCGAGCACAAATGGCAAATTCGGTGCGTGCAGCCGTGTCGGCGCTCCCACCGAAGTTCCGAATCGCCGTCCTATTGCGGTACTTCGACGATCTTTCGTATGAGCAAATGGCGAAGGCGCTGCACTGTTCCATGGGAACCGTGGCCTCCAGGCTGAGCCGGGGGCACCGGATGCTGGCGGATCGGCTCAAGGGACTTAAGTATGGATGAACGCGAAATACTCGATCATCTTCCGAAGGTGAAGGCTCCGGACGCTATATGGACTTCGATCGAAGCAGCGCTCAACGATCATCGGTCCCCGGCGAGGCGTCCATGGCTGTGGGCATTCGCCTCGGTTGCAGTGCTGGCCCTTCTCGCCGTCGGCTATTGGAGCGTTAGGCATCGAGCCGGCGAATGGATTGAAACCGATTCCAAGTCGCGAACAACGCTGAGAATCGGCGAAATCGGGTTCGTCGAGATCGAGCCGGGCACGCGAGTCCGGGTGGTGACCGAGCAGCCCGGAGAACACAGGCTTGCGCTCGCGCACGGCGAGATCCGAGCGACGATTTCCGCGCCCCCAAAACTGTTCTTCGTGGATACCGCATCCGGGACCGCGATCGATCTTGGCTGCGAGTACACGTTGAGCGATGACGAACTCGGCCTCGGGCTGCTGCACGTGACCAAGGGTTGGGTGTCGTTCCAATGGAAGGGCCTGGAGTCGCTGGTGCCTGCGGGCGCGAGCTGCCGGACGCATCCGAAGATTGGGCCGGGGATTCCTTACTTTGACGACGCCTCCCAACGATTGAAAGACGCGCTCGAAAACTTGGGCGTCGAAAAATCGGCGGAGGATCCTCTGGAGGTCATTCTGGCCGAGGCTCGCGTGCGCGACACACTCACGCTGTGGCATCTCCTGCAGCGCGTTCCGGTTGGAGATCGTGCCCGTGTTTACGATCGCATCGCTTTCTTGACACCCGTTCCAGACGGAGTTTCGCGCGAAAAGGCGCTGAAGCTGGATCCGGAAACACTAAGACTCTGGAAAGACGAATTGGCCTGGAAATGGTGAGCCGGGAAGAAAACTTCCGGACGCGCGTCTAACGATCCCGAAAGGAGTCATCCATGATGAACTTCCGAATTGGTATTGCAGCTTTCGCTCTGGCAGCGGCTTGGGCGCACCCGCCAGGATTTAGCTTCACGATCGGCAACCCGGTGGCGTCCCAGGATTTTCACTTCAAAACGGCCGCCTTTGTGTTTCGCACGGAATCGTGCGCGGACCCTGCGAAGGCACAGATCAGCGCTACCGCCGAAGGTATTGTGAAGGGAGCGCGGCAGTCGGTTGCTCTCAAGGTAATGGCGGCTTCCAAACCCGGTGTCTATGCCGTGACCCAGAGCTGGCCGGCTGAAGGCGATTGGGTCGTAAGTCTGCGAGGCACGTGCGGTAGCGCGAGCGCCGGCGCGATCGTCCCCATGGGCCCGAAGGGCTTGATCCGGGAATCGTTGGAATTCTTCGCACGGCCAGCCACGGACGCGGAGATCGATGCGTCGTTGAAAGCGCTCGGAGCCAGCAAATGACCCGGCTGCTTTTCATAATCGCTTCAGCAGCCGCGATTTTGTGCGCGGCCGAGGTTCAACCCGTTCAGCCCAGCGATCTCACAATCCACGAATGGGGGACGTTCACGTCCGTCGCGGGCGAGGACGGCTCGGCCGTCGTTTGGGACGCCTTGGGCGGTAAGGACGATCTTCCGAATTTCGTGAACAGCTTCGGATATCGCTGTTTCAAGCGGAGCATTACCGATACCGTGCGTATGGAAACGCCGGTAATGTACTTCTACAGTTCCCGAGAACTGGACGCCCATGTGAAGGTCGAATTCCCTCACGGAGTAATCACTGAATGGTATCCCCAGGCCCAACATCTCACCGGCGCCATCGCGTGGCCGAGCATCAAGGTTGAACCGTACACCTCGCCCGCTCTTCCCGCCGAGACTGCTCCCAGCCGCTACTACGCGGCTCGCGGAACGGACAGTGCTCCGATTACGGTGGGCGATCAACACGAGAAATTCCTGTTCTACCGAGGCGTGGGAAACTTCCCGGTTCCTCTTTCAGCCCGCGTTACTGGCGACGGAACGATAGCGGTCGAAAATCGCGGAGCCGAGCCCGTTCCCAGCGTGATCCTTTTCGAGAATCGTGGAGGACACCTTGGATATCGTAATGCGGGCGAAGTAAAGGACGCGGTCGCACTCGATTTGCCATCGCTCGACAGCTCCCTTCCCGTGTTGCGCTATGAACTCGAGAATCTGTTGGCCGCGCAGGGGCTGTTTCCAAAGGAGGCTCAGGCCATGGTCGAGACGTGGCGAGATTCGTGGTTCGAAGAGGGCACGCGATTGATCTACATCGTGCCTTCCCGCGCGATTGACGCGTTTCTCCCGCTCCACGTCGACCCTGCTCCATCCCAGACCGCGCGGGTCTTCGTTGGGCGCATCGAACTGATTACACTGGAAACCAAGCGTTCGGTCGAGGACGCCATTGCCAGCGCCGATTGGCCGGCGATTGAGCG
>Ga0182015_10003707_pt1 | contig 16916 bp, 10 predicted proteins | sample 712P3MmetaG_FD_120478 | JGI IMG/M metagenome (GOLD analysis project Ga0182015, IMG submission 120478) | Permafrost microbial communities from Stordalen Mire, Sweden - 712P3M metaG | ecosystem: Environmental > Terrestrial > Soil > Wetlands > Permafrost | place: Sweden: Stordalen | collected... | reverse complement strand
TAATGCCGTTCACCGCCGGTCCAGTGGAGGTAAACGCGCCCGAGCAACCCAGCACGGCGCCACCGGCAGCAGCGAGCGGACCGCCATCGAGAGTGGGGAACGGTCCTTGTATGCCGGTCAGTCCGCTCACATCGGTCGCGAAAGTGTTGAGTTGGCCGCCGAGCAGGAAGCGCAAGTCGCCTCCCTTATAGGCGGTCGCGACCAGGGTGAACCACCGCGTGGGAATCTGCGCCACGATCTGGCCGCCCCACATTGTGCTGGAAGCTTGAAAGCCGTTGGGGAAGTCGGTGCAGTAGTTGGTTGTCGCGCACAGTGTCCCGTATGGTACCGACGAACCGACTGCGGACGTATTGTAAGCGATCGATGTGCGCGAGCCATGGAATCCAACGAGCGCGATCTGTGCTGGAGAGACTCCCGGGGCCGGGTCAAGCTGGTAGCTCAAGGCCACTCTGCCTTCCCACTCGGGACGGTCAGAGTCGGCGCCTTCGCGCTCGCCTTGCCCGATCTGGCCGGCAAGTTCGAGCGATCCAAGCTTTTCGATTTGACCTGAGCTCGGCATCATGATCCCAACTTGTCCCTCGAGGTTGACATGGTGTGGCTGATCCAGCGTCTGGATGAATCCGCCACGCATTTGTGGCGAACGGCCGTAGGTGTTGCCCCAAAATGCGCCATTGAACGTCGTTTCCACGATGTTCATCAATGCGCCGGATCCGAACAGCGTCCAGTCCTGTCCACCAACGAAGAAAATGTCGGTGTGTTCGCTGGCATGGTAATCGAGACGAAGGAAAGCCAGGCGCAGTTGCGGCATATTGCTGCGGATCGAGGTAACGTCGCGGTTGTCGACTTCGCTGAAGTTGCCTTCGAGATCGCCCTCGATCTTGCCGGTCAGCGTCAGATTCTTCGACGCGTCCGGCCATTCCAGGTTGAGCCCAAAGCGCGTGGAGCGCGCCTTGATGTGGAACTCGGGATCCTTGGTCGGGCCGGTGCTCAGAATATTCCCCGAGTTCAGCCATATGCCGGGAAACGGAAAGTCATCGCCGTCGGGATCGCTGCTGTCATGCACGGCCGTCGCCTTGATAAAGCCGTAAGGAGCAAGCGTGATCGGGCCCGCCTTGATGCCAGCCAGTCCACCGGTCTTAGGCGCGTCGATCGGGAACACGCGGACCGGGGTCACCGCGGTTATCACCGCAGGTGGAGTATGCGGCAGCTCGCCCGCTACCCGTGATGGGACAGGTTGCCCCGGCCCGGGCTGGGTTTGGGTTTGCGGTTCCGACGAAGCTTCCGCGGTCGTCCCCGACGAAGACGAAGACAAAGTCGAAGACACCACAGGTTCCGCGTCGGGAGCCGGCGTCGCAGCGGCGGAGGGATTCGCGGCCGCCGACAAATCCGCCGCATTCAATATACCTTTGCGACTGAGTGCTTCCAGCAGGAGCTGGAATTCGGCGTTGGGGGCTGCGTTCCGAATCGCATTGGCCTCCGTGGACGCAAGCACTCCTTTCGTCACCAGCACGTTCAGCAATGCGTTTACATTTGCGTTTCCAACCGCAGCGGCTGGAGACAAGCTCGGCGACGGAGCCGGCGAGGGATTGGGGCTTGCGGGAGCGGCAGCCGGTTCGGCGGCGTTCGATGTATTGGCGGTATTGGCGGCGGGGCCGTTTTTCGTTTCCGAGTCATCATTCGTTCCCGCAAAGACTGGCGCCACCGATACGGCCACCAGTAGTGAACTGCAAAGCCATCGCTTCAGGTTCATAAACTGTGTCGTTCTCCTTAACCGGGAGCCTTTCATTGAATTAGTCAACATTGACAACTCTAGCCGACGGGGCCTGGGCAACATATTGTTCGGACCTCTAATCGCCATCTGAATTAGCTGTGACTTTGTTTTCGGAACGCAAAACGGCTGCGATTGTACTCCTATTTTTCCGGTTGGCAAGACGGTCAAGCGACTTTTTATCCGCAGCGCTGCCCGTCGGCGTACATCTTCCAACACGAGGCGCAGTCGTCTCATTTTGACCGACCACTCTCACGCTGGCTACTTGGCGGTCTGATTTCCAAGCGCCCTTGCCACTGATAGGCCGAGCAAAAGCGACGCTATCCTGTTAGTATTTCGGCGCTTAGTCTTTGTGATACTCGCCGGGAGGTCCGCATGAGCGCTCTCACCCCCTCCAAGCCGGAGAACATTTCGAACCTCCTGGTCATGGATCAGGAATACGCCGCGCCCGAGATCGTAGCCCGCAATGTTATTCAGAAAGACTGGTTGGGCGAATGCGCGCGCGCGCGGAAGGACCCCGAAAGTTTCTGGGGAGATTATGCGTCCCGCTTCGCCTGGTCGCGGAAGTGGGACCGCGTGCTGGAGTGGGACGGAGTGCATCATCGCTGGTTCAAAGGCGCCCGGACCAACATCACCATCAACGCCCTCGATCGTCATGCGGAATCGGAACGACGCAATCGCGCCGCCTTCATTTGGCTGGGCGAAGATGGCAGCGAGCGCACCGTCACCTACGGACAACTCCACCGCCTGGTCTGCCGCTTCGCCAACGGCCTGAAATCACTGGGCGTAGTGAAAGGCGATCGCGTGGTGATTTACATGCCTTTGACGATCGAAGGCACGGTCGCCATGCTGGCCTGCGCTCGCATCGGTGCGATTCATTCCGTTGTATATGCCGGCCTCGGCCACACCGCCCTGCGCGACCGTATCACCGACGCCCAGGCCAAAGTCGTGATTGTGGCGGACGTCGGCTTCCGGCGCGGCAAGACGGTGGCCCTTAAAGCTATCGTCGATGAGGCTGTGGAGAAGTTGGAGTGCGTCGAAAAGATCGTCGTGTTGTCGCGCGGGAAGACCGAACTTTGTCCTCCCCGCGAGATCGACTTCAATGAGCTGCTTAAATTTTCGCCGCATTGTCCCGCGGAGGAGATGGACGCCGAAGATCCGCTCTTCCTGCTCTACACCTCCGGCTCAACCGGCAAGCCGAAAGGCGTGGTACACGTGCACGGCGGTTACATGGTGGGGACAACTTACCATCTGGAAAACTACTTCGATGTAGGCGGCCGCGACATCTTCTGGTGTACGTCCGACATTGGCTGGGTGGTCGGCCATTCCTACATTGTGTACGCGCCGCTCTGCGCCGGCGTAACCACGCTTTTCCGCGAAGGAGCCATCGATTACCCGAATCCGGGAATTGCCTGGGAAATCGTGGAACGCTACGGCGTGACCAAGATGTTCACTGCGCCGACGGCGTTGCGTATGTTCATGCGCTACGGAGAGAGCTATCCGGCAGCGCACGACCTGACCAGCTTGCGCGTGATCGCGTGCGCCGGCGAGCCGCTGAATCCTGAAGCCTGGCGCTGGGCACAAACCCATCTTGCCGGCGATGGCAAGTGGGGTTACGTCATCGATAATTGGTGGCAGACGGAGCTGGGCGGCCCTACGCTCGGCACGCCGCCGTCCATGGCGACCCGGCCCGGAAGGGTCGGCGTGGCGCTGCCCGGAGCCGAGGCAGATGTGCTCGACGAAAACGGCAAATCAGCTCCTGCCGGAGTCGGAGGCCGCCTTGTGCTCAAGCGGCCCTTCCCTCACATGCTGCGCACCGTCTGGGGCGACCCGGCACGCTATGAACGCGACTGGCAAGTGATTCCCGGTTATTACATAACCGGCGACGTCGCGACCAAAGACAAAGACGGATACATCGCCGTGCTCGGCCGCTACGATGACGTGCTCAACGTGGCCGGACACCGCATCGGAACGGCGGAAGTTGAAAGCGCGCTGGTGTCGCATCCTGCGGTAGCGGAAGCGGCGGCCATTGGTGTACCCGATGCCATAAAAGGCGAGGCTATCAAAGTGTTTGTGCAAGTTCGTGCCGATCACGTGCCTTCCGATGCTCTGGCCGCGGCGCTCATCGAACACGTTCGTCGAGAACTGGGGCCGATCGCGACTCCATCTTCGTTGGAGTTTGTGGCGGCGCTGCCCAAGACAAGATCGGGCAAAATCCTGCGACGTATTCTCAAGGCCAAGGAAGCGGGCGTTGTCGCGGGCGATATCTCCACCATGGAGGGCTGACCCCTCGCGTCTTTACTTGTAGTCCGATCCCCCGGAAACGTAGAACTGAGTTAGTAGTGAGCCTCGCCCGTTGTAACCCCCGGTCATTCTCTGTAGTATTTCAAGTTGCAACTGATACCCGAAGTCGCATCCAAGAAACGTGTGCCATTTCGGGACCTTACGCGCAAATTTGTGGAGTTATCCGAGTAGAACGCCGCGCGGCCGGGTTAATATCCCCGAGTAATGAGACTCTCGCAAGGTAACAGACAGCAATGATCAAGCTTCGCATCTTAGTATTCGCAATCTTGCTTTTGGCCACGGGAGGCACTCTCGTAAGTCTCAACGGCTGCGGCGGCGGTAGCGGTTCGCCGCCTCCACCGGTGGTGGGAAAGATTCAGCACGTGGTGGTGATAGTCCAGGAGAACCGCACTCCGGATAATCTTTTCCAGGATCCGGTGCTGATCAACCGGGGCGCGGATATTGTCCAAAACGGCAACTCGCTGGGCCAGACCATTCCGCTCAGTCCCATCGACCTGGGGACAAACGGCTCCAATCCTCAAAATTACGATCTCAGCCACTCCCATACCGCCTTTGTTTCCATGTACGACGGAGGCAAAATGGACGGGGCGAGTCTGATCACGTGCACTCCCGCCGCCAACTGCCCTCCCAATGCGCATCCCAACCCCCAATTCATGTACGTCAATCCAGCCGACGTTCAGCCCTACTTCGCATTGGCCGAGCAGTACACTTTCGGCGACCGCATGTTCCAGACCAACCAGGGACCCAGCTTTCCGGCGCATCAGTTCATCATTGCCGGAACCTCGACTCCGGCGACGGGGAGCAATCTCTTTGCCTCGGAAAATCCGAAGACGAGCGGTTTTCCGGACGCGGGCTGCGACGCGCCCGCAGGTTCCACGGTCGCGCTGATCGATCCGGCCGGCAACGAAAAGTCCAACGCCCCGATCTTCCCCTGTTTTGAACACAAGACGCTAAGCGATTTGCTGGAAGCAAACGGCAATACCTGGCGCTATTACACTTCCTCGGGTTACACAAACGGGACGGGCGACGCGCTCTGGATCGGCCCGGAAGCGATCCAGCACATCTGCGGAACCTTGACGGCCAATGGCACCTGCGGCGGTCCGGACTGGACTAGCAATGTCATTCTCAATCAGACGCAGATACTTACTGACGTTGCCAACAACGCGTTGCAGGACGTGAGTTGGGTGATTCCGAGCGGCCAGGCGTCGGATCACGCGGCGACTAACGATGGGTCGGGGCCGTCATGGGTGTCGTCGGTGGTGAATGCGATTGGCAACAGCGCCTATTGGGCGAACACCGCGATCTTCATTACGTGGGACGACTGGGGAGGCTGGTACGACCATGTCGCGCCGCCGCAAGTGCTGATCAATTGCGCGCAGTGGGGATGCGGCTATGTGTACGGCTTCCGGGTGCCACTGATTGTGGTCTCGCCTTACGCCAAGGCGCAGTACATTTCCCACACGCAGCATGATTTTGGCAGCATCCTGAAGTTCATTGAAACTACATTCGGTCTGCCTTCGCTCGGCTACGCGGATGCGGCGGCGGATGACTTCTCCGATTGTTTCAACTACGCGCAGACACCCTTGCAGTTTCAGGCCATCCCCGCAGCTCTCGACGCGCAGTATTTTCTGAATGACAAAACGCCGCCGACCGACCCGGACGACGACTGAGTAACTAGGGCTGAACAACGACGACTGAGTCACAAGAATGCGGTGCCATTAGTCCGCTAATACAAGAAGGGCAAGGATTCTCTCCACGCCCCAAGTGTCAACTCAGCCGATTACCGCAATCCATACTGCTGCACTAATACTGACACCACTACTGCACGACCAGTGTTACCGGATCCGAGTACAGTATTGTGCCTTCGGTCGCTGTCACGAAAATATTGTTGTAGGTTCCAGGGACGGTTGCGGCGTAAAGCGTTTCCTGACCGTATCCAGACGCGGTTGGGGCGGCCACGGAAGTCGCCGTAACGGTCACGGCCGGCGGGAGACCTGCAACCGCGGTGGGAGCCGTGTACAAGCCGCTCGCGCTGATGGTGCCGTTGGCGCTGCCTCCGACCACGGCCCAGGTTACGGCCGTATTGCTGTTATTCGTGACTGTTGCCGTAAACTGCGCTGTCTGACTGGGCCAGCCATCGGCTGCATCATTCGGGAACACACTCGCCGGAACTCCCGCACTTACCGTAACGTTGGTTGCGGGCGGGGGACTGCTTCCGCCTCCACCTCCGCAGGCAAACAGAAGCCCCAGGAGCCCGAGCGACACGCACAGGCCGGCGATGGCCGAGTACTTCGATATTTTCCGTCCTGCCAGGCCAACCATCACAATGCCCGCGAGCGGCAGCGCCAGCGGGAGCCACGGCGCGCGGTTGTCAGCGCGGCGACGCAATTGCGTTCCCGTCCCCGTGTAGGGGCCCGTAGTGGTTATGGTCATTGAGACTTGCGTTGCGCCCGATCCAGCCGCGATTGTCGCCGACGGACTGAATTGGCAACTTACGGTCGAGTCCGGCAGGCTGGAGGGTGTGCAACTGAATTGGACGGCCACAGGGAAGGTTCCCCCTGTAGGCGTGGCGGTGAAGGTATAGGCCAGAGTCGTCTGTCCCGACAAGACTGTATGCGAAGTGCTGCCCGTACTGGTCCAGTTGAAATCGACCGGTGCCGGGCTGACCACGACGCTCACCGGATTGGTTTGCGCTGAACTCGCGTAGTTGCCGTCGCCGGAGTAGCTTGCGGTAATCGCGTAGGTACCGGAAGTGGCGATCGAAGCGGACACGCTTACGTTTAGGGAGTCGTTGCCCCCGGAAGGCCCGACTGCTGGAGGTGAGACCACCAGCAGGGTCCCGCTGGCGAAAAAAGAAACTGTGCCAGTCGGCGCCGCCCCATTGCTGTTGGTGTTGACCGTAGCGCTGATATTGAATTGCTGACCTGTAGTTGCTGTTGAGGGAGCAGTGATGGCGCCTATGGTGGTTGGCGCCTTGGTGACGGTGACCGTGGTGGTGGCCGTGCTCGCCTTGTAGCTGGCGTCGCCGCTGTAACTCGCAACCAGAACGTGCGTACCGGGGGGCGTACCGCCGCTGCCGGTGAGTTGAATCCCCTGATCTTCCGTGTATCCGAAGCTATTGAGTTTGAAGGTTCCGCCGTCCAGCGCGGCGCCGTTATCGGTGAAGGTTATGGTGCCGGTCGGACACGCAATCTCGCCGAGAACCTCGGTGGTGCATACCGTGTCCTGCGAATTGTACACATCGGCCCGGAGCAAGTAGGAGGCACCGGCGCCAGTACCGTAGACAACTGAGCTCGCATAAATGGGAAGACCGGTGGTCTGGTCCGCTCCGACGTCCACACCCGGCATAACCACGACACTACTTTCCGGTTTGACGGTGATGCTTGCCGACGGGCTTGAGTAGCTGCCGCCGTAGGTCGTATCGCCTTCGTAGTGCGCGATCACATTGTAGGTGCCGCCCGGGAGCAAGTTGGTCGACCATGTGACCGTACCATCTTTCAGCGTGTTCCAATCAATGCCCGGAGTCCCCGGCTTTGGACTGACGAGCAGGGCCACGTCGCCGGTCGCGGAGCTTGACGCCACACTCACTGTCACCGGTACGGCCGTGCCATGCGTCGTGTTGGCGGGGACGGTCAGCGACAAGGTGGTGGTGGTGGGAGTGAAGGTGACGCTGTTCCAGTCGTTCACCAGGTTCGCGGCGTTCACCGATCCGAGGCCGGTCGCCAGATCGTAGGCGGTGGTGGTCGCGTAGCCCGTGAGCACGCCAACTGAGTCCGAGGATGGAGTAGTGGTGCAGTTTGGAGACGTCGGCACGCAGGGCATCGCGTTGGTCGAGCCAGCGGGAACATCATGAAAGGCGGTGGGCTGATGTGATGACAGGTTGTAAAGTACGTGGCCCGCGCTACCTTGCAGTGAGCCCGTCTTCTGGTTCACCAGAGCCATGATTCCGGCAAAGGCCGGGGATGCAACCGACGTTCCGCCATAGCCCGCCAGGTTGTTCAGACTGCAGAACGAGGGGCCAGTTATATCGGTCTGGCATATGAGGTAGAACGAGCTCATGAACCCTGAACTGGAGAACAGCGAAACGTCCGGCATGTCGCGAGCGCTGTCGTTGGGCACGCCGGCTCCAGTTTGCCACGGTGGTTTCAACCAGTAAGTGCTCGCGCCGCCGCTGCCGCCAGTGGGGAAAAGATCATTGAGTTGCAAATTATTACAGACCGCCTCGGCGTTCGATCCCCATCCCAGTGTCACCCATATCGCATTTGTGCAGGAGTCATTCCAACTGGTTTCCGGAATGTAACCCTTGGCAGATTCTTGTGTGGTCGGGTCGTTGGTCGAATTCCAGTAGTTTGTCCAAGTGTTGTACTGGTTAAAATCGGTGCCGCCGACGGCGACATTAAACCACGTGGAAGCCAGTCCGTTTACTTGCAATCCACCTTTAGCCGGGGAGTTGGTGTTGTCGTCGTCGCAGCCTGCCGAGCCGTTATCTCCGGCGGAAACCATGTCGGTGATTCCCTGCGCCGCGGCCTGTTCCCATAGAGCATTGTAAAATCCGACGCCGCCCTGGCCCAGGTCGGCTTCGCAGGTCCCATAGCTTTCGCTCATGATTGGGGCCAGGTTATTGTCTACGATATAGAAAGCTGACAGGTCTACACCGTCGTCGGTCTCCGTGGATTCGGAAGCGACAAAATCAATGGTGGCGCCCGGCGCTGCCGCACCCGACCACTGCGTGTCAATATCCGCCTCGCCCAAGTCGCCGGTAATTCCGGGATTGGGACCGTTATAGATGATGTTGAGGGTGGGGATGGGAACGCCGTTCACACCCAACCCAAATAGACTCCAGAAAGTGGGGGCGTCGTTCGGATTGATGTCGGTGCGGCCGACGATGGCGATGGTCTGGCCGGCGCCGTTGATTGGCGTGGCCGCAGTCCAGAGCGGCAAGAGATTGTAGATAGTGGCGAAATCGTACGGACCCAGCGGGTAGCAGGTGCTTTCGCCCGGGGGGCAACCATTAGTAGCCGTGACTCCCGGTCGAGGCGAGGTGATCTGCCTGGTTTTTTCGGAGTACGTCCCGACGCGGATATTCTGGGCCTTCTTCAGGAAGTTGTGCAGCGAATTCACTCCCGCGACCACCGGAGCAAGGGCGGTTGGGATGGAAGGATCGCTGACGTTGGCCCAATGGGACTCGCCGTTGACTACGAACTTGTGAATCGCCGCCCCGAAAGCCTGCTTCACCTGCCCGGCGGTGCCGGAGAACTCAATTACGGTTCGGCCATTGCTGACCTGGGTGACTTGGAAGCCGCTGGACTGCAGCCAGTTGGTGACGGCTTCGATATCGGAATCGGCGGGGCCGAACTTGGCGCCGAATTCCTCCGGCGTGAGCCACTGATGATAACTGGATGATTTCTTGTATTGCTGATTTTCTATAAGACGGCGCAGCGTGATCTCCTGCTGATCGCTGCGTTTCAGCACCAGCAGCATGCGGTTGAAGGGCAGGTCGGGCGGAGCCTCGCCCTGGTCGAACTCGGCGCGGGCCATCGGATGGACGTTGCCGGGAAGTGTTGTGCGCGCGGAGTTATCCACGGACTGCGTGACCAGCGCCGGCGTTTGCTGGGCTAACAGCGGGCTGGCGATGACAAGGCAAGCAAGAAGAATGGAAAGAACGGGCATATGTGGATTGGACGAGGACCTCAATCTTGAGGACGCTGGGGACCGTTGCATGATGACTCCATGGCGCAGTAAGAATAGAAAGGTTTGCGCATTATCTATCCTTCTCCTTGTCTGATCAAGTAATTGTCTGAATGCGCGGTTGTGACGACGACTTAGTTCCAGGGATGCCGCGGCATTGGCGCGTTAGTGCAACAAAAAGGGCGCGGAGGATCTCCGCGCCCAAGTCTTCCGGCTCTCGCCGCTTACCAATCGTTGTCTCTAATCGTCCGCTCTAGTTCACCGTGAGACTGATGGCCGCGGCCGTCCCCGCGGTCCCACCCGCGGTTGTGGCGTTAATCGTGATCGGGTAAGTGCCTTGGGGCGTTCCCGGATTGCTCTGACCACCGCCGCCTCCCGATCCCCCGCCGCCGCAGGAGGCAAGCCACAAAGTAGAAACACCCAGCACTACGATCAAACCCAGCAGGCGCAGACCGCGAGCCGCGCGCTTCCTGGTACCCACGGTAAGCACAATTCCGAAGAGTCCCGGGAGCAGCATGGCATAAAAGATCTGCTTGGAGCGACCGAGCGGAGCGTGCAATTGCCCGGTGCTCGGGGCTGTCGTTGTGATACTTACCGAAACTGCGGCGGTAGTAGAACTGGAGGGAGTGAAGCTGCAAGCCGATTCGGAAGGAAGGCCCGAACAGCTATAGGTTAAAGCCACAGCAGTTACTCCGCCGGTGACAAACCCGGGGCTGCTGCTGGTGACGGTGATGGCATCCGGACCGGCCGTGGCGCCCTGCGCGACCGTGAGTGTCGTGTTTGCCGCCGCGAGCGTGAAGGCCGGCGCGACTACATTCACGGTGACTGAGTTAGATGTGGAATTCGTGTACATTCCCGTGTAACTCGCGATGAGCTTGTTATTTCCCGCCGGTAGCTGGCTGATGTTCAACGTGCCGGTACCGCTGGTCACGGTGATTGGATTGCCATAAGCTGAGCCGTTGTTGGTGAAACTCGCTACGCCCGCCGCGGTACCCGGTTTTGACGGTGACGTGACAGCGACCGTCAGCGTCACGGATTGACCGAGAAAGATCTGTGTCGTTCCCCCTGACGAGAGTGTAGCTGTGGTAGCAACGTAGAGATCGCCCACTGCGGTAGCGAGGTTGTTCGCATCCACCGAACCCAAGCCGGTGACCAGGTTATAGCCGGTAGTGGCATCGGCGGCGGAGGACAGATAGCCAAACAGTCCCTCCGTTGCCGGCTTCACCGCTGCCGGACAAACCAGCCCAGGCTGGCTCGCAGGAGTGCCGGCCGTGCAATAGACCTGGTTGCTGCCCGGGGCGGCGGCGAAGTCGCTAGCAGTGACCGAGTTAAACGCTTTCAGCGACGACGTCACTTCGTTATCGTAATAGGTCGCGATCCGATACAGACCGGGGTTGAGGTTACCGAAACCGGGGTGGGCTTGAAGCCCGTTCTGGACCACATATTGATTCATCAGCGTCACGATGCCGGCAAAGACAGGCGAAGCAGCCGAGGTTCCGCCGACTACGGAAAGATTTCCAACGGCAGCGGCGATGCCGCCGGCGCAACTTCCGTCGGAGCAGAAGATGTAACCGGGTAGGTCGGGCGAAGCCAGCATAGCTACATCGGGCACGAAGCGGACCGCCGATTGGCCGGAAATACTCAGGCCGCTTTGATAGCTTGGCTGGGGGAAGCCGCCCGTGCAACTTCCGCTGGCATTGATGGTATAGCAGCCGCTGGGGCCTCCGCCGCCAGCGTTCCTTACCCCAAGATATGCCTGTGCCGTCTGCGCGTTCGTGATGTCATCGTTGCAGTCGCCTGGGTTGGCCCCGCAAAAGGCGCCGATCTCCTGAATGTCGTTCCAGGCACCCTCGGGAATGTAGGAAACGGCCGAGCCACCAGTGGTCCCATTGTTCCAATACGGGCTGCCCGGATTGGTCTCGGTGATGGTTAACGCAGTCCCACCCACGCCAGTAACTTCGGGGCTGCTGGCGGGATAGCTTACCGCCAACCCCAGCGTGGCCCACAGTTCATTCGGATCGTCATTAGGCGGATCGCATGCGGCCGCGCCGCTGTCGCCGCTGGAATTCATGAAGGTGATGCCTTCAGTGTTGGCCTCCGTCAATTCCGCTTCATCGGATGTGAAGGTCCCTTGACCGGAAGTCCCGTCCTGCGCCTCCCCAAGCTCGCAACCGCCGTAGCTCATGGTAATAACCTTTGACACATTGTTATCGACCGCGTAGTACCAGGCATCCCACACGCCGGTTCCGCTCTGCTCGGGGGCGTTGACAAATATGATTTGGGCATTTTGAGCGACCGCGCCCGACCATTCGATGTCAAGGTCGGATTCACCAAGATCGTCGGCGGATGTTGTCGTACCCGGGTCGGCGTTCACCAGCACGTATGCGAAATTGGCTGTGACGCACGGCGGGGTGATAAGGCCGCTAGCGTCGGTATTGCAGCTGCCGACGCCTGTAGTGGGGATGGTGGAAAGACCGAAACCGCTGCGGAAATCATTGATGTCGGAGAGATACACATCCGTTTGTCCGACGACCGCCAGCGTCTGATTTGTGCCGTTGATCGGAGTCGCAAGTTCGTAGAGCGGATTGAGGTCGTAAATCGTGGCGATGTCGGCGGGAGCGAGGAAGTACTCGTCCCCATCGTTAGTTGGGTAGGTGTATTTGGGCGTCCTGTGTTGGAGGTAGGACTTCGCCCGGAAATTGCTCAATCCTCGAATGCCGGACACGACGCCGTAAAGCGCGGCGGGAATCGAAGGTGAAGTGATGTTGGAGAAGTTGGTTTGTCCATTTGCTTTGAAGTTGTGAATCTGGGTCTGGAAGACCGATTCAGATTGCGCGGCGGTTCCGCTGAAGACGATGTAGTTACGAGCGCGAGCCACGCTCTGAACGCTGAAGCCCTGGGCTTGGAGCCACGCAGTAAGCTTCTGAATGTCGTTGGAGCTGAGGCCGAATTGATCGGCATACTGCTCCGGCGTCAGCCACTGGTGGTAGAGCGGCGAACTCCGCTCCTGCTGTTGCGCGACCAACTGCTTCAGGGCCTCCTGCTGGCTGGCGCTAGGCACCGTGAGCAAGGTCATGTAGCTCAGCTTGAGTGCAGGATCGACGGGTCCCTGATCGTATTGTGCCTGCGCTTTTAAGGGAACGCCCCCCGGAAGCTTGATCAGTTGGCCAGCGACCGGCCCGGTGACGCGATCCGGCGTGGCGGCGAAGCTGAAGATGGAAAAGCTCAGGGCGGCAAACACGAGGATCGCAAGTTTAAGCGCGAAAAAATCACACACTGACAGAGCGGTAGCTGGGGATCGTTGCATGATCACTCCGTGGCGCAGTAAGAATAGAAGGGTCTGAGTTGCATTATCTATGCTTCTCCTCGTCGGATCAAGTAATTCCCTGATTAAGTATCGTTTCAAATTGGGACACTATCCCGAATAAGGCGGTTATGACGAGGGACGTTACTTCGTTTCCGTGACGAAACTTTACATTGACTCGGCGGCCTGCGGTTGGCGGAGAGAGCCTGCCCTGAGCGAAGCCGAAGGGAGTGTCCGCCCGACACGCGCGATGCCACCGCCGGAAGCACCAGGTGGTGCTCATTAGTTTCTTCGTCTAAGGTTGCACTACTTGCCCTTCTCTTTTGGCCGTTCTACAAAACGATGGAGGTATCCGGCTCGTTCTGTCTCGTACTCGTGAATCCCGCCCTGAGAAGCAGTTCGCAACCTGAGCGGCCCTCGCTTCTCCCGAACCCCTCGGTATACGGGCAGACTGAAAACAAGGGGCTTGTTGGGTTCGTTTTGTAATTTTCGCTTTTCCCGAGAACGGAACTCCCCTGGGTAATGAATGCTAATCAAGTTACCATTTTGGTAGCATCTTCGTCTGCTTCATTGCTAGTAATGCTTCGAGTGCCCGATACATGCGGCGGTCGTAGGTAGTTTCTGCCCTCGCAAATCGATCGAACGTGCCGTCAGTGGAAAAAACGGCGGCTGTCAAGAGAGTTTTGTCTTGCCATTTTTCGATCGTCTCGATCGACTGTTTCCTAGTGTTAAGCTGGCCTAACGACGATTTCGATCAGGGAAAGCAGCATAAACTTGGCGTCCGCCGCGTTCCCTTTTCCGGCTTCCTTCTCGCCTCCCCCTTGGTCGTCCAGTTCAACCTCATTCGTCTGTCCCGTACCATCAGGTTGCCCAGCTCGGGCACGTTCAGCCGCTTTCGTCGATTCTGTTTTGCTGATCCAGTTGAGCGCACTACAGAGCGGGGCAAAATCATCCGTAAGCCCAGCGCATGCGCGAAGGGCTGCAACGGATGTATCCGATATATGGCCGGTCGATTCCGCTTCGATCTTGACGGCATTCACCCTATGGATAAGAAATTCGATCCCGAGAGCTGTGGATGCCAGCCGCCTTCGCACATTTTCCAACTCTGTAACGATTTCACTGAGATCGCCAGAAGGTTTGCTCTTAGCTGATTGATATTGTTCCAAAGCTAGGCCGAAGTGAAGGTATAGAGCTTGAATTTCATCGGAACCCAAATAAAAATCATGTATCTGAGGATTCTCGATACGACCTTGAATGTCCGCGGATTCGCATCGGCGCACACGTTGCCGTCGCCATCAGTTGTGAACGAAGTCCTCGATCAGAATTGCTTCCAGAGCGTCGTCGGGATCAACCGAGTTCCAGACCCATTCCGTGAGCCTTTCGAAATCCGCGATTCGTTCTCCAGCAGCAGTGACCACAATATTTGTGGCGAACAATCCATTTTTCAGTGCGTTCTGTCGAGATTTACCTTTTCCGCCCGTGGATTTTGGCCCGGTCGAGTGTTTGGCATTAGCGCGATTAGCTACAATTTGTTTCTCCAAAAGCTTGCTCACGAGATCCTCCAGTAAACTCCAGATCGCAGCGATCACCGGACGCAAAACAGCCAGCGCCCATTGTGCAACGCCCTGCGTCTAGGTTGGATTGGTCGAACGAAGGAAACGTGTCCAGAGTGTGATGGATACAGTGTGTCTATACCACTTTATAATGTCTTGTCCGCAGCGCGCAAGCGATTTCTGAACTTAGGATCGCGTCACCTAGACAGCCCGGTTCTGGAGCTTCAGCCCACGCACCTGCCGAAATTCGCTTTCATTGTTTGTGACCAGTGTCAGCCCTGCAACCACGGCATGCGCAGCGATCCAGAGATCGTTGTTTCCGATCATCTCGCCTTTCGATTCCAGCTCCGCCCGAATCGATCCGTACGTTCCGCCGCCGATTCCGGCAAAGAGAGTGCGGGCAGGAAATGTACGAGCTCACGCAGCCGGTCAAGCGCCGCCACCCGTTGCTCGCTCTTTGCGGCGCCATAGAGCAGTTCGCCGTAGGTAATGACTGAAAGAGCGGCTTCCCCGGGACGGAGCTTGCGGAATCGGCGCAAGACTTCCTCCGGCCTCTTTTGCCGGATGTAAATACAGATGTTCGTTTCCAGCAGATAGCGAGGCTCCATTACAGTCTCTTGCGTTTCTGCGGTTGATACTTCGCGCGCGCAACAACGACAAGATCATCCGGCAACCCAGCCAGCAGATCGAAGGCTCGCACCATGGTGCCGTCCTTTTCCCGTAGGACGATCTCATCCCCCCGCCGAAAGATCTCCACTTCCCCGCTGTTCAGTCGAAATTGTTTCGGCAGCCGGACCGCCTGACTGTTTCCAGAACGAAAAACGCGGAGTGCCCATGCACCAACCTCCAATAATGTATATACGGTGAATATCACGTAGTTCTCTTGGTCGGCAATGCGATGCTGGCGGGGCCCTTCGACTGACCTTGCTCCCACTGTCCTGGAACCGATGGACTTCAGAGCGTTGTGCCGGCTGGACCGCCCTGCTCCATTATTCGGTGGAACGACCCAGACGATGAATGACTGCGAGAACAATGCCCACGATGGGAGGCCGCATACTGAGCTTCCGCGTTGGGGCTATGAGTCTTTGACCCTGGCCTTCTGTTTGGCGACCAGGCGCTGGATGAACTTTGGCCCTTCCTTCTTGTAGGCTTCGACACCTTCGTGCAGCAGCATCTCACAAACCTGCGTGATGGTCCTCTGTTCCTCATCAGCGATCTGCTGAATGTCGCGCCGCAGTTCCGGATTCACTCGGAATACTAGAAAGCCTGTTCTCGCCACCTCTGAAATATAGCTTCGCCATCGGATTGTGAACAATACAAATCGCTATTGTGTAATACATGTACCACTTGTTATACTTGATGTACGGGAGGCGGAAATGAACCACTCAATGGGCCAGAAGAGCAAAACAGATGGCAATGAGCAAGCAACGCGCAAGCTGCTGAGACAAAATATGAGCGCGGCGAGGAAGGCGCTCAGCGAAGCTTTATCATCGCGGACCAAAGCTTGGTTGGAAACATTAACGCGAGAGTTTGGTTTTTCAATGAAGTGCGGCGATCTCCAGATTATCAATAGCCACTGGTACGTCACACACACAGGTCTAATCGGGCTGGCGCGTCGTAAGAGGTGCAGCGGCATCCATGCAGAGGCAGTCGATTCACTTTGTGACTCCGCGGCGAATCGGTTTGTCCTCAAAGCGACGGTCTTCCCTTCGAAGAGTTCCTCCGGTTTCGTCGGTTATGGTGACGCCGATCCCTCGAACGTTTCCTCTCTTGTGCGCGGTGCCGAGATGCGCGTGGCAGAAACGCGAGCAGTGAACCGCGCTCTGCGCAAAGCATACGGCATCGGCATCTGCTCGGTTGAAGAAATCGGATCCTTGGCCGAGCCACCGCAATCCTCCCGAGAGACGAGGAAAACTCACCGCAACCTGGCAACGGCAACTACGGCGGCCCGAAGGTTCGAGACCGCCTCTGTCAACTCATCCGGCAACACAAGCTCGATCCCGAACTCGTCAAGGCCTATGCGGTCGACTTCTGCGGCACGAAGATGCTCAGAGATGCCACCCGCGAACAGGTTGAGAACTTCGTCCAGCAACTGGCCGACTGGGCCGAGAAAGACCGCAATGCAGTGATCTGCCAGCTCAACAGCTACGCGCACCCGAAACAGGAGGTGGTCGCATGAAACGCCAAGTCCCTGGTCTCGCAGACACTGCCCGCGATTCTCGTCTTGAGATTCCCGACGGCATCTTCCTCGTACGCGTCGATGGCGCCCAATTTCGCTGGCACGCTCACAAACCGTTCT
>Ga0182015_10003706_pt1 | contig 16920 bp, 10 predicted proteins | sample 712P3MmetaG_FD_120478 | JGI IMG/M metagenome (GOLD analysis project Ga0182015, IMG submission 120478) | Permafrost microbial communities from Stordalen Mire, Sweden - 712P3M metaG | ecosystem: Environmental > Terrestrial > Soil > Wetlands > Permafrost | place: Sweden: Stordalen | collected... | reverse complement strand
TCGAGGCACTCGATATCATAAACCAGCCGCTGGCGTCGATTGCCAAGCGCGAAGAGATTCTCTACGTCTACGGTCAGGAAAAAGATCCCATCGCTCTAGACCATCACTCGCCGGTACTGCACTTGATTCAATTGATTCGTGATGAAGCCCACCGATTCGCCGTAACCTTCCACCGCAAACGCCGCCAGATGCGGGATCGATCCACTGAACTGAGGGAAATTCCAGGAGTAGGCGAGAGTACCACTCGGCGTCTTCTGGAGCATTTTGGCAGTCTTCAGGCAGTCAGGCAGGCGGATGCGGCGGCGCTTTCCGCAGTCGTAACCCGGGTGCAGGCCGAAGCGATCAGCACCCATTTCCGAAAATAATCGCTTTATTGCGACGAGGCGGAGCTTGTATTTCCCATGTCGAGCACAACCTTCCAACTGCCGTCGCGCTGCTTCTTCCAGATGCTGGTGTACTTGCCGCGCTGTAAGGCGGGCTTCCCATCTTTCCCCAAAGAGCGAAACTCGAAAGTCCCGTAGGTATAACCCAGATCGCCTGAGGAAGAAATATCGGCGCCGACAGGCGACCATGTGAGACGGTTATTCTTGTCATCAAGAAAGCCCATCCCCTTCGCAATGTTCACTTTTCCTTGAATTGTATCGGCACCGTTGGGAAGTTCAGCAGCATCTTCGGCGTAGAAGGACATGTATCCCGCTGATCCGTGTTCTGCTGCGGACTTCATGAAGTCGGCTTCCATCTTCCGCAATGTGTCAGCAGTGATTTTGCTTTGGGCTAAGGCCTGAGTACCGCGAATCGCCACGAATGCAGGCAGCAATGCCACCACTAACAGCAGCAAAGATCGCTTCATAATCGCTCTCCGTGAAATTGGATGAAGTATTCTACACAGCGCCGCTCAAGCCGGGTTGCGGCCGGGTGCAGTAGTAACCGCGATTGTTGATATACCATCGCGGGCCATAGCGAGTGCCCCATAGACCGGCTGGACTACATGCGGTTTAACTTCGACCGGGCGATTCAACTTTCGAACTTCATCCAAAAAGAATTGTCGAACCGTCGCACAATGACGAAATACGCCCCCAACCATCGCTAGCGGAATTGCGCGCTGCGTATCATCATCCTTGAATAACTTATTCAATACCAACGCCGCGAGCCGGGCGAGCTCTGTGGCGGATTGCGAGAAGATTCTCCGCGCGATTGCATCCCCGGCGGCGGCTGCGGAGTTGATTGCCGGCAACAGCACGGCAAAATCTGGAGAGGCGTTGGCCCTGCTGGCTAATCGTTCGAGCGTATCTACTTTCCAGATGTCTTTCAGCTCCTGGAAGAGCTGCGAGGACTGCGGGTCTAGCCGATCATTGCAAGCTTCATCCTGCAACCGCAAGAGCTCTGCGATGGCGGTTCGCCCGATCCAATGCGCCGAGCCTTCATCGGAAATAGCAAAGCCCCAGCCTCCTGCGCGCGCCGTTTTTCCCCGTACGTCGCGACCGTATGCGATCGAACCTGTGCCCGCGACCACAATGACGCCCGGCCCCTGGCCAAAGGCGGCGTGCAGCGCGACCTGCATATCACCGACTACTTCGATATGGCCGGGAATCACTTCCGCAACTATCCGGCGAACTGCAGCCGCGCTGTCTTCACGGCCCGCCCCGGCCGCTCCAATGCAGGAACTCCGAAGTTGCGACGGGGCGATCTTCGCCGCAGCGCAAGCTTCGAGTATTGCCTGGTGGAGCGATTTTCGCGCTCCTTCTTCTCCCACGCGAGTGATGTTGCTCGGTCCCGAAACGGCCGAACCTAGTAAAACCGAATCATTGCCAATGACGCAAGTCGTCTTGCTCCCTCCGCCGTCAAGACCAAGATAGTACGTCACGAGAGTATTTCTATCACAGGAAGTCCTCGCGCTCCCCCCGTTGGGTCGGCCTGGAGGTTCTCAGACTCTCACTCGCAGTAAAACGAAACTACGCCCATAATTGCTGACGTAAACGGCAGGACCCATGGGCCTCGACAAACTTGATCTGGCGATTATCGCGCTCTACTTAATTGGCATTACTTTATTCGGGCTCCGCTTTCGTAAGCGACATCGCTCGCTTCGCGATTACTTTCTTGCGGGACGCGATATTCCATGGTGGGCAATTTCACTATCTATTGTTGCCGCGGAAACCAGCACTCTTACCATCATCAGCATCCCCGGACTCGCCTATGACACAAACTTTACCTTCCTGCAGGTCGTGATGGGTTACCTGGTGGGCCGGGTTGTGATCAGCTTTCTGCTGTTGCCACACTATTTTAGAGGCGAGCTCTATACCGCTTATGAGTTGATCGAACGCCGCTTTGGACGAGGCTTGCGTTCCGTCACTGCGGGATTGTTCTTAGTCACTCGCACGGCCGCGGAGGGGGTCCGAGTCTATGCCGTTTCGATTGTGATCGCCATCGCGCTCGGAACTGGAGAAGTCGCTTCCATCGCAATCATAACGATATTGACTCTCGTTTATACCTTCGAAGGCGGTTTGGCCGCCGTCATATGGACCGACGTGGTCCAGACCTTCATTTATGTAGGAGGAACACTGGTCGGTCTGTGGACGATCCTGCATCTTGTTCCCGGAGGATGGAGCGCGATCCATTCCGCTGCTGCGACTGCGGGCAAGCTGCGAATGTTCGACTTCACCCCCAGCATCTGGATCCCCTACACGTTCTGGGCGGGACTGATCGGCGGAACTTTTCTCACCACCGCAAGTCATGGGACCGACCAACTCATCGTGCAGCGGCTCCTGGCAGCGCGCAGCCAGAAACAATCGGTGGCGGCGCTGCTTTCCAGCGGCGTAGCAATCCTGTTTCAGTTCGCGCTTTTTCTGCTGCTGGGCATCATGCTGTGGGCCTACTATCGCGCACCCTCCGCCAGTTTCGGAAAACCGGACCGGATTTATCCCACCTTCATCGTGAGCCGCATGCCACATGGATTTTCGGGACTTCTCATCGCCGCAATTCTGGCTGCCGCGATGTCCAATCTGAGTGCGGCGCTAAACGCTTTGTCATCGAGTTCGGTCATGGATTTCTATATTCGTTTCCGCCCGTTTGCTGACGAACGCACAAAGATGCGAGTCTCGCGAGCCTCCACATTTCTTTGGGCATTTCTACTCTTCGCGATCGCGGTGCTTTCGCTACACAAAGTAGGACGTGTGATCGAAGTAGGACTGCAGATTGCTTCCGTAGCCTACGGTGCGTTGCTTGGAGTTTTTTTGTTAGGCGTATTGACCGCGCGCGCCAATCAGCGCGGTGCCATCATCGGCATGCTGTTTGGTTTTGGTACCGAGTTATATCTATGGGGATCGCACGTGCCATGGACTTGGTGGGTAATGATTGGAACGGCGGTAACGTTTGCCGTAGGATACACAGCCAGTTCGATTTCGCAGGCCCAAACCCATTCGAGCTCAAGAACCTGACGTATACTGGCACACTCCGGCATGCCACCGTTGATTAAGCCAAGCTCCACCCGACCAGAACTGGCCCGCGATCTCGGCGTCAATCACGCCTCCGCTATTGTGGTGGGGACCATCATTGGCAGCGGGATCTTTTTGGTTCCCGCGGAAATGATGCAGGCTGTGGGCTCCGCAAAGTTGGTCTATCTGGCATGGTTGGTGGGTGGGCTGTTGTCGTTCTTCGGAGCTCTCACTTACGCCGAACTAGGCGCTATGAAGCCGCAGGCCGGCGGTGAATACGTTTATGTCCGCGACGCCTACGGCCCCCTCGGCGGTTTTCTCTACGGATGGACGTGGTTTGTAATCGCCAAGCCTGCCTCGATCGCCACCATCGCGACCGGGCTGGTTCGAATTCTGGGCACCTTCTCGGTACTTTCCTTTTTGTCGGAAAATGTTTCCTCAGTCAATAGTTTCCTTCATTCCTTCGCCGTGACCTGGGGACAAGTGGTTGCGATCTCGGCGGCGATCTTGATTTCTCTTCTGAATTATTTGGGCGTGAAGAAGGCGGGGGAGTTTCAGCTCGTATTCACGATGTTAAAAGTCGCCATCATTCTTGGCATCGTGATTGTCTGCTTCAGTTCGGCCAACGGGATGACCGGGCGGGGCTGGAGCAACTTTGCCGGAACGTTTACCGGCGCAAAAGGGGGCATCGCGGGTTTCATGGCCGCCCTTGTTGCGGCGCTGTGGGCGTATGACGGATGGAACGATCTCAACATGGTTGCTGGCGAGGTAAAACACCCGGGGCGAAATATTCCCATTGCACTTATCGCAGGCGTGGCAACCGTTGGAGTCCTCTATGTGCTGGTGAACGCCGGCGTGCAATATGTTTTGCCGGCAAGTGTGATTGCCATGTCGCAGAGGCCAGCATCGGATGCGGTGGCAATGGTCATGGGTTACCGGGGCGCAGTCATCGTATCCATTGGCATGGCGGTTTCCATGCTGGTCACGCTGAACGGTACGATCATGAGCGGCGCTCGCGTGCCCTTCGCCATGGCGCGTGACAGATATTTTTTTCGCGCCCTCGCCGAAGTGCATCCCCGGTTTCACACGCCCTCGGCAGCAATCGTGGTGCAGGCGATTTTGTCCATCATTCTATTGCTACTGGGCGGAAATTTTCGCCAGCTTTTTTCGCTCGCCATATTTGCGGAATGGCTCTTCTATATGATCGCAGGCAGTACCATCTTCGTCTTTCGCTGGCGCGATCCAGAAGCGACAAGGCCTTATCGCGTGCTGGGCTATCCCGCCGTCCCGGCGCTGTTTATCGCTGCCGCAGCTGTCCTTCTCTATTACACGTTCCGGGAAAACTGGCCGAACTCGTTTTACGGCCTACTCGTAATCTTGGCTGGCACGCCAGTGTTTGCCTGGTTTCACCACAGTGGAAGAAGGGGGACATGATCATGCAATCCGCTCCTCCCGGCAAGTTTCCCATTAGTGATCCAAGGCCGTTACTTTAGGTCAGGAGCCGTTGACACATTTACCCCCTGTCCTTTCTCCCTTAATGTGAAAACTCCAATCTTGGCCGACTCCCTCGGCCTCGATCCCCTTGGAGTTCATACATGGCTACGTCACAACAAGCTTTATCTGAGTTCGCTCTGCCCAAACCAGCTTCGCCCAAAGACTGTTTTCAGCTCAGCATCTTGCCAGAGCGGAAGGTCGATAGGCGCGCCCTTGCCATCAGCTACGGTTTCATCGTGCTGGCCACTTTCGTTCTGGTGAATTTGAGCCTGTTGTTTCCAGAGAGCATTCAATTAAAACAGTATCGAGTCGTGGAATTGATCCCCACTCCCGCAAGGCGGCCCGAGGCCGAGCCGGTGCAGCCGAAGCCAATGTTGAAAGTAAAGCTCGTGCCGCCGCAGATTTTTGAAGCGCCTAAGCTAGTAGTGCCACAACAAGTTCATCGCGTAATCGCTCCAGAACCCGTGGAAGCACCGAAGGTTGTAATCAGCCAGTCCGCCACCCCTCAGATCAAAATGGAAAGCGCACCCGCTCCAAAGCTTTTGCATACTGGAGATTTTGCCGCAAGCTCGATTGCGCCGACTGTGAGTGTCGCCGTGCAAAAAGTACAAACCGGAGGCTTTGGCGATCCTAATGGATTGCAAGGTACGGGCAAGCAAGCAGCGAAACTCTATGCGGCACAGGCGGGCGGATTCGATATGCCTGTAGGCGCAGGCCAAGGCAATGGGTCGCGTGGGGCCAAAGGCATTAAAGGCACAGTGGCCAGTGCAGACTTCGGCAGCGGTATCGCAACTGGCAAAACGGATAGCCACGGCGGTGGCATTTCGACCGGCGGATTCGGGTCCGAGCAGGTGGTGCAAGGTGGACCCAAGCTGGCGCAACTAGAAGCCGGACCGGCTACGACTCCGGTCGAAATCATTTCCAAGCCACAACCGGTCTACACCGACGAAGCCCGCAGGCTGCGGCTGGAAGGCGAAGTTTTGTTGGAAGTTTTGTTCGGCGCCAACGGAACGCTGCACGTAAATCGCGTCGTACGAGGTCTTGGTCATGGCTTGGACGATGCAGCCGTGGCAGCCGCCAACAAGATGAGATTCAAACCCGCCCTGCGTATGGGCGTTCCGGTGGATTCGACTGCGGTAGTTCACGTCATATTCCAGATGGCGTACTGAGACCCTGGCATTAGAGAATCCTTTAAAGATTCAGTCCGCGACCCCGTATCGGAGAGAAAGTCATGCGCACTTCGAAGTGGATGTTTACGGCCGCAGTGTTGGTAGGAGCAAGCGCTGCCGCTCAATCCTCGCCGGCTTCATCGTCGGCGGGCATAGCACCGACGCCTTTAGCCTCGGCGCTTCCGCAGCCGACTACCATGGATCAAGTTGTCGATCGCTTCATTGAGCGCGAACACGGCCTCATGAAAGTTCTTACCGTCCGCACGCCTGTGGTTGAAACCTATCTGCAGAATCTGACCGCCGATCCGCAACTTGGACCGGTCCCCAGTGAGGATCATTATTTTCTCGGCCGAATGGATATGGGCGAAAGCGTCGATCGCAAGGATTATTTGAAAGAACAAGACAAGGGTATGGAAACTCGCCTGATGGGTGGCTTCAATAAACTCTTCAAGGTGCAGTATCAGCCGCTCGGGTTCTCCTGGATGGTATACGCCGACCGCGCGGATTTTGATCGTGATCATTATGAATTCCATTATGTCCGGCGTGAATTTCTCGGCGACATCCGCTGTCTCGTATTCGACGTCATGCCAAAAAAGGATTCCGGCAAGGGACGCTTTTTAGGCCGCGTCTGGGTGGAAGATCAGGATTTCAATATTGTTCGCCTCAACGGCACCTATACCGCAGCTCCGCACAACACTTATTTTTTCCACATGGATAGTTGGCGCCTCAATCTGATTCCCGGCTACTGGGTTCCCGCATACATCTATAGCGAGGAAGGCGACTTTAGCGCCGGAGTCAAAAACAAACTTGCATTCAAGGCACAGACCCGCATCTGGGGCTACGACTTAAAGAAAGAAGGCCAGGAGGACGATCTCACGCAGATCCGCGTGGATAGCGTGAAAGATGAAAGCTCCTCCACACAGGACGCTTCTCCCTTACAAGCTGAGCGAGTCTGGCAGCAACAGGCCGAAGATAACGTTGTGGACCGCCTTACGAGCGCGGGCTTGCTTGCGCCCGAAGGCGACGTGGATCGCATTCTGCAAACCGTCGTCAATAATCTCGAGGTCACAAATAACATCGACTTGCCGCGACCGGTTCGCACCCGGGTGTTGCTCACGTCGCCACTCGAAACCTTCAGTGTGGGGAATACCATCGTAATCAGCCGCGGATTAATCGATGTACTGCCCGACGAAGCCAGTCTCGCTGCCATCCTGTCCCATGAACTGGCGCACATTGTGCTCGGCCACAATTTAGGCAGCAGATACGCGTTCAACGACCGCATGCTCTTTTCTGACGATTCCACCTACAGCAATCTCGGGTTCAAGCACATCCCGGAAGAAGAAGCGGCTGCGGACAAGAAGGCCATCGAACTATTAAAGAACTCGCCCTACGCGCAGAAATTGGACAATGTTGGCTTATTTTTGAAAGCCCTGCAGGCTCGCGCTCCCCAGTTAAACGCTCTGTTAACCACGCATCTTGGCAACCCGCTGGCGGAGAATGGGACCGTCACCCGCCTGGCGGCACTTTCCACGCAAGGCCCGGCTCTCGACAACGCGAAGCTCAATCAGGTTGCAGCTCTGCCACTCGGCGGCAGAGTGAAAATAAGTCCTTGGGATGACAGAGCAGAAATGGTGAGATCCGCTCCGGTCGCAATCACCTCGGCTCGCGATAAGATGCCCTTCGAGGTTACGCCGTTCTTTCCGCGTTTGGCGCGCTACGGTACAACAACCATGCCCGCGGCGCCTACCACGGCTACCGCCAATTCGCCCACAACGAACTAACCGCTGGATCAAGTTGCAATAAGACGAGGCCGGATTCCGGAAGACTTTTCTGGATCCGGCTCGCGTCTTTTATGCAATAGTTATTTCGTTCCCAAACTATCCTTCTCGTGGTAATTCGGGTAAGGCGGCCTCTGATATTGCGGCAGGGGATGTTCCTTCAACTCTTGCATTATGACTTCGACCGCTTTGTCAAGCTGCGCATCGTGGCCCTGTCGATACGCGGCAGGATCGAGCTCAACTTCAATGTCCGGAGCCACACCATGGTTTTCGACCTCCCAATCGCCGTTGAGCCCGTAGATAGCGGCTCTCGGCGCGGTGACATGACCGCCATCGATAAGCTCCGGATAGCCTCCAATTCCAACCAACCCGCCCCAGGTTCTCTTCCCGATGAGCGGCCCGAGTCCAGCTTTGCGGAAGTACCATGGCAGCGCGTCTCCTCCTGAACCCGACATTTCATTGATGAGCATCACTTTCGGTCCGTAGATTGCCTCCGAGGGACTCGACCAGTCGTGGCCTTCGCGCGTCACTACTTTGCTCATCATCGGTCGCCGTAAGTAGTCGATGATGTAGTCCGCCAACTGCCCGCCCTCGTTGAATCTCTCGTCGATAATTACCGCTTCTTTTCCCACTTGCGAGAAGAAGTAGCGATTGAAGCTGGTATATCCTCCGCCTCCGGTGTTCGGAACGTAAACGTAGCCAACACGGCCACCAGTCGCTTTATCGACCTTGCGGCGATTGCTTTCGATCCAATCCCGGTGACGCAAACCTTCTTCGCTCTCTACCGGCACCACTGTAACTTCACGGGAATCCTTGCCATCTGGAGTGGGCCCAATTTTCAACACCACCTGCTTGCCTGCTGTTTCTTCGAAGAAGCTATAAATGTTGTCCTGCGAGTGGAGCTCGCGGCCGTTGACCGACAAAATGTAGTCGCTCACTTTGGCGTTGACTCCCGGTTGCGTCAACGGTGCCTGCAACCCTGGGTTCCAGTTTTCTCCGTCATAAACCTTTACGATGCGGTAGCGGCCATTCTCCAGACTGTAGTCGGCACCCAGCAATCCGCCTTTCACTTTCTTCGTCTCCGGCTCTTCGCCTCCGCCGACGAACATATGTCCCACTGTCATTTCGCCGAGACACTCCTCAAACAGGTACGTAAGTTCCTCGCGGGAGGCGATCCCATCCAGATACGGCTCATACTTCTTTTTCACTTTTTCGAGATCGAGGCCATGGTAATGCGGATCGTAGAAAAAGTCGCGCTCAATACGCCAGGTCTCGTCATAAATCTGTTTCCACATGGCCCGCGGCTCTACGTAAACTTTCCAATCATCGAGCTTAAGCGGGCCCAGACCCGGCTTGGGCGGACCACTCGCGTTGGGCGCCTCCTCCGCTGAAGCCGTCGACCACGCTTCGCCCTTGCGGTAGAGAATCTTCTCGCCGTCGAACGAAACCGCGTAATCGTTGGCCTCCTCAATCCACTTATCCACCTTCCTCTTGCTCAGATCAAACTTTTGGATGGTCAACGGCGGATTTTCCTGATCGGCCTCGGTCATTACCATGGGGCCTTCAGCCAGGAATAGAATTCCTGATTTTCCCGCGATCAAGTTGGCGTAATTCTTTCCCGGAATCGGCAACGAGAGTATCCGCTGGCCGATTCCTTCAAGGTCGATCTTGACCACGACAGGCTCTTCCTTCTTGTCCTTATCCTTTTCGTCTTTTCCATCTTTTTTGTCGGCAGCTATCTTGTCACTTCTCTTAATGTCTTTGCCTGTGTCCTTGGCGGCAGATTTGTCCTTGTCGACGTCCCCTGGTTTTTCCTCGTCGCTTTCCGGTGCCAACGGGGACGGCAAGTCTTTGCTCAAGACTGCGATATAAACGCTCCGCGAAATGCGATGCTCATCGCTCGACATATCGAGCCCAGCGGTCGCCAATGCCGTATCCGTCGAAGCGGTGAAATACAGATATTTTCCGTTCTTATCAAAAGCCGGGTACTGCGCGTCACTCATCCCGTCGGTAATTTGCGACGTCTTGCCTTGATCCAGCGAATAGGCAAACACAGCGTGAAGTCCACTGGGCAGCTGCCTGGTGTATGCGATCCACTTGCTGTCCGGAGTCCAGGTCTGGCTAAATTGGGTTGCGGCAAAGCCTCCGAAATAATCGGTATCCACTAACTTCGGCTGAGGGTTGTCGAGATCCACGTACCACAAATTCAAACGCTTGTCGGAATAAGCAATCTTCTTGCTGTCTGGGGACCATGTGGGAGTGTAGAAAAACGACGGCGGATTGCCTAAGCTGATGTGCCGCACCTCTCCCAAACCATTTTGTCCGCGAATGCACAGTTCATACTCGCCTCGCTCATCAGAAAAATAGGCGATCGACTTTCCGTCTGGCGACCACGCGGGATCACGATCGGCAACTGCAGGACTGCGCGTCAGATTTCGTATATCGCCCTTATCGGTCGGCACAGTAAAGATTTCCCCCCACGCTTCAAACACCGCACGTGCACCGGTCGGGGAAATTCCGAAATTCTGGATGCGTTTGGGTTCGACCTTCGCGAAGTGTGGCCTTACCGCCTCCAGATCCCCGCTCACACGAATCGAAATGTTCTTCGTCTGATGAGTGTTCACATCGTAGAGCTTGATCGCGCCGAACTGCTCGATAACGATAGCGCCGGGCCCGGCTGAAGCGGTCTTAAAATCCAAGCCATCGTTATGCAACGCCTCCGATACTTGCTTGCTTTTCGTGTCATAAGCAAACAAGCTGACGGGTCCGCTCCGGTCTGAAAGAAAATAGACGGTATCCCCCATCCACATGGGAAAATGATCGTTCGAATTTTCGCGGGGAAGTTTCACCACACTCGAATCCCTGAGATCGGCAATCCAGATGGGCGTGGTTTGCCCACCGTGATAGCGCTTCCATGCCTGCTGCCACTGCATGTGCGGCACATAGGCCAGGTACTTCCCGTCGGCCGAGAACGATGATTCTGCGGCGATGGGAAGTGGCAGCTTCGTCGGGAATCCTCCTTCCACTGGCACCGTGTAGAGCTGCTCTTCAAAATGCCGAAAACTGTTTCCCCATGAAGTGAATAAGATACTCTTGCCGTCGGGCGTCCAACCTACAACGTCTTCTTCCGCCGGATGAAACGTAAGCCGCCGCGGCACCCCACCCGTAGCCGCGACTACATATACATCGCGATTCCCGTCGTACTCGCCGGTAAAGGCGATCCTTGTCCCATCGGGTGAAAAGCTCGGCACCGTCTCCACTCCCACTCCGGAGGTCAGCCGCCGCGCATCGCCTCCGTCGCGGCCTACGGTCCATAAATCTCCGCCGTAAACGAAAACAATCTGCGTCTTGCTGACACTCGGAAAGCGCAGCAATAGCGGCGGATCGCTTTGGCCAAGAGCCACGAGCGAAGTTAAGTAGATGGAGAAACAGGTCCAGACGAGCAACGTCGGAAACAGTTTGCGCATTGTGTACTCCTGCGAGTGTATGGACAAAGAAGGACGCCAAATCTTAGTTTGTAGAGTGGGTGAGGGTCAACTTCTGTCAACCTACTTCGCTTTGGTCTGACCTTTGCCCGGCAGCCCTGCCGGGTTTTCATGAGTTCGCTCGCGGAAGTTCCCTCGCATCCCCGCAGCCAGCTTTACACTCGACTCGCCAAACTTATCTCGCAAGCGATCAGCCGCAGCCAGAGCATCTTTCCATCGCTGTTGGCGGCCTCCTTCGAGCAAGCTGATCTGTTCGGCTTGCGCTTCAAACGATGAAGCTTGAACTCCCAGCAGCCTTACCTGGCGGCCGGGTTTCCAGTTCCTACGAAACAAGAGACGCACTTGCGAAAATATCTCGCCGTCAAGTTGCGTAGGCACCGGCAACGAATGAGCGCGCGTGATGGTCGTGAAATCCGTGTAGCGCAACTTGAGTTGAACGGTTCGAGCATGGAAGCTCGACTCTCTCAGTCGCCGACCCACCATCTCCGAGAGCCGCATCAATGTGGCCTCTAGCTGACTCTCATCGTCGGTATCCTCGTTATACGTATGCTCGTGGCTGATGGATTTTGCCGCCGTATCGGCACCCACTTCCGCATCGAACCACCCGCCAGCGTCCTCGCCACGAGCTTTGCCCGCCAGCGCCAGACCCCATTTGCCGAAGCGTTCCTCCAGGTCCGCTTCCTCTAGCCGAGCGAGGTCTCCAACTTTCTTAATCCCCAGCCCATGAAGACGGCTCTCCATCACTTTGCCTACACCAGGGATTTCGCGGACATCGAGCGGTGCTAGAAATTTGGCTTCCTCTCCCGAAACAATCCAGAGCACGCCATTCGGCTTGGCTTGCGCGGAAGAAACCTTCGCAATTAGTCTTGATGATCCGATGCCAACCGAACAATTCAACCGGGTTTTTTCCTTCATCAGCTGATGCAATTTGTGCGCCGCCCTGAGCGGAGGCCCATGCAATCGCGCTGTGCCGGTCATGTCAAGATACGCTTCATCAATTGAAGCCATTTCCACTTGCGGTGAAAATGTGGTCAACACTATGTACACTTTTTCGGAGCACTCGCGATATCGCTCCGGATGGCCGTCGACAAAAATCGCCTGCGGACAAAGCTTTGCCGCAGTTCGCAGCGGCATTGCTGAATGCACTCCAAACTTGCGCGCCGCATACGAAGCCGCCGAGACCACTCCACGCTCATGACGTTGTCCGCCGACCACGACTGGCTTGCCTTTGAGCGAGGGATCGTACAACTCCTCCACCGACACGAAGAATGCATCCATGTCTACGTGGAAGATGGTGCGGGAAGGAGCGGGAGTATGAAACGCTGCCATGCCTGAAGGAATTCTAGCAGCCCAGGAATCGATTATCGCCTGCGGTTCGATTTGCCTTTCATGGCCGTTCCCTGCCGGGCAGGCAGGCTGGTCAGCGACCCTTGCTGCTCCAGAGGTCCTACCGATACCGTGGTTAAATTGCTGTCATAGTCCATCCAATACAACTGACCGCCGCTGGCCTGGTAGATAACCGTGTCGAAGTTGGGTCCGGCTGATCCGTCGATTACAGTCGCAATGGAATCTTTTCGGGTGAGCATGGTGTAGCGTCCAGGATTTTTCGGGTCCGCGAGCGGAGCCCCCACAAACGTATCGCCGGAACTCGTCGCGTCAGGAGTTCCCAGAGAGAAGAATGGATCGCTCACCAGACCGCTGAGATTCAAGCTCCCGCTTGCAACCATAGTTCCTTGCGTTAGCATGTCGAACTCGCACACGCATCCCTCATTGTCGAAATTCTGCCATCCAACTGCGTAGTTCCCCGCGAAGTCCGCGGCAGCAGTGGCGGCGTCGGTTTGCGGAATGATGACTCCCATGCCTCCCGGAAGAGCTGGGCTGCCCGATGCCCCGGAATCCAGATCCACCACCAGCGCGCCTCCTCCACCAGTCGGGTTGCTGGGATCGTTCAGATTCAGCGCTGGATCTGTCATGTATATACCAAGGGTTGTAATGTCGCCCAGCCCAGGGTAATTGCTGTTCGTGGTGTTGAACGTCAGGCTGCCATATCCGTTTCCGCCAATAGAATAGCTGCCGGTAATTTTGGAAGCCTGCGAGGTAAGAATGCCATTACCCGGTTCACTGTCATCCCCAACACCGGAAAAGTCGGAGGGCGATGAAGACGTATTGCTCGTAGTGAACTGGCCTAACGCTCCGTACTGGGCAAGTTGGTTGCCCGCAATGGCCAGCACGGACGATCCGAGGGATGCGTTATCGAAGGTTCCCGTGCCTTGGCCGAACGCGGAGCCGAGCGCGGAGTCCGTATTGACGTCTACATCAATGAGACGAATTACTTCTGGTCCCACAATATAGTAGTTCAGCGAAACCGCAGTTCCCCCAATTTTGATTCCTTTAATCGTGCCTCGTCCGTAAGAATCCGCGGCTGAGACCGTACCAGTAAAGGCCGCCCCGGTCGTCACCCCAACGTTATCGGAATCATTAATATCCAAGATTCCATTCGAGAGGGTACCTCCATTGATCGAGAAAACCCCACCATAAGCTACGGATGTATCGGCAGAATCAAAGCCAGATAGGGCGAAGGCATACGAGCCGCTGAGGGGGCTGGGGAGAGTCTGAACATCCATGCTGCCGCTTGAAGTCGCAAACCCATCGAATTGCATAATTAGAGCGTGGCTGGAATTCACAAACTGAACACCGAAGACCTCGGTTCCGTTAGCGTTGATACCCAAACTTGAATTATTCGTGTTCAAGGTGAGAGTCGCTTGCCCGGAAGGGGCACCAGAAGGAAACGTCAGCGTTCCCCCGGTGATCTCGTCGCCTTTTGGCTCAGGGGAGGCATAGCCAAAACCTCCATCGTTGTAATCTTGTTCGCCTCCAAGCACATTTCCGGTGGGATCAACGAGCACCGAACCTGCGAGGGCATAGTACCCATTACTGGCGTCCTCTCCGCTCATGTAAAAGGAGTACGCAGTGACGGGGATATTAGTCAGACTGAAACTGACCGGGGATGGCGCCCCGGAGACAGTGGCCATCACCGTATAAGTGCCGCCAACCGAATTGGCGGTGATGGTGGAAGACGTTGCCACGCCATCGTTATTAGTAAGGTCAGTTTCCGTGGCGGTTCCGTTCGAGAAAGTTCCGCTCGCACCAGATGCCGGAGCTGTGAACGTCACTTTTTCCCCACTCATCGGAATTCCGCTCAAAGTGACGTTCACGGCAAGCGGCCCGCTAAAGCTCTTGCCGCTCGCCGCACTTTGTGATGAACCGCTGGTTGCTTTAAGTCCAACCGCAAGGGTAGCTGGCGTCGGCGCAGTCGCCGGGATTGAACTCCCACTGCTGCCGCAACCCGTCAGGAAACTCAGAAGCAAGCCAACCAACGACAAGCTAACTGCGTAAGCTCTGCGATCCATCGGATTTCCTTTCGGTATGGCGCGGACAGGATGGAGTTAGGCCAGCGGCCATCCCAGAGCGGTTAGCCTAGCAGCCCTTTGTTAAGAAAAGATTAATTCGTAGCTGGTGCGGAATTATTTCGACGGCCAGAGCGGCGTGCTTCAATTTTCAAGAGTCTGCCAGTACCTTTTCGTGAGTGGCGCTAGTGACCCGCATCTGTCTTACCCTCTCATAAACCCTGCCATATTCCCGCGCGGATACGTTCCAGGAAAAATCCTTATTCATCCCATTCCGCATTAGCACCTGCCACGAGGTCTGATCGCGAAATGCCTGCAGCGCGTGCTTGACGGTAAGCAGCAACGATTCCCCGTTGTATTCCGTGAATTTAAATCCAGTGCCCTTCCCCGTCCGCGCATCCCAATTTTCGATCGTGTCGTCGAGACCTCCCGTGGCACGGACGATCGGAACCGTGCCGTATTTCAAACTGTAGATTTGGTTCAGCCCACAAGGTTCGTAGCGCGATGGCATCAGAAACATGTCAGCACCAGCCTCGATTTTGTGTGCAATGGCGTTGTTGTAAGCTACCTTCACCGCAATTTTGTTGGGAAATTGTTTATTGAGCCGGACAAACATCTCCTCATAAGCCTTGTCTCCCGTACCCAGGGCGACCACAATCATCTCTTCACGAGCCAGCCGGTCCATCACCTGCGCGATCAGATCGAATCCTTTCTGCGCCGCGAACCGCGACACAATTCCAATCACCGGCAATTTAGGGTCAGCATTTTTGACTCCAAATGTCTCCAGAAGATCTTTTTTGCATAGCGGCTTTCCTGTCAAATCCTGCGGCGAATATCTGCCTGCAATAAACTTGTCCGCCTGCGGACTCCACTCGTCATAATCCACGCCATTCAAAATGCCAGTCACTGTAGCGGCCCGGTCTCGTAGCACACCTTCCAATCCAAACCCATATTCAGCGGTTTGAATTTCCTGACTGTACTTGCGGCTGACCGTCGTAACGTAGTCTGCATAAGTCAGAGCGCCCTTAAGAAAATTTACTTGCCCGAAAAATTCCATCTTTGTCATGGTGAACAGATCCCAAGACAGCGTAAGCAACGGCAAAGTCTCCGGTGGGAACAGTCCCTGATAACCCATGTTGTGGATTGTGAATACCGTGCCCACCTCTCGGAATGCCGGATCCTCCGCATAGATTGTGCGCAGCAAAACCGGGACCAGCGCCGATTGCCAGTCATGGCAATGAAACACTTGCGGTACGCCCAGAATCTTCGATCCCTCGATCACGGCCCGGGAAAATAGCGCAAAGCGTTCGGCATTATCGGGATAATCCCCCGCCGCAGTTCCATACAATGCATCCCGATCGAAGAAGTCTGGAAATTCAACTAAATAAAACCGCACTCCGTTCTGGCTGCCACCGCTCACGATCGACGCAAACCGATATTTATCGTCAAATGGGATCGTAATGCTGCGTACCACGGTCGCCGGATCGGCCAGCTTGGTCTGACGATAGCGAGGTAAATAGACACTCACCTGATGCCCCAGTCCAGCCAGCGCACGCGGCAACGCCCCAACTACGTCAGCCAAACCGCCCGTCTTCGAGAATGGCACACCTTCCGATGCAGCAAATGCAATATGCATGAATTCCCCCGGGTTAAACCCGTTTTCCTCGCGCGCACGTTATCATGGAATTGGTGATTGCGGGCCTGGTCTCCCGCAACGATGCGGGCTATTTTTCAGTTTAATGCCCGAGGAAAAGAGGGTCAAACTTGCCTAAAGCCGTCTCCACGCGACGCCCGCAATTGAAACCCAAGCTCGGCCAACATTTTCTCGCCAACGACGATTATGCGTTACAAATCGTCGACGCGCTGGGCGAGTTGTCGCAACACACCGTGCTCGAAATCGGACCTGGGCGCGGTGTCCTCACGTCCTTGCTCGCGAAGCGAGCCCACCGCCTGATTGCGATCGAACTGGACCGGGTGTTGGCCGCCCAACTTCGCCTGCGTTTCGGCATGTTTCCCAACGTCGAGGTAATTGAAGCCGACATTTTATCCGTTGATATCGATTCTCTCTTCGGTCCCAAGCCCGGCCTCGCCCGGCCTGGCATCGAATTCAAGCCGACCCCCGCAAAAGTCATCGGAAATCTCCCCTACTACATCAC
>Ga0182015_10003705_pt1 | contig 16921 bp, 14 predicted proteins | sample 712P3MmetaG_FD_120478 | JGI IMG/M metagenome (GOLD analysis project Ga0182015, IMG submission 120478) | Permafrost microbial communities from Stordalen Mire, Sweden - 712P3M metaG | ecosystem: Environmental > Terrestrial > Soil > Wetlands > Permafrost | place: Sweden: Stordalen | collected... | reverse complement strand
TCCTCGAACCCCCAGAGGAACGGCGTGATCGCGCCGAGATCGAGCCCGAACGCGCAGACATTCAGCAAGTGATTGAGGATACGTGTAATTTCGGCGAACAGCACGCGGATGTACTGGCCGCGCGGCGGCGGCTCGATCCCCATCAGCTTCTCGACCGCCAGTGCGAAGGCGTGTTCTTGGCACATCGGCGAGACGTAATCGAGCCGGTCGAAATAGGGAATCGCCTGCAGATATGTCTTGTATTCGATCAGCTTCTCGGTGCCGCGATGCAACAGGCCGATATGCGGGTCGGCGCGCTCGATCGTCTCGCCGTCCATCTCCAGCACCATCCGCATCACGCCATGCGCCGCCGGGTGCTGCGGCCCGAAATTCATCGTGAAATTGCGGATATGCGGCGCGCCCTCGAGTTCTTCATCGAGGAAGCTCGGCGGCGTGGGTGTGGCCCCCGGGCTCTTGGCGTCGCTCATGGCGCCTTCGAGTCCTTTTCCGCCTCTTCGGCGCTCGCCTTCTCGTCGCCCGGCAGGATGCGGTCCATGCCCTCCCACGGCGACAGGAAGTCGAAGCTGCGGAATTCCTGTTTCAATTTGACGGGCTCGTAGACGACGCGCTTCTGGTCCTCGTCGTAGCGCAGCTCGACATACCCCGTGAGCGGGAAGTCCTTGCGCAGCGGATGACCGTCGAACCCGTAATCGGTGAGGATGCGGCGCAGGTCGGGATGGTCGCTGAAATAGATGCCGTAGAGGTCCCACGCCTCCCGTTCCCACCAGCCGGCGGCGCTGAACACGCCGACGGCGGACGGCACCGGCTGCTCCTCGTCGGTCTCCAGCTTCGCGCGGACGCGCAGATTGTGGCTCATGCTCAAGAGATTATAGACGACGTCGAAGCGCAGCGGCCGGTCGGGATAGTCAACGCCGCAAATGTCGCAGAGCACCGTGAAGCGGCATTGCGCGTCGTCACGCAGAAACGTCAGCACCTCGAGCACCGCCTCGCGCGCAATGCGAATGCACAGCTCGCCGTGATGAATGTTGGCGTCCTGCACCACGCCGGGCAGGGCCGCCGCGAGGTGTTCGGCAAGGGCGGTGAGCGTATCGTCCATCGCCCGGGCTCAGCGATCGAAATTGCGGATGCGTTTGATCTTTTTTTGCAACATCAACACGCCGTAAAGCAGTGCCTCGGCGGTCGGCGGGCAGCCCGGCACGTAGACGTCGACCGGAACGATGCGGTCGCAGCCGCGCACCACCGAATAGGAATAGTGGTAATAGCCGCCGCCATTGGCGCAAGAGCCCATCGAGATCACCCAGCGCGGCTCGGCCATCTGGTCGTAGACCTTGCGCAATGCGGGCGCCATCTTGTTGCAGAGCGTGCCGGCGACAATCATCACGTCCGACTGGCGCGGGCTCGGCCGAAACACGACGCCAAAGCGGTCAAGGTCATAGCGGCTGGCGCCGGTGTGCATCATTTCGACCGCACAGCAGGCGAGCCCGAAGGTCATCGGCCACAACGACCCGCTGCGCGCCCAGTTCACCAGCGAGTCGAGGGTCGAGACGATAAACCCGCGATCCTGCAACTCCTCAGTCGCGGCGCGCAGCAGCGCGTCCTGCTCGTGGCCGGGCGGCACCGACATTCCGGAAATCCCGCTGGGGCTAATCACTCCCATTCGAGCGCGCCTTTCATCCATTCGTATGCGAAGCCGACGGTCAACACGCCGAGAAAGACGATCATCGACCAGAAGCCGAAAATTCCGATATCGCCGAGCGACGCAGCCCAAGGAAACAGGAAGGCGACCTCGAGATCGAAAATGATGAAAAGAATCGCAACCAGATAGTAGCGCACGTCGAAGCGGATGCGCGCGTCCTCGAACGGATCAAAACCGCATTCATAGGGCGACAGCTTTTCGGAATCTGGACGCTGGCGGCCCAGCACGTACGAAGCGACGATCATCACCGTGGCGAGGCCGCCGGCGATCGCCAGGAACACCAGGATCGGGAAATATGCGGCAAGCAGGCTGTCCATTCGGACCCTCGACCCCAGGCTAACTGACACGCGGCCAGGGGCGCTATTCGGGCGCCAGAACCCGGCGCCCCGTCGATACCAATTACGGCGACCGCGAGCGGTGGCGGGAGCGACGGGACTCGAACCCGCGGCCTCCGGCGTGACAGGCCGGCGCTCTAACCAACTGAGCTACGCCCCCTTTGCGATCGCCATGTTTTTTTGACGGGGCACCAACTCGTACCCTCGCCCCCAGGGGGTGTCAAGCGACCGGGACGCAATACAGGGTCGGCGAAGTCAGGTCTGGCGACGAACACCCATCTCCGCGACGGCACCTCTAAAGCCACCATCGCGCGACTTCGGCACCGTGGTGGGCGATGAGGGATTTGAACCCCCGACCCCCTCGGTGTAAACGAGATGCTCTGCCAACTGAGCTAATCGCCCGATCAACTGGCCGCGAATGGCGCGACCGCGGTCACGCCATGATGCTTGCGGGCTAGTTTAAAGAGTCGCGGAGCCGTCTGCCAGGCTTGAACTTCGCCTGCTTCGACGCAGCGATTTTAATTTTTTCGCCGGTGCGCGGATTCCGGCCCTCCGAGGCCGCCCGGCGAGCGACAGAGAACGTGCCAAATCCCACGAGACGTACCTCGCCGCCTCCCTTCAACGCACCGGTGATCGAGTCGAACACCGCCTCGACTGCCTTGCCTGCGGCCGTTTTTGAGAGATCGGCCTTCCCCGCGACGGCATCGACGAGTTCGTTTCTGTTCACGTGTCGCCCCCTACCCTTAGGTTCGGAAAAAAATGATTCGCTGGAAAGCGAGTCGGAGTGTAAAGCGCGTCCGGCGATGGGTCAACGCCGGCGCGCACGCCGAAACCAAGGTTTTTTTAGGCCTTACCGGCCGTTGTCGCCGCTCCACTTGAAGTTGATCGGCTAACGACAACGGCCATCGATAGGAATCAATGCGTTAGAACGCCCGATCGCTCTTCGCCGCCAGCGGGAATTACCGCCGGCTGATCGGCATCTTCGACCCAGGTAACGGGCGTCAACGGGCCGGCAAGCGCGTGCAGCAGCACTTCGTCGGCCGTATTGACCGGGATGATCTTTAGCCCGCGCTTGACGTTGTCGGGGATCTCGGCGAGGTCTTTTTCGTTATCGGCCGGAATCAGCACCGTCTTGAGGCCGCCGCGCAACGCCGCGAGCAGCTTTTCCTTAAGCCCGCCGATCGGCAGCACGCGGCCGCGCAGGGTAATTTCTCCGGTCATCGCGAGATCGCGCCTGACCGGAATGCCGGTCAGTACCGACACGATCGTGGTGAGCATGGCGACACCGGCCGAGGGACCATCCTTGGGCGTCGCGCCTTCGGGCACGTGTACGTGGATGTCCTTCTTCTCGAAGATCGAGGGCAGTATCCCGAACGCGGTGCTGCGCGACTTGACGTAGCTTTCGGCCGCCTGGACCGACTCCTTCATCACGTCGCCGAGCTTGCCGGTGGCTGTCACCCGGCCTTTGCCCGGCAGCGTCACCGCCTCGATCGTCAGCAGTTCGCCGCCGACTTCGGTCCAGGCAAGCCCGGTCGTCACGCCGACCAGGTCTTCGCTCTCCGCCTCGCCGAAGCGGAACCGCCGCACGCCGGCGTACTTGTCGAGATTGCGTCGGGTGACGGCGACCTTTCCGTCCTTGCCGGCCTTCTTCGTCAGAATGTCCTTGATCGCCTTGCGCGTCAGGTTGGCGATCTCGCGCTCCAGATTGCGGACTCCGGCTTCGCGCGTGTAGAAGCGGATGACGTCGCGCAGCGCGTCCTCGCTGATCGCCCATTCCGCTTTTTTCAGCCCGTGAGCCTCGATCTGCTTGGGGATCAGATGGCGCTTGGCGATTTCAACCTTCTCGTCCTCGGTATAGCCGGGAAGCCGGATGATCTCCATGCGGTCCATCAGCGGCTGCGGCATGCGCAGCGTGTTGGCCGTCGTCACGAACATCACATCCGACAGGTCGTAATCGACCTCGAGATAATGGTCGTTGAACGTCGAGTTCTGCTCCGGATCGAGGACTTCGAGCAGCGCCGACGAGGGATCGCCCCGCCAGTCGGCTCCGAGCTTGTCGACTTCGTCGAGCAGAAACAGCGGGTTCGACGACTTCGCCTTCTTCATGCCCTGCAAAACCTTGCCGGGCATCGAGCCGATATAGGTTCGGCGATGGCCGCGGATCTCGGCCTCGTCACGCACCCCGCCCAGGGACATGCGCACGAAATTGCGGCCGGTCGCCTTCGCCACCGACTTGCCGAGCGAGGTCTTGCCGACGCCCGGCGGGCCGACCAGGCACAGGATCGGGCCTGTCATCTTCTTCATCCGCTGCTGGACAGCGAGATATTCGAGGATGCGCTCCTTGACCTTTTCGAGGCCGAAATGGTCGGCGTTTAGCACCTTCTCGGCGCCGCCGATGTCGCGCTTGATCTTCGTCCGGTGATGCCAGGGCAGCGACAACATCCAGTCGAGATAGTTGCGCACCACCGTCGCTTCCGCCGACATCGGGCTCATGCTGCGCAGCTTCTTAAGCTCCGCCAGCGCCTTATCGCGAGCTTCCTTAGAGAATTTCGTCTTGGCGATCTTGGCTTCGAGTTCGGCCATCTCGTCCTTGCCGTCCTCGCCTTCGCCGAGTTCCTTCTGGATCGCCTTGAGCTGCTCGTTGAGATAGTACTCGCGCTGCGTCTTCTCCATCTGGCGCTTGACGCGATTGCGGATGCGCTTCTCGACTTGGAGGACGCCGATCTCGCCTTCCATGTAGCCGAAGACCTTTTCCAGGCGCTCGGATACCGGGATGGTTTCTAGCAGCTCCTGTTTCTCGGGGATCTTCAGCGTCAGGTGGGAGGCAACCGTGTCGGCGAGCTTGCCCGGATCCTCGATCTGATTGATCGAAACCAGTACCTCGGGCGGAATTTTCTTGTTGAGCTTGATGTACTGCTCGAATTGCGCGACCACGGTGCGCGCCAACGCCTCGGTTTCCGGCGGCGAGGCGCCGGCCTCGCCCAGCCCCTCGGCATAGGCCTGAAAGAACGCCTCGTTCTCGGCGAAACGCTGAATACGCGCGCGCTGGCCACCCTCGACCAGCACCTTGACCGTGCCGTCGGGCAGCTTCAGCAGCTGCAAAACCGTGCCGACCGTGCCGACCATGAAGATATCGGCGGTCGTTGGATCGTCCTGCGCGGCGTTCTTCTGGGTGACGAGCAGGATCTGCTTATCGTCCTTCATCACGTCTTCGAGCGCGCGCACCGACTTCTCGCGGCCGACAAACAGCGGCACGATCATATGCGGGAAGACGACGATATCGCGGAGCGGCAGGACGGGGTAGAGCGCAACGCGTGCAGGTTCTGACATAAGCCCTCTTTTCGTCGGGGACTGCCCGCCGGATGGCGGACGATCGATCCAGGCCGTGCTTAGTTTGGCCTTCGACGCGCCGGCGTCAAGCCGCAGCCGTCATCGTGACGCAACCCGGCCTTTCCGGGATAGCGGTCAATCGGCGGTTCCGCTTTCGCCCCGGCGGTCGGAATAGATATGCAGCGGCTTTGTCCGCCCGTCGACGACCTCGCGGTTGATGACAATTTCGCTGACCCCGGCAAGACCCGGTAGCTCAAACATCGAATCGAGCAGGATCGACTCCATGATCGAGCGCAGCCCGCGCGCCCCGGTCTTGCGGGCAATTGCCTTGTGGGCGATCCCGCGCAGCGCTTCGTCGGTCAGCTCGAGGCGGACGTCCTCCATCTCGAACAGCCGCTGATACTGCTTGACGAGCGCGTTCTTCGGCTTGGTCAGGATATCGACCAGCGCATCCTCGTCGAGGTCGTCCAAGGTCGCCACCACCGGCAGCCGACCAACGAACTCGGGTATAAGGCCGAATTTGAGGAGGTCCTCGGGCTCCAGATCGCGCAGGATCTCGCCGGTCTTGCGCTCGTCGGGACCGCGCACCTCGGCGCCAAAACCGATCGATGTGCCCTGACGACGCTGCGCGATGATCTTTTCCAGCCCCGCGAAGGCGCCGCCGCAGACAAACAGGATGTTGGTGGTGTCGACCTGGAGGAATTCCTGCTGCGGGTGCTTGCGGCCGCCCTGGGGCGGGACCGAGGCGATCGTGCCCTCCATGATCTTGAGCAGCGCCTGCTGCACGCCCTCGCCCGAGACATCGCGGGTGATCGACGGGTTGTCGGATTTGCGCGAAATCTTGTCGACCTCGTCGATATAGACGATGCCGCGCTGGGCGCGCTCGACATTGTAGTCGGCGGCCTGCAACAGCTTCAGGATGATGTTCTCGACGTCCTCACCGACATAGCCGGCCTCGGTCAGCGTCGTCGCGTCGGCCATCGTGAACGGCACGTCGATGATCCGCGCCAGCGTCTGCGCCAGCAGCGTCTTGCCCGAACCGGTCGGGCCCACCAGCAGGATGTTCGATTTCGCCAGTTCGACGTCGTTGTTCTTCGCGCCGTGGGCGAGCCGTTTGTAGTGGTTGTGCACCGCGACCGACAGCACGCGCTTGGCGTGGCTCTGGCCGATCACATAATCGTCAAGCACCCGGCAGATGTCGCGCGGGCCAGGCACCCCGTCGCGCGATTTGACCAGCGTCGTCTTGTGCTCTTCACGGATGATGTCCATGCAGAGTTCGACGCATTCGTCGCAGATGAAGACGGTCGGCCCGGCGATCAGCTTCCTGACTTCGTGCTGGCTTTTGCCGCAGAAGGAGCAGTACAGCGTGTTCTTCGAGTCGCTGCCGCTGGATTTGGTCATCGCCGCTCCGTCGCTTCCCTAACGCAGGCACGGCGGCCGGAACCGCCGAACCGGCGCGGAGACCGGGCGTCCTGCGGCGCCCTTTCCCGGTGATCCAAGTATATGTGCTCCGGATGGATCAACAACTGGTTAAATCCTAAACGACCGCGACCAAGCGACTCAGGCTCGTATTTTTTCATCAACGGAACCGGGGCGCGCGTCGACCACTTCGTCAATCAATCCGAAGTCTTTGGCTTCGATTGGCGACAGGAACTTGTCGCGCTCAAGCGCGTTCTGGATCGCCTCGAGTGGCTGCCCTGTGTGCTTGACGTAGATGTCGTTGAGTCGCGCCCGCAATGCCAAGATCTCGCGGGCCTGGATCTCGATGTCGGTGGCCTGCCCCTGGGCGCCGCCGGAAGGCTGGTGAATCATGATCCGCGAATTGGGCAACGAGAACCGCTTGCCCGGCGCGCCGGCGCACAGCAACAGCGAGCCGGCCGAGGCGGCCTGGCCGATGCACACGGTCGAAACCGGGGAGCGGATATATTGCATCGTATCGTACATCGCGAGGCTCGACGTCACCACGCCACCGGGCGAGTTTATGTAGAACGCGATATCCTTGCTCGGGTTCTCGGCCTCGAGGAACAAAAGCTGCGCGCAAATGACGCTTGACACCGCGTCGTGAATCGGCCCGACGAGAAATATGATCCGCTCTTTCAGCAGCCGCGAATAGATGTCGTAGGCACGCTCGCCGCGGTTGGTCTGCTCAACCACCATCGGCACTAGGTTGTTCATGTAGTATTCGTAGGGATCGTTCATTCCTTCTCTCCTTTGCGCGTGCCTGCGCGGCGCGCGCGGGTTTGTCTCCGCGGCTTTTTCTCCGCCGGCTTCTCCGCCGTCGGTTCATCAGTTTCGTCGGCCTCGGTCATCGCCAAGAGCTGCTTTGGGCTCACCTTGCGCTCAGCGGGCTTCGCCAGCTCGACAATATAGTCGACGACCTTTTCCTCGAAAATCGGCGCCCGGAGATTGCCGGCCGCGTCCGGGTTCTTGCGATAGTAGTCGAGCACCTGGCGCTCCGCGCCGGGAAAGCGCTGCGCTTCCCGGATCAGAGCCTGGTTCAGCTCATCCTGAGTGACCGTAATATTGGCATTGCGGCCGACTTCGGCAAGCAGCAGACCGAGGCGCACGCGACGCTCGGCGAGGCTCAGGTATTCGCCCTTGAGCTTTTCGTCGTCTTCCGCCGGAGGGCCAGGCTCGGTTGACGGCTCCTCGGTTGCCCGCTCCTCGGTCGGCGGCTCGGCCGTCGCCTGCCTGGCGGCATTGGCCTTCTCGGCCTCGTGCTGCTGCCAGATCTTGTTGCACTCGATTTCCACCATACCCGGCGGCACGGGAAAATTGTGAGCGGCGGCGCCCTTGTCGCGCAGCTGCCGCTTCATTCGCTGCCTGGTTACTGTGCTGTAGTCGCGGGCGATGCGGTCTTTCACTTCCTGGCGCAGTTCGGCCAGCGTTTCGAGCCCGACCTCGGCCGCCAGCGTGTCGTCGATGACGATCTTCTGGCGCTCGCGCACCTCCTTGACCGTGACCGCGAAGACCGCGTCCTTCCCGGCCAGCTCGGATCCGCCGTAATCCGACGGGAATGTGACGTTGACCGTGCGATCCTCGCCCGCCGTGGCGCCGACGAGCTGGTCATCGAAGCCGGGGATAAATTGCCCGGCGCCCAGCTCGATCGACACATTTTCGCCCTTGCCGCCGGGAAATTCGACATCACCGATCCGGCCGACGAAATCGACGACCACGAGGTCGCCCTTCTTCGCCTTGCGCGTCACCGCTTCCGACTTGCGGGACTGCTCGGCGATCCGCTCGATCGCCTTGTCGACGTCGTCGTCGGGGACATCGACCGTCAGCCGCTCGAGCTCCAGCGCGTCAAAATCCGGCTGTGGCATTTCGGGCAGTACCTCAACCGATACCGTGTATTCGAGATCGGCGCCTTCTGCCGCCGAGACGATCTCGACCTTGGGCGGCAGGGCCGGGCGCAGGCTCTGCTCGCGCATCATCTCTGCCGAGCTGTCTTGCACCGCGTGCTCCAACACCTCGCCGCGGATCGCCGAGCCGTAGCGCTTGCGCAACAGCGATTCCGGCACCTTGCCCGGGCGAAACCCGGGCAAGCGGATCGAACGGCCGAGCTGGGTGAGGCGGCTGCTGATCTGGTCCTCGAGCTCGTCGGCCGGGATGACGATCTTGAATTCGCGCTTCAGTCCCTCGGCGTTGGTCTCGGTCACTTGCATCTGATGACACTCATGTTCTTTGGAGGATCGACCCGGCTAGCGCGGCTGGTGCGGGCGGAGGGATTTGAACCCCCACGATTTGCATCGCTGGAACCTAAATCCAGTGCGTCTACCGTTCCGCCACGCCCGCCGCCAAGCCAACATAAGAACGGCCGCCGGCGCGCCGCATCGGCCGCGCGCGTTCTAACACACTCGTCAAAGCTAACATAAGAGGGCGCCTCGTGGCTCACCCTTGCTCAGCGCTGACGCAGCAGATGGCGCACGGCTGAGGACGTAGCGACCTTGCCCTCGCCGCGATAGGCCTCGTGGTTGGCCTCGATGTGGTCGAGCCGGTAGAGGTAGTTGACCATGATTCCGGCCGCTTGCTGCAAGCCCTTTTCCGACAGGTCGCCCGCCCAATTGAGCCGGTCGACACGGGCGCCGTTGGTTAGATGGAAATGCGCGACCGGGTCGGCCGCGCGCCCCGAGCGACCCTTTTCCAGCAGCAGGTATTGCGCACAGAGCCGCAGCAAAGGATCACGCATAGCGGCGGCGAGGGCGGCATCGACATGCCATTCGGGTCGATCGAGCAGCTGCAGGAGGTCAGGCTCCGTCGCGCCGTTGCCGACGACACCGGCCAATGTTTTCACCTCGGCGGGCAGCAAGATATCGGGCCTCCGGCCCTCCCTCGCCAGCCAGGCACGGAAACCCGGAACCGGCGACAGCGTGGCAAAAATCTTGAGCCGCGGCAGTTCACTCGCCAGCGCGTCCACCACCCGCTTGATGAGGAAGTCGCCGAAGCTGATCCCGTTGAGGCCGCGTTGGCAGTTTGAGATCGAATAGAAGATCGCGCTGTCGGCGGCGTCGGGGTCGCCGAGCGGCGCGGTCTCGTCGAGCAGCGCATGAATATTGCTCGCCATGCCTTTGACCAGCGCCACCTCGACAAAGATCAGCGGCTCGTCCGGCATGCGCGGGTGAAAGAACGCGAAGCACCGGCGGTCGGCTTCGAGCCGGTTCTTAAGGTCGGTCCAGCCGCGGATCTCGTGCACCGCTTCATAAGCGATCAGCTTCTCCAAAAGGGCTGCCGACGACTCCCAGCTAATCCGCTTCAATTCAAGAAAGCCGATGTCGAACCAGTCTGCCAACAGCTCTCGCAGATCGTCGCCGAGGCCGCGCATCGCCGGGCCCCCATCGCCAATCGCGATCAGTTCGTCGCGGCGATCCACCAGGAATTTGACGCCTTCGGGCAGCGCGTTGAACTGGCGAAGCAGCCGCAGTCGCGGCGGCGCCAGCGCGGTTCGCATCGCCTGCTGCGCCGCGGCGCGCTCGGCCGGAGTCTTTGCCGCGGCAAGCCGTATGCAGCAGCGGTCGACCACAGCCTGATCGATGTCGAACTCCTCTGCGAGCACGCGCAGGAAGCGTTCGCGCCCGCCCTGATTGAGCGCCAAGTAGGTGCGGCCGAGTTCGGCGGCGCGGCCGCGCGCCCCCACCTCGCCGCCGGCGCCGTCGAGGCAGCTTTGCATCTGCTGGCGCAGCCGCTGCGCATCGTCGTCAGGCAGGTCGGGCCGCGGCGCTCCGCTCAAGACCCCGCGCGTCGAACTGGCGATCTCGCGCCAGACGTTACGCACCTTGCCGAAGGCTCGGTCGACGACCGTATCGAAAAAGCCGACCGGAGCACGCTCGCTCATGCCCAATCCATCCGTGTTGCGCCCATAGTGTGCGCCAGTTGTTGCAATCCCGCGAGGGTCGCGGGCAACGTCTCGATCAGATCCTCGGCGACAAGCCCGACGCCACAGCGTCGCGCCGCCTCGCCGTGCAGCCAGGCGGCGGCGCAGGCAGCCTCGAACTCGGGCATGCCCTGAGCCAAGAGGCCGAGCACGATCCCGGCCAGCACATCGCCGGAGCCCGCGGTCGCCAGCTCCGGCGGCGCGTTCTCGTTGATCGCGGCGCGACCGTCAGGCGCGGCGATCACGGTGTCGGCGCCCTTCAGCAACACCACGGCGCCGCTCGCCTTGGCGGCGCGCCGCGCTCGTTCCAATTTGCCGCCCGAGGCATCAAAAAGCCGGCCGAATTCCCCTTCATGCGGGGTCAACACGCAGGGGCCACGAATGGCGTCGAACAAATCCGCCGGCTTGTCCGCGAACACCGTCAGGGCGTCGGCGTCGAGCACCGTTCGCTTGCCGGCGGCGAGAATCTTCAGCGCCTTGGCGCGGGTGTCCATTCCGGGTCCGGCGCCCGGCCCAATCAGCGCCGCGTTGCGCCTTTTGTCGGCAAGCAGCGAATCGAGCGGGTTGCGGCCCGCGACCGGCGCGACGATGACGCCCGTCAGGGCTGCGGCGTAGATCGCAAAAGCCGGCTCCGGCGCCGCGAGAGTGACGAGCCCGGCGCCGACCCGCGCCGCGGCGCGCGCCGCCAGCCGCGCCGCCCCGGTCATCACCGCGCCGCCGGCGACCAGCGCATGCCCCCGGCTGTATTTGTGCCCGGCCGCCACGGCCCACGGGAAATCGCCGAGCCACCAGCCCGGGTGGTTCGCCGCCGTGTCGGGTGCGACAGCTTTAAGCACGCCAGGCTCGATACCGATCTGCGCGACCAGCGTCTCGCCGCAATGCAGCCGCCCCGGCAACAAGAGATGCCCCGGCTTGCGGCGAAAAAAGGTGACGCTCAGCGCCGCGTTCGGCGCCGCGCCACGGACCTCGCCGCTGGCGCCGTCGATCCCGCTCGGCACGTCCACCGCGACCACCGGCGCGCCGCACTCGCCCAGCGCCGTGACGACCGCGGCGGCGACCCCGTCGATCGGCCGGGCAAGCCCCGCGCCGAAGAGCGCATCGACGACCAGACCGGCACCTTCCAGCGCATCCAGGGCAAGCGGCTCGATCTTGTCCTTCCAGCCCGCTTCCGCCCATGCGGCGTCGCCCTTCAGCGCCGCGCGCTCGCCGAGCAGCGCCAGCCGCACCGTCCAGCCGCGCTCCCTGAGGATACGCGCGGCGACGAGCCCATCGCCGCCGTTGTTGCCGGGCCCACACAGCACCGCGACCGGGCGCGGCGCATAGCGCCGGCTGATCGCGTCGGCGACCGCACGCCCGGCGTTCTCCATTAATGCCGTGACGGCGATGCCGCCGGCGATCGTCAGCCGGTCGGCCTCCCCCATCTGTCGGGGCGTCAGCAGGGCCTGAGCGGCCCAACCAGGGGATGAACTCCTCATAGCGCAAAGGTGGGGTGGAATCGCGGCGGTGAAAAGGCAGGTTTGCGCTCGGGCGGTATTCGTTTGGCGACAAGCGCCGCGTACCGGCCCTGCGCTTGACCTCGTCCCGGCGATTCGCTACCTCCACCCGTGACGGCGGGTGTAGCTCAGGTGGTTAGAGCGCCAGATTGTGGATCTGGATGTCGTGGGTTCAAGTCCCATCACTCGCCCCATTTTTTCAAGGGCTTACAGGACGATATCAGCGTTTGACGACCGAAGTTTGGCTTCGCGGGTAGCAAAACTACATAGCTGGATTGAGCATCAAGGAGTGGCAGCTATGAACGGAACGGCCTGTACGAAGGGCGCTTTGATCCGCCTCGTTGCGGTTTTCGCCGCGATAGCGAGCTTCTGCGCGCCGGCGGTGGCAGCTGATGGCGATGCCGCCGCTGTGACCATTCTGGTGCCGGGTGGTACAGCCGCCAGCCCTGCCGTACCGGAAACGGCGCCCGGCGGCACCGTGGTGCTGCGCGGCGACCATCCTGCCATCGCGAGTGCCGGTCAGCCTGCGCTCGCACGACCGCGCAATCAGTACCAAGCAACGGGTTACGGTGGTTCGATCCCCGTGCTGCTCCCGCGTGCGGGCTGGGATCGTCGCTACGATACCGGCGGCATCGATCGGAGCGGTTTCGCTTCAGCCGGTGCCGATCGGCAGTGGGACCGCAACTACGATAACACCGGCACCGATTGGGGGTTTGATCGCAGCGGCCTCAGCCGGCCTTGAAGAGACGGCACCGTCCGGCGCCGCCTGTCAGATCCTAAGCCCCGCACGATCCGCTGGCCCGAATAACCGAGGTCCTCGGGATTGCCGCGTCCGTCGAGATTGCCGCCCAACCGAAGGTTCGGCTATGGTCGCAACGGAAGGCGGGAATATCCCATGCGACAGATTGGCAAGTTCTGGTTCGGCGCGCTGTTGCTGGCCGTGTCGGCCGTCATTCCGGCGCGCGCCGAAGCGCCGCATATCGCGCAGGTCAAAACCGTGAGGGGTGATGTTTTCATCGTTCGCGGCGGTGAGCGGGTTCCTGCCAAGCTCGGCGATCTCCTCTACCAAAGCGATGTGGTCACGACCGGCCCCGGCGGGGCGATTGGCTTCACCTTCATCGACAACACCGTATTCTCGGCCGGACCGGACAGCGAAATCGCGCTGGAGCAATTCCGCTTCGACTCAAGCAATTTCAGCGGCGAAATGCTTGCCGATATGCGCAAGGGCTCGTTGACCGTGGTCTCGGGCGACATAACGCGCAGCACTCCCGGCGCGATGAAGATCAAGACCCCGACCTCAATCCTCGGCGTGCGCGGGACGACGTTTGCCGTCAAGGTTTATTGAGCGCCGCCATGATGAAGCGATGGCTCCCCGCCGTCGCGGCTCTGTTGCTGGCGGCCGGGTGCGCGCAACAGGAATTGTTCGTCGTTTTGCCGAATGCCGATGGCAGGCCCGGCGCCGGGGCGATCAGCGTGAGCGACGGCAAAACAACCACGACGCTGGATCAAGCCTACGCGGCGGCCGAAACACGCCAAGGCGCTGCCGCGCCCGTCGAGGTTGGGGCCGGCAATGCCTATGCGATTTTCAATCAGGCGATCGGCGCCCGACCGATACTGCCGCACCGGTTCCGCCTTTATTTCCTCTTGGGCAGCGACGCGCTGACGCCGGAATCGGTAACCGCCTACAGCAGCGTTTTTGACGATGTGCGCTCGCGGAAGGCTTACGAGATCGAAGTGATCGGGCACACCGACACGCTCGGCGGTTTCGCCTACAATCAGGAGCTCTCGCTGGCTAGAGCGAGCGCATTTCGCAACCGGCTGACCGGCGACGGGATCGCTCCGAACGCCATTTCGATCGCCGGTCGCGGCAAGCTCGATCTCCTGATCCCCACCGCCGATCAGGTAGCCGAGCCCAGAAACCGGGTGGTCGAGATCCTGGTCCGCTGATCAGCGTGACAAGGCCAGCCAACGGATCCCGAGAAGCGTGATGTCGTCAGCCTGCTCGGCGGCGCCGACAAACCGGCTCAGATCCTCGAAGACACTATCGATGACGGCTCGGGCGCTTTCGGACGGCACGGTTGCCAAGCAGTCGAGCAGCCGGCGGCTCGTGTAGAGTGTTGCGCCGTCGTTTTGCGCCTCGGTGATACCGTCGGTATAGAGCAGCACGATCGCGCCGCTCTCCAGCCGATCCCGGCTGAGCGGGTAGGGAAAATCGTCCACCGTCCCGAGAGGTGGACCGCCCTCGGTCGTAAGTTCGCGCGGTTGACGGCCCTCCATGAGCACCAGCGGCGCATCATGCCCGGCGTTGCAGTAGACAAGATCGCCGGTAGCCAAGTCGAGAAGACCGGCGAACGCCGTCACGAACATCATATTGGCGCCGTCTTCCGCCATATTGTCGCTGGCGGCGCCGATTTTCGCGCTGGCTTCGGCAAGCACGCGATCGGGCGCCGCGGCGTGCCGGGCTGCCGCATCGCGTATCACTTCCTTGGTCATCGCCATGAAGAGGGCGGCCGGAATGCCCTTGCCGGAAACATCGCCGATCATGAAAAAGAGATGGTCTCGGTCGATCAGCTGAAAATCGAACAGGTCGCCGCCGACATCGCGGGCCGGCTCGATGCGAGCATAGAGGTCGATCTCGGCGCGATCGGGAAAAGCCGGGAAATGAAGCGGCAAGAGCCCCATCTGGATCGCCCGAGCCGCGGTGAGTTCGCCCTCCAGACGGGCGTCCGCTTCGCGCTGGCGCTCCAGTTCAGCCGCGATGCGCCGCCTCTCTCGTTGTTCCGCGACAAAGTTGCCGCCGAGCATCGTGCCAAATTCGATGAGCGTCACGCCGCTCGCGTAGAGGCTGTCCAAGAGCCAACCGGCGAAGCGGAAGAGACCCGCTTCGGTTCCGACCAGCAACATGACAATACCGAGCATCCCGGCGCTGGCTACAAACGGCCGCTGGTAGCCGATGACCCCGATCACCAGCAGCCCGGCCACTAGGATCAAGGCAAGCTCGAACCAAAGCGCACCGGGGGGGCGGTAAAGAAGGGTACCGGCAAGGATTGACTCGATGAGCTGGGAGTGGATGTCGGCCCCCTGCATCAACCCAAGCGGCGTCGCCTTCTGATCGAGCAGCCCGAGCCCCGTTACCGCGAGGATGACGATGTGCCCTGCGAGCCGGCGCGAATCAAAATTCGGCCCGAGCAGTTCGCTCGCCGCCACGTCGCGGTCGAGCGGGCGCTCAAAATGCAAATAGGCCCTTCCGTGGGCGTCGGTCGGGATCTGCATAGAGCCGAGCGCCACGCCGGAAATGCCGCTGCGGTCGGTCGTCACCACGATAGTCGGCACATGGGCGGCAACCCGGATCATCTCGAGCGCCAGGCTCGGGACGAGATTTCCCGCGACTAGAGACGCCAGCGGCACGTTGCGAACCGTACCGTCGTCATCGAGCTCGACCCCGAGCGAGGCCTCGCTGCGCGCCGCGCGGGCAATTTCGGGCAGGCTGTGGATCATTGATCGATGCGTGGCGAGAAAGGGATCGGGTGAGCCCCCCTTCTGCACGATCGGGAATGCTCTGTGAGGGCCCGAAGGCGCCGGCGCTGAATCCGCATCGCTGGGCGCCATGCCGAGAACCGTCGGCACACCCGCGATCGCCTGGGCGAGCGTAGCCTCGCTCGATGGTAGCGCGGAGAGCGCCGCTATCACCGCGGATGGAAGGTTCGGGACGAAATTGGGAAGCTGCGGCGGTGACAGGCGATCGGGCTCGGCGAAAATCACGTCGACCCCCAGGACGAGCGGCTTACATGCGGCTATCCGCTCGACGAGTTCGGCGACGAGCGTCCGTGGCCAAGGCCATTGCCCCAATTGCTTGAGGCTTCCTTCGTCGATGCCGACGATCAGCACCTGCGGCCGATCCATTGTCCGCGGCCATATCCGCTGCATCGCGTCGAAGCCGCGGTCTCGAAGTTCGCTGAGAAGATACGGATCGGCGGCGTAGGACAAGGCCGCAAACGCCAGCACGATCAGCGCAACCGCTCGCCCCGGCGCCCGCAACCAAGCCAAGAGACCCTGCACGACCGAGCTCAGAGGGTGAGTTCGAGCCCGTCAAAAGCCGACATGACTTCGACCTTATGTCCGTCCCGGCTGATTTCCTCGAAACGGATCGTTTCGGCGAGCACTCGCTCGATCATGCGATCATCGAACGCAGGCTCGTGATGAAACATGACCAGCCGCTTCACCCGCGCCATCTGCGCCAGTTCGACCGCCACCATGTTGTTCGAATGACCCCAATCTTCTTTCACCGATATGGTGTCCGCGAGCGAATACATCGTATCGAAAATCAGCAGATCGACATCGCGGCAAAACTCGACAAAGGGGTATGACGGGTTGATCGCTTCGGTTTTGTGCTCGCCATCGGTCGAATAGACGACAGATTTGCCGGCCCGCGAAAAGCGGTAGCCATAGGAGTCCCCACTGTGAGGTTGTTGGATTGGCGTGACGGCAAAACCCGCGACCCGGGACTCGACTCCTGGCTCGAGCTCGACAAACTCGATCGCGGCGCCAAGCACGTCGAAATGAACTGGAAAACAGGGGTCCGATTGCTGGCCCCGCAGCGCTTGCTCCAACACCTTGTGACAGCCATGAATGCGGATCGTGTTGCCCGGGATGTAGGCAGGGGCAAAGAACGGAAACCCCATGATGTGGTCCCAAT
>Ga0182015_10003704_pt1 | contig 16922 bp, 17 predicted proteins | sample 712P3MmetaG_FD_120478 | JGI IMG/M metagenome (GOLD analysis project Ga0182015, IMG submission 120478) | Permafrost microbial communities from Stordalen Mire, Sweden - 712P3M metaG | ecosystem: Environmental > Terrestrial > Soil > Wetlands > Permafrost | place: Sweden: Stordalen | collected... | reverse complement strand
TTTAATATCGTCAACATGGGGCTACCTGCCAATATCATCGAGGGTACAGGATTTGGCATGATCAGCAAGACGGCGGGAACTTCGCGGCAAGTTCAGTTTTCGCTAAAGCTCATCTACTGAGGCTCGTCAAGCAGAGACTCAGGTTGCGGACGACGTGTTACTCGAAAGTGAGGCCTCGCCGCTAGCTAAGCCGGATAGATTGTGAGAAACGGGCTAAGCAAAAATCATTCCGGGACAGAAGTCGTCTTGTAGGAAATTTCACCAGGTAACGATAAACGCGCTAGTGGCCACTAACGGGCAGATCGTCGGCAACCGCCATTGACTAATCCTCAGCGCTACATCAATTAGGCAGGGTCTGAAGTGTAGTTCCAATTGAATGGCACCATGAAGCTACAGCGGTCCAGGGAACCGTCGTCTGAGTGCATCGGACTTCGGAAGGATCAGGCATAAGGGACGCTATCCTTTATATATGGTCGAATAGTCTGTCGCGAAAGGGCGTGCAATTTCAGGAGTGCTCGACACCGCGGTTTCCTGGAGGATCATGGGCCCCGCCACCAAAGCGCTGTGCCAGGCTTTGATCGCGCTGGCGAAAGCGCCCGCCATCCGAACCGGCTCATCCGCACGTGAAACGGCTGTATTTCAAGAGCACGCCGTCGAATTCCCATACATGTGACAGCGATGCAAGTCCGCAACTGCTGGACGCCACGGCCTTAATATCGGTGACAGCAAAGTGCCCTCGGGATTGTCGAACATCTGGTTTGTGGCTCTTGGCACACGTCCGTCTTCCGTGTTTATCAGTGCTGACACGCATGGGTGAAAATACGAATACGTGGTCCGTATTGAACAACCGCAAAGCTAACTTTGACGGAGTTTGCAATTGACCTTCACAAAGACTGCGCGTAGTGGAGGGGCCGGACTCCGCTGCTTCTCCAGAAGTAGGCGAGGATGATCACACTTGCGATCGCCGCGTAGGCACACCATAGTGAGGTGAATGCGTAGCTCTTGAACGCCAAAACAACGAGGAGAATCACCAAGTTTGCCGCGCCGAAGAGTACCATCGCTCTGACCTTCGAGAAAAACAGCGAACCGCAGGTTGCAATCACGTAGAGCAATGCAACTGTTGGATTGTTTGTGGCCTGATTGATGTACACAATGCTGTTTTCATTCACATAAACCTGCAAAGGGTAGGCGGTTAGCGCCCACAAGATGTAAAGTGCAGTTGTCCCGCCTAGCACGACGAATGGCAGCATGCGCCTGCGACTTTTTCCGTCAGGCTCAAACAGGAGTACGCCCAGCGGCAGCAGGAAAGGGAGGAGTCCCTGGGCATAGAGCATAAAGGCCGCGCCCATGTTGTGCGCCACTACGGGCGAGAGAATGCCATCCAATCCCAACCAAACGAAACCTTCGATCAACTGATGAACTGCAAATAGAATGGGCAGCGCCGCGAAAAGCAGTTCGCGCCGGTGCTTTACCTTCGTCAATGTGAGGACGCCGACGGCGCCCAGGGCAGTACTGCCAACAAAGTTCGCTGTGGCTGAAAAACACATGATTCCTCGTATCTCTGCGAAAGGATTTCACTCATCATCGCAGGAGGCAAATATTTCTTACAACTCCGATTATGCCTTGCGCGATGAGATTTCGTGCATTGAGGAAGCTTTTTCCTTCTGAAATTCTCAAGCGCTTGCCGCAAGTTCGGATCGTTCCCCACTCAACCACCAAATATTTGCCGGGATTGGCACCAAACGCGGGCGAAAATTCATGTCGCGCTCCACGAGCAAGCGAGCGATCCTATCGACTGCGACCGTAGACGAGCGCAGAAGAGATGGGCGGATTCCATCCCCAAGAACACAGGACGTAGGTACCGCCCCGACGAGGATCTCCGGGAGTGCAGGAGTCGCTGGTGCAGTTGAGTGAAGGAGGACAACTACCTGCGCGTCGAACGCGCATAGGCCTCATTCAGCCGGAGCATCTCGTGCGCTTTTATATTGTGTCTCGTAATCGGAAACTCGAGAAAATATACTGCTGCACGGAGATTGTAGCTCTGGTTCCAAGCCTTCACTTGTCCCGAAGTGTACAGACATTGTGGTTGATTTGATTTACCTTCTTGTCTGCTGCGGAACCGCCGGATTGCGTCCCAGCTGTGTCTGCAAAAGGAGAATCACATGCCCGAGCCAAAATTAGCGACCTACTCATCCAGACATGTCGTCCCCGCCAAAACGATCATTGGCAGCGACGTCGTCAACCCCAATTGGGAATCACTCGGCAAAATTGAGGATCTGGTGCTGGACGCCAGCGCCGGACGCATCGCGTACGCCGTGTTGTCTTTTGGAGGTTTCCTCGGCATGGGCGACAAGTATTTCGCCATTCCTTGGAACGCTTTTAAATTCAATTTGCCGCCGGAAAGCCGCATAGTTCTTAATGTGGACAAGAAGTTGCTCGAAACGGCTCCAGGTTTCGACAAAGACAAATGGCCGGATGTAGCCAACTCCGACTGGGGAAAAAGTATCTACCAACACTACGGATATACGCCCTACTGGGAAGTCAACAGTCTGTGAACAACGGTGGTGGTCGCAGAACCGACCGGGCGGCGACACATCCCACCAATAACTGCCTCACAGTCTAAGGCGCTTCGCGATCGAACCTGCTCGATGAAGCTGCGTCGTTGCGGTGTTCAATTTTGGCCAGAAAGCCTGGTGCCTGAGTTTTACGCGTAGAGACATCGAAGAGACCCATGGATTCGGGATTGGGCTCGCGCGTTGAATTTGGTTAGGAGAATGAAGTGAAAATCGACCCTACTGCATTTGAAAAGCTGCCCTCTGCCGAACAAGTGTTTGAGGAAATGCTTCCTTATCTCGAAACACTTGACGCTCAGATTGGTGGCATTATCCGGCTATTGAAAGACAAGGGTATTACCACGAATGCGGAGTTTTCCAAGTACGCGCAGGGAGGCGACGACGCAGCAAATGTCAGAGAACGTGGTTGGCGAGCTAGGATGGAATATCTTTTTTCCTGCGCGGCGAAAAGAATTTGATCGCCAGCGACCGCAGGCTTCAGCCGGCGTTTAACTCGCTCTTTGTTTGGGTCCCTGTGGCATTCGCCGCCGGCTTTAGTGTCTTCGATCGAGTAGTGTTTCCATGCTCAGCGCAGGTGGTTCCAACCCTGGGGATCCGATCCGGGATGCTGGAAGAGATTTTGGAGCATGCAGGTGCGTTTCGGTCGTTCGCTCATCACGATTTCGGGCGTTAACAAGTTCCTGAACAAACCTCCAGATTTAAGCCTCGCAGCGAATCCATCCGGCTAGTTCGGTGCCATACTTCCGTGGTTCGAATAAGCTGACCGATGACGCCAAGTTCCACAGTCGAGTTTCTAATATGGTTGCTGATCGTAGCTTCGATCATCGCCGTGATTGCCGCGCGCGTACGCATTCCGTACACGGTGGCTCTGGTGATTGGGGGCTTGTTCCTGGGAACCTTTCATTTGCCGGTAGTGCAACACCTGTTTGCCAATCCTCCCGACTGGTTAACGCCGGACGTCAGTTTGATTATTTTTCTACCTGCACTTTTGTTCGAGGGCAGCGTTAAGATTCGGTTCCATCAGCTACGAGAAAGCCTGCTGCCGATTTGTTTGCTGGCCACCGTCGGCATATTAACGGCGACACTCATCGCCGGTTTTGCGGTCCACTGGACTTTGGGAATTCCAATCCTCATCGCGTTGGTCTTCGGAGCCATCGTGTCCGCCACGGACCCCATCTCCGTGCTCGCGATATTCAAGGACATGGCAGTCGACAAGCGACTTTCAATCACCGTCGAGGGGGAAAGCTTATTCAACGATGGGACCGCGGTAGTGCTCTACGGAATTCTTATCGGGGCAGTGGCCAATTCTCGTTTGGGCATAGTAACGGGCATTCGCGATTTCGTGGTGCATATGTCCGGGGGAGCGGCGGTGGGCGTGGTACTTGGCTACATGTTCAGCAAGGTTACCCAGCAAATCGACGATCCTGAAATCGAGATCACACTAACCACTATCCTTGCCTACGGTTCCTACCTGCTGGCGCAGTCCCTCCATCTCTCAGGCGTGATCGCTACCGTTGCTGCGGGTTTGATGATCGGTAATTTGGGCGTGCGCACGGGGATGAGCTGGAGGACCCGGGTGGCACTGTGGTCTTTTTGGGAATATGCGTCATTTTTGATCAATTCTATTTTGTTTTTGCTCATCGGGCTGCAGGTGCGCATGGGCGATTTGATTCGCATCTGGCGCGCCACGCTGGTGACTATAGCTGCAGTGCTGGTAGGCAGGGCGCTGACGGTGTACGGTATTGTTCCCATAAGTAATCTCTTCTCCGCGAAAATCCCTATTCGATGGCAGCACGTTATGGTGTGGGGAGGCATGCGTGGGGCTCTGTCTCTGGCGTTGGTTCTGAGTGTCCCACGCGATTTCCCGTACCGAGACCAGTTGCTCACCATGACCTTCGGAGTAGTGGCCTTTACCATCGTTGTCCAGGGCATCACAATGAAGCCGCTGATACGCCTGCTTGGTATTGGCAAGAATAATGAAGACGATTATTCGCGCGCGCGTGTCCGACAGGCGGCCGTCACCTCGGCGCTCTCCGAGTTGGAGAGCATGGCCAACAGACACCTGGTTTCGCGTGCGGTGCAGGCGCAACTTCGCCATGAACTCGACGCGCGGCTGGACGATGCGAATAGAGCCATGGACTCCTCTTTCGAAGGAAATCAGGACCGTTTTTCCGAGGAGTTACAGCTAGCGCGCAAACGATTGGGCACCGCTGAAAAAAGCGCCATCGAGCAGGCGCTGCAAGAAGGCTGGGTGTCGGCACACACTGCATCGAAGATGATCGAGGAGACGGAGCCTTCTTATGAGGGGCGGCAGGCAACGTCCTCAAAATCAACATTCCCTGAAAAACATTGAAAATGCCCAGCGGCCCTGTTGGCTGCGCGTAGAAACAATTCCCTCCCGCAGGCCGGCCGATAAGAGCGGTTCGCCGCCATACGACCGCGGTGTCCGGCGGTTTCGTTCAACACGCTGTTCGGAGTTCACTCGCTGTGCAATTAGATACAGTAATAGCCGCACTGCCGAGTAATAATTCACCGGCATCTTGCCCCGAATGAAAATACATAGCCGGCACAAATTGCAGCAGCGGAAAAAAACAGGCATGGTTTCATGCCTGGCAGCGCGCGACCATAACGTGGAAATCTAATTAGTGAAGCAATTCACTTCGCTCGCGGCTGCCGCCTTCGTTGTGTTCAGTGCTTATGAGCAAAGCGAACCTGGCTAATCCGTCATTCGTCGAAAAACTGTCGGTCCGGTGAGTATTGGCTGTCCCACACACTTACGCGCTTGCGCTTACGCTCATGCTCCTCAGCATGCTTTGCTGGGGCAGTTGGGCAAACACCCAGAAGATGGATAGAGATTGGCGATTCGAACTTTTCTACTGGGATTACGTCTGGGGCCTCCTGGCATGTGCGCTGATATTTGGCTTGACCCTCGGGAGCACGGATCATGCATCCTCCGACAATTTTTTGCACAACCTGAGCAACGCAAGTGCGCGGAGCTTGCTGGAAGCCTTTTTCGGAGGGGTAATTTTCAATCTCGGAAACTTGCTGCTGGTGGCGGCAATATCCGTGGCGGGCATGGCGGTGGCATTTCCGATTGGATCGGGTTTGGCGTTGGTGATTGGAGCAGTCATTAATTACATCATTTCGCCAAAAGGAAATCCCATTCTACTCTTCGGAGGAATTGCGCTGATCTGCATCGCCATTTTGTTCGACGCCTTGGCATACCGCGGCCTTTCCGGGGGCGGGAAGGCCAGCGCAAAAGGGGTTGGACTTAGTCTTGCGTGTGGAGTGGCGGTTGGTCTCTTCTACCCGTTCGTGGCCAAGGCGCTAACCGGACCGAACCACCTGGGTCCCTATACCGTCTATTTTGTCTTCGCGGTGGGTGTCGTGCTTTCCAATTTCCCCATGAATTATGGATTCATGCGGCGGCCCGTAAGTGGCCCACCGCTTCGCATAAAGGATTACCTCGAAGGACGCGCGAGTTTGCACGCGATAGGGATTCTGGGTGGAGCGATCTGGGGTGCCGGTACGATTGCCAACTTCGTGGCTTCTTACGTGCCGATGATTGGACCGGCCACTTCTTTTTCCCTCGGAGAGGGCAACACGATGATATCCGCGATCTGGGGTGTCTTTGTATGGAAGGAATTTCACGGCGCGGGGGCTCGGGTCAAGGGTCTTCTGGCTGCCATGTTTTTGTTTTTTGTATTGGGACTGACGTGTATAGCGCTTGCTCCGATCATCCATTGACGGAACCAGAACGGGCTGAGTGGACGAGGGTAGATCAGCATGACCAAGGTTGAAAACCAAAAGGCGGCATTCGGACATCCCGGGATTCAACCTCGCTGGACCCATGGCGCCAAGGACGGAGTGGGAACGGCCTACGCGGCTTCCAGCCAAATCTGGTTCACCCTGTGGAACGGCATCATCACCGAGGTTTACCATCCAACCGTGGATCGGCCGCAACTCCGCGACCTGCAGTACCTGATTACGGACGGCAAAACTTTCTTTCATGAGGAGAAGCGTCATCTCAAATCCAAATTCGAGCGCTTATCCGATCACACTCTCGGATATCGATGCACGAACTCCGATCCTGAAGGCCGCTACGCCATCGTAAAGGAAATTATCACCGCTCCTCACCTTGCCTGCGTGCTGCAACGCACGAAGATAACGGGCGACCAAGCTTTCATTTCCAAGCTGCACCTGTTCGCGTTGTGCGCGCCGCACCTGGAAGTTGGAGGTTGGGGAAACAATGGCTATGTCGCCGAGTTGGACGGCCGCAAGATTCTAATGGCCCAGAAAGATGGAATGTGGCTGGCCTTGGCGGCCAATGTACCTTTTATCCGCACCTCGTGCGGTTATGTAGGAAGAAGCGATGGCTGGACAGATTTAGCACACAATTTTCAGATGGACTGGGAATTTGATCACGCACCAGACGGAAACATAGCGCTCACTGGGGAGTTGCAGGTAGAGAGCCACCGCGAATTCACATTAGGACTTGCTTTCGGCGATACGCAGCATCACGCCATCGCAACACTTCTTCAGTCCTTAGGAATTTCCTTCGAGGACCTTCACAAACGATACGTTGAACAATGGGAGCGCACCAAGGCGCACCAGCTTCCGTTAGAGAAGTATTCGGGCGACCAGGGCAACCTGTACCACAGCAGTTTTAGTTTGCTTCTGGCTCACGAAGACAAGTCCTATCCCGGCGCTTTGATCGCCTCTCTCGCAATTCCGTGGGGCGAAGCGAGGAGCGACCATGACCAGGGCGGATATCACCTGGTCTGGACGCGGGATATGGTCAACAGCGCCTTGGCGTTGCTGGCCGCCGGTGAACGTGCCACTCCGCTGCGAGCACTGATTTATCTCGCGGTTTCGCAGCAGGAAGATGGCGGTTTTGCGCAAAACTTCTGGGTAAACGGAACTCCCTACTGGCGGGGCATTCAATTGGACGAAGTGGCCTTTCCCATATTGCTGGCCTTGCGCCTCAACCAACAGCATGCGCTAAACGATTTCGATCCCTTTCCGATGGTGTTAAAGGCTGCAAATTATTTACTGCGGCATGGACCGGTGACGCAACAGGAACGATGGGAGGAAGCCAGTGGTTATTCGCCGTCTACCTTGGCTTCGAATATTGCGGCATTGGTCGGGGCAGCGTATTTCTGCCGGCAGAGGGGAGATCAAGCAGCCGCGAAGTTTCTCGAGCAATACGCCGACTTCCTGGAATCCCATGTTGAAATGTGGACGGTCACAACAGAAGGAACGTTGGTCCCAGGGATTCGACGGCACTACATTCGTATCCTTCCAGACGATGTCGACAATGTTAATCCCGCGGAGGATCCCAACTCGGGGATGCTAACGATTGCGAATCTTCGGTCGGGCGCGCAGAATTCGTTTCCCGCAAAAGAGATTGTCGATGCCGGATTTCTTGAACTGGTTCGCTACGGAGTAAGAAATCCGAACGATCCGCTGATTGTTGATTCATTGAAGGTGGTCGATGCCGTCCTCAAGGTGGACACTCCCATGGGGCCGGTTTGGCATCGCTACAATCACGACGGGTACGGTCAGCGAGAAGACGGTGGTCCTTATGCTGGGTGGGGCCAAGGCCGTGCGTGGCCGCTGCTCACCGGCGAGAGGGCGCACCTGGAACTGGCCGCGGGACGAGACGTTAAACCTTACATAAAAGCGATGGAAGGCTTCGCGTCGCCGACCGGACTGTTGCCGGAGCAGGTTTGGGATCAGCAGGATCAGCCGGCCGTATTTATGTTTCTCGGCAAACCTACTGGGTCGGCCATGCCACTCATGTGGGCGCACGCGGAATACGTGAAACTGCTACGGTCCATATCCGACGGCCGCGTCTTCGACCTTATTCCCGAAGTCGCAAAGCGGTACCTTGGAGATCGCAAGGAGTGTCAATTATTCGAGATCTGGAAGCCAAATCGACATGTGCGGAATGTCAAAAGAGGCTACACCTTGCGCATACAGGTTCCGTCGGCGTTTCGTCTCCATTGGACCTGCGATGACTGGAATACGGCTAAGGATACTGCATCAACTCCGACGACGTTCGGAATTGCGTTCGCCGATATCCCGATTTCGGCAGACCAGGAAGCACCGATTCGATTCACGTTCTTTTGGTCCGACGGTAACTTCTGGGATGGGCATGATTACGTGGTAGAGATCGAAAAGTAGCGCCTATCATTGGTCGTACGCATAAGAATCGAAGAGACCAAGATTTCAAAACCGCTTGGTAAGTGAGCATAAGCGTGGCACAAGAAAATCATTATGACGTCATCATCATCGGAACGGGCGCCGGCGGTGGAACACTCGCGTATCATCTTGCCCCCTCGGGCAAACGCATTTTACTTCTGGAACGTGGAGGGTATCTCCCCCGGGAAAAGGACAACTGGGAGGCGCGCGCCGTGTTCGTCGAATCCAAGTATCGCGCCAAAGAAATCTGGTACGACAAGGACGGAAATGCTTTTCATCCAGGCATTCAGTATTACGTGGGAGGGAATACCAAAGTATATGGAGCTGCGCTATTGCGATTTCGCGAGGAAGACTTCGGGGCAGTCCGGCACCATGGCGGAATTTCACCGGCGTGGCCGCTCAGCTATCAGGACTTCGAGCCTTATTACACCAGGGCGGAAAATCTGTATCACGTCCATGGACAGCACGGCATCGATCCGACAGAGGGCCCGGCAAGCGCTGCTTATCGCTATCCCGCGGTAAGCCACGCGCCACGCATTCAGGAGCTTCACGACGATTTGCAACGGCTTGGCCATCATCCGTTTCCTTTGCCCCTCGGTATTCTGCTGGACGAAATAGACGGGAAGGCGCTGCACTCGAGCGCTTGTGTGCGGTGTGCCGCCTTCGATGGATTTCCATGTCTGGTTAATGGCAAGGCAGACGCGCAGGTTATTTGCGTGGACCCAGCTCTCGAACACCCAAATGTAAGCCTTCTGACAGGCGCCTACGTGAAGCAGCTTGAAACGGATGTGAGCGGCCGGGTGGTAACTAAAGTTTCGGTCGAACGGGATGGACAATCGGAAGAATATTCAGCGGACATCGTGGTGGTGTCTTGCGGAGCGGTCAACTCCGCGGCGCTCTTGCTGCGTTCCGCGAACGACATGCATCCGCATGGGCTCGCGAACAGTGCGGATGTGGTGGGACGCCACTACATGCGCCATAACAACTCGGCGTTCATGGCCATTTCCAAAACACCAAATCCGACGGTATTTCAGAAGACGCTGGGCCTGAACGATTTTTATTTTCGCTCGGACGACTGGGATTATCCCTTGGGTTGCATTCAAATGCTGGGAAAGACCGACGGCGAAATGCTCAAAGGAGAAGCGCCGGGCTGGGCAATTTGGAAACCAGAGTTCGCCATGGATTATATGGCAGAGCATTCCATTGACTTCTGGGTTCAATCGGAAGATTTGCCCGACCCTGACAACCGCGTTACCGTAAACCGAAGCGGAGCGATCACCCTAGCCCTTCGGGAGACCAATGTCGAAGGACATCACCGATTAATTGCGAAGCTGAAGGGCATGCTCAGTGACCTTGGTCTTCACGACCATTTAATGTCGCGAGAATTGTATCTGGGCAAGAAAATTCCCATTGGCGGCACAGCTCATCAGGCCGGAACGATTCGATTCGGTCGCGATCCCAAAACATCAGCACTTGATCTGAACTGCAAGGCCCACGATTTGGATAATCTTTATGTCGTCGATGCCAGCTTTTTTGTGTCCATTGCGGCCGTAAACCCAAGCTTGACGATCATCGCCAATGCGCTGCGAGTGGGCGATCACCTGCTCGAGCGCCTGGGATAACATCCGACACCCAGTTTTTCCGTTGCCGGGCTAGAATGCTGCACTAGCGATGGCCGAGTAACCGAGTAACAGGGTCGCAGTCGGTCTTTGCCGGGCGAAGAAACAAATCCTGGCCCGCGCTGAGATTGAGGCTGGAAACTAAACTATGCAGGGCGGTTCGATACTCAATCCAACTTCCGCACTCGCTCACCCGATTGCACATCTCTTCCTCATCGTGGGCGTGATAATGGCTGCAATTTTCGTGCTGGTCACCATGCTGGTGTTGTACGCATGTGTTCGTTTTCGAAGCAAGGATAACCAGATCGAACCTCGCCAGAATCATGGCAACGCGGTGTTAGAGATTGCCTGGACGGTGGCCCCGCTGCTCCTGCTCGTATATATCTTCACGATAACTGTTCAAGCCATGCATCGTTCCGACCCGGACGCCTCGGAAAACCGGCCGCCCGACATGGCCATCGTCGGACATCAGTGGTGGTGGGAAGCTCGGTACCTGACTTCGGGCGTTCTGGCTGCCAACGAAATTCACGTTCCAGTAGGCAAACTATTTTTGGTTCGTTTGGAATCCGCCGACGTAATCCATGACTGGTGGGTCCCACAGCTCGGTCGCAAGATGGACGCCATCCCCGGCCGACCCAATCTTTTTTGGCTGGAGGCGGATCTTCCCGGAACTTATCTGGGCACGTGTGCCGAGTATTGCGGGGCCGAGCATGCCTGGATGCGCATTCGCGTCATTGCCGAATCGCAAGCGGACTTCGAACGCTGGACAGCTCAGCAACTCGCGATTCCTTCCGTTGCTTCCTTGACTGGCGATGCCGGAAGTGGCTCGCAGATTTTTCAGAGGCTGACCTGTTCCAATTGCCACTCTATCTCCGGTCTTCAGGCAAACATTACGATTGGTCCTGATCTTACACACATAGCCGGTCGCCAGACGCTGGGCGGGGGTGTGCTCGTCAATACGCCGGAAAATCTCGCCAAGTGGCTGAAAAACCCCCAAGCGGTTAAGCCCGAATCGCTCATGCCCGATTTCGAACTGACCAACGATCAAGTACGCGACCTCACCGCCTATCTGGAGACGTTGCAATGAGCGGCGTCCCGCTGTTCCCGGAGGCCCCAACTCTCCGGCTCGCCAAGGCTCGGGGGCCGGCTTCCAGCATGCTCACCTGGGTTGCGACGGTGGACCACAAAAAAATCGGCATCATGTACCTGGTAGTGAGCTTGATTTTCTTTCTGGCCGGCGGCGTGGAAGCGCTGTTGATGCGCATCCAGCTGGCCATACCGGGAAATTCTTTTCTTTCTCCCGGAACGTATAACCAAATTTTCACCATGCACGGCACGACCATGGTCTTCCTGGTCGGGATGCCGGTGCTCACGGGCATGGCCAATTATCTTGTGCCGTTAATGATCGGCGCGAAAGATGTCGCGCTTCCGCGAATGAATGCGCTGAGTCTCTGGCTTCTGGTTTTTGGCGGATTGTTTCTGTATTTCAGTTTTCTGGCCGGAGGCGCGCCTTCCGCCGGTTGGTTCAGTTATGCACCGCTCAGCGAAAAAGCCTATTCCTCATCGCAGGGTCTGGATTATTACGCGCTCGGCCTGTTCATCCTGGGGATCGGATCCATTGTTGCCGCCATCAATCTGATCGCCACCATCATTCTTTTCCGCGCGCCAGGAATGAGCATTCGCCGTCTTCCGTTGTTTGTGTGGATGGTGTTCATCACGCAATTCCTGGTTTTGTTGGCGCTCCCGGCGCTGAACGCCTCGGTCTGCATGCTGCTCATGGATCGGCTGCTCAACGCAAATTTCTTTGTCACTGCTTCCGGAGGCTCCGCGCTCTTGTGGCAACATTTTTTCTGGACCTTCGGTCATCCAGAGGTCTACATTCTGGTCCTGCCGGCCTTCGGAATGATCTCCGAGGTCATCCCCGTTTTTTCCGGAAAGGTCATCTATGGCTACGAATTTGTCGCCGGCTCTACAGTGGCTATCGCCGTTCTGAGTTTTCTTGTGTGGGCGCATCACATGTTCGCCGTGGGGATGGGCCATCCCATAGACACAATTTTTGCCATCGGCAGCATGCTCATCGCCGTACCCACCGGGATAAAAATATTTAACTGGATTGCCACCATGTGGGGCGGCGCTATTCGTTTTACTACCGCCATGCTATTCGCCGTGGGCTTTCTGGTGATGTTTACCATCGGTGGGCTAAGCGGTGTTTCTTTCGCGGCGTTCCCGATCGACTGGCAGGTTACCGACACTTATTACCTGGTCGCTCATCTGCACTACGTTCTTTTTGGCGGCACGATTTTCGCAGTGTCTGCCGGCGTTTATTATTGGTTTCCTAAAATGACTGGCCGTTTACTGTCTGAAAGATTAGGCAAGCAGCATTTCTGGATCATGCTGATTGGCTTCAACCTGACATTCTTCGACCAGCATTTGCTTGGCATCATCGGTATGCCGCGCCGCGTTTTTACCTACCCGGATTTGCCGGCCTGGGGCACCATGAACATGATTTCCACTATCGGCGCTTTTATCATGGGCGTCGCGGTGCTGGTCTTCGCCTGGAATATTCTGTCCAGCCTTTTACACGGCGAGATAGCCGGCGACAACCCATGGAACGCCTGGACGCTGGAATGGGCCACCAGTTCGCCGCCCCCGGAAGAAAATTTCGATCTCTTGCCGCCCATCCGCAGCCGCCGTCCGCTTTGGGACCTGGCACACCCCGATGATCCGGATTGGAAGCATGGACACTGAAAACACCATTGACCGCTTGGCCCGTGGCGATGAGAACCGCCTGGCCATGATTCTCTTCCTCATCTCCGAGGGAGTCTTTTTTTTATTCTTGATCATCGCGTACGCCTTTTTCCATGCGTCGCAGAAAACCGGCCCGACCGCTGCGAACAGCCTGGAGCCCTTAACCGCTGGTGCCTTCACGGTCGCTCTTTTGGGCAGCAGCTTCACCATGTGGCGTGCGGAAAAAAACTATGCTCGCGGGCGGGTCAGCGCATTTCGTAGTTGGCTTGGCGCCACCATCCTTCTTGGTTCAATCTTCATGTTTGGCCAGGGACGGGAATACTTTGGCCTGTATCAAAAGAACGTCACCGTCAGCCGCAACGTTTTCGGCAGCTCCTTCTTCACCCTAACGGGCTTTCATGGCTTGCACGTAATCCTGGGCTTGATCTCCCTGCTGATTCTTTTTGGTTTGGCCTTTCAGCGTTCGGAGCGTCCGCAGCAATCTGCGGTTCGCACCATCGCGCTGTATTGGCATTTCGTGGACTGGGTGTGGGTCGTGATTTTTTCTGTCATTTATCTGTGGGCTGTTCTCTGAGGTTGCATTCATGACCGGTTGGCAGTTTTTCCTTGCGGGCTGGGACTGGGAACCATCCGTGATCGTCGGGTGTGTGCTTCTGCTCGTGAGTTATCTGGCGATGATGCGATTTCGTGTGACGTGGCGCACCTTAAGCTTCGCATCGGGCACCGTGGTTTTATTTTTGGCCCTCGTCTCGCCGCTGGACAGCTTGGCTGACAGCTATTTATTCAGCGCCCACATGGTGCAGCACATCCTGCTGATTTTAATCGTGCCGCCGCTTTGGATCCTGGGCATTCCGCCACACCTCCTGCAAAAAATGCTGCGGCGTCCTACTCTCGCCAAGATCGAACACCGTCTTACTTTTCCAGTATTGGCCTGGTCCCTGGGCGTCGGCAGTATCTGGCTTTGGCATTGGCCTCCGCTTTACAACGCTGCACTGGCGCATGAACCGTTGCATATTGCCGAACATCTAGTGTTTCTGAGCACTGCGGCGATTTTCTGGTGGCCGGTCATTGCTCCGCTCGAAAGGCTGCGGCTCGCACCTTTGTGGGCCGCGGTATACGTTTTTGCCGCGTGTACGGCCCACACTGTTCTGGCCATCCTGATCACCTTCGCTCCACTGGGAATTTATCCAGCCTATCTTCAGCCCGCCGATGCGTACAACATTCTGCCCTTGCTTCGCGGTTCATGGGCTCTTGGTCCCGCCGCCGACCAACAGTGGGGAGGTTTGCTGATGTGGGTACCGGCCTGCGCGGTCTACCTGGCATTTATTTTGGCCAGCCTCGCGCGATGGTATCGCGCTCCAGAAGAAATGGGTACCACACGCACGCTTCCCGCTGCGGCATCTGCATTTGCCGTCGCGGATCCTAAGGTCAAGGACTCGGGAGTCTAGAGCGAACCGAAGCAGAGAGCTCAAATGTCTGACGAAAACATTCTGTCGAGCGTAACCGCGACCAACCCGCCGCCAAGCGACCTTTGGACAAAACCTCGTCCGCAATCCGTGCCGCGCCCGACGTTCGCCCCGGCGGTCGTCGCGTTGGCGGTCGTCTGTCTTCTGTGGGGATTGTTGACCACCTATCTGCTCTCGCTTTTGGGGTTGGCGCTGCTCACTGTAGGTTTAGTGATTTGGATTGGAGGATATCGCCATGAACGAGGATTACCCGGAACAGGACACCAGTAGGCGCACGGATCCTGCACTAGACGCCGAAGAGCTGAGTCGCCGAACTTTTCTCAACAGCATCAGTTTGGCTTTGAGCGGATTCGTGGGCGTGATCGTGGGTATTCCCATCGTGGGCTTTTTGCTGGCGCCTCTGTTCAAAAGTACCCCGCGAATCTGGCGCCCGGTGGGATCCACAGACAGCTTCAAGATCGATGAGATCACGGAAGTATCTTTCGAAGACACCTCCGCGCTGCCATGGGCAGGACAAACAAGCAAGACCGCAGCCTGGTTGCATCGCGCCGACGAACAACAGTTCATCGCCTATTCCGCCAATTGCAGCCATCTGGGTTGTCCGGTCCGGTGGGAAGCGGACGCGAAATTGTTCATGTGCCCATGCCACGGTGGCGTCTACTACCAGAACGGCTCCGTCGCTGCAGGCCCTCCGCCCAGAGGACTAACGCGTTATCCCGTTCGCATCGAGAATGGGCAGGTCGAAATCCTCACCAGTCCCGCCCCCATCACCTAACTTGTAAAACTGTAATCCATGCACACCCTCAAGCAAATCTGGATGTGGTTCGATGATCGCACCGGCGCGTCGGCAGTCTGGAAAGAAACCGCCGGCCATCTCGTGCCACGCGGTACGGGCTGGTGGTATGTGTTCGGCAGCGCTACCCTCGCCGCATTTCTGGTGCAGGTCTTCACCGGCATCGCGCTGGCAACAATCTATGTGCCTTCGACAGCGGACGCGTATCACACTCTAGAATTCATCACCTACCAAGCGAAGTGGGGGCACTTGCTCCGCGGGCTGCATTATTTCGGGGCATCCGCCATGGTGTTGTTCATCGGTATCCATGTGTCGCGGACATTTATCATGGCGGCCTACAAATTTCCCCGCGAGATGAGTTGGCTCAGCGGCGCCGCACTCCTCCTTTTTACGATCGGCATGGGATTTACCGGCCAGCTCCTCCGCTGGGACCAGGTTGCCGTCTGGTCCGTATACATCGCCGCGGAACAAGCCGGACGCGTTCCTTTGATCGGCAAGGCCCTGGCACATTTTATTCTGGCAGGCAACACCGTGGGCGGAGCAACGCTCAGCCGATTCTTCGCCTATCACGTATTTTTTGTGCCGATGATGATTTTCGGATTCATCGGCGTACATCTCTACCTGGTTTTACGTAACGGCATCTCCGAGCCTCCCAAGGCCGGCCGTCCCGTCGACCCAAAGACGTATCGCTCCTGGTATGAAAACATGCTCAAGCGTGAAGGCCATCCCTTCTGGCCCAACGCTGCCTGGCGCGATGTGGTGTTTTCCACCGCGATGATTGTCGTGCTCGTGGCCCTGGCATGGTTTGTCGGCGCCCCGCATCTGGCCAAGCCGCCGGACCCGACGATCCTCGACGCGGAGCCACGCCCGGACTGGTATCTGCTCTGGTATTTCGCGCTTCTTGCTCTGCTGCCCCACGGGTTGGAGAATTACTTCATCATCCTGGGCCCACTGCTCTTTGTCGCATTTCTGCTGGTCCCCCCTCTTTTCTTTAATAAGGGTGAGCGAAGTCCGTTGTTGCGCCCGTGGGCCATCGTTCTGGTGATTGGAATTTGGACGACCATTGGCACGCTGTGGGTCCAAGGCGAGAATTCGCCGTGGTCCCCGGATTTCACCGCCAAGCCGTTGCCCGCGAGCGTGGTAGGCGCCGCCAGCGGACCAGTATATGAAGGTGCGCAACTATTTCATTCCAAGGGCTGCGAATACTGTCACGAAATCTCTGGATATGGCGGGCATCGCGGTCCAATTCTAAGTTATGTAGGAGAGCGCCTTACCAAGGATCAGATTACCATTCGCATCGTAAGCGGCGGCACCAACATGCCGGCTTTTGGTGGGATCCTTAAGGCGTCCGAACTCCGAGAACTGGCCGCCTTCCTCGACTCACGGAGTCGCACGACAAAGTAGTGCAGTGCGGATCTAAACGGTGTTTTGAGGTACGAGCACCGTTTGGGATGTAGAAAAGCGCGACTCTCCCTGCCAACAAACCAAGTGCTAGGCTTTCGATTCAGCACCGGTGCTG
>Ga0182015_10003702_pt1 | contig 16927 bp, 21 predicted proteins | sample 712P3MmetaG_FD_120478 | JGI IMG/M metagenome (GOLD analysis project Ga0182015, IMG submission 120478) | Permafrost microbial communities from Stordalen Mire, Sweden - 712P3M metaG | ecosystem: Environmental > Terrestrial > Soil > Wetlands > Permafrost | place: Sweden: Stordalen | collected... | reverse complement strand
TTACCAGTCTTACAAAAGAATTGCCAGACCTGCCATCGACCGGGCGAAGCGGCCCCGGCATCGTTTCTGACCTACGAAAGCACTCGGCCGTGGGCTAAAGCCATCAAAAGCGCCGTAATCGCCAAGAAGATGCCGCCGTGGTTCGCAGATCCGCAGTTCGGCCACTTCGCGAACGACCGGTCGCTGTCCGAGGGCGACATTCACACGCTGGTTTCCTGGGTGGACGCGGGTGCGCCAGAGGGTGATCCGAAGCAAGCCCCGAAGCCCGTCGAGTGGGTCGAGGGATGGCGCATCGGAAAGCCGGACGTGGTGATTTCGATGCCGATCGAGTATCACGTCCCGTCCTCGGGAACGATCGACTATCAGTACATTGTGATCCCGACCGGCTTCACCGAGGATAAGTACGTGCAGCTGGCTGAAGCGCGGCCGGGCAACACCAAGCTGGTCCATCACATCATCGCGTTCGTGCGCGAACCCGGCAATCCGTGGATGAAGGATGCCAAGCCAGGCGTGCCCTACGCTCCGAAGGAGCCGGAGCTGAGCCCCGAAGATCAGAAAAAGCGGGGAGAAGCGATGGCGAAGATGCCAGGCATTCCGTTTCCCGGCGACTTCCTGGTGGGGTTCGCGCCTGGGACTGTCCCGGAGATCATGAAGCCGGGCCGAGCTAAGTTGGTCAAGGCCGGATCGGACTTGGTGCTGCAGATGCACTACACGGCCAACGGCACCGCAGGCACGGACATTTCCAAGATCGGGTTGGTATTTTCGAAGACGCCGCCTGCCGAGCGCGTACTGACCATCAACACCGCGAATGTGACGTTTTCCATTCCTCCCGGCGCACCGGACACGGAGGTGGACGCCAAGATGACGCTGCAGCAGGATGCGACGCTGGTGAATTTGCTGCCGCACATGCATTTCCGCGGCAGCAGCTTCGAGTATCGCGCCACCTACCCCGACGGCAAAAAGGAAGTTCTGCTTAACGTCCCGCACTATGACTTCAACTGGCAGTTGACCTACGATCTAGTGCGGGAAAAAAAGCTGCCCAAGGGCACGGTGATCGAGTGCGAGGCGCACTTCGACAATTCGCCGAACAATCGCTTTAATCCCGACCCGACCAAGGAAGTTCACTACGGCGAGCAGACCTGGGAAGAGATGATGATCGGATTCTTCGATGTTGCGGTTCCCATGAACACCACCGCGGAGGACCTGATGTTCCCGAAGCATCAGCAGGAACAGGCGCGCAACTAGTAGATCGCCCATAACGAAGGCGCGGGTGAGCTTTCTAGATCCTAATGAGGTTCACCCGCGCCTCTGGGTAGTCAGCTAAATGTGTGTGGGGCGTTCGTTGGGAGGCCGGATCTTTGGCTTGGGTGGGGTTGTTTCGACATTGTGTACTTGACAAACCCGGCGCTGAAAACAGGGGCTTGGCGGCATCTGTAGCCCAGTTTTGGCGATTCATAACTGGTCCACATTGACAGATTTTAAATTCGTGGCACACTGGTGTTTCGGGCGCGTAGCTCAGTTGGTAGAGCAACCCATTCGGAGTCATCAAGTGACAAGAATGTGGGAAGGTCGCGGGTTCGATTCCCGTCGCGTCCACCACGGTTTTGCCCGCTGGCTGTAGCTAGCGGGCGCTCCGCTTTTGCATCATATGGCCTGGAAAACATTGACGTCGGAACTGTCGGCAATCCCTGGCTGCGAGGCAGTGAGGCTCGCGGTTGCGGAGCGCGAAAACGATCAGTGGCAGGAATCTGTCATAACGGACATGGGCATTGATCGAGCGTCAAGCCAAGTCGCGGGAATAGACGAGGCCAAGCGAGCCGCCATACGGCGCGGCATGAAGGCACGTGCCGAATCCAATCCGCTAACCGCCGAGGAAGTGACCGCTAAAACCGAAGAATACTTCCAGGTGCTTCAATGGTACGAGGTTCAGAGTTCAAACTGAATACGCTGCTCACCCGCCTTGGGGTAGTGCGCTAAAATCTGTGCGCCTGAGGGGTAGCCCGCCAAAATCTGTGTCGGTCATCGAAACCACTAACTTTTGCGCCTCGCAAGAAGGTATACAACGAGGAAGACGGCGAGACCGCCGATGAGCCACACCCAGCCAAGCGCCATTCCACTGATCCCGTGGCCCTGGAGAAACGCAACGGCTCCGAACATGATCGCCAAGGAACCAATAATCGCTCCGGCAATACTAAGAAACTTGCGGTCGAAAAGATTCTCAACCTCTTTTAGGGCGGCCTTCTGAGTATCGTCAACCTTCCGGGAAAGCTTATCTGCCTCGGTTGAGATCGTATCTTTCAGCACAGCAACATCGCTGGAAACTACTTCAAACTTGCCATGCAGTGTTGTTAATTCGGTGCTGATGTGATCGAAAGGGTATCCAGCTTCTCTCAACTGTTTCGCAGGGTCCAACTTTTCAATAGAGGAACCGACGTAATTCTTTTTGGGAATGCCGACCGGGATTTTTCGCGTGGATCGGGCGATGCCCTCCGTGTTCTGGTACTTGTCATTCGCTCGCTCTCCGTATCGAATGTCGGGAATTTCGCCACCTTCTAGCAGGAAAAGTGTCAACTTAAAGATTGGCTCCCCGTAACCGAGCACAAACTCTCTGATGGAGCTATTCCGCAATCCCCAGTTAAGTGTTCCCTTCCAGCCGGAATCAACCTTGGTCGCGGCCTGCATGATGCCCTCGCGCATCATGGTAGTTGTTGGCGTGATAAGTGCCATTAAATCGCATCCCGGAAATATCTTGCCGATGGCCTCATCGGTTAGAACGAACTTTTCAAAGCTGGAAATAGTAACGCTCTCGCCCGGTAAGACCTTGAGGTACATGCCGGGGCCAAGTTCCTTCTCCTCATCTGTGGATTGAAAAAGCACATGCTTCCCGAGTCTAATCTCGATACCGTTGGGATTGATACGCTCGGGATCGGCGTTCAAAATAACAGTGTCCAGCAACTTCTTGATGTCTCGGTCCGCCAGGATTTTCGCCATTGATACCAGTTCCGTCGTACAGTCTTGCATTGAGGCACACTCCCGCGTTACTCTCGGATTGCGCCCAAAAGTTCGGAAGAAGGTAGCCTGCCAGGACTACCTTCTTAGTCATGTCCAGTCCATCATAATCGATCTGAAATACTCACACGGCATCCAGTAATTCCCGCACGCTCCAAACATGATCGCTGATGCCCGCCGCCATCGCAGGCGTAATCCTGAGGGTCTTGTGGACCCGGCAGAAGTTGTAGAACGCGAACCAGCAAGCGACAGCGGCCCAGTGGTTCTCCCATTTTTTACTGAAAGCGTTCGTTAGTCTGGTGAACCGGCGAAGCCCCATCCGAACGCTGAGGTTCTGGCGTTCGACGATTGAAGTGCATATACGCTCAGGATCAGGACGCCCAAAGACTGGGACTTCCTCAACGGATTGAACTTCAGCCGGGCTATAACGCGCTTCGCCTTCCTGCGAGCTGCGATAGACCTTAATCAACATCGCATAGCCAGTCAGTCGATCATGCAGCGTCGTGGGAATCGCAGTGCGATAAGGGGCGAAGCCGTCCGTAGTAATCTGGAACGGCGTCCGCGCCGTCGCGTGGCGGATGCCTTCCACGAATGCATCGGTTGTCCGTTGGTCGCGCTTGCCCATGGCGATGTTCACGACCAACTTGCTGTGACGCTCGATTGCAACGAAGGTGTAGCAGTCGCCAAGATTGGGATCATCGCCAGGCCGGACGCGTTTCTGTTTCTTCCCGCAATAGCTCCAAAGTTCGTCGCATTCTAGGTCCCTAACTTCGATGTTGCGGATCTTCTCCGCCATGATTCGCTCGCATTTCTCGCCAGCGAGAACCAGCAACTTCAGGATGGTCGTGTGATGGACTTCGGTTACGCGCTCGACCGTCGAAACGCTGTTGCCTTCGAGCAGGAGCTTCAGAACCATCTCGGCCTTTTCGATGGGCAGGTACATGCCGTCTAGCGGCTTCTCTTGCGGCTCCAAGAACGTCTTCGAGCACTGCTGGCATTTGAAACGCTGGTTACCCTTGCGATCCTTACCGTGCTTCTGGCATTCGGTCCGGCAATTGTGACAGGTCACTGTGAATCTCCTTGAGATCCACAGCCAGTAAGCCGATAATGGGTTTGCAGGTCACTGCGGCTTCGGCTGTGGTGATTCCAGCCCCGATCAATGCTTCAACATTGGCCGGGGCTTTATTCTTCATGGTTAAAGTATAACAGCAAGCGTTGCTGTTGTCAATGTTTTTTTGGCGTTGGCGCTTTGGAAAAAGCCAGCGACAAAAATCCGAAGGGCAGCGACTACACCGGGGCGGGAATGTCCCGCCCCTTGTGCAGTTTTTTCTTGTGCAATGGTGGTGGGCGAGCTAAAATACACGTGTAGCCCAGCACCCCAAAAGTGCTCATCATCCGTATCCTCGGATTGGGTTTCAACCCGGCAGTGTCCTTGGACGGCGCTGCCGGGTACTAACTAAGCTACGTCTCTCCTGTCGTTACTCTCCAGCAGTTGGTAAAAGCCTCGACTGTGCTTGTCAATTTTCCCTGTGCGATAAAGGGTCGCCAAGGTACTGCGAACGTACTTCGGGTTGTCGATCCCAGTAGCCCGTATGATGTCAGGCGTCGAGAATGCTCTGCTAGGATCGCTCTGAAGTACACGCATTACGATTTCTATCAGCGTCCTGCCTGGGACTTGTTTAAGGTCGATGACCGACTTCCCGTCGGCTTTCTGATAGGAATGGCGTTTCGGCTCGGCGCGGGTCTGCTTCTTGAGATATCGCAGAGTCGCTTCGATATCCTTCCGTTCAGTTTCAACCATGGCCAAGATCTCATTCTTCTCGGCTTGCATCCTTGCTTCAAGGTGAGCTAGGCTCTCTGTTTGTTTGATTTCCAGTCGCGCAAGATCAGATTCGGCCTTCGCGACGAGTGCCGCATACTCCATCATTGGTCGTATCCTCGATGAGGTAAGCGCTTAAACTTCTTTGGACGCGCTCACCTAACAGAATCAAGGGTAGACGAAAAAGCGCGAACGCGCAAGGGTTTTTTCGAGCAGCCTGGCGGCGCGACTATCGCGTTATATTCGCGCCTTCTTCAGTCTTCATTCTTTCGGGGACGCCCACCAGCGCGCGTCTTACGCATCGCTGCGATCTTTCGGAAGTAGTCAGGGCCACGTTCCGCCGTCTTCCGTCCGCCGATGCTTCCGAGCAGTGATGCGGGGGTTATGGAAAGGGCTGTTGCCGCGTTGTGCAGCAGCTTAACCGCGCGCTGCGCTCTTTTGAGACAAGCCTTGCGAGTTTGCTCAGAGATCGGCGCGGCCAGCAGTGAGGCGATGTATTCAACATCAGCGTGCGCCCGAACTATCTTGTTATGCAACGCGGGCAGTTGATCGGTAGGCTCGTTCATGCTTTCAGCATAACAACAGCCGTTGCTGTTGCTGAACAGTCACCCACACACATTTAGCTGACTACCCGCCTCTGCGGGCTAGGCGGGCGTGTGCTACATTGGCCAAGTATGCGGATCTTGGCCGTTGTTGTCGTCGCGATTTTTGCGTTGCTCAGCGTGGGATGCACTGCCGATGGTGTAATGCTGCAGCCCCCGCAACAAGGCGAGTGGTCCAGTTTTCACAACGACAAGCACCAGGTCAGCAAAGACGCTAAGGAATCCGCCGAGAAACCGCCCGCCGAGAAGTAGCGACTGAAGAAGCGCTGCTGAAAATCAGGCCCGTTTGGCGCCCTCAGTAATGGTAGGTTTGAGGTTCGCCAAGCATGAACAGAAGCGACTTCCAGGAGTTGGCAGAACTTCATCTTCGGCACGCGCACGCGTTGTTGGACGCTCAGCTTTACTCTGGCGCGTACTACATGTGCGGATACGTCGTGGAGTGCGCTTTGAAAGCCTGCATTTGCAAGCGGACAAAGCAGGACGACTTTTACCCCCGTCCGGACGAAGCCAGAAACGCGTGGAGCCACGAACGGAGACACTTGATTAGCGTTGCTGACGTGGGCAAAACAATCGATGATGACCGGCGTGCCGACCCCACTCTCGACATATACTGGAAAGAAGTGGAGGGTTGGACGGTGGAGAGCCGTTATGAGAAACACTCTCAGCGAGAGGCGGAGAATTTGTATGACGCAGTTTCACATCCCGTTCACGGAGTGTTCGCATGTATAAAACGACATTGGTAGAGGCAGACATCGCGGACGGACAACGGGTCGTCGATGAGTTGGAAAGAATAATGCATGTCACCGCTGCATTCTGGCTTTATCTTGAAGAAGAGGATGATTGGAAACTGGTGATTGTCTCACCAGACGTCGCCGAGAAGGGCCCCTTCAACCTCTACACCAACATTGCGGCGCTGTTGAATGAGTTGTCCATCGATCCGCGGAAGCCGGTCCAAATGCCTTTCGCCAGAGTCACGCTGCTGAGTCCGAACAGTCTGCTGTACCAGAGAGTCAAACAGTTCAGCGGGTTACTGGACGCCCACGTCTACAAGATGGCGTAGCTGGCTAGTATTTCGGGACGCTCGGGTCCACCTTGTCGCTCCAGGCTAGAATCCCGCCCTTCATGTTGCGGACCTTCTTGAACCCGGCCTGCTTCAGGAAATCGACCGCTTTGGCGCTGCGCATCCCGCTCTTGCAATGCGCGACGATTTCGTCGGCGGAGTCGAGCTCGTTCACGCGCTTGGGTAGATCGCCCAGCGGGATCAGCTTGGCTTGCGGGATATTGCAGATCTGATACTCGTGGGGCTCGCGCACGTCGAGCAGCACGAAACGGTCGCCGCGGTCGATCTTCGCCTTCACTTCGACGGGATCAATGTCTCCGTCAATGCCGCCAGCCATGGGCGCCTCCTGATGTTGCTGATTCGGGATGCCGCAGAATTCCTGGTAATCGATGAGCTTGGTGATAGTCGGATGATCGCCGCATACCGGGCACTCGGGATTGCGACGCAGCTTGAGCTCGCGGAACCGCATCGCCAGCGCGTCGTATAGCACCAACCGGCCGATCAACGGCTCGCCGATGCCCAAGACCAGCTTCACGGTCTCAGTCGCCTGGATCAGTCCGATGGTGCCGGGCAGGATGCCAAGCACGCCGCCTTCAGCGCAGCTTGGAACCAGGCCGGGAGGTGGCGGCTCCGGATACAAGCATCGATAGCACGGTCCGCCCGGATAGGCGAAGATGGTGGCTTGGCCTTCAAACCGGAAAATCGAACCATACACGTTCGGTTTGCCGAGCAGCACGCAGGCGTCGTTCACCAGATACCGCGTCGGGAAATTGTCGGTGCCATCGACCACGATGTCGTAGTCTTTCAAAATCCCGAGCGCGTTCTCGCTGGTTAACGCGGTCTCGTGGCGATCGATCTCAACATAAGGATTGATGTCGAGCATCGTTTCGGCCGCTGAGTCCAGCTTTTTCTTGCCGACATCTTTGGTCCCATGGATCACCTGGCGCTGCAGGTTAGTGAAATCAACCACGTCGAAATCCACTAAGCCGATGCGGCCGATGCCCGCAGCAGCGAGATACATCCCGAGCGGCGCGCCCAATCCGCCGGTTCCGATTAACGCGACTTTTGCGCTCTTCAGCTTCAACTGCCCGTCCATGCCGACTTCGGGCATGATTAAGTGGCGGCTGTAGCGCAGGATCTCGTCCTTCGAAAGCGTCAGAGGTGGCGCCGGCGGCGATGCGACGCCAGCCGATCCGCCTGCAATGCTCGGGACGATCGAGACCGTGTCGCCATCGGTCAATGGCGTCGCTTCCTTGTTCAGGTAGCGGATGTCCTCGTCGTTCACGTAGACGTTCACGAAGCTGCGCAGCTTGCCTTCGTCGTTGTACAGGTGGCGGCGTAACTCCGAATATTGTCCGGTGAGCGACTTCAGCACTTCGCCCACGGTGGCGCCTTGGAGCTGCACCGAATCCTTCTTGTCGGCAAATTGGCGAAGCGGAGTGGGGATCAAAATCTTAGCCATAAGTCAATTCTTCCTTGGGAGCTTCCGTCTGGTCGAAATCCGGGCGGTAGCTATTGGCGTGATCGAAACGCCCGTTCTTTATCGATAGTACGACGTACGAGAACCAGGGGCAGGAATGCTCCAGATCGCGCTTGGAAAAATAGGCGTCGCAATCGGGGTGTGAGTGGAACACGCCCACTACGTCGAGCCCCCGGGCCCGCGACTCGCGATCCACACGATGCAGGTCCTTGGGATCGATCACGAAGAAGTCTTCCTGCGGACCGGTGTAGGCGTTGGGCAACGGAACGGCTTCCTGGACCACGCCGTCGGAGCCAATCATCAGGCCGCAGCCCTCTTTTGGGAAAGTTTTCTCGACATGGGACACCATTTTCTCCCACGCAGTTTTTTGAATTCTAATCATTCCAAAACGGCTCACTGAGATACTTGTACGCACCGTCGCAGAGCACGGTGACGATCACGCCCGGTTGGCCAGCGTCAGCCAGCTTCCGCGCTACCTTCGTTGCCGCCAGCAGGTTCGCGCCCGAGGAGATGCCCGCCAGCAGCGCCTCTTCGAGCGCCAGTCTGCGGCACATCGCATATGCGTCCTCGGTTTCGATCCAGATATTATCGTCCGCCAGCGCCGGGTCGTAGATGCCTGGGACGATGGCGGTCGGCATGTGCTTCAATCCTTCGAGTCCATGGAAACCCGATGATGGTTGCGCCGAAATGCATTGGACGCCGGGAACTTCTTCGCGCAGCCGCCGCGTGTTTCCCATGAACGTGCCGCTGGTGCCCATCGATGCCACAAAGTGCGTGATGCGGCCGTCGGTCTGCGCCAGGATCTCGAGCGCTGTCCCATCGTAGTGGGCTTTCCAATTGGCGGGGTTGTTGTATTGATCCGGGTAGAAATACCGCTCGGGATTCGCCTTGTAAATCTCCTGACACAGGCGAATCGCTCCGTCCGATCCTTCGCCTGGATCGCTGAACACCATCTCCGCGCCATAGGCTTGCAGCACGTGCTTGCGCTCCATGGAGGCGTTCTTGGGCAGGCATAACTTCACCTTGTACCCGAGATAGGCGCCGATCATCGCGTAAGCAATACCGGTGTTCCCACTGGTGGCGTCCAGGATAATCTTGTCGTGCGTCAGCTTGCCGTTGCGTTCGCCGTCCCGGATCATGTTGAGCCCGGCGCGATCCTTCACCGATCCACCGGGATTGAAGAACTCGGCTTTGCCGAAGATCTCAACCCCGGGAAACTGGCTGGCGATCCGCTCCAGGCGAATGAGCGGTGTGTTTCCAATCAGTTGCAGCAGGTCCGTCGCGACCAAGCGCGAAGCAGCAGGAGTGGTAGTGGCGACAGAGAGAGGCATCTAACTGATCCTATTGATTTTATCACCTATTTGTCGCTAGACAAAGGGCGGATGGGCCCGAATTCTTAGATGCTAGCGTCTTGCTTTGGTTGCGACTCCCAGTTGCGTTATTATGCATCCGTGAATCCTAGAACCGAATACGTCAATCTCTCGGCCAGCGATGGAACTTCGCTACGCGCCTATGTAGCCCACCCGGAAGGCAAGCCGCGGGCGGGATTGCTGGTGTTTCAGGAAGCATTCGGCGTGAACGCGCACATTCGCGACGTCACGGAACGTTTCGCGCGCGAGGGCTATCTTTCGATTTCGCCCGAGCTGTTTCATCGCAGCGCTCCTGGCTTTGAAGCGGCCTACACCAGTTTCGCTGAAGTGATGCCGCACATGCAGGCGCTCACGGACGCGGGTCTCGCGGCGGATATCCAGGCCGCCTATCAGTGGCTCAAGAATGGCGAGGCGAAAGACTTGCCTGTAGGCGCCACCGGATACTGCATGGGCGGACGCACCTCGATTCAGGCGGCGCTCACCGTCCCCTTACAATGCGCGATCTCCTATTACGGCGGTGGCATTGCTCCGAGTCCAATGTTCCCGGATCTACTCAGTCGCCTGAAGGACCTGAAGGCTCCGACCATGTACTTCTGGGGCGGCTTGGATGCTCACATCGGTCCAGATGCGGTCCAGGCAGTGGCGACGACGCTGAACGAGACCAAGAAGGACTACGTGAATGTCGTATTTTCCGCCGCCGATCATGGATTCTTCTGCGACGCTCGCGCTAGCTACAATCCCGTGGCCGCGAAGCAGGCCTGGGCGCTGACGCTGGAGTTCTTCAAACTGCATCTTGCGAGCGCAGCCAAGAAGGCCGACGCCTGACACCCATTAGATACCCGACTTTTTATCGCACGAAGACACAGATCGACGATCTCTCCATCTTCTATCGAGAGGCGGGTCCTAAAGACGCGCCGACGCTGCTTCTGCTGCACGGACTGCCCTCTTCGTCGCGGATGTTCGAGCCTCTCTTCGCCCGGCTTTCCGATCGCTATCACCTGGTCGCGCCCGATTACCCGGGCTTCGGACACAGCGACTGGCCGGACCCGAAAACATTCGCGTATACGTTCGATCGCTACGCCGAGATCATGAATCACTTCACCGAAGCGCTCGATCTCTCGCGCTACACGCTTTACATGCAGGATTACGGCGGTCCCGTGGGTTTTCGCATGGCCTTGGCCCATCCGGACCGGATTGAGGCTCTCATTGTCCAGGACGCTTGTGGCGCACAACGAAGGCCTGGGGGCGAATTGGAAGACGCGGCGGGCCTTTTGGGCCGATCGCGCCGCCAACGAAAACACGCTTCGCACAAATCTCCTGTCGCTCGCGGCGACGCGGACACGCCATGTCGGGAACGATCCGAACCCGGAACGCTATGATCCGGATCTCTGGACCGATGAATTCGCCTTTCTCAACCAGCCCGGCCAAGCCGACATTCAAAGCGACCTCTTCTACGACTACCGCACGAACGTCGACGCCTACCCCAAGTGGCAAGCTTGGATGCGCGAGAAGCAGCCTCGGCTTCTCGTCCTCTGGGGCAAATACGACCTGTCTTTCGAGCTTTCCGAACCGGAGGCCTATCGACGCGACGTGCCGAAGGCCGAAGTCCACTTCCTCGATGCTGGCCATTTCGCGCTCGATACCGCGGCGGATCAGATTGCGCAGCTTGTCCGGGGCTTCATCCGGCAGAAATTGTGATACGATCCGAAAACATTCCCAAGTTCCGGTGGCAAGCAAAAGGAGAATATTGGAAATGAAAATCAAAAGCGTCCAGGTGATCGTAATCGTTGTGGTATCCCTCTCTGTTCTGGTGGCGCTGGCCATGGCTGCCCAGGATAAGTACACCCTGAAAGTGCCGAACGGGCTCGCGTTTTCCGAGTTCAGAGGATATGAGGCCTGGCAGGTTGTCTCTATCAGCCAGGACGGAAAGCTTATTGCTGCGATCCTCGCTAATCCTGTGATGATCAAGGCCTACTTGGCCGGCGTTCCCGGCAACGGCAAGCCTTTCCCCGACGGCGCCAAGCTGGCGAAGATCCATTGGAACCCGAAAAAAATGGAGACGTTCGCCGCAACGACGGTGCCAGGTACGCAGCATGACATGGACTTCATGGTGAAGGACAGCAAGAGGTTCGCGGACAGCGGCGGGTGGGGATACGCCGTGTTCGACTATGACGCGGCATCCGATACGTTCACGCCCGGCACCTTGGCTGGCAAGCCGCCGCAGGGGAACGACGCCAAGTGCGGATTCACGTGCCACACGATGGTGAAGACGAGAGATTACGTTTTCACGGATTACGGGCACAGGTGAAGCGGTGTGAGCGGAATCAGAGCTGCCTCACACCGGTCCAGCACAATTGGATGCCGAGCGTGATCAGCCACACCGACAGCACGATGCGGAACGCCCGCTGCGGAGTGATGGCGGCCAGATACGTTCCGGCGAAAGCGCCGAACACTCCGCCGATCACGAGTTGCGTCAAGATCGCCAAATCATAATTGCCCGCGCTGACCTGAACCCCGCCGCCGATCAGCGACAGGCACAGGCCAAAGAAGAGATCCGTTCCCACCACGCGCGCGGCCGAAAGCGGCGTCAGCCACAGCAGCGCCAGCGATCCCACTGCGCCCGCGCCGGCGGACGAAAAGCCGACCTCGGCACCGATGGGCAGAGCGATTGCCGGCAGCCAGCGCGACCAATCCCGCGAGGCGTCCCGGGCCGGATGGAGCCACAAGCGGTAGAGATTGGCGCCCGCCATGATCACCACGGTGGATCCCAGGGCAGCGTAGAGGATTCCTTGCGAGCCCTTGGTGTTGAGCTTCGCCAAAATATACGATCCCGCGAGCACGCCTGGAATACCGCCCGCGAGCAGGTAGCCTAAGACCCGGTAATCCACCTGTTTTCGATAAATCTGCAGCGGGACTACGAGTAGCTTCACGGCGACACTGAACGCCAGAGCGGTGCCCACCGCGTGCGCCGCCGGAACGTGCATGAACAGAATCAAGACCGGCGCCGTGATGACTCCCGCTCCGACGCCGGTCACGCCGATCGCAACCGCGATGATGAAGCCGAGAACGATCTCCACTGTTTACTCGCTCTGGATGTGAATGCCGCACTCCAGCTTTTGGCCGCTCCAGCGGCCCGAGCGCGGATTATTCGGATTGACGGGCGGAGTGGTGCAAGGCGCGCAACCAATGCTCGTGTAGCCCTGATCGTAGAGCGGCAACACTGGAATGCCGCGGCGCTTCAGGTAGGCCCACACGTCGGCGTTGGTCCAATCGGCGAGCGGACTCACCTTGAGCAATTGATGGCCGGTGGGCAATTTGAAGTGATCCACGGCTTGGATGTTCGCGCGCGTCGGTGATTGCTCGCGGCGCAGGGCCGTGAACCAAACACCGTAGTCGCCGAGACCTCGGAATAGGGGCTCAACCTTGCGAATGCTACAGCAGCGATCGGGCGCAGTCTGGTTCAAGATGCCGAACTGCGATTCCTGTTCAGCCACCGACATCTTCGCGGCAAGGTTCACCAGATTCAGATGCATCCGCTCCGTCATTTCATCTCGGTATGAGTAAGTCTCGGGAAAGTGATAGCCCGTTTCGAGGAACAGCACTGGGATGCTGGGCTGCTGTGCGGTCACCAGGTCGACCAGCGCCATGCATTCGGTTTGAAAGCTGCAAGTCACGCACGCGGCGCCGCCGTTTTCGCTGAATACGCCGCGAATCAGAGCGGTAGCGCTATCGATCTTTTGGTCCAACGTCACGGCTAAATTCCTTCGCCACCGATCAGCGATTCCTTTCGCAGCAGGATCTCGGTTTCCTCCAGGGTCGTGACCACAAAAATCGCTGCTTCGGCGTCATCCGCGGGCAGGCTCCAGTCCGGCGCCTTGTCCGACACCAATAAGACCAGCACTCCCGCGTGTTCCAGCGCCGCCAGCGTCTCAGCTGACGCTCGCTCGACCACCGTTACCGAGCATCCGCGATCGAACAGTCTTCGTTCCACCAGCCTCGCGACGGCCTTGCGATCGCCCAGAGAAATGGTTTCGCCGCCATGCCGGTAGCGTACGATGCGCTCCACGGGCGTCACGCGTTCGTGCTTGAGATCCTGGGCGGCGGCCTTGAGACGGTCGCGTTCGATGGTTACCGGCGCGAGAATCATGCCCGCGCCGACCGTGGCGTTGGTTTCGGGGTCGATCAGGATCAAGCTGCCCGTGGCGCGATTCTGCAGGTACGCGTCGAAGTAAATCGGCCGGCTGGTTTCGATGCGCAGCACACCGATGGCGTTCATCTCCAACCGGTCCGCGGCTTCGTGCTGCAACGTCTTGATGTTCACGCGATGCCGCACCGCCTTGACTTCGGCGGGCAGGGTCTGGGCGGTGTGCTTGACCAGATAGCGGCGGCCGAGGTCGAGCGGTTGCTCGCTCAGCCACACCACGCTCGCGTCAAACAGCCGCGCTACTTCGGGCGTCTTTTGCGCAGAGGCGAGCATGTCGCCGCGGCTGATGTCGAGTTCGTCCTCGAGCGTGAGCGTCACCGACATCGGTGTCACTGCTTCTTCCAGGGGCCCGTCGAAGGTTTCGATTGTTTTGACGCGCGAGCGCCGCCCGGCGGGCAGGGCCAGGATGCTGTCGCCCGGACGAATGGCGCCCGAAACCACTTGACCGGCGTAGCCGCGGAAATCCTGATTCGGGCGGATCACGCGCTGCACCGGAAAACGGAAGGCCGCGGTGCGAGCGCGATGGTGAACAGGAACAGTCTCCAGGAATTCCAGAAGACTCGGGCCCTCGAACCAGGCCATGTTCCGGCTGGGCCGCACCACGTTATCGCCGTGCAGCGCGCTGATGGGCAGGAAGTACACGTACGGGGTGTTCGCTTGAGCAAGGCGCCCAAGAAATTCGCGAAACTCAGCTTCGATGGCGCGAAAAACGGACTCGGCATAGCCCACCGCGTCCATTTTATTCACCGCGATCACAAAGTTCGGAATTCCAAGCAGAGACGTGATGAAGGCATGCCGCCGCGATTGCGGAAGCACGCCATTCCGCGCGTCGATCAGGATCACAGCGAGATCGGCCGTGGATGCGCCGGTGGCCATGTTGCGCGTGTACTGCTCGTGGCCCGGCGTATCGGCGATGATGAACTTGCGCCGCGCGGTGGCGAAATAGCGGTAAGCGACGTCGATCGTGATGCCCTGCTCACGCTCGGCGCGCAGGCCGTCGGTGAGCAGCGAAAAATCGATCGGCCCGGCGGACCGGTTCACGGTTGCCTTGGCAACCGCCTTCAGTTGATCTTCGTAAACGTTTTGGGAGTCGTACAGCAAGCGGCCGATCAGCGTGGATTTGCCGTCGTCCACGCTTCCGGCGGTGGTGAACCGCAGCAGATCCTTGGCTTGCTCCCGCGCCAGGAAATCTTCGATCTCGAAGGCAGGGGCGTGGTCAGCGAGAGCGGTCATTAAAAATAACCCTCGCGCTTTTTGATTTCCATGGAGCCTTCCTGATCGTGATCGATGACGCGATTCTCGCGTTCCGATCGCCGGAATGACACCAGCTCCTCAATGATCTTCGGGAGCGTGTCCGCATCCGACCGGATGGCTCCGGTACATGGACTGCAGCCGAGCGATCGCATCCGGCACCTCACCATTTGCGGTTGTTCGCCCGGCAGCATGGGGATAAACGGCTGCTCAAGCGGAATCAACGAATCGCCCCGCACCAGCATCTCGCGCTCCTTGGCGAAGTACAGCGGCACGATCGCAATGTTTTCAGCGTGGATGTACTGCCAGACATCCATTTCCGTCCAGTTGGAAAGCGGAAACACGCGCAGGCTTTCACCCGGATGAACATGGCTGTTGAACAGATTCCACAGCTCCGGCCGCTGGTTCTTAGGATCCCATTGACCCTTGTCGTCGCGAAACGAAAATATTCGCTCTTTGGCCCGCGACTTCTCTTCGTCGCGCCGGGCGCCGCCAATCGCGGCGTCGAATCTGCCCTGCCGAAGGCCATCGAGTAGTGCCTTGGTCTTCAGCAGACCGCAGCAGCGTTGTGTGCCGAGCCGGAACGGAGTGGCGCCGTCGTCGATGGCCTCGCGATTGGTGTAGACAATCAATTTCGCGCCGATCGAGGCGGTGTAGCGATCGCGGAACTCAATCATCTCGCGAAACTTGTAGGTGGTGTCGATGTGCAGGAGCGGGAAGGGGATCGGCGCTGGATGAAAAGCCTTCTGGGCTAACCTCAGCAGGACTGAGGAGTCCTTCCCAATCGAGTACAGCATCACGGGGCGCTGAAACTCGGAGGCGACCTCCCGCAGAATGTGGATGCTCTCGGCTTCCAACAGACGGAGATGGCCGAGTTGGGACATCATCAGTAGTGTAACAAACCAATCTGCTTAATGTCTATTGAGATGCACATGTTAGGAAATAAGTCCTTCTTTTCTTATATCTTCCACGAGTAGTCGTCCCGCGTTTGAGGGATAGCCGAAGTCCCAGAACGGGTTCTCTCCCGAGCTTTCCCAAATCCGCTTCTCACGTTCAATCAGCAAGGCTTCAAAGCGTTTGTCCAGTTCGCTGACTTCTTCGTCCATGCCGAGCATGGAGATGATTCCGCGCAAGTCGAGGTCGTTGCGGTAATCTTCCAGACCGAATTTGTAGCCGCGCTCCACCTCACCGACGAACTTGCGCCAGCGCTCGATCAAACCTTTGCGCCCAGCATGAATGATGTGCTCGGGGTAGCCGTTTTCGCGGAGGTAGGCGGACATTTCCTGGTCAGTCATGTTCGCGTTGGGCTTGCCGCTGAAAATATCTTTCCCCGGCGTTGGGTATGAAGAACGTTCGAATGGTTCCGTTGGAATTGTAGGCGCCGAAGTAACCGTGGCGGCGGTCGAATCGGCTGAACTCGCCATTGGAGCGGCGGGCTTCGAGGATTGGTCCGCCAGCGGGGGCGTCTCTCAACTCTTGCGCCAGGCGCAGATATTCGGCCTTGCTGATGGTACCGAACTCGGACCCGTGCTTTTGGTAGTGTTCGTCGAGTTGCGCCTGGCTGCGAAATCCCGGGCCAGAGGCGTAGAGCAGCAGCCCGAACAGAAAAAAGCCGATGATTCTGGCGGCGTACCTCACCACACCATTAGATCATTTTGCGGCGGCTATTTCGCCGCTACTACTTCGTCTGATTCATGCTGAACCAGTTGTTGGAATTGTCTTTCATCACGCACTCGATGCCATAGAAGCGGTCGGCCGGTGGCGACAGGAACTCGACGCCTTTGGCCTTTAGCTCCTCATAGGTGGCGCGGCAGTCGTCAGTCTGGAGCACGCCGCCGCCCAAGCGGCCCTTTTCCATTAGACCTTTCAAAGTGTCCGCCGCGTCCGGTTGCATGTTGGGACCGTCCACCTTCATCAGGATGAGCTGCATGTCCGGCTGGCCTTTGGGGCTGACGGTCAGCCAGCGGAATCCGTTGTCCATGGACTGATCCATGCGGACTTCGAAGCCGAGCTTGTTCACGTAGAAGTCGCGCGCCGCGTCTTGATCAAAAACATAAATGCTGGTGTGAGAAAGTCGCAGAATCATTTATGTTTTTGATCAAGACGCGGCGCGCGACTTCTACGTGAACAAG
>Ga0182015_10003701_pt1 | contig 16928 bp, 12 predicted proteins | sample 712P3MmetaG_FD_120478 | JGI IMG/M metagenome (GOLD analysis project Ga0182015, IMG submission 120478) | Permafrost microbial communities from Stordalen Mire, Sweden - 712P3M metaG | ecosystem: Environmental > Terrestrial > Soil > Wetlands > Permafrost | place: Sweden: Stordalen | collected... | reverse complement strand
CCAGTCTCCCCGTGACCGACGACCTGTTCTTCACGCGCACCGGAATGGACCCGAATCGCGTCGAGGCGCTGGTCGGCGAGCTGCTGCACGGCATGGATGACGGCGAGCTGTTCCTCGAATACAGCCAGTCGGAGAGCGTCGCGCTCGATGACGGCCGCATCCGCAGCGCCTCGTTCGACACGACGCAAGGGTTCGGCCTGCGCGCGGTCGCCGACGACGCGGCCGGCTACGCCCATGCGTCGGAGATTTCCGAGGCCGCGATCCGGCGCGCCGGCGCCACCGTGCGCGCCGTCGCGAGCGGCCATCACGGCACGATGGCCGAGCCGCCAGTCGGCACCAACCGGATGCTCTACACAGACCTCAACCCGCTGGGCGCGGTCGACCTCTCAGTCAAGACCAAGCTCCTCACCGATATCGACGCCTATGCCCGCGGCCTCGACCCGCGCGTGCGCCAGGTGATGGCCTCGATCAGCGGCGTCTGGCAGGCGGTGCAGATCGTCCGCGCCGACGGCAGCCGGGTCGCCGACATCCGCCCGCTGGTGCGGGTCAACGTCTCGATCATGGTCGGCGACGGCGACCGCATGGAAACCGGCTCCCACGGCAGCGGCGGCCGCTTCGCCTACGAGCGCTATCTCGATCCGGCGAACTGGAAGGCCTCGGTCGACGAGGCGCTGCGCCAGGCCCTGGTCAATCTCGGCTCGGTGCCGGCGCCGGCCGGCGAAATGACCGTCGTGCTCGGCCCGGGCTGGCCGGGCGTCATGCTGCACGAGGCGGTCGGCCACGGGCTCGAGGGCGATTTCAACCGCAAGAAGACCTCGGCGTTCTCCGGGCTGATGGGACAGCGCGTCGCTTCCAAGGGCGTCACCGTGGTCGATGACGGGACCATCCCCAATCGCCGCGGCTCGCTCACGGTCGACGACGAGGGCACGCCGTCGCAATACAACGTGCTGATCGAGGACGGCATCCTCAAAGGCTACATGCAGGACCGCATGAACGCCCGGCTGATGGGGCTCAAGCCGACCGGCAACGGCCGCCGCGAGAGCTTCGCCAGCGTGCCGATCCCGCGCATGACCAACACCTACATGCTGGCCGGCGGCCATGACCCGCAAGAGATCCTCGGCTCGGTCAAGAAGGGGCTCTACGCGGTCAATTTTGGCGGCGGCAGCGTCGACATCACCTCGGGCAAGTTCGTGTTCTCGGCCTCCGAGGCGTACCTCATCGAGGACGGCAAGATCGGCCCCGCGGTCAAGGGGGCGACCCTCATCGGCAACGGCCCCGACGCGATGACCAAGATCTCGATGGTCGGCAACGATCTGAAGCTCGACGACGGCGTCGGCACCTGCGGCAAGGACGGTCAGGGCGTGCCGGTCGGCGTCGGCCAGCCGACCGTGCGGATGGACGGCATTACCGTCGGCGGCACCGCGGCCTGATGACTGGTACAATCCCCTCTCCCGCATGCGGGAGAGGGTGGCGAGCGCAGCGAGGCGGGTGAGGGTACCCGGTGCGGCCAAGAACCCTCACCCTCCCATCGCCGATGCGATGGGTCCCTCCCTCTCCCGCATTGCGGGAGAGGGATTGATACTGTCCGGCATCTTGGCCTCCGTGCGCCGGCTCCTGGCCGCGATGATGATCGTCGCGGTGCCTTTTTCAGCACGGGCGTGCGAACTTGCCAGTGCCCCGACCAGCCGCTGGTCGATCACGAGCGACCGCGGCGCCCGCTGGCTCAAAACGCCATGCGGCGAGCGCTTTTACAGCCTCGGCGTCAACACGCTCGACGGCGGCTATGACTGGCGCGAGAAGGACAACAAAATCTGGTACAGCTGGCGGGCTTTCGACCAAACGATCGACAGCTGGGTCGCTCGCACCCAGCAGCGTCTCGCGCAATGGGGCTTCAACACCGCCGGCGGCTGGTCGCTGACCCCCGACAAGCTGCACCTGCCGATGATCGTCAACCTGGAGCTCGGGCGCCGCGCCAAGTTCCACTGGTTCGACCCGTTCGACCCGGCCACCGCCGCGCGGATGATGGCGCTCGCCCGCGAGTTCGTCGCCCCCTACAAGGGCTCGCCGTATCGCATCGGCTATTTCTCCGACAACGAGGTCGGTTGGTGGGCGGGCGCGCTGTTCCTGTTCTATTCGGCGAAGCCGGAAGACAATTTCACCAAGCAGCGCTGGGTGGCGATGCTGCGCCACGACTACGGCGACAACTGGGGCCGCTTCACCGCCGATTTCATCCCGCCGCCCGGGGTCGCCTCGTGGGACGCGCTGCTCAAAAGCACCGACTTCACCCATATGCGCCCCGGCGAGCGCGGCATCGCAACGGTGCGCGAGTGGACCGGGATCGTCTCCGAGCACTATTACGCGCTGGCCGAGAAGGCGATCCGCGCCGCCGACCCGGACGCGCTCTATTTCGGCGACCGGCTGCCGATCTATTACGACCCGACGGCGGTGCGCGCGATGGCGCGCCACGTCGACGCGATCGCCACCAATTACAACCCCGACGCCAGCGACGGCTGGATCGCGCATTATTTCTGGGATGGGCTGGAAAAGCTGTCGGGCGGCAAGCCGGTGCTCGTCGCCGAGTGGTTCTTCGCCGCCAACCAGAACCGCACCGGCAACAAGAATAACGGCCATCTGATGACGGTCGAGACCCAGGACGAGCGGGCCGCCGGCGCCGCCGCGACGACCGAGAATTTTGCCGCGATCCCCGAGCTGATTGGGACCCATTGGTTCCAGTATTACGACCACCCCAAGGGCGGCCGGCCGGACGGCGAAGACTACGATTTCGGCCTCGTCGATATCAACGATCTGCCCTACGAGCGGCTGTCCGAGGCGCTCGGCGACGCCAACCGCCGCGCCCCGCAAATCCACGAAACGGCGAAAGCGCCGGCCCCGACCATGCAGGATTTCGCACTGCCGCACGCGGCGATCTCGCTCGCCGACCATTCGATCGCCGACTGGCCGAAGCCGGCGAGTCTGTTGCCGCCGCTCGTCCCCTCGCCCGGAGCGGTCGATTTCGGCGAAATATACCTGTCATGGAGCGAGAAGGGCCTCAACCTCGCGACAATCGGCCAGGATTATTTCGACGTCGATTTGATGCACTACGACGGCGCGTTCCCGCTCGCCGAATCCTACCGCGTCGAGATCGGCGTCGATGCCGGCGCCGGGCCGCGGCGCGTGACCCTGTTCTTCATCCCGCCGCGCACCCGGGTCAGGGACTACCTCGAAATGAAATGGACGGTGTGCGCCGGCACCGCCGACGCGGCGATCCGCGACGGTTGCCAGCCGCCCGTAAACACCGAGGCGGTCTATTTCGGCGCCGATCAGCCGCGCGTCACCGCCGAGATGACGATCCCCTGGTCCTATCTCGGAATCGCCCCGCCCGTCGCCGGCGCCAGCCTCAAGGCCGATGTTGCGATGACCAGCTGGCACCGCGAGCGCTGGATGTCGCTGACCGGCCAGCCACCCGAGAAAGCAATGGCCGATCCCGGCCTGTGGCAGGTCTTCAAGCTCGGTGATGGCGCCGCCGCCGCGCCTGCTCCCGGCTCGGGACGACCAGGCTAACCCCGGCCGTCATACGAGCGCAGCGAAAAACCTCGTGCCGCCATGGCCTTACGACGGAGATTGCCGGCCGCCCTTTGGGCTCTCGCAATGACAGCGGAACTTAGACTAGTAGGCGTGCTCGGTGTAGAGCGGGGCGAGATCGCCCTTCCAGCGCGTCGTGAAGTCCTCGAGCAGCTCCGACGCTGGCGTCCGGCCCGAGCCGGCGATCGAGAACAGCGTGTCGAGAAAATGCGTCTCGTCCTCGCCGCCCTGGCCGCGGCGGTCGCGGCGGTGCAGCCCTTCGCGGGCGAAATCGAGAACTTCGAGCGCCACGTGGCGTAGGGTGCGGCTGCGGATGCGCGCGTCGAGCCCGAGTTTCGGCACCTCGGCGCGCATCGCCTCGCGCTCGGCCTCGGTCCAGTCGGCGACGAGGTCGTGCGCCGCATCGAGCGCCGCGCTGTCGTAAAGTAGCCCCGTCCACAACGCCGGCAGCGCGCACAGTCGCCGCCACGGGCCGCCATCGGCGCCGCGCATTTCGAGAAAGGTCTTGAGCCGCACCTCGGGGAACGCGGTCGTCGAGTGGTCGATCCAGTCGCCGATGCCCGGCAGCTGGCCGGGATAGGCCGGCAGCTTCCCTTCCATGAAGTCGCGGAACGACTGGCCGCTGGCGTCGATGTATTTGCCGTCGCGGTACACGAAGTACATCGGCACGTCGAGCATGTAGTCGACATAGCGCTCAAACCCGAACCCGTCCTCGAAAACGAACGGCAAGGTGCCGCAGCGGTCGGGGTCGGTGTCGGTCCACACCAGGCTGCGATAGCTCTGATAGCCGTTGGGCTTGCCTTCGGTGAAGGGCGAGTTGGCGAAGAGCGCGACCGCGACCGGCTGCAAGGCGAGCGCGACGCGGAACTTCTTCACCATGTCGGCTTCCGACTGGTAGTCGAGATTGGCCTGCACGGTGCAGGTGCGCAGCATCATGTCGAGGCCCATCGAGCCCTTTTTCGGCATGTAGTCGCGCATGATGCGATAGCGCCCCTTGGGCATCCAGCCGACATCCTCGCGCCGCGATAGGGGGTCGAAGCCGAGGCCGAGCATGCCGAGCCCCAGCTCGTCGCAGACCTCGCGCACCTGGCGCAGATGTTCGTGCACCTCGTCGCAGGTCTGGTGAATGGTTTCGAGCGGCGCCCCCGACAGCTCGAACTGGCCGCCCGGTTCGAGGGTGATCGAACATCGCGCGTCGTTTTCGAGCGCGATGATGTTGTCGCCCTCGCGAACCGGCTCCCAGCCGAAGCGCAGCATGCCCTGGAGCAGCGCGCCAATGCCGTCCGGCCCCTCATAGGGCGCGCGGCGCAGGTCGCTGTGGCGGAAGACGAATTTCTCGTGCTCGGTGCCGATGCGCCAAGCCGTCGGCGGCTTCGACCCGGCGGCGTGGTATTCGACGAGCTGCCGCTTGTCGGTGATCGGCGGTCCGGAGAATGTCGGCGAGGCGGACATAGAGCGAGCTTACTCCAAGATGCGTGACAATAGATCGGCTGCGGGCGGCGGACGACAAGACCCGCCGGGTCGGTCAACGACGGCGATCGCGGCGCCAATCCCCGACGATGGCCTGAAATGCCGCCACGGCCGCGAGCGCGGCGGTCTCGGCGCGCAGCACCCGGGGCCCGAGCCCGGCTCGGGTAACAAAGGGTAGATTGCCCAGAGCGTCAAGTTCCGTTTGGGCGAAGCCGCCCTCCGGCCCGACCAGCAACGCCGCCGGCGAACCCGGGGGCAGGAGCGCCATGGCGTCGGCGATCGGCACGCCGCCGCCGGTCTCGTCGCACAGCACGAGGCGGCGCTCGGCGGGCCAGACGGCGAGCACTCCGGCGAGGCGCGCGGGCGCGCGGATGTCGGGAACCGACAGTCGCTCGCTCTGCTCGGCGGCGGCGGTCGCGTGGGCGAGCAGCCGGTCGCGATTGAGCCGCTCGGGCTGGGTGCGCTCGGTCATCACCGGGACAAAGGCGTCGACCCCGAGCTCGGTTCCCTTCTCGACGAGCCAGTCGAGCCGCAGCCGCTTTACCGGGGCGAACAGCAGCCATGGCCCCGCCTCCGGCTCCGGCGCACGCAGCCGGCGCTCGACCGCCAGCGCGCCGCGATCGCGGCGGAGCTCGACGACGCGGCACAGAAACTCGCCGTCGCGCGCGTTGAACCCGGCCACCGCCGCGCCGGCCGCGAGCCGCAGCACATGGCGCAGCCGGTGCGCCTGCGCCGCGTCGAGCTCGACCGCGCTGCCCGCGACAAGCGCGGCCGGCAGGTGGAGGCGCGTCGCAATCCGCTCGACCAACCCAACCTCTCGTCGCTTGAGAACCCACCGCTGCAGGCCCAAGATTAGCGGATGAGCGAAGCCATCGGGAAAAACGTCGACCCGACCGACATCCGCGCCGGCGATTGGGTCGAGCGCTGGCTGCCGCGCTGGGCCGAGCCTTATGCCAGGCTGGCCCGGCTCGACCGGCCGATCGGCACCTGGCTCCTGCTGTTTCCGGGCTGGTGGGGGATCGCGCTCGCCGGACCGCGCTGGCCCGACCCGCTGCTGCTCGTGCTGTTCGCGGTTGGCGCGGTGGCGATGCGCGGCGCCGGCTGTACCCTCAACGACATCGCCGACCGCGACTACGACGGCAAGGTCGCGCGCACCCGCCTGCGGCCGATCCCGAGCGGCCGGGTTTCGGTGCGCCAGGCCGCGGTCTTCATGGCGGCACAGCTCGCGGTCGGCGCGGCGATCCTGTTCAGCCTCAACCGCACGAGCATTCTCCTCGGCCTTTCAGTGCTGGTGCTGATCGGCACCTACCCCTACATGAAGCGCATCACCTATTGGCCGCAGCTCTTCCTCGGCCTCAACTTCAACTGGGGCGCGCTGATCGGCTGGGCGGCGGTGATGGGCACTCTCGCCTGGCAGCCGGTGCTGCTCTATCTCGGCGGCCTCTGCTGGACGCTCGGCTACGACACGATCTACGCCCACCAGGACAAGGAGGACGACGCCAGGATCGGCGTCAAATCCTCCGCGCTGGCGCTCGGCGGCAGGACCCGGCCGTTCCTCTACGCGACCTACGCTCTCGCCGTCCTTTTCTGGACGGCGGCGGGTGTGGCCGCGCGGCTCGATCCGGCCACGTTCCTCGCTTTCCTCACCGGCGCCGCTCTGCTGCTGCTTTTCCAGGCGACTCGGGTGGATTTGGACCATCCCGCCAATTGCCTCCGGCACTTCCGCGCCAACCGCGCCGTCGGCCTGTTGCTGTTCCTCGGCATCTTCCTCGGCCGCGCCGTCTGACCGTGGACCAAACCGCATTCGTTCGTGGCAACACCGCCGTCGCGTCGCCGCCGCTGGCGCCGGAAATTCGCCTCCATCTCGCGACCGAGATCACCCCGATCTGGCAGGCCACCGAGGAGAGCCTGGCGCGCTTCGGGACGCCGCCGCCGTTCTGGGCCTTCGCCTGGGCCGGCGGTCAGGCGCTCGCGCGCTATCTGCTCGACCATCCCGAGACCGTCGCCGGTCGTGAGGTGCTCGATTTGTGTTCCGGCTCGGGCATCGTCGCGATCGCCGCGGCGAGAGCCGGCGCGGCGCGGGTCGTCGCCGCCGATATCGACCCTTTCGCCGCCGCCGCGATCGCCCTCAACGCGCCGCTTAACGACGTGACGGTCGCGATCGAAACCCGCGACCTGCTCGATCGCGCCGCCGCGGGCTGGGGCGTCGTGCTGGCCGGCGACGTCTGCTACGAGGAACCGATGGCGTCGCGGGTGCTCGCGCTGCTGCGCCGAACCGCGGCCCGAAGCCGGCTGGCGCTGCTCGGCGACCCGGGCCGGGCCTACCTGCCCAGGGAGGGCTTGATCGAGCGAGCGCGCTATATTGTGCCGGTGAGCCGCGAGCTTGAGGACCGCGAGGCGCGTGAAGGCGTGGTGTGGGAGGTTGAGCCGGCATGACCGCAAGCGGCATCAAAACCACCGTCGTCGCCGCCCTCGGCTCGACCCAGACCCTCGCCTGGGCGTCGAGCTATTACCTGCCGGCGATCCTGGGGGCACCGATCGCGCATGCGCTCGGCCTGTCGCCCAGCATCTTCTTCGGCATCTTCTCGATCGCGCTGTTGCTGTCGGCGGCGCTGGGTCCGGCCGTGGGCAAGCTCATCGACCGCCACGGCGGGCGCGGCATGCTGATGGCGTCCAACGTGGTGTTGGCGCTCGGCCTCGCGCTCTTGGCGCGGGCCGACGGCATCGTCGGACTGGTCGCGGCGTGGCTACCGCTCGGCGCCGGCATCACCATGGGGCTCTACGACCCGGCCTTCGCGACCCTGACGCGGCTTTACGGCCGCGACGCGCGCAACCCGATCACCGGCATCACGCTGATCGCCGGCTTCGCCAGCACGATCGGCTGGCCGGTCAGCGCCTTCATGCTGAGCCATTACGGCTGGCGCGAAGCCTGCCTCGTCTGGGCGGCGCTCAACCTCTTCGTCTGCCTGCCGGTCAACTGGCTGCTGATCCCAAAGGCGCCGCCGCACCCGCCGATGGCGCGCGACGACGCCGCGCGCGACACGGCCGAGCCGCCGCGCGGCGCGATGCCGGTGCTCGCCTTCTTTTTCTCGGCCGCGTGGTTCGTCACCGGCGCGATGGCGGCGCATCTGCCGCGCCTGCTCGAAACCGCCGGCGCCTCGCCAACCGAAGCCGTCGCCGCCGCCGCGCTGGTCGGTCCGGCGCAGGTCGCGGCGCGGCTCGTCGAATTCGGGCTGCTGCGCCGGATGCACCCGCTGATCTCGGCGCGGATCGCCGCGGTGATGCACCCCCTCGCCGCGCTGGCGCTGGGGCTGTTCGGACCGTTCGGCATCGCCGCCTTCGCGCTGCTGCACGGCGCCGGCAACGGCATGATCACGATCGCCAAGGGCACGCTGCCGCTGGCGATCTTCGGCCCGCACGGGTTCGGCCTGCGCAGCGGCGTCCTGTCGGCGCCGGCGCGCATCACCCAGTCGGCCGCGCCGTTCCTGTTCGGGCTGCTCTTGGACGATGTCGGCCTCGGCGCGGTCGCGCTGTCGGCCGGGTTGATGCTGGCGGCCTTCTCCTCGCTCTTCGTGCTGCGCTCGCGGTCGCCGGCGGCAGCGCCTATATAGGCGCATGCCTTACGCCAGTCTGCGCGACTTCATCGCCCGGCTCGAGGCGAGCCAGCGCCTCGTTCGCGTCGCCGAGCCGGTCTCGCCGTTCCTCGAAATGACCGAGATCCAGACGCGCCTTTTGGCGGAGGGCGGGCCGGCCGTGCTGTTCGAGAATGTCGTTGGACCGGCTGGGAAATATTCGATGCCGGTGCTGGTCAACCTGTTCGGCACCGTCGAGCGGGTCGCCTGGGGCATGGATCGCGAACCTCACCAGCTCCGCGAAGTCGGCGAGACGCTCGCCTTCCTCAAACAGCCCGAGCCGCCCGGCGGCTGGCGGGAAGCGCTGGAAATGCTGCCCCTGCTCAAGACCGCGATGGCGATGCGCCCGCGCACGACCGCCGGTGCGCCGTGCCAGGAGATCGTGCTCACCGGAGCCGACATCGATCTCGGCAAGCTGCCGATCCAGACCTGCTGGCCGGGCGAGCCGGCGCCGCTCGTCACTTGGCCGCTGATCGTCACCAAGGGACCGGGAGCGCGCCGCGAGGACGGGTTCAACCTCGGCATCTACCGGCTGCAGGTCACCGGCCGCGACACCACGCTGATGCGCTGGCTGCGCCATCGCGGCGGCGCGCAACACCACCAGCGTTGGGCCAAGGAAAAGACCGAGCCGCTGCCGGCGGCGGCGGTGATCGGCGCCGACCCGGGCACGATCCTCGCCGCCGTGACGCCGGTGCCCGACACGCTGTCGGAATACCAGTTCGCCGGCCTATTGCGCGGCAAGCGGGTCGACCTGATCGACTGCAAAACTGTGCCGCTCAAGGTGCCGGCCGAGGCCGAGATCGTGCTCGAAGGCCATGTCTCGCTCGCCGAATACGGCGACGAAGGCCCCTACGGCGACCACACCGGGTTCTACAACGCAGTCGAGCAATTCCCGGTGTTCCGCCTCAGCGCGATCACCATGCGGCGCGACCCGATCTACCTCTCGACCTTCACCGGCCGCCCGCCCGACGAGCCGTCGATCCTCGGCGAAGCGCTCAACGAGGTGTTCGTGCCGCTGCTCCAGCAGCAATTCCCCGACATCGTCGATTTCTGGCTGCCGCCCGAGGGTTGCTCCTACCGCATCGCAGTCGTCTCGATCCGCAAGACCTATCCCGGCCAGGCGAAGCGCGTGATGATGGGAATTTGGTCGTTCCTGCGGCAATTCATGTACACCAAGTTCGTCATCGTCGTGGACGAGGACATCGCCGTGCGCGACTGGAAAGACGTGATGTGGGCGATCTCGACGCGCATGGATCCCGTGCGCGACGTGACCCTGGTGGAGAACACCCCGATTGATTATCTAGACTTCGCCTCCCCCGAATCGGGGCTCGGCGGCAAGATCGGCCTCGACGCGACGACCAAGCTGCCGCCCGAAACGCGCCGCGTCTGGGGCACGCCGATCCGCATGGCCGACGCGGTAATCGAGGAAGTCACCCGGAAATGGCCGAGCTACGGGCTGCCGGGCAGCGGCAAGCCGATCTGGAAATGAGCTGGGCGCGAGCGCGTCCGTGAAACTGTGAAAGAAATCACAGAAACTGTGAAATCGTGGAGTTCCGATGCCCGATAACGAAGCCGCCGACATCATCAACCTGCTGCAGGACCTCGTCGCCAAGGCGAAAAAGGCCGGCGCCGACGCCGCCGACGCGGTGGCGGTCGCCGGCGTGTCGCTGTCGCATACAAGGCGGCTTGGCAAGACCGAGAAGCTCGAACGCTCGGAGAGCCAGGATCTCGGCCTTCGCGTGCTGATCGGCAAGCAGCAGGCGATGGCGTCGTCGAGCGACCGCGCGCCTGCGACCCTCGACAAGCTGATCGAGCGCGCCGTGGCGATGGCGCGGGCGATCCCCGAGGACCCGTTCTGCGGCCTCGCCGACCCGGCGGAGATCGCCAAGAATTGGCCGACGCTCGACATGCTCGATCCCGAAGAGCCGTCGGCCGAAACCCTGATCGAGCGCGCCCGCGCCGCCGAGGAGACCGCGCTCGCGGTCGAGGGCGTCACCAATTCCGAAGGCGCCGACGCCGGCTGGGGCCGCTCTCGCGTCGCGCTCGTCGCCTCGAACGGGTTCGCCGGCTCCTATGCCGGGTCGAGCCACGGGGTCAGCGTTTCGGTAATCGGCGGATCGGGGACCGCGATGGAGCGCGACTACGATTTCGCCAGCGCGGTCTACGGCGCCGATCTGCGCTCGCCCGAGGACATCGGCCGCCAGGCCGCCGAGCGCGTAATCAAGCGCCTCGGCGCGCGCAAGATGCCGACCGGCAAGTTGCCGGTGATCTTCGACCCGCGCGTCTCCCGCAGCTTCATCTCGCATCTGCTGGGCGGCATTTCCGGCCCGTCGATCGCCCGCGGCACCAGCTTTTTGAAGGACAAGCTGGGGGAGCGGATCTTCCCCGCGTCGATCACCGTCACCGAGGATCCGCACCGGCATCGCGGCCTGCGCTCGCGGCCGTTCGACGGCGAAGGCGTCGCCAACAAGCGCCGCGCGCTGATCGACCGGGGCATGCTGACGAGCTGGCTCCTCGACCTGCGCTCCGCCCGTCAGCTCAAGATGCAGACCACCGGCCACGCCGCGCGCGGCTCCGCCTCGCCGCCCTCGCCCGCCGCCACCAACGTGTGGATCGAGCCCGGCGCGCAGACACCCGAAGAACTCTATGCCGACGTCAAGAGCGGCTTCTACGTCACCGAGCTGATGGGCATGGGGGTCAACGGCGTCACCGGCGATTACAGCCGGGGCGCGGCTGGGTTCTGGATCGAGGACGGCGCCCTCGCCTTTCCGGTCAGCGAGATGACCGTCGCCGGCAATTTGAAGGACATGTTCGCGCGGATGGTCGCCGCCAACGACCTCGAATTCCGCACCGGCGCCGACGCGCCCACCTTGCGCGTCGACGACCTGACCGTTGCGGGCGCCTAGCAGCAAATGCGTTGCCCGCCAGGGATGCCACAATCCGGTAATATCGAATAAAGTGCGGGGAGCGGTGTTGACGGTGCTTTGGCCGACGGGCTAGAGCGCGTCGCGCGGGAAGGCCGTCTTAAAAAACGACGGCTTCAACCATGACGGCCAGAGGTTTATGCGGGGCAAATCGGGCACGGTAGATCGCGGCGCGCCGACGATCGCGCTGGTGCGGCGGCTGACAAAAGACTTCATCCGTCCGCATGCCGGGATGATCGTCCTCGCCTTTGCGTGCATGGGCGTCGGCGCCGGTAGCACGGCGCTGCGCGCCTGGCTGATGCAGCCGATGCTCGACCGCATCTTTGTCGGGCATCAGGCGAATTTCCTGATCGTGATCGCCGGCGCGGCGCTCGTCTTGGCGATCGTCAAGGGCATCGCCGATTACGGCGACGCGGTGCTGATGGGCCGGGTCGGCCAACGCGTCATCACCGATGTGCAAAGCGCGCTCTTTGCCCGGCTGATCCGCGCCGACCTCGCCTATTTCAATGCGAACGCCAGCGGCACGTTGATCGCCCGCTTCATGAACGACGTGCTGCTGCTGCGCAACGCCGCCGCCAACGTGCTGGCGGCGATCGGCAAGGACGCGGTGACCGTCGTGTTCCTGATGGCGCTGATGTTCTATCAGGATTGGGTGCTGGCGCTGGCCTCGTGCTTCGCGTTCCCGCTGGCGATTCGGCCGATCATCGGCATTGGCCGGCGGATGCGACGGGTTTCCGCCAATACGCAGATCGAGGTCGGCCTGCTCACCACGCTGTTGAGCCAGACCTTCCAGGGCGCCCGCCACGTCAAGGCCTATGGCATGGAGGTTTACGAGGAAGGCCGTGCGGCGACCTTGTTCGAGCGCATCTTCCGCCTTGTCGACCGCGCCAACCGCACCCGCTCGCGCGCCTCGCCGCTGATGGAGGCGCTGGGCGGCGCCGCGGTCGCGGTGGTGATCGCCTATGGCGGCTACCAGGTAATCAACGATGCGCGCACCCCGGGCGCGTTCTTTTCGTTCATCACCGCGCTGCTGCTCGCCTATACGCCCTTGAAGAGCCTTGCCAACCTCAACGCCTCGCTGCAGGAGGGGCTCGCCGCCGCGCAGCGCGTGTTCGAGGTGCTCGACATCGAGCCCGACATTCAAGACCAGCCCGGCGCGCTGCCGCTGCATATCGCCGGCGGCGAAATCCGCTTCGACAATGTGCGCTTCGGCTATCAGCCGCACGCGGTTGCGCTCGACGGCATCTCACTGACCGTGCCGGCGGGCAGCACCGTGGCCTTGGTCGGGCCGTCGGGCGCCGGCAAATCGACGGTGCTGAACCTAATCCCGCGCTTCTACGACGTGTCGGCGGGCAGCATCGCGATCGATGGTCAGGACGTGCGCGAGGTGACGCTTGCGTCGCTGCGCGCGGCGCTGGCGCTGGTCGCGCAGGAAGCGAGCCTGTTCGACGACACGGTGCGCGCCAACATCGCCTATGGCCGGCTCAGCGCGAGCGACGCCGAGATCGAGGCCGCCGCCGGCGCGGCCGGCGCCGACCCCTTCATCGCCGAGCTGCCGCAGGGCTTCGGCACCGTGGTCGGCGAGCACGGCATGCGCCTCTCGGGCGGGCAGCGCCAGCGCCTGGCGATCGCCCGCGCGATGCTCAAGGACGCCCCGATCCTGCTGCTCGACGAAGCGACCTCGGCGCTCGACAACGAAAGCGAGCGCCAGGTGCAGACGGCGCTGCGCCGGCTGATGCAGGGCCGCACGACGCTGGTCATCGCCCACCGCCTGTCGACCATCGTCGGCGCCGACCTCATTTGCGTCATGGACCGCGGGCGTATCGTCGAAAGCGGCAAGCACGCGCAGCTCCTGGCGCGCGGCGGCCTATATGCGCGGCTCTACGAGACGCAATTCGCGCCCGACGAGGCGCTGGTCGAAGCCGAGGCGCCGCCGCGATGAACGCGCTGCGCCGACGCCCCCGGCAGTTAGTGCGGCAATTCGTTCGCAGCGACCGACTGCGCCGGATGCTGTGCTATTCGATCCACCTCTATATCCGCTTCGTCTTCGCGACCAATCGCTGGGCGGTCGAGGGCGTCGAGCACCCGCGGCGGCTGCGCGACGAGGGGCGGCCGTTCATCCTTGCCTTCTGGCATGGCCGGCTGCAGATGATCCCGATGGCGTGGCAGCGCCTTGCACCGATCCATATGCTGATCTCGTCGCACCGCGACGGTCGGATCATCGCCGATGCGGTCAGGCATTTCGGGGTACAGTCTGTCACCGGCTCGACCAAACGTGGCGGCACCGCGGCGTTGCGCACGATGGTGAAGGCCTTGGCCGCCGGCGATTGCGTCGGCATCACGCCTGATGGCCCGGCCGGGCCGGCGATGGTCGCCAGCGCCGGCATCGTCAACGTCGCCCGCCTCGCCCGCGCGCCGATCGTGCCGGTGGTGTTCGCGACCAGTCGCCGTCGGGTGCTGCCCACCTGGGACCGAATGCATGTCGCGCTGCCCTTCGGTCGAGGCGTCTTCATCTGGGGCGAACCGATCGAGATCGAACACGACCTCGACGAAGCCGGTATCGAGCGCGCTCGCCAATATGTCGAAACACAGATGCTCGACATGGTCGCGGTCGCGGAGGGTCGGGTCGGACACGGGCCGGTGCCGGTCGCCGTTCCCGGGAGCGACGGCCCACCGAGACTGGCTGCCGGGAAACGCCGGTGATCCTGCCCGCGCTTTATCGCGGCCTGACCGCCGCGGCGTCGCCGCTCGTCGTGGTCTATTTGAAGGCGCGTCGGCGACACGGCAAGGAAGACCAAGCCCGCTTCGCCGAACGGCTGGGCGTGGCGGGCTCGCGCCGGCCGAAGGGGCCGCTCGTCTGGATCCACGCCGCCAGCATTGGCGAGGCGACATCGGTGCTCGCCCTGATCGAGCGCATGCTCGAGGAACGGCCAGGGCTGCAAATCCTCATCACCACCGGGACCGTGACCGCGGCGCGGCTGCTCGAACCGAGACTGCCGCGCGGCGCCCGCCATCAATTTGTGCCGGCCGATCTGCCGGGTGCGGTAGCGCGGTTTCTCGACCACTGGCGGCCGGACTTGGCGCTGTGGGTCGAATCCGAGCTGTGGCCGAACCTGGTACTGATGACGCGCCGGCGCAACATCCCGATGCTGCTGTTGAACGCTCGGCTGTCGGCCCGCTCACACGCGCGCTGGCGCGCCTGGGGTGGACTGGCGCGGCCGATCCTCGCATCGTTCTCGCTGTGCCTGGCGCAGGACAATTTGCAGAGCGCTCGGTTCCGTGAATTGGGCGCGCCCAGGGTGGCGAGCGTCGGCGACCTCAAATCGTCAGCCAAGTCGCTGCCCGCGGACGTAACCGCGCTCGCCGCGCTTCGTCTGCAGATCGGCGACCGGCCGCGCTGGCTCGCCGCCTGCACCCATCCGGGAGAGGACGAGATCGCGCTGACGGTCCACCGCCAGCTTGCCGACGACAACCCGAGGCTGTTGACGATCATCGCGCCGCGCCATCCCGTACGCGGCGACGACATCGCGACCTTGGCCGCCGCCCAGGGTCTGCGGCTGGCGCGCCGCTCGAAAGGCGAGCCGGTCGGCAGCGACATTGACATTTATCTTGCCGATACATTCGGGGAGCTCGGCATCTTTTACAACCTGGCCCGAATCGCCTTTGTCGGCGGGTCGCTGGTCGATCGCGGCGGCCACAACCCGTTCGAGGCGGCGCGGCTCGATTGTGCCGTGCTGCTCGGACCGTATACCGCGAATTGCGCGACAATGGCCGCGGCGCTGACCAAGGATGGCGCGGCCGAGATCGTCGCCGATGCCGACGCGCTGGCCGGCGCGGTATCGCGGCTGCTCGAAGACGCGGTGCTGCGCGGCAAGCGCGCGGAAAACGCCGCGAGGATTGCCGCGCACGGGCTCGGCACGCTCGACGCGGTGCTTCAGGAGATCGCGCCCTGGCTCGATCCTGTCGCGCCCCGGGAACTGGCGACGGCCAGAGCAAATGCGCGCGCCTGATTTCTGGGACGGCAGGGCGGGGGCGAACATTCTCGCCGGACTGCTCGTGCCGGTCGGCGCCGCGGTCGATGCCGCCGGCCGGCTGCGCCGAGCCATCGCGCGACCTTATCGTGCCCCCGTGCCGGTCCTTTGCGTCGGCAATCTGGTCGCCGGCGGCTCGGGCAAGACACCGGTCGTGCTGTCGCTCGTAGCCCTCCTCGCGGCACGCGGGGTTGCGGCGCATATCGTGATGCGCGGCTACGGCGGCCGGCTCGCCGGGCCGGTGCGGGTCGACCCGGCGCGCCATGACGCAACCGCGGTCGGCGACGAGGCGCTGCTGGCCGCCGCGCGGGCGCCGTGCTGGGTCGCGCGCGACCGCGCCGCCGGGGTGCGCGCCGCGGTCGCGGCCGGGGCGCGGGCGATCCTGCTCGACGACGGCTTCCAGAACCCGCATGTCGCGAAGGATCTGTCGCTGGTCGTGGTCGATGCCGCCTATGGCTTCGGCAATTGCCGGCTGATCCCGGCGGGGCCGCTGCGCGAGCGCATCTCGGCTGGGTTATCACGCGCCGACGCGGTCGTGCTGACCGACGGCGAAAGCCCGCGCGAGCCGGAGGGGCTCGCGCAGTGCGCCCGCCCGATCCTGCGCGCCGTGCTCGACCCCGTCGACGGCGTACGGTTTTCTGGCGCGCGGATCGTCGCCTTCGCGGGTATCGGCCGGCCGGAAAAATTCTTCGCCGCCCTGCGCGGCCTCGGCGCAAGCCTCGTCGCCGAGCGCGCCTTCGCCGATCACCACCCATTCGAGCCGGGCGAGATGGTCGCGCTGCGCAGCGCTGCGCTTGCCGAAAGCGCCGGTCTCGTCACCACTGCGAAGGATTGGGTACGGCTGCCGCCTGGCGAGCGCGACGATATCGCGGTGCTCGACATCGAATTGCGCTGGCGCGACGAAAGCGCGATCGCCGCCCTGCTGGCGCCCCTCCTCGAGCGGATCGGCGATGGCGGACGCGCCGCCCGCGCCTGAGCCGTCGAAAAGAAGCGAGCGCTGGGACTATCGTTTCCAAGCAGGGCTCGCCGCGCTCGGGATCGGCGCACTGGGCGTCCTGCCGCTCGACTGGGCGTCAGCCTTGGGCGGCGCGCTGGCGCGCTGGCTCGGCCCGCATTCCGGCGTCAGCAAGCGCGCCCGCACCAACCTGCGCGCCGCGATGCCCGAACTCGGGCCCGCCGAGATCGAGGCGATCGTGCGCGGCATGTGGGACAATTTGGGCCGCGTCGTCTTCGAGTACCCGCATCTGGCGAAGATCAAAGTGTTCGCCAGCGACGGCCGGGTCGAGGTG
>Ga0182015_10003698_pt1 | contig 16932 bp, 18 predicted proteins | sample 712P3MmetaG_FD_120478 | JGI IMG/M metagenome (GOLD analysis project Ga0182015, IMG submission 120478) | Permafrost microbial communities from Stordalen Mire, Sweden - 712P3M metaG | ecosystem: Environmental > Terrestrial > Soil > Wetlands > Permafrost | place: Sweden: Stordalen | collected... | reverse complement strand
TGAGGTCGCGGGGTAGCTGAAGTTCAGCACGCCATCGTAGGTCTGTCCAGGCGTGTAGACCTGATTGTTGCCCGTGGCGGGATACGTGGGAGAGGTATAGGGAGAAAAGAAGCTCGCGCGGCCGAAACCGAAGATGTTCTGCGGCGTCATGTACCCGGGCGTCGTTTCGCGTGCAGCGGCGACGAGGAAGCCGAACTTTCCGATCGTGTCGGAGAAACGCACACCGTACGTCCAACCGTTAAAATTGTCGTACTGGGTCATCAGCTCGCCCGTCGGCTTCGCGGTGATCGGCGCGGTCTGGAAGTTGATTGTACCGCCGACGGCATCCGTAACGGTGTTCGGCATGTTCCCGGGGCCCTTGCTCACCTCGATGCCGCTGAGCAGGATCGAGTTGATGAAGGTCGTGTTGAAGCCGTAGGCACCGTTGCCGATCGTGTTGACCGGATGACCGTCGATGAGAATCTGCGATTCGTACGGTTGCGCGCCGCGGATTGAGATCGACGAGTTCGCACCCGGTTCGTTCGAGCCGCCGCCGACGCGCAGGACCTCGAGGCCCGGCAATTGGTCAAGCATATTGACGACCTGATCCTGCCCTTGGCTGCGGATCGTCGCCTCGCTGAGCCGCGTGCTCGAGGCCGAGGTGTCGGAGACCGAGGTGGATCCGAAGCCCACCGTGACATGACCGATCGTCGTGAGCGACGCCGGGACCAGCGTCGTCGCAAGCGCGACGCTCGCACCCGAGACGACAGCGACGGTGTCCTGCTGCGTCGATTCGAAGCCGGCCGCCGAAATCGTAACAGTGTAAATGCCGGGCGGGACCGCGACGCTATACGTCCCGTCGGATTTCGTCGTTGTTTCCGTCGAGTTCGGCCCCGTGATGCCGATGCGAGCGCCGCCGAGGGGCTTCCCGGCGCCGTCGACCACCTTACCGGTGATCGTGCCGGTTGTTGTTTGAGCAGCCTGCGCTACGGTGCCGCCCACAGATTGAGCGAGAGCTGCAGTCGGTACGAGCGCCGCGGCGCTTCCGGCGAAGCCGAACATGACGGCAAAAAAGAGGGTTCGAATGACACGCACCTCTGAGGAAGGCAAACAAGTCGGGCGCGCCGAGGCGCCCCGACACTGAGATGCATAGCACGAAAGAATTAATCAAGGCAATAAGCGTTTGTCGTGCGTTTCGTGGCCCGCAATATTCGGAAGTCGAAACGTGCACGCGGAGCAGCATTCAGTGGTGCGCATGCTTGGCCGGTTTCGACCGGCGCCGCCGGGAGCCCACGAACGTACGGCCGGAGCGGGTGCGGCACCGACGGCGGTCCGCGGGCTTTTCGAAGAGAGTGGCGGCTACGTACGGGACCTGAATCCTGCTCCCGACGTCCCCTTCGCCGACGACGAGCTGGCCCTCTCGGTGCTGCGCGAGCACTTGCGGCGATATCAGGACTCCGCCGGAAGCGGGAGCGTCTAGCAGCGTGGTTGCCATTTGGTTGGCATCCGGGAGAACCGGGTGTCCCTAGGGAACCTTCCCTGTCCGCGGAACCGCGTGGTTATGCGGCTGGTATCCGTCCTTGTCCGTCTGTGACCCCCATGGCGCGGGTTCGATTCCCGCCCCCCGCTTCAAACTTCGCTCGGACAATCGGCGGCCGCGCAGTGATTCCGAGGTCGTAACGACACTTCTGAACGACGGAGCGTTGGGACGTGGCAGATGTGCTGATCATCATCGACGTGCAACGGGCTCTGCTCGAGGAACTCGGGCCAGCGCGTGGAGCGGAACTCTTGGAGACGCTCGTTGCTTTGCTCGAGCGGGCGCGTTCGGCGGAACTCCCGGTCGTGTACGTTCGGCATGACGGCAGCCCGCACGAGTTAATTCCCGGAACGCCCGACTGGGAGATCGCGAGCGAAATTGCGCCGCGGGCGGGCGAACCGATCGTCGACAAGCGCAGCGCCGATGCGTTCGAGCAAACGAGCTTGTCGGACGTCCTGGCGGCACTCGATGCCGCTCACCTGATCGTTGCGGGCATGCAAACCGACGTGTGCGTGAACGCGACAATCGGAGGGGCTGTCGAACGCGGCTATCAGGCAACTCTCGTGGCCGACGGCCACGCGACGAGCACGGCGAACGAGCAGCGAGTTCGCGAGGCGATGCACGAGGCGACGCGTGCGCGCGGTGCGCGCATCGTTGCCGCGGCCGAACTGTTCGGTTCGAGGCTGCCGCGTTAACCTAACGGACCGCGAGGTTATTGCTCGTAGCATTCCCGATCGCGAGCCGTTGACCCGGGGGCGGCTGGCGGGCGCTGCGCGCACCGGCGCCGGTGGGACTAGGCGGCGATGTGGCGGGCGATGTGGGCGGCGGCTTCGAGTTTTTCGATCAGACGATCGAGATAGCCGAGCGAGGGCAGATCCTCCATCAGGCCGCGCATCTCGCGCAGCGAGTCGTTGAGGCGCTGGACTTCGGCGTGGAGAATTTCGATATCCGAAAGGGTGGGGGTGGTGAGCATCTTGCTGTCTTTCTCCATTGACGCGGGTGTTGGCCGCATCTTCTCACGGCGCGGTGCCTCGTGGAGCAGGGGCAGCCGAGTTTTTACCGCCGCGAATCGTTTGCTTTACGGTTTCCGTTCCGTTCGTTTACAGGGACGGCCCGAGTCGTCTGTTTCGGGCGCTTGGGCCAGGAAAAGCCCCGTTTGTCCGGCAGTCTAGCGGAGCTCGGCTGCGTCTGGTTCTGAACGGCAAGACCGGACGCTGAGTTCGGTTTGGGCGAGGCGGGGCCGGGCGGCCGAACGGCAAAATGGAAGGCCGCACCGATGCGTCCAAACTTGAGCCTGACCTTCGCGCTCCTGGTAGGACTGACCGCGCCTTCGCTCGCGCAGAGCGCTGAGCTGAAGCCGTTGCGTTCGCTGACCTTCGACGTGACCTACAGTCTGGTCTCGACCTCGCAACGGCGCGTCAGCGGGCTGGCCAAGGACAACCTCATCGATCCGGTAGTCGGTTCGACCAGCTTCTCGCAGAGCTTCGGCGTCGACGACTCAGGGACGATGAAGGTCGAAGTCGTCGCTGCCACCGCAGATCGAGGGCTGGTGGTGGACGTTTCCTACGACGGCAAAAAGACAAGGCAATTGCCGCAGCGTGTCGCCATTCTGCCGAGTGGACAACTGGGCTACGATCTCAAGCATCCGATCTGCGATCAGGCCGCCGAGGTGCTGCCGCTGCTCTCGCGCGGTCTGCTGCTGGACCGCGAGATCGCCGAAGGCGCGACGTGGTCCGAGAAATTCGACGGACAAGTCAGCGAGCAGCGGACGTACCGCGTCATGCGCGTCTCCGGCACGGACGCGACCTTCGAGGTCGAGACCGACATGCGCGTGCGCGGGCCGGAGGGTTTCGACGGCCACGAAACCGGCACGCTGGAATACGCGACAGACAAGCAGGTACCCCGGCGCTGGGACGTGCTGCTGCGCACGCATCGTGACACGGCCGACGTCAATCAAATCACCGACACGCACATGGTTGCCACGCTGACCAGCGACTCGTTCACAAAAAGATAGCGCGCATCGCGCGACCTTTGAGCAGCGCCCGACGCACAATGTCGGCATGGTGGCACAGCCGTTTCGTACGATGTCCGCATGGACAACGCAAGAACATCGCAGTCACTTTTCGGCGAAATCGCAGCAATCGGAGGGCCGCTGAAATCGCCAACCGACGAAGCGCCAAGCGCGCGGCCGAAACGAGATACGAAGCGAACGGGGGACGTCTCGGAGGCCAACGTTATTAATGCCCTTGTCGATGCGGGCTTTTCGATTTCGATACCATTCGGCGAGAATCATCGATACGATCTCGTCGCTGATGACGGAGAGCGTCTGTTGCGGGTACAAGTGAAGACCGGTCGGTTACGCGGTAGCGTTATCAAGTTCGCATGCTGCAGTACTCATGCTCATCGTGGAGGCACGGAGCGTTCGTACTTTGGAGAAATTGATCTGCTCGCTGTGTACTGCCCGGAGACGAGGAAAGTGTACCTGCTCCCAGAATCGCAGTTAGTCGCCACGCGGACCAATCTTCGCATCGACCCGCCGAAGAACGGAATGAAGAAGCGGATTCGCTGGGCGCAGCACTTCGAGCTGCCGTAGCTTAGTGGTAAAGCACGTCCTTGGTAAGGACGAGACCGTGGGTTCAATCCCCACCGGCAGCTCCAGCTACCGCTACCGACTGGACCTACCATCAACGGAGGGTCTCGTCGTTTCGGTGCGTAGTCGTGAGCGACATGACGACTGCGGTTTCCACCGACAGCGCCAAACGGGCGCTCTTCGAACGGCTCATCGACGACGCGGGCCTCTTCCCCCCGGCCGCCTTGCCGATGCGGCGGGCACTCCGGGCGCACGCCCGCCATCATGAAAGCGCCTACGCCTGGGTCGGCGGCAGCTTCGTCGTCCCAGCGTCGCGGCTGGCCGAACTCGCGGGAGAGCGCGAGCCAAGCGTCCCGCTGGCGCTCAGCGTCATCCTCGATGCGGCGCAAGTCGCGAAAGGCGACACCGTCCGGGCCGACTTGGATCGCATCGCGCGCGCGACGACCGACGGCGTTACGATCGCCGCCTTCGAGATGAAACCACCGGCCGCCGGCGGCCTCGATCGCGTCGTCGCCGCGATCGCCGAGCACACGACCGCAGCGCACGTCGCCCTCTGGTACGAGATCCCGTATTCGGGCGGATGGTCCCGACCGCCGGATGAGGCGCTCGCCGAGATCGCCGCCGCGCGACAGAGCGCTCCGGCAAACGTGACCCTGGGGGCGAAACTCCGCTGCGGCGGCCTCGCTGCGGGCACCACGCCCTCCGTCGACGACATCGCCGCGTTCCTCGTCGCAGCGCACGCGCACGATGTGCCGTGGAAAGCGACCGCGGGTCTGCACCATCCGGTGCGTGGCAGCCACGATGGCGTGCTGATGCACGGCTTCCTCAACCTGTTCGTTGCCGGCATCGCGCTGCACGCCGGCGCACTCGATGCCGGCCGCATCTCCGCGGTTCTGGGGGAAGAAGATGCGCGCGCGTTCGTGGTCGACCCGACGCACATCGGCTGGGATGAGGTGCGCGTCGACGCGGACGCGGTCGGTGCTGCGCGCGAGCGCTGCGTCGCATTCGGCAGCTGCAGCTTCGCCGAGCCGGTCGACGACTTGCGCGAGCTCGGCTTGATCTTGTGATCGATCCCGAGGACTTCGGGCTCCAGAACCTTCCCTACGGCATCATCTCCGACGCGAGCGGGCGCAAGCGCCCGGCGGTGGCCTTTGCCGACCGGGTTATCGATCTCGACGCGCTCGTCGGTGCGAACGTTCTCGACGAAGAGAGCCTGCGCGGCGCGGAAAGCCTCAACGCCTTTCTCTCGCGCGGCCGAACCACGTGGACCAGCGTGCGGCGGCGCCTCCAGCAGTTGCTCGGCACCCCTGCTGACGCAGCGGAGCGAAACGCGGTCGCCGCAGCAAGCCTCGCGCGCGATGCGGTCACGATGCACCTTCCTATCGCGATCGGCGACTATGTTGACTTCTATTCGTCGCTCGAACACGCCACGAATCTGGGCCGGATCCTGCGCCCCGGCGGCGAGCCGCTGCTGCCGAACTATCGTCACATTCCGATCGGCTACCACGGCCGGGCCGGCACGGTCGTGCCGAGCGGCACGCCGGTCTCGCGTCCCCATGGCCAACTCAAAGCCGCTGATGCGGCCGCGCCGCACCTCGGACCGACCGGCCTGCTCGACGTCGAACTCGAGATGGGCTGGATCGCCGGACCGGGAAATCTCGCCGGCGAACCGATCGCGGCGGACGACGTGCGCGCGCACGTGTTCGGGTACGTGCTGCTCAACGATTGGAGCGCCCGCGACATCCAGGCCTGGGAGTATCAGCCGCTGGGTCCGTTCCTCTCCAAATCGTTCGCGACGTCGATCTCGCCCTGGATCGTGACCCTCGATGCGCTCGAGCCCTTTCGCGTCACCGAACCGGCACGCGATCCAGAACCGCTGCCGTACCTGCGCGCGCGCGAGAGCTGGGCCTACGACGTCGAGCTGGAGATGCTGCTGCAAACGGCGCGCATGCGCGAACGCGACCAGCCGCCCCATACGATCTCGCGCACCAACCTGCGCGGCATGTACTGGACCGTGGCCCAGCAGCTGGCGCACGTGACCGCGAATGGCGCGACGATTCGTCCCGGTGACCTGTTCGGAACGGGCACGATCTCCGGTGATCGTCCGGGCAGCGCGGGCTCGTTGATCGAGCTCACCTGGCGCGGCCGCGACCCGCTCGCGCTGCCCGACGGTGAGACGCGCACGTTTCTCGAAGACGGCGATACCGTGATCATGCGCGGACGCGCCCGGCGTGACGGCGCGCGCATAGGATTCGGCGAAGTGACCGGAACGATTCGCGGCTGAGCGCCGCGGCGGCTCCGATCAGATCGGATCATGAAACCCGAGGACGATCATCGCTTCGCTCTGCCGACGCGCTTGGCGAAACCTCTCCGCTTCGCCCGGCGCCTGCGCCTGCGGCTCGTCAAGTAGCCCTTCCAGTTCCTCGTCAAAGAAGCGCGTGACGTCCCCCGCGCTGTGCATACCGTGGCGGATCCGCTGCGCGATCATCAGCCGGTAGATCCGGTCGGTGGCGAGATCCTCCATGTACCCGTCGAGCAGCGAAGCGCCGTAGCCGCTCAGGTACCCGTGTCGGTACCGAATCACGGTGCGGACCGCTTCGCGCGTGCCGCGTTCGGTGCGCTCCCCCACGCCTTCAATCGAGGGCCGAAGGTCGGGCGTCGCGTTCGCGTTCGGTTTGCGGCGAAAGCCTTGGTTGGGAGCGGGAAACTGGGCGACCGCGATCGCGTTTTGATCCGGATGGCCGGTCCACGCACCGTCGAACAGCGCCTGCGCTTCGTTCCGCTTGTCCTGTTCGAGAACCGCCAGCGCGCGAGCGTTGAGCTCGGGATTCGAGCGATCCGGGAAGAGCGCGGTCATCCCGCCGATGGCGAGCATCCCGTGCCGATGACACACCTCGGGGATGCGCTCGCGGAGATTTTGAAAGAACGCGACGTCGTGCGGGATCGTGTTGCGATCCGGCAGCACCCAGGCGGGATCCTCGAGGTTGAAATGGATCAGCGACGCCATGTAATCCCAACGGCCCAGATCCAAGGCCAGCAGATGGTCGCGCAGATGATAGGCGAACTCTTCGCAGGCATAGGCCATCGGGAAGGCCTCGACCAAGGCCATCGCCTTGATCGCGTGCGGGTCCGCCAGACCTTTGGCCTTGGCGATGGCGGCGAATGCATCGCGCCACCAGAAGGCCTCGTCGGCCGCTTCGGACTTCGGGATGTAGATCGCCAGCGGGTGCTTGAGCCGTGAAAAATCGAGTTTGTACGCCAGCAGCGCCAGGTCGAACAGCGAGGCCGACGTCGGCTCGTCGTAGATCCCGGCCTGGGAGAGGTGCAGGCCGCGCACGCGCGTCCAGAGCACGGTCGACGACGGTTTGATCCCAACCGTATCGCCGCCGCGCTTCTGGTCGACATAGGTCAGCTCGCCGTAGTACATGGCGAGCGTGTTGTCGATCCCGAGCAGGGTACGGGAGAGCTCGTTCGCCATCGAGTCCTCGAGGTCGATCATCACGCCGGGCGCACCGGAGTTGAGCATCTTCACGCCCAGTTCATGATCGTCGGCCGGCCCCGTCATCTGGTTACGCTGGTCCGCGCACCACGCCGGGAGATCGATGCGCCAGTCACCCTGTGCCGCGGACGGTGCGGGATAGGCCGGCTTTTTCCCGGCGATGCTCGCGTCGAGCCCGCGCTTGCGTGCCGCGATCACCGCCTGCTGCCGCGCGGTGAACGCGTCGTGGAGCGGCCGATAAAATGCTGCGAACCCCGTCGGCAGGTCGCGCTCGATCGAGAACCCGACCGGGGCGCTGCTCATCGGAGGGATATGCTCGGTGATGCCCCGCTCGGAGCCGATCTCGGTCTGCATGTCCCGCCACTTCGCTGACAGAAGCCTCGGATTCTTGCGCCCGTAGCTCAACTGGATAGAGCGAGGCACTCCTAAGGCCGAGGTTGGTGGTTCAAGTCCGCCCGGGCGCAGTTTTCAGCAGAGCGATGCGCCGTGACCCGGCCGAGCAGCTTAGATCCGGCCGCGGATCAGCAGCGCGCCGACGATCGCATACCAGACTGCCTGCGCCGCGACGATGAAGCCCAGCGTTTGCGGGTTGAGGTGGTTGACGTGCAGCGCCATCGTCCACAGCATGACCAGCGCCGCGAGCCCGCCCGCCAGGCCGGCCGCGCGCGCGGCACCGCCGGACCGAAACAGATCTATCGACCACAGCACGATCGCGGCCGAAACGGCCACGATGCCGACGAAGGTGAACGACTGGATCGCGAGCGCTGGCGTCCGGAGCATCAGCAGTGCGGCGGCTGCGGCGTCCGGCCGCGCGCGCTCCGCAATCGCGGGCACGACAAAACCATCGATGACCGCCGCCTGCGCGATGGCGGCGCAGCCGCCGAGATACGCGATCAGTCCGCCCAAGACCGCCGGACGCTGCACTCCGCGCCGCATCGCGAAAACGCAGAACCCGAAGACGGAGAGCAGCAGCACGACCAGGATCACGCCGTGCACGAGCCGGTCCATCGAAGCGCTGCGGACGACCGACGCCAGCACGTCTGCGGACGATACGCCGGCAGCGACGGGATGATGGGCGACGGCGACGACGGTCAGGACGGCCGAAAGAACGATCGCCACACCGCCGGGTGCCCCGTTGGGCGTCGCGTCGAGGGAGTCGCGCGATCGTGCGTCAAGCAAGCGGAAATACCTCGGCGGCTGGTCGCGCCACCGTACCAGAGCAGGGAACAAAATCGTTGGAGTCCGCGATGGCAGATGTTCGGAACCGAACGTCTCCGGCAAGATGTCCGGAACGGAGCAACCGGTCATGACCGACGACGTCGCGGCGAGCCGGCAAGTCCGGCGCACGCAGCAGGCGCTGCTGCGGTCATTTGCCCACCTGATCCTCGAGCGCGGCTACGAAGCGCTGACCGTTCGCGATATCATCGCCCACGCGGACGTCGGACGCTCGACGTTCTACGAGCACTTCGACAACAAAGAACAGCTGCTGCGCCTCAGCATGATGCCCCTGATGCGCGTGCTCGCGGATGCGGTCGATGAAGGCGCCTCGCTCGAGGCGCTGCGGACCCTCCTCGCGCACTTCTGGAAGAGCCGGCGCGTCGCGCGCGGTATGTTCGGGAGCGGGACGCGTCCGATCGTGCAGGCGTTTCTGGCCGAGCTGATCGAGGAACGCTTGGCAACTCGCACGCGCGGTGCCGAACCGCCGCTGCTCCCCCTGCCGTTGATCGCATCGACCTTGGCGGAGGGCGAACTGGGGCTGCTCTACGGGTGGCTGACGAGCCGAACGCCGTGCGATTCCGACCTGATCGCGCGCGCGCTCTGCGCCGGAACTTCGGCTGCCGCCCAGGCGCTGATGGGCGAGCACGGGCGAGGGGCCCGGCGTCCCTAGCTGCGGGCTTCGATTTCCAGGCGCAAGCTGATGCGGACGGCGAGTTCTTCGGCGCCGCGCTGGTCCGGCGTCCACGGTTCGTCACTCGCGAACGTGTCGAAGTAGACGCGCACGCTCTTGACGTCTCCATGGTGGTCGAGCGACGTGACGACGCTCGCGGAGTGGCCTCCGGGAGCTTGCCAGGTCGCAGTCGCGCTGTCGTCGTCCTGTGTCTGCTTCGGTGCCGGCACAGGGGAGGCGGCGATTTCGTCGATCATCGCGCGGATCGCGGCAATGTAGGCGTCGAACGTCACGCGCCCACCTTGGTGAAGGAAGCGCGTTCTTCCTCGACGCCCCAAGGTTGCACGGCGCCCCGGTAGAACCAGATAGGAAAGACGCTGCCGGCGGGGTGCAGCGACGCCTTTCGGAGTGAGCTGATCGCACGACGCGTGTACGGAATCGTCCGCGCGGCCTCGCTGCTCGCGGCGCTGGCCTTGGCGGCAGCTTTCGGCCCCGACGCGTTCCGCACGTTGAATTCGGACCAAGCCCTGTTCGCTGCCGGCGCCCTCGCGGTCGCGATCGGGTTGGGACTCCTGCGGCCGCCGACCGCGCACTTCGAGCGCAGTCTCAGGCCCACGCCGGAGAGTGACCGGGTCGGGCTTCTGACGCCGGTGCTGCTGTCGGTGCTGATCGTTGACGGCTGGTTCTGGGCCGCGGCCTGCAACGTGCTCGCCTACCTCTTCCACACACCGCGGCGCCGCGGCCAGCCGATTCGGGAGCGGATCCTGGGAGCCGCTCTGCGCGTCCCGGCCTGGTTCGCCGCCCAACTGATCGTTCCGCAGCTGCGCGCGCTGGTCAACGCGCCGCTGACGCTGCAGATGATCCTCTGGTTCGCGGCCATCGCGGCAAGCTTCGTGCTGCTGACCAATCTGTTTTGGATCGATCCGCTGATCGCGCTGCGGCAGAGCCGGTCGCTGGTGCGCATTTGGCTGCGTCATCTCAGGGACCGCGGCACGCTGCTCACCGTGGTCGTCGAGTCGGCCTGGGCTTTCGTCATTACGCGGATCACGCTGCACGAGGGAGCACTGCTGGGCCTCGCCACGCTGGCGCCGCTGATCGTGCTGGCGGTTGCGCTGGTCCGTTTCGCCCGCATCAACGCGCGCTTGCATCGGCTTTCGCTGTCGCGCGAAGCGGTCGATGCGATGCTGCGCGCCAGCGACCCGCAGCCGCAGATGCGCTCGCTGCTCGAGAGCGTCAACCCGCGCATCGTTCGCGAAGCCGTCGAGATCGCCGCGTTCGGACGCGCCGGCACCGATCGCTGGTCGCGCGTGGTCCGCTTCGGCCCGCCGGTGGTCGCGGAGCTGGAAAATCTCGGCGCGCGCGTACTGCTCGAACTCCAGGTGACCGGCGACGACCACGCGGCCGACGGTCACGAGCACGGCACGGCCACGGCGTATGCCGCGCGCGACGTGGAAGGCCGGCTGCGCGGCGCGCTGGTCGTCTATCGTGCTCCCGGTACCGGCGTGCAGGTCGGTGAGCGGGACCTCGCGCGCGCAGCAAGCGAACTGGGGCCGCTGTTGGGAGAATACGGTGTGATCGCCGCGACGCGCAGCGCCGCGTCGGTCGATACGCTGACCGGCCTGCCGAATCGGCGCGGCGTCACGCGGGCCCTCGAGGATACGATGACGCTGGTACGGGCCGGCGGAAGCTGCTCCGCGCTGCTGCTCGACGTCGATCATTTCAAGTCGATCAACGACCTGCTGGGTCATCAGACCGGCGATCGAGCACTGGCGCACATCGGCCGCATCATTGCCGACAACATCCGCGGCGCCGATGTCGCCGGCCGCTTCGGCGGCGAGGAGTTTCTGGTGCTCCTCCGGGACGCGGGTCGCGAGCGCACGCTGCAGGTTGCCGAGCGGCTCCGCGCTGCGATCCAGGCCGGCGGTCTCTGCTACGCTGACGGGAAGCCGGTCACCATCTCGATCGGGGTGGCATACGCGCGCGAGGTGGATGCTCCGCACGATGTGATCGAGCGAGCCGACCGCGCGCTCTACCGCGCCAAGAATGCCGGTCGCAACTGCGTGGTCGAGTCTCCGCTGCTGGCCGTCTGAGGCGCGTCCCGGAATTTTTGTGTGCGCGCGCCTTCATCGACGGGTGATCGTTTTCGCGCAGCCGCGGCGCCAGGAATTTCGTCGCCAAAGGCGCAGAAATTGGGCAACGGTTCCGGGCACCGGCTCGGGACTCGGGCAGTGGAGTCCGCCCCGCATCAGCGAAACCGCCCCGCGCACGGGCCAATGACTCCTCTTGCGTCGACGCGCCGCGTCGAACGAGAGGAGTACTCATGAGTCTCGCGATTCCGGCCGACAACCTCTGGGCGTTTGCGGCGGTGTGGCTGGCGCTCGCGACCGGCGCCGCATTCCTTTCGCGACGGGTTGGCCTCGCTGCTGCGCTGGTCGAGATCCTGCTCGGCGTCCTGGCCGGCAATCTGATCGGGTTACGTTCAAACGCATGGGTCGACTTCATCGCCGGCTTCGGCAGCATCATGCTGACGTTTCTCGCCGGAGCCGAAATCGAACCGACCGTCCTGCGCCGGCAGCTGCGGCCGGCGGCGGTCATCGGCGCCATCTCGTTCGGCGTGCCATTCGTGGCCGCGATGGCCTACGCACTTTTCGTCGCGCACTGGACCTGGATGCCTCAAAGATCGCCGGGATCGCAATGTCGACGACCTCCGTTGCGGTCGTGTATGCCGTGATGGTGGAATCGCGGCTTGCCGGCACCGACTTCGGGCAGCTGATCCTGGCGGCGTGCTTCATCACCGATCTCGGAACCGTCGTCGCGCTGGGCCTGCTGTTCGCAAACTACAACGGATGGCTGGCGGCACTCGTCGTCGCGATCATCCTCGCGATCGTCTTCGTGCCCAAGATTCTGCCGGCCGTTTTTTCGCGAACGGAGCGCTGGGTAAGTGAGCCGGGCCTGCGCCTGCTCTTTCTCATCATCCTCACCTTGAGCGCGATTGCGACGGCGGCGAAGAGCGAGGGCGTGCTGCCGGCCTATTTCCTCGGCCTTGCCTGCGCGGGCTTTTTGTTCGCGAATCCGATCATCTCGCGTCGCGTGCGCTCGATGACGATGGGCTTCCTCACGCCGTTCTACTTCCTCAAAGCGGGGACGCTGGTTTCGTTCTCGGCTGCGGTTGGCGGAATCGGCGCGATCGCTGCGTTCTTCCTGGTGAAGGTCGTCGCAAAATGCGTCGGCGTCTTCCCGGCCACGCGTGCCTTTGGCCATCCGCCGAAGAACGCGGGCTATATCACGCTCATGATGGCGACCGGCCTGACGTTCGGAACGATATCGAGCCTGTATGGCCTGACGCATCACTACATCAACCAAGCGCAGTACACGACGCTGGTAACCGTTGTAATCCTGACCGCCGTGGTTCCGACGATCATCGCCCAAACATTCTTCCATCCGGCGGAGTTCGTGGATCCCGAAGAGCTGGGTGTCCCGTAATCGACACGGTGTGCCGGCCGGCAGCGACCAGGCACGCGGGGACCGCCGGCTTTCCGGCGTAGGGATGGATGGCTCCGCACGACGATCGAATCGCGGACGCTCTCCCCTGCGCCGCTGAGCGGAGGATCTGAGATGGCGGAATTCCTGGACGGGCAAGAGGTCCTCTCGATGCAGAGCTTCGCCTACGCCGGCGGCAGCGTTCTGGCGTAGGAGTCAGGCGTGCGCGTGCTGCTGGTCTCGGATCTCCACGCGAACCCGTTCGCACTCGAGGTCTTGCCCCAGGCGGATGTGGTGCTGTGCATGGGCGACCTCGTCGATTACGGCCCGGATCCGCGGGCTGTCATCGCGTGGTGCCGCTCCCGAGCCGACGCCGTCGTTCACGGAAACCACGATCGCGCGCTTGCATACGGTGAAGGCGACGGCGTGGCGGCAGCGATGCGCGAGGCGAGCAGCGTGACGCGGCGCCTTCATCTGAGCCTGCTCGATGAGGCCGATGTCGAGTACCTGCGCGCGCTCCCGCAGGTCGCAGAGCTTCGCGTCGGAGCCGTCACCTTTGCGCTGACGCATGCGGTCGCGGACGACCCCCGACGCTACGTGCAGTTGGCGGAAGCCGCGACCTCCGTGCAGCGCGCCGTGCCCGATGCTCAGGTGATCGGCGTGGGGCACACGCATGTCCAAGGCAACCTGCAGCTGGACGGCGCCATCGCGGTCAACCCCGGCAGCCTTGGGATGAGCAACGACGGCGGGCGCGCCCATTACGCCGTGTGGGAAGATGGCCGTCTCTCCTTGCACAGCGAGCCCTACGACGTCGTCGCGACGCTCGCTGCCCTGGACGAGATGCCCGTCCCGGACCGGGTGCGTGCGACCCTCCGCGACGCGTTCGAGAACGGCCGCCGGACCTCTCAACAGTGAGGCGCTTCGCGCCCGGCGTGCGAACGCCTAGTTGTTTTAAGTAGCTATATAGTCGAGCACTTGTAAGGGGCAATCCCGGCCAGGGCCTCAGTTTACACCGCAGGGACCCTGTGCTACACTTTCGTCTTGGAACGGGCCGCGCGTCCGTTTTCTTCATGTTCCCCGGCGTCCCGGCTCCCTTTCGAGAACACGACGATGGCAAAAAAAGAGAACCGTGTGATGGTCACGATGGCCTGCACCGAGTGCAAGCGGCGCAACTACAACACGTTCAAGAACAAGCAGAATAAGACCGAACGGCTCGAGTTGAGCAAGTATTGCCGTTGGTGCCGTTGTCACCGCGCCCACCGGGAAACCCGATAAGCCAAAGCACGGGTCCGGCGAGGCCGGCCAATCCAACCTTCCGTGTTTCGTCTCGACGGAACGCGGGCGGCTTCACCGGAGGTGAAGCCTATAGGGCGGTAGCTCAATTGGTAGAGTTGCGGTCTCCAAAACCGTCGGTTGCAGGTTCGAGTCCTGTCCGCCCTGCCAAGTTTCTGCGGTACAAGGTAGTATGAAGTCCAATCCCAGCCGTTCCGGCACCCCCGCTCGCGCGGGCGGCGGCCGCACCCCTCCGGCGCGACCAGCGAACCGTCCGGCGACCGCCGCGCAGCGGGCCGCCAGTGCGCAGCGGACGCAAGATTTTATCCGTGGCGTGATCACCGAGATGCGGCGCGTCACCTGGCCCTCGCGCGAAGAATGGATCAGCGCCACGCTGCTCACGATCGCGCTGGTCGTCGGCGTCGGCATCTTCACCGCCGCGTGCGACTGGCTCTTCGGGGTGCTGTTCACCTGGCTGACCGGAGGAGCGCGCTGATGGACCAAGACCAGACGGCCGTGGCTGCAGCCGAGCCCGAGGAAGCGAATGGGGCGCCCGATACGATTGGGGCGCCGGATGCGATTGGGGCGCCCAAAAAGCCCGACGACCGCAAGCGCTGGTATGTGATCCACACCTATTCGGGCTACGAGAACAAGGTCAAGGCGAACCTCGAACGCCGCATCCACTCGATGAACATGCAGGACAAGATCTTCCGCGTGCTCGTTCCGATGGAAGATGAGGTCGAGTTCAAGGACGGCAAGCGCAAGATCACGCCGAAGAAAGTGTTTCCCGGCTACGTGCTGGTCGAGATGGACATGGACGACGGCTCGTGGTACGTCGTGCGGAACACGTCCGGCGTGACGGGTTTCGTCGGCTCGCCCGGCTCGGGTGAGAAACCCGTGCCGCTCCAGGACAAAGAAGTGAAGACGATCCTCAAGCAGATGGGCATCGAAACGCCCAAGCTCAAGATCGACTTCGCCAAGGGCGACCGGATCAAGGTCACCTCGGGGCCGTTCTTCGACTTCACCGGGATCGTCGACGACATCCAGCCGGAAAAAGAAAAAGTGCGCGCGCTCATCTCGATCTTTGGGCGGGAGACGCCGGTCGAGCTCGAGTTCTACCAGATCGAAAAAGTCTAGGTTCGCTTTTGGGGCGGGGCCGGCGGCTCCGCACCGCGACGTCGGGGACGCGGCCCTCGCACTTCGTGTGCGAGGGCCGCTCCGTTTCGCGATCGCTCCCGCCCCTCCGGGGCTTCGCTCCGCGAAAAGGCCCCGCCGTCGCGGCGCGGAGCCGCCGGCCCTGGCGCGATGCGTAAGGTTTACTTTTTTGTTTTGTTTTTGATCTGGCTGAGTGGCGCGACCGGCGGTCGGGGTTTGTGGGAGATGAGCGCTTCGGTGGGAGCAGGCGTGGGCGGCGGTGGGCGGCGGCTTCGCAGTGACGTTGGCGGTTTAGGTGACTTCCTTCGTCGTTCCGGTTTCTACGTTGTAGACGAAGCCGCGGACGTGGGTGCGGTGCGCGAGGAAGGGGTGGTTCTTGATGCGCGCGATCGAGCGGCGAATCGAGTCTTCGGGATCGGTGAAGGCGCCGAACTCGTAGGGCGGCTCTTGGCCGACTTCTCGGGCGATGGAGTCGCGGAACTCGTCTTCGGTCATCTGCTGAAGACCGCAATTGGTGTGGTGGAGGAGCACGATCTCGCGCGTCTGCATGAAACGCTGGGAGAGGACCAGCGAGCGCAGCACGTCGTCGGTTGCGATGCCGCCCGCGTTGCGGATCACGTGTGCGTCGCCTGCGTGCAGACCGAAGATCCGGAACAAGTCCAGTCGCGAGTCCATGCAGGCGACGATCGCGAGATGCCGGGTCGGGATGACCGAGCGAGGGCCCGGGAAATCGGCCTCGAGGTCCCGCGCAACGGCGATCAGCTCGTCGATCACGGACACCGGTTCGCGCATGTCGGTCGGCGGTTGGGTCGGCGGCGTCTTCTTGCTCAACCCGCGTCGCCGTGCCGCGCGCCGACCGGCTCGAGCGGGTCGCCGGCCTCCGGCAGGAAAACGAGTACAGCGGCAATCACCGTCGCCGGCACGAAGCGCACCACGGAGCGGCTATTGGCTTCGACGTCCGCACGCCCTTGTGTGCGCGCTCGCGTGGGGGGCCGCATCGAAACGGAGGAACTCGTGCGCGTCGGGACGCTATTCGGCATCGGCATCACCATCGATGTCAGTTGGATCTTCATCTTCGCGCTCATCGCGTGGTCGCTGGCCGATCCGGCAGGACCGCTGCACCGAGCCGACCTGAGCGCCGCCGAACGGCTCTGGCTCGGCATCCTCGGCTCGCTCCTTTTCTTCGCCAGCGTGCTGCTGCACGAACTCGCCCACTCGCTGGTCGCCAAGAGCCGGGGGATCAAGGTGCTCGGTATCCGGCTGTTCATCTTCGGCGGCGTCTCGCAGTTCGATGCAGAATCCCAGGACGCGCCGGGCGAAGCGTGGATCTCGGTGGTCGGTCCGTTGACGAGCCTCGTCGCCGGCGCGCTCTTCTTCGGCTGCGCGAAGGCGTTGAGCCCGAGCTCCCCGTTCGGCGTGTTGTTCGGCTACCTGGCCTACGTCAACGTCGCGCTGGCGATCTTCAACCTCATTCCGGCCTATCCGCTCGACGGCGGTCGCGTGCTGCATTCGCTCGTCTGGCGCGTCAGCGG